>JAABUQ010009094.1_pt1 | contig 13592 bp, 17 predicted proteins | sample 5560001 | NCBI WGS metagenome assembly JAABUQ01 (sample SAMN10711888, study PRJNA513371) | rock metagenome | isolation source: Antarctica rocks | place: Antarctica: Victoria Land, Finger Mt nord | collected 2015-12-18
CGACAATCGCGTGGCTCGACGATCCAGGGCCGAGCCTCGGCGAGCGCCTCAATCTCGCTTGCCGCGAATTGAAAACGCTTTGGACAGAAAACGACGCTGCCCTCGAACGCCACTAGAGCCGTTTCGCTTTTCATGATGAGCTTCGGGAAGACTATGGCGTTCCCGTTCAACGGTTCTTTTCGAGAAAGCCGGCAACCCCGCCAGCGGCAGCGAACCGCTGGTGCGTTGATGATGGCAAGGCTCTCGCGGCCCGCTTCGGTGCAGGCGTGGCCTACCCACGTTAACCGGAGTGCGTGACATGCCCGCGTCAGGTCTAACCGCCGCCAATCCCATCCTCAGCCTCGATCCGCCCGGCCGGGCCTGGGAGTATCTGCGCCGCAACGCCGGTTACGGCGTCGACTGGCGCCGCCAAGCTCCCTCGCAGGGTGACGACGCGGCGGACCGCACCCGCCGCGCCGAGCCCTGGGGGTTACGATTTCATGGAGGACCCCGCCCTCGACGCGCGCGCGGTTGAACCTCTCTGGCTGCCTGATCCGGAACCGCTCGTCGCTGTCGTGCCAGCGGACCTGGACGAGGCGGCGGCGTTCAGCCTTTGGTCGGTCCCGGGCCGCAAGAGCCTGATCCATGACGGTCGCCGCTTGTTGCTGCAGACCACGCTCGGGCGACGTGTCGTGCGCCTGGCGGTGTCACTCTCGCTCGGCGACGGTATGCCGTTCGCCTACGCAGCGCCGGCCGGCCGCCGCGCACGCAGGGTCCTGGAGGCGGCCGCCGAACTCGATGCAGCGCTGGCCGGAGCACCGCTGAAAACGCGCACCCCGCCGGTCACTCGCAGCGACCTCGTTCACATGCGCGCCCTGCAGGCGCTCGATGCGGAGCGCGACGGCGCGTCCGAGCTCGCCATCGCAACCCTCGTGTTCGGCGCATTCGAAGAGCCCGAGAGCTGGAACGACAGCGCCATTCGCGCCAACGTCCGCTACCTGCTCGACCACGGTCGACGGTTCCGCGACGGCGGCTACCGCGACCTACTCTACCCGAAGCCGTCAAGCCGCAAAGCCGGATCGCCGTAAAGAGGAGGAAGCGGCTCCACGCCGAACCTCCCTCATATCCTGTCCCGGCCTCGTCCAGCTTGCCTCCAACGCGCGGCGACCCTGCCGCGCCCGACCAGGTCGGATGGAGGCGGACGCGATGACCCAGGCTGCGATCAGGCCAGATGGCACCCGCGAGACTGCGCCGCGCGCGGGCTCGCGCTACCTGTCCAACGACGAAGCCGCCGAGTTCCTCAAGCTCAGCCCCCGCACGCTCGAGAAGCAGCGCGTGGTGGGCGGCGGCCCGAAGTTTCGCAAGTTCGGCCGCCGCGTCGTCTACGCGATCGAAGATCTGGAGAGCTGGGCCAACGCCCGCTCCTGCGACACCACCTCGGATCCGGCCTACCGCGCCGCGACCCGCTGAGCCCCGCGCCAGGTGTCCTCGACCAGCCCCCGCCCCCGGCGCTCCGAGCGAGAGCAGCTCGACCTTTTCCGCGCGCTGCCGGGCGACCTTGCGGCCCGCGACCACCAGGACCTCATGGCCTACCCGTTCTTCAGCCTCGCCAAGTCGCCGCGAATCCGCCCGATCGACTTCCGCATGGGCAAGATCGCCATCCGGGTCGAGGCGGTGCCCGAGCACGGCATGGCGACCATCTGGGACGCCGACGTGCTGATCTGGGCGGCCTCACAGATCGTCGAGGCGCGCGACCGCGGCGCCAAGCCGTCGCGCCTTATGGCGGCAACCCCCTACGAGATCCTGACCTTCGTTGGCCGCGGCACCTCGGCGCGCGACTACGATCGGCTGAAGGCGGCACTTGACCGGCTGCAATCGACCACGGTCGCGACCTCGATTCGCCAGCCGACCGAGCGGCGGCTGCACCGCTTCTCCTGGATCAACGAGTGGAAGGAGCAGGCCGACGGCCATGGTCGGCCGGTCGGGCTCGAGCTGATCCTGCCGGACTGGTTTTTCGCCGGCGTGCTCGACGAGGCGCTGATCCTCACCATCGACGCCGCCTATTTCGACCTCACCGGCGGGCTGGAGCGCTGGCTCTACCGGCTCGTTCGCAAGCACGGCGGCCGGCAGGAGGGCGGCTGGAGCTTCGACCTACAGCATCTCCACGCGAAGTCCGGCTCGCTCTCGCCGCTCAAGCACTTCGCCTTCGACCTGCGCGAGATCGTCCGCCGCCAGGTACTGCCCGGCTACCGCCTCGCGCTCTCGGTCGAGCTCGGCCGCGAGCGGCTGAGCTTCGCACCGCTTCCAGTCGACCCGTTCGACCGCGCGGCCCGCCGCGTCGGCCTCACCCTTCAACCTGGGGAAAAACTGTGAATAGCCTCGTGCTATCGGGGACCGGAGCTATCGTGCTATCGGGGACCCGATCCTCGTGCTATCGGGGACCGAAACCGGACCTAAGTCGTTGTTTAGCAACGCCGATCCAGCCCTCTAACTTAGCTAACTTAGAATCCTTCGGATTCTTTCTAACTGTAGAGCACGCCGGGAAGCGAGCAGGCCGGCGTGCTCGCATCGTCGCCTCCAGGCCCCGGCCGAGAGTGTCGCGATGATCGTCGCGCTCCTCAACCAGAAGGGCGGTGTCGGCAAGACGACGCTCTCGCTTCACCTTTCCGGCGAACTCGCTCTTCACGGCGCGCGCGTGATGCTGATTGACGCCGATCCGCAGGGATCATCGCTCGACTGGGCCGAGCAGCGGGCGCGCTCAGGCCTTAAGCGTCGGTTCGGCGTTGTCGGGCTGGCTCGCGAGAGCCTGCACCGGGAAGCGCCAGCGCTGGCTCGCGATGCCGATCACGTGGTCATCGACGGCCCATCTCGCGTCACCGGCATCGCCCGCTCGGCGTTGCTCGCCGCCGACCTCGTGCTGATCCCCGTGCAACCGTCGCCGCTCGATGGCTGGGCCTCGGCCGAGATGCTGCGCCTGCTCGACGAGGCACGCGTGTTCCGCCCGGAGCTGCGCGCCCGCTTTGTCCTTAACCGCTGCGCTACTCGAACCGTAATCGCCCGCGATACCGCCGCAGCGCTCGCCGACCAGCAGCCACCGATGCTGTCGTCGCGCATCGGTCAGCGCGTGGCGTTTGCGGAGGTCGCGAGCACCGGCCGCCTGGTCGATGAAGCGGATAGTGCGCAGGCCGCCGCGCGCGAGATCGCCGCCTTCGGCGTAGCCGTGAAGGAGGTCGCATCGTGAGCGGGCGCAACGTTCGACCTGCCGCGTTCGCGACGAGCCCGCGCAACCCCGACACCTGGGTCAACACGTCCGACCGGTCGGTGACGCCGGCATCTGGAAAGGCGGAAATCTACACGGCCCGCCTGACAGTCGATGTCACCTCGGCGCTCCGCGGCCGCATCAAGGTTGCGGCGTTCACGCGCGGCCTGACGGTCGCCGACATGCTCCGCGCGATGCTGGAGCAGGCGTTCCCAGACGAGGGCGGAGACGCCCGATGAGCCCGCGTCCGGCCCATGGTCTCACCCGAACCACCGTCCTGTTCCTGCCCGAGCGGGTGAACGACCGCGTGCGCTTCGGCACGCCCGCTGCCGAGCGCATCATCGACCGGCGCTGCCGCATCGATCTGTTCGCGCCCGGCGCGGTGTTCGGCTACGTGCAGTGGCGCGCAAATCGCTACGGAACGGAGCACTGGCGTCTCTGGGTGTTGCAAGCCGCCGTGCCGGGTGACCGCGCCGAAACCGTGCCGGGCATCGCACCTGGCGCGCACATCTGGCTGAGCACCGGCGGCGTCGCCAAGGTGACGCGTGCGCTGGCGCTGATAGACGCGATCGAAGCGCAGTCGCTTGATCCGGCATCGCTGCCCGAGAGCTATTGGCGCACGGCGCACAACCGGATTGCTTCCGGCTTGGAGCCCCGCGTCTATGCGCCGGCCGAGTTGAACGAGCGTCGCAGGCACAGCGGGCTCTTGCCATGACCTTGTGCATCTCCGGCGGCCGGCTCGCCACCTTCCACGTCGCCGCGCTTGGCGCGCTGCTGGTGGTCGCCTCGACCGCGGATACGTGGCCATTGCGCGTCGTCTACAACGCCAGCGCGAGCGTGCCGCTCGGCTGGTATCGCGTCAGCGATTCCGGCGAGCCGAAGGTCGGCGACGTGGTCGTCGCACGTCCGCCGCTGCGCGCCAAACGCCTGCTTGTCGAGCGCGGCTATATCGGCTCCGGCGTGCCGTTGCTGAAGGTTGTGATGGCACGCGAAGGTGCGCGGGTCTGCCGCGAGGGCAACGCGATCACGATCGACGCTGCGCCGGTAGGAACGGCGCGCGACCGCGACGGATTGGGACGGCCGCTGCCGCGCTGGAGCGGCTGCCGCGTCCTCCAACCGGGCGAGATTTTCCTGTTCAACCGAGACGCGCCAGGCTCGTTCGACGGCCGTTATTTCGGCCCGGTCTCCGTCACCAGCATCATCGGGAAGGCGACGCCGCTATGGACGTGGTGAGGCTCTCTGGGGCCGGGGCAGTCGCCGCTTGCGCGATGCTCGCGCTGCTGGCGAGCACGCGCGCCGGACGCGCCGAGCCGCCGACTTTCGCCGCGTCGAATGAGCTTTCTGCCGCCGACATTGCTCGACGCATCGAAGAGTCGTTCCGCGCTGCCGAGCAGCGGCCAACCTTCTCGCTTTCCGGCCCGGCTCAGCCACTGTCAGCGGCGTCCGCCAGTATTTATGAGGCGCCACTGTTCCCGCATCCCCGAATGGAAGACGGGGCGACAACGGCGTGGAACGGATTGATCGACGAGGCGTCGCGGCGATTCGGCATTCCGCGCGATTGGGTGCGCGGCGTGATGCAGCAGGAGAGCGGCGGACGCACACAGTTGAACGGCCGTCCGATCACGTCGTCGGCGGGTGCGATGGGCCTGATGCAGGTCATGCCGGCGACTTTTGCGGAGTTGAGCACGCGCTACGGTCTGGGCGGCGATCCCTACGAACCCCGCGCCAACATCCTGGCCGGCGCGGCGTATCTGCGCGAGATGTACGACCGTTTCGGGCCTGCGCATTTCATTGCCGCCTACAATGCAGGGCCAGGCCGGGTCGAGGAGCATCTGCGCAGCGGAAGACCGCTTCCGAACGAGACCCAGCGATACGTCCAGGCGCTCGTCCCGCAGCTTGTCGGCAGCAGCGTGAATGACGTCGGGGCGACATCGTCCAGCGTGCGCGACATGACGAGCGCCGAGACCATGCGGGATGCAGCCCTGCTTCCTTCCCGGCGTCTTCGCACACCGCCGTCGATGTCCGCGCCTGCTTCGGTTTTCGTGACGGCGAACGGCAGCTCATCGACGAGAGATAGACAGAGCCAAAAACAGTCCGACGACGCGCTGTTCGTCCGTCTGACGCATCAAGATCAACGTCGCCAGGTGGTCGCCGGCGACGGCCCGCAGGACTGACCGATGTGCAGACTAGAGAGCTTGCCTAACTTGCGGATCGACCGTGAGGGAGAGGCGAAGGTTGAGGGCAAGATAGAAGCGCGCGGCACGCGGCGGGGCGTTCGCCCTGGTCTGCACGTCGGTTGGAGCGGCACGCGCCTGAGTGAGCGCGGTGCGCCGAATTGGGTCAAGTACCTGGAAATACTAGCTGGATCGCGTGCTTTACGCGATGGGCTGCGATGGAGCTTCCGCCGTGGCCCGGTTTGACAAGGAGCGATTCCGTCCAAGGCCGGGCAAGGTCCACGGCCACGGCGATGCTGGAGCCAAGCGGTTCACCAGCCAAGTCGGGCGGGCGGCGCAAAAGATGTCGGGCGGCGCGAGCCGGTCTCTCTCCCGCGGCCCCAGCCGCGGTGCCGAGAAGGGGCGCGGCCATGTCGCGGCGAAGCTGCTGGGCGGCCGGCTGGGTTCTCGTGCCAGGCGCGTAGTGGTCAAGGCGCGGCTCGTTGTGCACGCCCAGGCAGCACCCGGCTCCACCGCCGCCCACCTCCGCTATATTCAGCGCGACAGCGTCACCCGCGAGGGCGAACCGGGTCGAGCCTACTCGACATCGAACGACATCGCCGACACCGACGCCTACGAGGCGCGCGTTCAGGACGACCGGCACGAGTTCCGGTTCATCGTCTCGCCCGAGGACGCGGCCGAGCTCGGCGACCTGAAAGGCTTCACGCGCGATCTGATGGGCCGCATGGAGGCGGACCTCGGCTCCAGGCTCGACTGGGTCGCGGTCGATCACTGGGACACCGACAACCCGCATACCCATGTCGTGCTGCGCGGCGTCGACGAGACCGGGCGCGACCTCGTCATCGCCCGCGACTACATCGCCCACGGATTTCGGCTGCGTGCGTCCGAGCTCGCCACCGACCTGCTCGGGCCACAGACAGAACTCGAGATGCGCGAGCGAATGACGCGCGAGGTCGGCCAGGAGCGATGGACCGGCCTCGATCGCCAGATTTCGGACCGCGCTCGGGAGGGCGTCGTCGATATGCGCGCCGAGCCGGGCGATGCTGACGGTCGGTTCCGGCGCGGGCTCCTCCTCGGCCGCCTGCAGGAACTGGAACGGCTCGGACTGGCGGAGGCGCGCGGGACGGGGTGCTGGACCCTATCTCCCGAAACTGAGATGACGCTGCGGGCCATGGGCGAACGCGGCGACATCATCCGCACCATGCAACGGGCGATAGGCGGAGCCGAGCGTCGGCTCGCCGTGTTCGACGTGACCAACGGCTCGACCCAACGCGTGGTCGGGCGCATCGCCGCCAAGGGATTGGCCGACGAGCTGCAGGGCCGCGGCTACCTCGTCGTGGATGGGATCGACGGACGCGCCCACTATGTCGCTCTTCCGGCCGCCGCGGATCTCTCAGCCTACCCGAACGGCGGGATTGTCGAGGTGCAGCCGGCCTTGCGCGAACCTCGACCCGCCGATCGCGCTATTGCCGCTCAGGTCGGTAGCGACGGGCTATATCGACCCGACCGGCATCTCGCCGAGGCGCGGCGGGACGCTCGGCCAGGCGACGACCCGGATGGCTTCGTCGCGGCGCACGTGCGCAGGCTGGAAGCGCTTCGGCGCGGCGGCATCGTCGAGCGGCAAGGCGACGGGACTTGGCGCATTCCGCCCAACTATCTCGACCGTGCCGCGCAGTTTGAGGTTCAGCGCTCGTCGGGCGCCGTGGTCGAGCTGCGTTCACATCTTTCCGTCGGCCGACAAGCCCGCGCGCTCGGGGCGACTTGGCTCGACCGAGCGCTGATCGACGGCACCGCGCCCGCGCCGACCGGGTTCGGAGCCGACGTCAGGACCGCGCTCGATGAGCGTCGCGCCTTTCTGATCGAGGAAGGGCTGGCGACCAGACGCGGGCAGCGGCTGGTCCTCGCACGCGACCTCCTGTCGACGCTGCGCGATCGCGAGGTGGCGGCGGTAGGGCGACGGCTCGCCGGCGAGGCTGGTCTGGAGCACCGGACGGTGACGGATGGCGACCCGGTGCGCGGCGTCTACCGTCGCTCTGTCATGCTGGCGAGCGGCCGGTTCGCTGCACTCGACGACGGCGTCGGGTTTAGCTTGGTGCCCTGGAAGCCGGTGCTCGAGCAGCAACTCGGCCGCTCAGTTTCTGGAATCATGCGCGGTGGCTCGGTTTCGTGGGATCTGTCGCGCCAGCGTGGGATCGGGGTCTAAGTCGCTACTCATTAGCGGCAAGGCAAATATCGACCAACTGCGGACTTTCGCTCTGGCGAAAGCAATGCCTGAAACTAGACGTTCAGCGACCGCGCCAGATCAGTTTGCTGAGCTGACTCGTGCGTTCGCGCGTTAGCCGCGTCAGGCATTGCGCCTGCGCCATGGGGCCTATCGACCCGCCAGCATACTTGGCTGCTTCGACTACGCACTGGCGGTCGCGGAACGGCAACCATGCGCGTTGGCTTTCCAACGCTGCCGCCGCATAGCCGAAGCCGCCACCTCGCGAAGTATCCTCTGAGTCCAGACGCTTCATTTGAGCATAGACTGCGCGCCATCGCTGCGTCATCGAGGCGTCTGCAGCCTTCCACTGCGCTGTTGCCTGCTGGTTCATCTGCATCTGGGTCTGTGCCACCGCAGGGGCCGAAAGCGCTAACGCCGAAAGCATCATCATCGAACGGATCATTCGGTCGGTATCCTTCCACCAAGAGTGGCCAGAAACTGCCCGTCCGCAAATTCCTCGTGGTAAACGTCAACGCTTATAAGCCGACGGGCGAGCCCTCGCCAGGTGCAATCGGCAACTCACGAGCCCAGCGGGATCGGTTTTCGAGGCTATGACGGCCCACCTCAAAGGGGGTCGAACGAGCGGCGCGGTCGCACGATCGAAACGCGCGAAAAAAAGTTATCGATCCGTCTAACTACGCCCCACTGGCATTCAGAACGCCTGGACTGTAAAGTCTACACTGGACTCTGATTTCAGACTTCTCAAGTCTGAACAAAGACTTGCGTCATCTTTGACGCTCGTATTCCTGACCATCAACCCTCGCGCTCAAGCGTGCCGTGTGGAGCACGTGATCTCATAGCGTGTGAGGCGGTCGGATGTCGCCGACCAAGGTTCTTCTCGGTCAGATCGCCGTCGTGTTCGGCATCGTGACGCTTGCACTGATGCTCGCCACGCAGTGGACCGCAGCATCGCTCGGCTACCAGGCCGGGCTCGGCCATCCCTGGACCGTGCTGCACGGTGTGCCTTTCTACCAACCCTGGCAGTTCTTTCTGTGGTGGTTCCAGTTCGATGCCTATGCGCCGGACGTCTTCCAGCGCGGCGCCTACGTCGCGGCCTCGGGCGGGATTGCCGGCGCGCTCGCCGCCATCGTCGGCTCGGTCTGGCGCGCTCGGCAGGCCAAGCTCGTCACCACCTACGGCTCCGCACGCTGGGCGGTCCCGCGTGATCTGAAGCGCTCGGGCCTGTTGAACGCGGCGGGCGTCTTCCTCGGCCGCGCCGACGAGCACTACCTCCGTCACGACGGCCCCGAGCATGTCATGGCGTTCGCGCCGACGCGCTCGGGCAAGGGCGTCGGGCTCGTCATCCCGACGCTGCTGTCGTGGACCGGCTCGGCAGTCATCCACGACATCAAGGGCGAGAACTTCGCGGTCACAGCCGGTTGGCGGCAGCGGTTCTCGCACTGCCTATATCTCAACCCCACCGACCCACGCTCGGCCGCCTACAACCCGCTGCTTGAAGTTCGTCGCGGCACGCACGAGGTGCGCGACGTCCAGAACATCGCCGACGTGCTGGTCGACCCCGAAGGCGCGCTCGAAAAGCGGAACCACTGGGAGAAGACCAGCCACTCGCTGCTCGTCGGGACCATCCTCCACGTTCTCTATGCCGGCGAAGACAAGACGCTCTGCGGCGTCGCCAACTTCCTTTCGGACCCGGCGCACCCGTTCGATCACACGCTGCGGCTGATGATGACCACGCCGCACCTCGGACCGCGTGGCGTTCACCCCGTGGTCGCGTCCTCCGCGCGCGAGGTTCTGAACAAGTCGGAGAACGAGCGCTCGGGCGTGCTCTCGACCGCCATGTCGTTCCTCGGGCTCTACCGCGATCCGACCGTCGCGGCGGTGACCTCGCGCTGCGACTGGCGCATCGCCGACTTGGTCGCGGGCGAGCACCCCGTGTCGCTCTACCTCGTGGTTCCGCCGTCGGACATCAGCCGCACCAAGCCGCTGATCCGGCTGATCCTGAACCAAATCGGCCGACGCCTGACCGAAAGCCTGGAAGACCAGGACGGCGCGGCGCGCAAGCACCGCGTCCTCTTCATGCTCGACGAGTTCCCGGCGCTTGGACGGCTGGATTTCTTCGAGTCGGCGCTCGCCTTCATGGCGGGCTACGGCCTGCGCTCCTTCCTGATCGCCCAGTCGCTAAACCAGATTGAAAAGGCCTACGGCCCAAATAACTCGATCCTCGACAACTGCCATGTCCGAATTGCCTTCGCGTCGAACGACGAGCGGACGGCCAAGCGGATCTCCGACGCCCTCGGCACCGCGACCGAGCTCCGCGCCCAGCGCAACTACGCGGGCCACCGGCTCTCGCCTTGGCTCGGGCACCTCATGGTGTCGCGGCAGGAGACCGCGCGCCAGCTCCTCACTCCCGGCGAGGTGATGCAGCTGCCGCCCGACGACGAGGTCGTCATGGTGTCTGGCCACCCGCCTGTCCGCGCGAAGAAGTTACGCTTCTATTCCGACCCGAACTTCAAGCCGCGCGTGCTGCCCGCACCTGCGCTGTCGGCCGATGGCTATGCCGACAAGCCGGCGGCCCGCGGTGATGATTGGTCGGGCCAGTTCGACGAGGTCGCGGCCGAAGCGGCCAAGCGCACTTCAGCAGTCGTGGTGAACGAGGACGAGGGCGGGCTCCGCCGCCAGCCCGAGCTCGACATGACGCTCCCGCAAGCGGCGCCGATAGAGGAAGACCCGCAGCGCGACGTGGCCTCGCTGCTCGACGACGATGACGCGGACATCGACACCGAGCGCGCCCGCGCCGTTCGCGCCGGAGAGCGCCAGCTCAATCGGGCCGCTCGCAACGCCGCGCTCGACCCGGACGACGGGATCGCGTTGTGAGCCTCGCCCGCCTCAACATCTTCCTTGAAACAGACCACGGTCGACGCCTGGCGCAGCTCGCCGGGATGAAGGGTGTTTCCAAGTCGGCGATCGTGGCGGCGGCGCTGTCGTCCTACCTGTCGCCGGACGGCGGCGACCGGCGCGAGGCGGCGATCGCCAAGCGGCTCGACAAGCTCACCCGGCAGTTCGACCGGCTGGAGCGCGACCAGACGATCCTGATCGAAACCGTGGCGCTGTTCGTCCGCTACACGCTGACCGTCAACGCGCCGATCCCGGCGGCGCACCAGGACGCGGCCCGAGCGCAAGGGCGTGAACGCTTCCAGCAGTTCGTCGATCAGCTTGCCCGCCACCTCCAGAAGGGGCGTAGCCTCGTCAAGGGCGTCCACGAGGAGATCTTCCCCGACCAGAGCAAGTTTTTCGGCCTGGACGGCGAGGAGGAAGCCGGCGGCGAGGAAACCTCCCTCAACAGTAAAGCACCCTCCGGCAATGGAGCGACGCCATGAGCATCGCCCAGCCCACTCCCATTGGGACACCGGTCGCTTCGGTCGCCGCGCGCCAGATCCGAATGCTGCGCAGCGCCATGGGCGCGACGATCGCGGCGGCGCTGGAGGACCCCCGACGTCGTCGAGGTGCTGCTCAATCCCGATGGCACCCTCTGGGTCGATCGGCTGAGCACCGGCCGCGCGCCGACCGGGCTCTCGCTGTCCAAGGAGGACGGCGACCGCATCATCCGGCTGGTCGCCGCGCATGTGCGCGTCGAGGTCAACAAGGACTGCCCGATCGTCTCGGCTGAACTGCCCGAAACCGGCGAGCGGTTCGAGGGACTGATCCCGCCCGTCGTTCCGGCGCCGACCTTCGCGATCCGCAAGCGCGCCAGCCTCGTCTACACGCTCGACCGCTACGTCGCCGACCGCATCCTCACGCCAGCGCAGGCCGCCTACCTGGCGCAGGCCGTCCGCGACCGGCTGAACATCGTCATCGCCGGCGGCACCTCGACCGGCAAGACCACGCTCGCCAACGCGCTGCTGGACGAGGTGGCGCGAACCGGCGACCGCGTGCTGATCCTGGAGGATACGCGCGAGCTCCAGTGCCTCGCCGACGACCAGGTGGCGCTCCGGACCAAGCCCGGTGTCGCCTCGATGGCCGAACTGGTCCGCTCGACCCTTCGCCTCCGTCCAGATCGCATTGTTGTCGGCGAGGTTCGCGGTCCCGAGGCGCTCGATCTCCTGAAGGCGTGGTGCACCGGCCATCCCGGCGGGATCGCGACCGTCCATGCGGGCTCCGCCGCCGGCGCGCTGCATCGGCTGGAACAGCTGATCCAGGAAGCCGTCGTGACCGTGCCCCGGCAACTCATCGCCGAGGCGGTCGACGTCGTCGCCTTCATCGCTGGCCGCGGCACCAACCGGCGCGTGCGGGAGATCGCTCGCGTCACCGGCCTCGGCCCCGATGGCTACCGCCTCGAAATCCTCACCGCCACCGACCCTCACCAGACCGGAGATGCCCAATGACGCTTCCACGCCTTTACGCAAATGCACGCACCCGGATTGCCGGGACGGCAGCCCTACTCCTTTGCGGCCTGCTCGCGGCGACGCCGGCCTACGCCGCCGGCTCCCAGATGCCCTGGGAGGCGCCACTCCAGAAGGTACTCGACTCGGTCGAGGGCCCGGTCGCCAAGATCATCGCGGTGATCATCATCATCACCACAGGTCTGACGCTGGCGTTCGGCGACAGTTCGGGCGGCTTCCGCAAGCTGATCCAGATCATCTTCGGGCTGTCGATCGCGTTCGCGGCCTCGTCCTTCTTCCTGTCGTTCTTCTCGTTCGGCGGCGGGGCGCTGATCTCGTGAGTCGGGCCGCGCTCCCCGACGGCTACGAGGTCCCGCTTCACCGCTCGCTGACCGAGCCGATGATGATGGGCGGTGCGCCGCGCACGGTCGCCATCTCGGTCGGCACGCTCGCGGCCGCGGTCGGCATCGGCCTGCAGCTCTGGTTCGCGGGGCTCGGCATCTGGATCGTCGGGCATGCGCTGGCCGTCTGGGCGGCGCGGGTCGAGCCGCAGTTCCCGCAGGTGTTCGCCCGCCACATCAAGCACCGCGGCTTCCTGGACGCCTAAGCCATGCTCAATCTCGCCGAATATCGCCGTCGCTCCGCCAGCCTCGCCGACTGGCTGCCCTGGGCCGGGCTGGTCGCGCCGGGCGTCGTTCTCAACAAGGACGGCTCGTTCCAGCGCACCGCACGGTTCCGCGGGCCCGACCTCGACAGCTCGACCGAAAGCGAGCTGGTCGCGGTGACCGCGCGCCTCAACAACGCGCTGCGCCGTCTCGGGACAGGCTGGGCGCTGTTCGTCGAAGCCGACCGCCGCCAGGCTGCGCCCTATCCCGCATCGACCTTTCCCGACGCCCTGTCCTGGCTGGTCGATCAAGAACGCCGTGCCGATTTCGATGAAGTCGGCGAGCTGTTTGAAAGCGCCTACCACCTCACCCTCGTCTACCTGCCCGCGCCTGAGAGTCGGGCGCGCGCCGGCGCGCTCATGCTCGACGCGCCCGAACGCCCATCGGTGGACTGGCGCGAGCAGCTCTCGGTCTTCGTCGAGGCCAGCGACAGGGTCAGCGCGCTGCTGGACGGGTTCCTGCCCGAGCTGGCCTGGCTCGATGACGTCGAGACGCTGACCTATTTGCACGGCACGATCTCGACCCGGCGGCACGTGGTCTCCGTGCCCGAGACTCCGGCCTACCTCGACGCGCTGCTCGCCGACGAGCCGCTGACCGGCGGGCTGGAGCCGATGCTGGGCCAATCGCACCTGCGCGTGCTGACCGTGCGCGGCTTTCCAGCCTCGACCTGGCCCGGGCTGCTCGACGACCTCAACCGGCTAGGCTTCCCCTACCGCTGGACCACGCGCTTCCTGTTCCTCGACAAGGCCGACGGCGAGAAGGAACTCGCGCGTCTCCGCCGGCAGTGGTTCGCCAAGCGCAAGGGCATCGTCACCCTGCTGCGCGAGACGGTGTTCCAACAGGAAAGCCCGCTCGTCGACAGCGACGCCGCCAACAAGGCGGTCGACGCCGACGAGGCGCTGCAGACGCTCG
>JAABUQ010009095.1_pt1 | contig 13590 bp, 12 predicted proteins | sample 5560001 | NCBI WGS metagenome assembly JAABUQ01 (sample SAMN10711888, study PRJNA513371) | rock metagenome | isolation source: Antarctica rocks | place: Antarctica: Victoria Land, Finger Mt nord | collected 2015-12-18
GCTTCTAGGATTAAGGAAAAATAAAATATAGCGGTGTTTGCCGATTTAGTATTTAAAACTTAGATGAGCAATCTATAAAGTAGGGACTGCCAGATGACCTCCCCTCAAACCTCAGATTCTTGGATTGGTCGCTTAGTAGGCGATCGCGAGCGATATCGTCTAGAAAAATGTTTAGGCGTGGGTGGCATGGGAGAAGTTTTCCTGGCAACAGACACTATACTTAGCCAGCAAGTAGCTTTAAAGCTGATTAAAGATACGCTGGTGAGTTCGGGAGAGCTAAGAGAACGCTTTGAGCGTGAAGTGACTGTGTGTGCTGCTCTTAAAAGTAAACACATTGTTGAAGTCAATGACTATGGTGTCACGGCTGAAGGATATCCATTTTATGTGATGGAATATCTATCTGGAAAAACCTTGGGGCAATTGCTACGCCAACAGAAGCGGCTTTCGGTTGAACGGACTGTAGGCATTGTCAGCCAGGTTTGTGAGGGGCTGCGCTTGGCACACGAAGGTGTAACCTTGTGGCGAGATGGAGCTGCAATCGGCGGCAAGATCAAGGTCATTCATCGAGATTTGAAACCCGATAACATATTTCTGGTATCTACAAGTCAGGGAGAGGTGGTGAAAGTGCTGGATTTCGGCATTGCTAAAATCCGCGATGACTCTAACCAACAGACAAACCTTACCCGGACATTTATCGGTACATTTCACTATGCTTCACCAGAGCAGTTAGGCATATCGCCAGACTTGGATGGACGCTCGGATATCTACAGTTTGGGTGTCATCCTCTACGAAATGCTTAGTGGAACTGATCCGTTTGGTTTGGGAGTAGGTGTGGGCAATACAACTGGGGTAGCATGGGCTAGAGCTCATGCATCTAAGCCACCTCTGTTATTGCGATCGCAACCAGGTTTAGAGCATTTGTCGCCAGCATTAGAAGCAGTGGTGATGCGGTGTTTACAAAAAGTACCCAAAGAACGTTTTGCATCAGTAGATGAGTTAAATCAAGCTTTGCAATCTGCGGCTATGTCTGAAATGAGTCAGAGCCATATTCCTCAAACACTTTTGTCGTTTGGGCAGGGTTCAGACGATAGAACCGTTAATCGCCCCATATTAATACCAGAGCTTGGAGCGCCTGATTCTACAATTTATCAATCACCTGATGCGCTTCACAGTGCAGAGGATGATACTGTCAATCGCCCTCTAGCAGAGATGGAGTTAGGAGTGCCTGATTCTACGATCTATCAATCACCACCTGTTGCTTCCGACTTGGACAGCAGCACTATCAACCGAAAGCTAGAAGCTGAGCAGGCACCAGATTTAACTATTGCGCAGATTCCCGAACAACCAGCACCATTTAAATCAGAGCAAACCATTGCGCAGATCCCCAAACAACCAGCACCATTCAAATCAGATTTAACTATTACACAGATTCCACAACAAACACCGCCGGATTCTACATCTCAAAAACATCAACACTCATCTCCTAATCCTCTGATTAAACTCTTGCTGCCTCTTGGTATTGGCTTTGCTATCGGGCTAGCTGTAATGGGTGGAATCTATGTATATTTTCAACTACAGCCTAGTGAAACATCTCAGCCACAAACAAAGTAAAGGCTGTCTTTAAAATTCGAGGTTTTATCGTAAGATGTGGCTCATTAGCTTGAGCTAGTTCACTTTTTTAGCTAAATAGTAAGGAAACAACAATGATTACAAATCAACAAGAGTCTACTGAAAATAGTACAACTTGTGTTGACGAAGGTGATAGTGGAGTTGTCTATCCAGCGAAACTTGACAAGTAAGCGCTCTTATGGAACCTAGACTTAGCCCACTTCTAGTAATTATCGATCCTCCAGGTACTCAGTCTGGAATGCCAGGAGATTTGCTTGAAGTACATACACTGGTGAGTAATCAGGGTAACCAAGGTGCTGTAATTAATGTATTTTTTGATGAAACCTCCCAAATCCTACAGCAGTGGTGTCGTTCATCTCAAGAGCGCCTAGCACTAGATCCGCAACAGAGTAGCGAGGTGACTTTTCAGTTTCAAATTCCGTTTGAAGCAATGCCTGGGACTTATGACTATACCCTAGTAATTGATGCTCCCGAACACTATCCAGAAGATACACCGATCCAGTACTCGCGGCAAATTCAGGTGCTGATTAAAGAGCAGACTTTAGTTCGAGTTAACGATCCCACTTTTACCCTCAAACCGACTACCAATCCTAGTAATCCGGCAAAACTCAAACCTGGCGAACCTTTACAGATAGTGGTGAGTGTAAACAATCGCTCTAACCGAGTCGATCGCTTCCGTCTCTCTTGCCTTGACTTAGAAGCAGACTGGTTCACCATTCGTTATCCTTCGAGTGGATTGGAAGGACCAGGTTTACTCTCTGATTCAAGTGGGCTAGAACTTAACCCAGCAACGCAAAGCCAAATCCTGTTCCAACTCCATCCACCACCAGAAACTTTCGCCGGAAACTACTCTCCGACACTTCGTTTACATTCTGCCAACTCTCCAGAATTAGTACTGCTAGATTTGGTCTACATTCAGATTCCAGCAGTGTACCGTCTTGATGTAGAACTAGATACAATCTTGGGCAAAGTTAGTCAAAGTCTCGGTCAGTTTGTTAAAGCCTCCTGCTCCTTTAGAAGTAATTAGTTTTAGTCCAGATAGTGATAGTCATAATTACACGTATGGGAATAAGGTAGGTTTGAAGTGGGAAATTCAGCACCCCAATCAGTTAGCAAAATTAGACTTATCTTATGAAGGACCAGGAGGTGCGGGTCATCCTGAGTCTTTTATGATTTTAGCACTCAAAATCAAATGGCTCGACTAATTAATACGAAAACAAAACAACCTTTGTGTCAAATAACTAATCTTACTGACCTGATCTGTACAAACGTGCCTCTAGTTGCTCCCAAAGCTGGAAAATATACTTTTGAACTCCAAGCTTTTTCTCAGTCTGATGAGGCGGTATCTAGCTCTAAACTGACTGATACCAAAATTCAAATTTTGCCTAAACCATTTAAAATAGTCTATTTCAAACTTAACAATCAAGAAGAGCCACTCGCTCGAACTTTCAAAGAGGGCGAATCTATAACTCTAAGTTGGAAAGTAGAGGGTGAAGATATTAGCGTTCAGGTTTCTCCCTTAGGTAATGTAGATCTTTCAGGTTCACAAGAAATAGTAGCTGCTACCACCCTACCTTTAATTGAAATTACAGTAACCGATCAGTTTGAGCACACGGTGAAAAAAGGATTTCCAATTACAATTGTGCGTCCGCAGTCGCCATCACCATCGCCATCACCTTCACCTTCAACGTCGCTATCACCATCGCCATCGCCATCGCCTTCATCAAAAGCTACACCGAAACCTCCGGCTTCGCCCACACCATCTAACAAGGGGATTTAGAGTTAACGTCGGCAGACCAGCTTAAAAGAGTCATAATTATTACAGTTTGTATCGTCTCCCTGAATGTCAATAGGAGTTTTATTTATGACTTTATATGCTGAACTTCATCGTCATTTAGGAGGATCGGTTGTACCTCGAGTTCTCTGGCGGTACTTCCAGCGCCATTCATCTGAGCTAACCGAGCGGTTTTCTGACTATTCTAATTTTGAGGACTTTTATACGCGGCCCCGTAATACACTCAATGAGTATTTGGAACTGCACACATTGGTAGAAAGTGTCCAAACTTTAGAAACATTACCCTACTTTATCTATCGGTTAATTCGCGGCGCTTATATTTTTGAAAATTTAGCTTATCTAGAGTTACGTTACACGCCTTATTTGCGAACACCAGAGCATTTAAGTGTTCCCGAACGAATAGATCAAATGGCTGAGATTGTCAAGGTTGTGGGTTTATCAAGTCGCGTGAGTGAGTATCCGATTGTCACAAGCCAAATTTTATGTATGCACTCGCGGCTACCATATGAGGTGAATAAGGCAATTGTTGACTTGGCAGTTCAAAGTCGAGAGTACGTCTGTGCGGTTGATGTGGCAGGCGGAGATAGCTACTACCAAGAGCGATTAGAAGAATTTGTTGGACTTTATGCTTATGCGCGATCGCAGGGAATTGGCACTACTGGACACCTCTATGAAACTCCTGCTGGCTGTTACCCAGAATTGTTACCCTATTTAATGCGGATCGGTCATGGTATTCAGATCCCCCTGCTACATCCAGAGCTACTAGGTGAGTTGGCAGCTAGGCATCAATGTCTGGAAGTTTGTCCCACTACTTACCTGAAGACAGGCACGTTGGAGGATATGCAGCAACTGAAGATAGTATTTGATCGCTGTTTCGAGGCAGGTGTAGACATCGCTATTTGCACTGACAATGCTGGACTGCATAACGTCCGTCTACCATTTGAGTATGAGAATCTGCTAACTCAAGATATCATTGACTTTCAGCAACTACAAGCTTGTCAGGATGCCGCCTTCCGTCATGCATTTGCTTGGCCTTATCGCGATCGCCCTGCTTCTTTGTTAACAGGGTTGCTACAACCGTCAGGGCTAACGTAACTCTTTAATATTCAGTAAATTTTGTCCTCGGCGATATCTTAAGATGGAAGTGGTGAACGGCAAGCAACAGAAGTCTAAGCGGAATGGAACAACATCAAAAGTCAACGGTTGCAATTACAGGTGCCTCGTCAGGGATCGGTTTGCAAGCCGCGAAAGTTCTTTCTCAAACAGGGCAATGGCACGTAGTGATGGCATGTCGAGATTTGCCGAAGACAGAAAAAGCTGCCCAAGCTGTAGGAATGTCGCCAGATAGCTACACCATCATGCATCTCGACTTAGCCTCATTAGATAGTGTCCGGCAGTTTGTCAAAAACTTCAGAGCAAGTGGCAAGTCTTTGGATGCTCTGGTGTGTAATGCCGCAATCTATATGCCTTTATTAAAGGAGCCGTTATGGAGTCCAGAGGGATATGAGTTGAGCGTTGCCACAAATCACCTGGGGCATTTCCTCTTATGCAACCTTTTACTCGAAGATCTGAAAAACTCATCTTCACAGCCAAGGTTGGTGATCTTGGGAACTGTGACGCATAATCCAGACGAATTGGGTGGGAAGATTCCACCGCGTCCAGATTTGGGCAACTTTGAGGGTTTTGCAGAGGGCTTCAAAGCGCCGATCTCAATGATTGACGGCAAGAAGTTTGAACCTGTCAAGGCTTACAAAGATAGTAAAGTTTGCAATGTGCTGACTATGCGAGAATTGCACCGACGCTATCACGAGTCTCACGGCATTACCTTCAGTTCTCTCTATCCTGGGTGTGTGGCTACAACGCCTCTGTTCCGCAACCATTATCCCCTATTTCAAAAACTCTTCCCATTGTTTCAGAAGTACATTACTGGGGGGTTTGTGTCTGAGGAATTAGCTGGCGAGCGGATTGCGGAAGTAGTTGCCGCTCCTGAGTACAATCAATCTGGTGCTTATTGGAGTTGGGGGAATCGCCAGAAGAAAGATCGTAAGTCGTTTGTCCAAAAGGTTTCTCCCCAAGCCCGCGATGATGAAAAAGCTAAGCGGATGTGGGAGCTAAGCGAAAAGTTAGTTGGACTTGTGTAAAGGAATAGATGAAACGCTTGTGGCGATCGCACTAATTCCGTTTTCACGGCAACAAACTCATCACATTCTCTTGGAGGGTGTCACTTGGGCAACTTATCAAGCATTGCTTCAAGATTTAGGCGAACACCGAGCAAGTAGGTTTGCCTATGAGGGAGGAATGCTAGAAATTATTATGCCTTCCGATATCAACGAATTTATTAACCGCATTTTAGAAGCGATTGTTAGAGCATTGACTGAAGAGTTAAATTTACAGTTGCGGGGCTATGGTTCAACCACGCTCGATCTCGAGGACTTAGCACAAGGAGTTGAGCCAGATTCATGTTTCTATATTCAGAGTGTAAATCGCATTATCGGAAAAAAGCTTAACATTCAGACCGATCCACCCCCCGATCTAGTAATTGAAGTAGACATTGCAAGCTCCTCAAAGCGGCGATCTGGAATTTACTTAAGGCTGGGAATTCCTGAAGTATGGCGCTACACGCAACAGCGAGGAGTAGTCATTTATCAATTGCAAAATGGTGAATACGCAGAGTGTGAATTTAGTCCTACCTTTTCGATGATTTCTGGAGCGGTGTTGGGACAATTTTTACAACGAGCCGAGACTGAGGACGACAACAGCGTCATTCGCGCTCTTAGACAGTGGCTAAGTCAGATTTAGCTGACGCGATGGTCGCTTTGTTCGACCATGCTACTAATAGAGCGAACCGCCAAGGGCATCGCACCAGTCCAACTGCCAGCAAAGAAGATATTCGGCTAGCCTAAGATCAGATAGCGATTGAGTCAGATTAGACAGAACGATTTGCCGATACAAATTAGACTGGCAAAAGAAATTGAATGAGGATTAATTAATGAGCATAGAAACTTTAGTTCAAGACCCTTCTATACCTGCCGATGCCGCTCCCGTCTTATCTAGCCCTTACGATCCGGCTGGCTTCGATGATTGCGTGATGACTACCTACGGGCGATTTCCCCTGGCTCTAGAACGGGGAGCGGGTTGTCACGTTTGGGATACTCAAGGGCGTGAATATCTAGACTTTGTAGCTGGGATTGCCACTTGCTGTTTAGGACACGCTCACCCAGCTCTAGTTGAAACAGTGACACGCCAAATTAAAACTCTGCACCATGTTTCTAACCTGTTCTACATTCCAGTACAAGGTGAGTTGGCGAAGTGGCTGATTGAACACTCCTGCGCTGAGCGAGTATTCTTCTGCAACTCTGGAGCCGAGGCAAATGAAGGCGCAATTAAATTAGCACGAAAATATGGTCACCAGGTACTAAAAATTGAGGAGCCGATCATCCTGACGGCTAATGCCAGTTTCCACGGACGAACTCTAGCAACAATTACTGCTACTGGTCAACCAAAGTACCAAAAAGACTTTAGCCCTTTAGTACCTGGTTTCCACTATGTACCTTACAACGATGCTAAGGCAGTGGAAAATGCAATTGGCGAACTTGACTCTGGCGATCGCGGCGTAGCAGCAATTCTCTTAGAGCCGTTACAAGGAGAAGGCGGAGTCAGACCTGGAGACGTTGCCTATTTTAAACGTATCCGGGAGATTTGCGACGAAACTGGCATTTTACTCATGCTAGATGAAGTGCAGGTTGGTGTTGGTCGCAGTGGAAAACTCTGGGGGTATGAGAACTTAGGCATTGAACCTGACGTGTTTACCAGTGCTAAAGGGTTGGGCGGCGGCATTCCCATTGGCGCTGTGATGTGCAAAAAGTTCTGCGATGTCTTTAAAGCGGGAGATCATGCCAGTACATTTGGCGGCAATCCTTTTGCCTGTGCCGCAGCTTTGTGTGTGTTGCAGACTCTCGAACAAGACAACCTCATCCAAAATGCTCAAGATCGCGGCGAACAATTGAGGGCTGGACTCAAAGCGATCGCGACTAGATACCCCGATCAAATTGCCGAAGTGCGTGGCTGGGGTTTAATTGACGGTATGGAGTTAAAAGCAGATATTCCGCTCACTTCAGCCGATGTAGTTAAAGCAGCGATCGCAGAAGGCTTATTACTTGTGCCTGCGGGTCCAAAGGTAGTTCGCTTTGTGCCACCATTGATTGTAACTGCCCAGGAAATAGATACAGCTTTGCAAGCAGTTGAACAAGCCCTTGCCGGACTTTTAAAAGGGTAACAGTTAAACAAGTTGCAAGTCGCAAGTCGTAAGTTGCAAGTGATGAACAAACATTATCCATCGTTTGTCTCACAATCTTTCTTCAATCTCTTACTTGCGACTTGCGACTTGTCACTTGCAACTTGTTCTTCAAGCTGCCTCTAACCAATCAAAGACCTGCTCTAACTGTGATAACGTTACCAATCCAAGCTGCCAAAGCACCATATGCAATTGGCTTGGATCTTGTTTGCCTTGTTTAAGAGCCAAGGCGATCGCATCATTCGGCAGAGCTAACTCCTCTTGTAAAAACCTAATCAGTCCGGTTGGGGTAGATATCGTCCACATTTTTGTTAAGCAATGGTAGATTGTTATTTTTTATAAATTTTTGCTATTCTCTCTCAGAATTACTTGATGGAGAATTGTGGTTGCAGAAAAGTTAGACAGATGTAAGCCTTATTGTTACAAGGGTTCGTCCTCATCAGTCAAAGATACATTCTCTCAACCTGAGTTGGGCACCATTTCCTCAAATATCTTTACAAAAGTTAACTCCTCTATCATACTTCTTCATCTCACTCCCAGGCAACTCTGATTGAGACACTTGTACTATTATTTCTAGTCCTATCTTAAGATTTATCCCTTGAAAAGCAGCAGACGGAACTTTAAAGCAATTTTATTTAGTGCGATTGGTATCAGTAGTGTTGTAGTATTCATTTATAGTAAATCTAGTCCAGGAAATACCAGTACGCCTTCTGCTAGCGACATTGCTCAAGTCAGTACAAGTTCAAGTAAAGATTTGGTATCGGTAGCAGCAAGTAATGATACCTTCAACATGCTAGTTACGGCATTACAAGCTGCTGACTTGACTGCTAATTTGTCTGATAAAGGACCTTACACGATATTTGCACCTACTGATGCGGCTTTTGCTGCCTTACCTAAAAAGACTTGGCAAAATCTGCTGAAGCCTGAGAACAAAAAACAATTAGTCAAAATTCTGACTTATCACGTCATCCCTGGCGATATCACTTCTAGCAAGCTCAAACCAGGAAAGGTGAAAACACTGGAGGGTAGCTTTGTCACTGTTAAGGTGAGTATCACTAATAATAAAATTACGATCAACAATGCTCAGGTAGTCCAAACCAACATCCCGGCTAGCAACGGGGTAATTCATGTAATTAATAAAGTGCTGTTGCCACCGAAGTTTAAACTGAGCAAGTTCTAGCTATCTATTAAGACTGTGAAGGTAGAGATCAGCTTGAAACCCGCTCTACTTTGAGGTGGATTTGGAGTCAGCCAAACCGTCTAGTTCCCATTAACTTCAAAATTTTTAACACAATTTCTCAGCTAATCAGTCTAATGTAACATCTTAGTGGTGTTTTATTCTTTTCCGCTCAAACCTGGGCAGTTGACCTTTATGACAAGGAATTTAGCATGAGTAGTAATTTAGCAACCAAGTTACGTGAGGAAACTAAAAAAGCCCACACGATGGCAGAAAATGTCGGTTTTGTCAAGTGCTTCTTAAAAGGGGTAGTTGAGAAGAACTCTTATCGCAAGTTAGTAGGAAACTTCTATTTCATCTACTCGGCGATGGAAGAAGAGATAGAGCGCCACCGGAATCACCCGATTATCTCTAAGATTTACTTCCCCCAGTTGAATAGACGGCGTAGCTTAGAACAAGACCTTAGCTTCTACTACGGCAGCAATTGGCGAGAGTCTTTGGTTCTTTCTCCTGCCGCCGAAATCTACGTCGAGCGGATTCGGGAGCTATCGAGAACTGCCCCAGAACTGTTAGTCGCCCATTCTTACACTCGATATATCGGTGACTTATCTGGTGGGCAAATCCTCAAGGGTATAGCTGTACGGGGAATGAATCTCTCTAGTGGCGAAGGTACGGCTTTCTATGAATTCCAAGACATTTCTGATGAGAAGCAGTTTAAAGCTACCTATCGTCAGGCTCTGAATGAACTGCCGATAGATAATGCGACAGCAGCTCGGATTGTGGATGAAGCTAACGCAGCTTTTGGGCTGAATATGAAGCTGTTCCAAGAACTAGAGGGTAATCTAGTTAAGGCGATCGGTCAAATGCTGTTTAACACTTTGACTCGCCGCCGCACTCGTGGTAGCACGGAATTGGTAACTGCTGAGTAAATTCATGTCAGTTAATGCTTGATTTCTGAAGTTAGACAAGGCGCGATCGCATTATTAATTGAACAATCCTGGGGGCTTGATGGTGGTACAGCTATCATGAAGTCTCCGGGATTGTCAGCTTGTGGGAGCAATTGGAATCTCGCATTCTAGGAAGTAAAGGTATGATCGTGGACACAAATTCTGAAGATATGGCTATTCATTCAACATTTTTATTAGAAGTCGGTACAGAAGAATTACCAGCCAATTTTATCGATGACGCGATTCAACAATGGCGATCGCTCATCCCTGCCAGTTTGAGTGAATACAGTCTCACTAGTGAGGTGATTGAAGTTTATGGCACTCCTCGCCGCTTGGCGGTGCTAATTAAAGGGCTACCATCCCAGCAACCAGATCGAGAAGAAGAAATTAAAGGTCCACCAGCATCGACAGCCTACAAAGATGGTAAGCCAACTAAGGCTTTGGAAGGATTTGTACGCAAGCAAGGTGTAGAACTTGACAAAATAGAAATTAGAGCCACCGAAAAAGGGGAATTTGTCTTTGTCTTGAAAAGCATTCCTGGACGACCAACGGCTGAAATTTTAACTGAACTTGTACCCCAGTGGATTTTAAAATTGGAGGGAAAACGGTTAATGCGTTGGGGAGATGGCGATCTCAAGTTTCCGCGACCGATTTCCTGGCTAGTGGTTTTGTTGGATGACTCGGTGCTGCCTCTACAGTTAGTTAATGGTTCGGAGACAATTGTGAGCGATCGCATCTCTCAAGGGCATCGAGTCTTACATCCAGAACCTGTGACAATTGCTCAAGCAACAGATTACGTCACCCAACTGCGATCTGCCTTTGTCGAAGTCGATCTGGCTGAGCGTCGGGCTAAAATTCAAGAGCAAATTCAGTCAACAGCTCAACAGTTAGATGGTCATACAGTTATTTATCCAGAATTGTTAGAGGAAGTCACAAATTTAGTAGAATGGCCTTCAGCCGTGGTGGGGAAATTTGATGCAGAATTCTTGAGCTTGCCACCAGAAGTAATTACTACTGTGATGGTGACTCATCAGCGCTATTTTCCTGTGTTTCAATCGGCAACAAGCGAACAGTCAGCTAACCAAACTGAAGCTACCAATACTCTGTTACCCAACTTCATCACAATTTCTAACGGCGATCCTGCCAAGTCAGACATTATTGCGGCTGGTAATGAACGAGTAATTCGCGCTCGGTTAGCAGATGGGCAGTTTTTCTATCAAGCCGATCGCTCTGTACCGTTAGAAAGCTATTTGCCTCAACTAGCTAAAGTTACCTTCCAAGAAGATTTGGGATCGGTGCAAGCAAAGGTAGAACGCCTGAGCAAGATTTCTCGGCACATTACTCACCAGTTGCAATTAACCGAGGAGGAGCAGACCTTAATTCAACGAGCAGCATTGTTGTGTAAAGCTGACTTGGTGACGCAGATGGTGTACGAATTCCCTGAATTACAAGGCGTGATGGGACAGAAGTATGCCTTAGCAAGCGATGAATCGGCAGCAGTAGCAACAGCCATATTCGAGCATTACTTGCCACGCGGGGCAGGCGATCTCTTACCTCAAACTCTAACTGGTCAAGTGGTGGGTTTAGCAGATCGGCTGGATACTTTAGTCAGTATTTTCGGATTAGGAATGCTGCCTACAGGATCGAGCGATCCCTTTGCTCTGCGTCGAGCTGCCAATGCCATAATCAATATTACTTGGAGTGCCGAGTTACCGATCGACTTGCGCCAAGTGTTGGAGCAAACAGCAACAGATTTTGTGACGGCTCATCCTAAAACTCAGCTTGAGCAGTTACTACAACAGTTGCAAGAATTCTTTTGCCAGCGTATCCGCAACCTCTTGCAAGAAGAACGATTGATTGATTACGATTTGGTCAATGCGGTGCTAGGAGAACATGACCGAGAATCTATGTTACGAGCGCTGAGCAATTTATTGGATGTCCGCGATCGCGCTTTGTTCCTGCAAACAATTCGTCGTAACGGCACCTTGAATAAAATCTACGAAACTGTTAATCGTTCTACCCGTCTAGCAGCGCAGGGCGATTTGAATACGCAAGAGCTGAATCCAGTTGGGTTGGTAAATCCAGAATTATTTCAAAAACCCTCTGAGCCAGCTTTTTACGATGCTTTAGTGCAGTTGGTGCCTCAAACCCAAACTGCGCAGCGAGAGCGAGACTACCAGCAATTGGTAGCAGCACTAATTGAGATTGCACCTACGGTTAGTAGCTTTTTTGATGGACCAGAAAGTGTTTTGATTATGGATCCTGACTTGGAAGTTAGACGGAATCGGCTCAATTTATTGGGTTTGTTACGCAACCATGCCAGAGTGGTATCAGATTTTGGAGCAATTGTCAAGAGTTAAAATTTGAACGCCGAACCAGTGTAGAGCCAACTGGAGTAGAATATTGAACTTTGGGAGTTGACTGGTAGATTTAGTTTGAGGTTTATGTCCAAAGCTTGTGCGATCGGATTGGGAAAGTCAGGAATTGCGGCGGCACGTCTGCTGAAAAAAGAAGGTTGGGACGTGGTGGCAATTGACGGTAGCACCTCCGCTACCCTGCGCGAACAGCAATTGATACTAGAGCGCGAAGGAATTACAGTTAAGCTGGAATCTTCTCTCGAATCCGATTTACCCCAACTAATTGTAGTTAGCCCTGGCGTTCCTTGGGATGCACCAATGTTAGTGGCGGCGCGATCGCGCGGTGTTGGAACAATTGGTGAGATGGCACTGGCTTGGCGGCATCTCCATTGTCCTTGGGTGGGGATTACTGGCACTAATGGTAAAACTACTACTACAGCCCTGATTGCTGCCATCTTTCAAGCGGCTGGGCTACGTGCGCCTGCTTGCGGGAACATTGGCTATGCGGCTTGCGAACTAGCTTTAGTCACTAACACGCACCTTGATTGGGTAGTTGCAGAGATTAGCAGTTATCAAATTGAGTCGGCGGCTGAGATTGCGCCAAAAATTGGAGTTTGGACAACATTTACACCCGATCACCTCAGTCGTCATCACACGTTAGAAAATTATTACAATATCAAGGCTCACCTCTTAAGTCAGTCTGAACAGCAAGTATTGAATGGAGATGATGCTTACTTGAGGCATCTAGGTGTAGAACATTGGCCTAATGCTTATTGGACAAGTGTTAGAGGTAAAGAGCAGCTAATTGGCAAGACTGGAGTTTATATTGAAGACGGCTGGGCGATCGAACTATTGCCTGACGGTTTGTTTGTGCCGCTAGTAGAGGTGGCAGCTTTACGCATGGTAGGGCAACACAACCAGCAAAATCTACTGATGGCAGCAGTGACGGCTCGCTTAGCGGGAATTGAACCAGAAGCGATCGCGAAAGCAGTCACCGATTTTCCTGGCGTTCCCCATCGTCTGGAACACATTTGTACTTGGCAGGGTGTTGATTTTATCAATGACAGCAAAGCCACCAACTATGATGCGGCTCAAGTCGGGTTAGCAGCAGTTAATAGCCCAGTAATTCTAATTGCTGGTGGTGAAGCCAAAGTCGGAGATGACAGCAAATGGCTGCAAACTATTCAAGATAAAGCGGCGGCTGTATTACTAATTGGTAATGCCGCTAATCTGTTTGCCGAACACTTAGAGCAGGTTGGCTATTCCAGTTACGAGATTGCAGAAACAATGGAACGGGCTGTCCCTAGAGCCGCGTTACTAGCTAGTCAGTATCAAGCCCGTGTTGTCTTGCTCTCTCCTGCTTGTGCCAGTTTCGATCAGTACCAAAATTT
>JAABUQ010009096.1_pt1 | contig 13589 bp, 12 predicted proteins | sample 5560001 | NCBI WGS metagenome assembly JAABUQ01 (sample SAMN10711888, study PRJNA513371) | rock metagenome | isolation source: Antarctica rocks | place: Antarctica: Victoria Land, Finger Mt nord | collected 2015-12-18
CGCGAGAAAAAAACGTCCAGGTTCTCTCCCCAAGAATGGACTAGACACGCTATAATCTGACAAGGGACACATTCTTTATCTAATATAGAGTGTGCCGATAGAAGAGAGGTAACGTGTATCTAATATGAGACAGCTTCTCTTTGCCACGTGTCGGATGATGGCACTTATTCGTTCCTGGTCACGTGCCAGAAGAAATTGAAACGGAGAGTCTTTTATGAACACTACGGCCACGTTGAGCCGACTCTTTGCGGGTATCCAGACTGATCTCGATTCAGTAGATGCAGTCTTTCAGGACCGAGCAACCTCTGGACTCGACATCCTCAATTCTGCTTCAATGCACGCAATTGAATCGCCAGGAAAACGCCTTAGAACGGCACTTACCCTCTTGTCTGGCAAGCTCAACAATTATAATCTCGATAAGCTTGTTCCACTAAGTGTAGCATTTGAGATGGTACATCTTGCAAGCCTTATTCATGACGATATCGTTGATGAAGCAAAAACACGACGCGGGCATCCTACGGTAAATTCGTTGTGGGGTGACAAAATTGCTATCCTCCTCGGCGATTACTACTTTGCCAAGACATCGGGCCTTATCGCTGACCTCAATGATAGCCGCATTGATCGCCTCTTCGCGGAAACGGTTGCGACCGTCTGTGAAGGCACCATTATGGAAATGATGACGGCAGGTTATGTCGATTTGACTGTTGAAACATACTACGAAAAGATTAAGCACAAGACGGCATGCCTTATCGCCGCGTGTAGCAAGGGTGGCGCGATTGTTAGCGATGCGTCAGATGAAGAAATCCAATTATTGCATGATTATGGTATGAACCTTGGTATTGCCTTCCAAATTATCGACGACGTACTTGATTATACAGAAGATCAATCAACTATTGGGAAACCTGCTGGCAACGACTTGCGCCAGGGTATGGTAACATTGCCACTGATTTATGCGCTACAAGAAAAACCACAAAACGGGCATCAACAACAGGTAAACTTCCTCCTGGGTGATACACAGAAAAATGAGGAAGATATACGCTCTATTGTTGATTGGGTTGTGCATGGCTATGGTGTGAAGCGAACGATGATGGATGCTCATGCCTATGGGAATAAAGCACGTGAGGCACTCTATCATTTTCCAGCCTCACCAGACCGCGATGTATTAGACGAATTGATCGAATTTGTCGTATCGCGTAAAAAGTAGAAAGCGCACATACTGGCTGTATGCACGCTCTCACAGATGAATATAGGAAACTCATATGAGTGCAAAGATATCGTTAGAAGAAAAATTCCGTGAGATTGGTGGGAAGCGTCCCTATGTTCAGCGTCTCTTTGGCCGTATAGCACGCGTCTATGACCCGATGAATAAACTCATGAGCTTTGGCTTGGATGGCTACTGGCGCGGACGTGCCGCACGTTACCTAGCACTGAGTACAGGCGAAACGGGGCTTGATCTTGGAGCAGGTACAGGGGACCTTTCCATCGAGATTATTCGTGCTTCTGGCCCAGGAACGCATATGATAGGCATGGATATTACACCAGAAATGCTAGCATTTGGGCGTACCAAGCTGAAAAAACTAGGATTAGAAGACCGCATTACACTACGTGTTGGCGACGCAGAACATATCGACCTGCCTGATAATAGTGTCGATGGCTGTTGTTCTGCTTTCACGGTCCGCAACTTGACCGATATTCGGCAGGGATTTCGCGAAATGCTGCGCGTTGTGCGCCCAGGAGGACGTGTGGTATGTCTCGAAATTAGCCACCCGCCGGGCAGAATTTTCGGCTCGTTATTCTACTTTTACTTTTACAAATTTGCGCCATTGTTTGGTACAATCATCGGTAAAGCATTTGAGGAGTATAACTATCTTCCCAATTCGCTGACAAATTTTCCTAAAGCACCAATGCTACAAACAATGATGGAAGATGTTGGATGGAAAGATGTACGCTTTTATCGTCTCAGTGGCGGCATCGTCGCGATCCATGTAGGAACAAAGGTAGCTTGATAGAGAACACACCAGGGAATGGAGAGTCTTGCTAGTAAGACTCTCCATTCCCTGGTGTGTTGTGTACTCTTACATAAAGCTGCGACTAATGATAACGATAATTACGAAGCAGAGAAGAATGGCAACAAGCCAAAGGGCGGTTTGCCGGGCATCATTATGTTCTTGCATCGCAGGAAGTTCATCAGGACGTGGTAAAAGTACTTTCTGCTCTTGCTCCTCTAAGATACTTGATGCTACCGGAGGAAGTACTTGTGATAGTGGATTGCTGGCACGTGCTGGCGCTGTTGTACGTGTCGTTTGTATAGCAACAGGCCGCTCTGCCTTTGGCATATCTGGTTCTGTATGTGAGGCGTTGCTGGCTATCTGTGTTCCATTGGTAGAACGCATTGCCAGAAGGTCCTGACGAAGTTCTGAAGGTCGCTGATAGCGTTGTGAAGCGATAGGACGTAAACCTCGTGCGAGTATAGCATCAAACGCTGCTGAGACGGTTGGATTAAGACGCTGAGCCTGTGGAATACTAGCACCTGCGTTGATGGGCAAACTTCCTGTCGCCGCATGATATGCCGTTGCCAGGAGAGAGTACAAGTCGGAACGCACATCTATTGTTCCATACACAAACTCTGGTGCTATGTAAGGCGTGAGATGTGAATGATCAATACCGGCGATGAATTGCGTTGCTCCACCCGCTAAAACGATAGAGAAATTTGTTAAGATGTAGTCTGAACCTGTACGCGCAATGATAATATGCTCTGGTCGAATGAGACCGTGGACAAATGATGGTGATTGCTGTACTAGGATTTCCAGTATCTCGGTCATTTGAAGACAACATTCAATAACGTCGTGCTCAGGTAAAGCACGTCCGGTGCGTCGCATGTAGGCAGCAAGAGACTCGCCTTCTACTGGCTCAAAGACAAAAAAGTTACGACCTTGATCGCTAAATGCATCCCAAAGGGTGGGAATATGTGGATGCCGTCCAACAGAGGTCAACGCCATCGTTGCATTGCGCAAGGTAGATTGCATGACCATAGATTTACTGTCTGGTATCACTAATTCGCTGACCATTACCCGTGAGCCTGAACGTTGCGCATCCTGAGCTAGCCATGTAGCCTCAAACACGCCCTTTGACCAATCTTGCCGCTCTTGCAGGTCACGTAGCCGATAGCGACCACCGCGTAAGAGCGTACCAGGCACAAGTTGTGGTAGTTCAACCTGCGATACGTTTTGGGGTAACGTTGGGACGTGTCCTAATGATGGAAGAGGGGTTGAAGGGAGAGACTGTCTTTTCTCTTTCGCCAGCGCATCTGTAGTTAAATGACTTGGATGAATAGCGCGTTTTGCGTCTGAGAATAAGTTCTCTGTAGAGCGATTATTAGATGGTTGCACTTGTGGTCTATGTGGAACATTACGCGTTGGTACGTTTGTGCCTCCGGCTATCTCGCCTGTTAATGGTACAAAACTTCCAGGCTCATACGTATCGTTCCTACGCAACTGACCAAGATAGGGATTGTTGGTATACTCCGAAGCAGAGGTAGTAGCAGGACGCGACATAATCGGTATAGCATTCATCGAAGGTGACGAAGGCGTTCCGAACTGGTCCCATTGTGGTTGAATGGGAAGGGATTGCTGCCCGCCAGTAGATGGGGGAGGTATAGAATGCATTCCATCAACAGAATTTGAATTAATAGGAGATGTCCTATCAAATTGTTGTCCACTGGTTGCCATTCCACTTAATTGAGTAGTTTGCGTTACACGAGGAAGCTGCGATGTTGGAGGAACGCCGCGTTCGATTGACGTTGTAGAGCGCGTTCCTGAACGCCCAGGTACATGCACCAGCAGTCCACATAGTGGACAAGGACTTTTACTTACATCCCATTCAGTGTTACAACGTGGACACGTCATGATACATTTTTCCTCTCCGTGCATGTACGTCGGTACTCAGGAACCTCTATATTCCTCCATCTAGCACGGCTACATGAATAAATAAAATTGAGAGCATACACCACTGTCTGGCTAAGGGCAAAAAGGTTTACTAGGAAAGTAAGCACAGACTTGCGTAAAGTATAGTGGCAAGAAGCCATGCATGTCAATCTTTCTACCTATTTTTGCTACCATTACCTCTGTTTAGCCTCTGTTTGTTCGCCCAATAGGAGCTAAGTCCCCCAAGAATCCTTCTAGTGCTTTTGCAAGGTCATAGAGTTGTGTTGCCTCGGTCAGCGATATCTCGTGTCCAGCATGTGCAACATGATAGAGCAATTGTACAGCAGGATGTTTCGCGAACGATATCGGCTCGGTTGCTGATGAACCAAGCAGCGAGGAACGCATGGCATCGACACTGGCATTCACCTGATCGAGGTTTGCAATGTCTATAAAGCTTGCGGGTTTAGGTGCCTTCCCTCTTCCCTTGCTCGTCTCCCACTGGCGTCGTGCTTGCTTGCCAGCAGCACAATAGCAAAATTCGGGTTGGGTCGAGTCCGAATTTTGTAAACCTGTATCATCACAAATTGGACAGATAGGCATAAGGCATCTCCTATTAATCTTTTCTTTCATCAAGGTCGGTTTTTTCCTGCACTACAATCTGTTCCTCTGCTTTCTGGATATCAGGCATCTCCAGTTCAGACGCTGTATGTTGCGTATGCAGCGCAATGACAATGTTAGCAGCCATACTTGTAAACGTCTGCGCGACAACCGATTCAGGCATACTAATGATGATTGGATGCCCTTTATCGCTGCTGACAACGGCTGCCGGGTCAAGTGGAATACTTGCCAGAAGAGGCAACTCGTCGAGTTGGCTGCGTATTTCCTGGCTACGTGGAAATATCTCAGAACGTTCGCCACAATGTGGACAGATAAAACCGTCCATATTTTGGACGACTCCTAGCACCGATACATGAACATTCTGAAACATGGCTAATGCCTTCGCGGTGTCAACACGCGCAATGTCTTGCGGTGTCGTTACAAGTATAGCTCCATCAAGCTGCATTTCGCGGCATAGTGTAGCCTGTGGCTCGCTTGTCCCCGGCGGTAAATCAATAATAAGATAGTCAAGTTTGCCCCAGTCAACTGAGTAAAGCAGTTGACGGATGAGAAGACCTAACATATCTGGAATGGGTGCTACTGCTTGCTCTTCACCGATAAAGAAGCCAACCGACATGATTTTGACTCCATATCGAACCAACGGTTTTATTTTCTGTGCTTGTGGCACATCTTTTCGCTCGGCAAACGGTAGCGTCGCCTCTGTAGCCTTGCTTGCGCTGCGTTTGCGCACCCCTAGCATCATAGGAATACTCGGTCCATAAGCATCGCCATCAAGCAGACCGACCGCTGCCCCTTGCTTCGCCAACGCTACCGCGAGATTTACGCTTACCGTTGATTTACCAACACCACCTTTTCCGCTTCCTACCACCAGTAACCTACCTACCTGATCTACACGCGCACGTTGTGTACGAGGCCGCATACTAGCACTCCTGCATTCCTCTATTCCATCTCTTCAACACGTTGCCACTAAGTATAAAGACATTTTTCCCATTTGACAAGCAGTTACGCACTATTTGTTGCTCTTGCAAGCGAGAATACGTCGTGAATATACTAGCGATGAACATGCGTAAGCAATCCTGAAGATCATAAAAGGATCGAAAGTTTTGGCATTAAGTATAGACAAATACAAACAGGATTTGGACTTGTTTCCGAGCTTAAAACTGTACTCGCTTCGCTTTAAGAGAGCAAGTAGGCAAGTAAGCAATGTATGATGTACTATTAAGAGAGACAAACTTATCTATTCGTACAAAGGAATTTGTGTATCATGGAGCAACCACTGCTTGAGAAAGACCAGATTATTCCAGCATTTAGCTTGCCAGGTGCTGATGGTATGCCTCATAGTCCCTGGGACTATAAACAACGTGAGAACCTTGTACTTCTTTTGACACAAAGTGCGACGACGAACGAGGGACGAGGCTTGCTACGTACTTTCGCGCAGCATTTTCAAGATTTTCGAGAGGAAGATTGTGCTATCCTAGCGATAACTGCTGACACTGTAATCATCAATTTGGAGGTACAGGAAACCTTACATCTTCCCTTTCCTCTGCTTGCTGACCCCAAAGGCGGAGTTATCTCGCGCTATACACAATGGGATAGTACACAAGGGATGCTTATGCCAAGTGTTGTGCTAGCGAACCGCTATAACGCTCTCTACCAACATTGGCTCGCGGAGCGTGAACGTGACCTTCCTCCTGTTATGGAGTTGTTAGAAGCACTGCGCTATCTCAATAGTCTTTGTACACCCTAGTGGGGGAGACCATGGGCGTAATACATTAGGCCCATACGATGTGATAAAAACGAAGAAAATGCAAAATTTGCATCGCTTCATCGTGATACCAAGTAACCAACTATTATCGAGAAGAGGATCACAATGACCCAATTTGACTCTGCATCAACGTGGAAGAGGGAAACATCGCTTGTTCATGGTGGACGAGATACACGCCTTACTGACGCGACAGGTACTCCTACCATTTGTCCTATCTACGCGAGTACAACATATATCCATGAGAGTGCCGAAGCCCTAGAGTCCGCGTTTAGCGGTTCCACGCCTACAGGAGAACCCGCATTTGTCTATGCGAGGCAAGCGAATCCAAATGGAGGTGCATTTGAGGACACAGTCGCACGCGCAGAAGGTGGGGTTGGTGCGGTTGCCTTTGGTTCTGGCATGGCAGCCATTCATGCCGCACTTCTTGCAGCAGGGTTAACTGTCCCTGGTACAAAAGTCGTGGCGTCACAAGATATTTATGGCCCAACAACGAGTCTACTGCAAAAGGTATTTAAACCAATGGGTATCGAGGTTATTATGGCAGACCTCTGTTGTAGTGATGCAGGTGCGATTATTCGGGCCGAGCAACCCGACGTTGTGTTTGTGGAAACCATTTCTAATCCATTAGTCAAGTTAGTTGATTTGGATAGCATTGGCGCGGCTGCCCATGAAGTGGGGGCGGTGACTATCGTGGATAGCACGTTTACCACACCTTATCTTGTCAGGCCGATTGAGCATGATTTTGATATAGTGGTGCATAGCGCGACAAAGTATATAAGCGGTCACGGTGATAGTACTGGTGGTATAGCGATTAGCGCGAAAAATACGCTTCTCGATCAGTTACGTACATACTCTATGCTCCTTGGTGCAATGCTCAGCCCTTTCGAGTCGCATCTTATGCTGCGTGGTTTACGTACCCTGCCACTGCGTATGGAGCGACACTGCAATAATGCGATGCAGGTTGCTCGCTTCTTGCAGAAGCACGAGGCGGTAGCACACGTCTATTACCCAGGTCTAACCGATCACCCGCAATATGATGTTGCGACGCGCCTGCTCGACCATGAGCAGTATGGTGGCTTGCTTTCGTTTGACCTGAAAGAGCAAACACGCGAAGCAACATTTCGCTTTATTGACAAACTGCGCCTTTGTCTTCCCGCGACAACATTAGGTGATGTCTTTTCGCTGGTAAGCTATCCAGCAATGTCGTCACACCGTACACTCACTCAGATTGAACGTCAACACATCGGCATTACGGAAGGTTGTGTGCGTCTCTCTGTTGGTATTGAGCATATAGAGGACATACTCCAGGACCTGGATCAAGCACTTAGCTAATCCAAACGCGTAGCGATGTTTGTGTGCAAACATCGCTACGCGTTTGGATTAACTTTTGCCAAAGAAATTGCCACTTCAGTATCCATAGACAACAGTGAGTACTTCTTTCTACTCCAGGTGGCTTATTTGGTATGCCGTATATATTTTCCTGGAATGAGGTCATTTGCCTCGCCGCCCTCTGCGGGGGACATGACGTGTATTGCGTCGGCATTTGCGTCAATGACAAGTGTGTTTGTGACACCTCGAACATTGGGGAAGCTTCGAGCAATCTCTTCTGCATCGGCTTTTTGCTGAGGTGTATGTACGGCACCTCCAAGACGCGCAATCCCAAGTTTGGGATAGACACCGATGGGAAGATCATGTGTGCGTTCGTCGCGACCAAGTGCGCTGGCAAGGTCTGCGGCCAGTGTATCGTCACCAACCAGATTATTCTTTATTCCCAATAAGCCCTGTACACCATAGGCTTGATCCTGCACAACATCAGCACGAAGCGAACTGGAAATGTTCCCATCAAGGTAGAGGATACCATCCAGTACGCGTATAAGCATGCCTTTAAGATCAACATGAAGCGATGTTATGTCAAATAGTACGCGTTCAACGTCTTGTTGAAGGTCAGCATCCGAACGATACGTAGGCAATAATTGAAATGTAGCTTCTGGTACTGCGACAGTAATACGGTCTGCTGTAAAGCTTGTTACATACTCTTGTGAAAGCATAGTGTCTCGTCCAGCATGAAGATGGTGTGCAACAATGTAGGATAAGACTCCACTTACAGGTTGTACAGCGACGAGGAGCAGTGAACCTTTACCAGTCGCGCCTTGTCCAACCGCCTCGACAACACTTTTGTTACCAAGAAAAACGGCGTCAGGTGCGTTTTTGCTCGCGGCAAGTACCTCAGCACCCGTTACGCGAAGTGTTACCCCTTCACCTGTAGCATTTGTTACTGTATCATAGGGAAGATAGACGTTTTTGCCAAAGAACCGTCCCTGCCTGATACCTATGTACGTCATAGCGCGGGTAGAGGGGTTGAAACCTATCTGTACAAGGATGCCCTCTTCACCATCAGAACAAGTTATTTTGCTGCCGAAGTGAAATTTTTGTGTTTCAATGATTGATGAATCCATATTGTGTCCAGCCTCATTTACAGAATAAAGTTGACATAGCTCGAAAATGTGCTACGCCTCTAAAAAGAAGTGTAGCATGTTCTCTATGAACATGACAAGCAAAGCTTTTATCAAACCTGAACGCAGTATGAAAGACAAGCCGAAAGTACATTTCTTATCGTCGCCATGATTTGCTATGATACATAAAGACGTAACTCAGACAGGAGAGGAGATGTCTCAATGACAAACATACCACAAGAGTCGGCCTATAGAAATACAGAGTTGCTCGCTCAAGAAGCGTTTCACCTCTGCTTGACAGGGGATATCTATCATGCACAAGAGTTGCTTCTACGTACTCGTAACGCGCTCAACCGGTTGAGCGGCGACCTCCCTATCGTAGGGTATGATGTGCTTATGAGCGATAGTGTCGATACACCTTTTGTCACGCAATCGCTTGAGGAGGCACGAGCATGGGGATGGCTTGAGATTGCTTCTGGAGCTTTCAAGCTCGTTGAGAATCATCCTGGGGCAAGCATGGTACATTTCAAGCGAGCATGGCGCATCTGGCGTCCCTGGGGTATGGCTATAGGAGATACGGCGGTAGGACAACAAGAGGCTCGTTATGAACGAGTACGCGCTGGCTTATGGCTTGGTGAGGCATGGGCGCGTTTTATGAGTGATCGCGCTCAATCCAATGCACAGGCAATTCTCCGTGCATCTCTCATGGAACTTGGGCGGTTGGAACCATCACATCTTTTGCAGGAAACGATTGAGCAGCAACAACATTTGCCACCTGCATTATTAGGTTCACCCGCATATCGAGAGGATAGGCAGACTGTGCCGTATATCTGCTCCTTGCATGTTGATAGAGAAGATTCGTAGGGACCGATTTATCGCGTCCATGTGGCAATTGAAATATCGAAGGGAGTTGAAACATTATTCGCATCCTGGGAACATTACGAATGCCGACATGGACGCGATAAATCGGTCCCTACAGAAATTACATATACCCTATATTCCGTCTTTTTCTGCGGTCAAACAGGCGAATGATGCGACGTGCAAGCAGGAGGAAGATGAGTATAAAGAGGATGACGATAACGAACATTACGATGGGCGCGAAGAGTGCAAGCAATGTGGCAATGACGACACCAATATCCTCAACGATGCTCAAGACGATGTTGAGCAGACCTGCGGTAGTGGCGGTGGAGGCAAGGCGGGTAGAGGCTTTTGTGAGGTGTGCCATGAGAGCAAGCACACCGCCGCTGAGCATGACAACTACCAGCGTTACCGAGAGGTTTGGACCCATCGTCATGATATGCGTTCCAACATAGGTCGTGTTGGGAAGAACATGAATATTGTTATCACTCGCGGCGGCGACGAACGCACCCGCCATTGGGCGTATCACCGTATGAATAGCATCCCACGCATGGTCAACGATAGGAATTTTGTCGGCGAAGAGGTCTGCCAGCGCAAGAATTGCGAGAATGACCATAAACCACGTTTGGGTTACAAACGAAAAGTTGGGATTCACTTTATAGAGATGGAGCCAGCGTGCGGCAATCGCGAAGGCGAGCAAGGGAAAATAAGCATTTACACCGGATGCGAGTGCTAAGCCATACGTGAGACCATACGATGTAGCAATATCCATGTTTTTTCCTTACTTCCTCATAACATCTCGTAGAGTTGTAATAACGCTTCTCTATAGACAAACGCAACAACACATGCTCAACCAAATGATAGAAATTGCGACTGACTTATACGATTAATGGTAAGCTTTGTATCTTTCCGAAGATAGAATCAACCGCCTCTGGTGCATACCGTTCGACGATCTCCTCGGTGATTGCATTCGCACGACAAATTTCACCGTACATGCTGGCACTCCGTCGTGGGAAACGCTGTTGTGTAGAGGGGTCAATTTCGATCAAGCCAAACCGTACTTGCCAGCCGTTATTCCACTCGAAGTTATCGACGAGCGACCAGTGCAGATAGCCACGAACGGGGATACCAGTGCGTATAGCGCGATGCATCATCGCGAGATGCTCCAGGAGAGCACGAGGACGGCGGTCATCTTGTGCATCGCTAAAACCATTCTCGGTAATATACAATGGCTTGTTCCCACGTGTGCGCTGATGGACAGCTTTCAATACACGGTAGAGTCCTTCTGGATAGATCTCGCCAAAGTCCTCATCTAAGCCTGGGTCATTGCGTGACGCACCAGTTCGTACAAAGCGTCTACCGAAGACTTCCATTGGGACGGTTGGGTCGAAACGCACCATGTTTCGCGTGTAGTAGTTTATGCCGTGAAAGTCTCTCGTTCCAGCGGCCTTCATAATGGGTCGGAGCACTGTACTAGCAGGAAATGGAAAGCGTCCACTCTCGGCGGCTTGCAGTACAGACCAGTTGAAGAGCGTCTCTTGTGCATTGGCAACGCTACGGTCTAATGGAGAAAGTGGATTCGCGGGATCGAAAAGGCGATAGTGCAGGCAATAGCCAATCTGTGCCTCTGGTTGAATACGTCGGATGGCGTAAAACGCTTCGACATGTGCTTGTAGCAATGTTCTACTTACAGTAAGTGTTCTTACAATATTCTGTTCTCCTGGTGGGAAGACGCCCAACTCATAGCCTTGGGCGGCATACACGTTTGGTTCATTGATGGTGATCCAGAAGTCGCATAGGTCACGTAACGTTTCAACAACATGGGTGACGTAGCGCACAAAAAAGCGAATGTTGGCTTCGTTAGCAAAGCTCCCACGATCAGCGAACCAGAGTGGTTCTGTAAAGTGATGCAACGTGACCACAGGTTTCATGCGCCGCTTACGCAGATCAGTGAGCATGACACGATAGCGCTCTAAAGCGGAGTTGTCCCAATGTCCTTCTTCTGGCTCGATACGGCTCCATTCCAGGCTCAGACGTAGTGCGTTGTTCTCCATTTGCTCAGCGAGTGCGAAGTCACCCTCCGCTTGCTCCCACCAGTTAGCAGCTCCATCACACTGCTCACCACTTAGAATATGCCCCTGCTGCTCCCAGCGATACCATTGAGTATTTGTATTACCACCTTCACATTGATAGCCAGAGGATGCAGTCCCCCACAAAAACCCTTTAGGAAAACGCAAAATACGCTGCATTGCAGTACAAGTTCCTTCCATCGAGATTGTTATAATTGTAACACGCATTAGCTAGAATAAAGGATGAATATGTAACCTCATTTCGTCTTGTGCGTATAAAAAGAGGCGCACAAGCAACGGAAAGAGTAAAGAAATTTGTCGAGGAGGCAAGCATGGAGACGCATTTTTATCAAACGCAGCAACTTGAATTGTCGAGAATCGCACAGACACTTGTGGTTGAGTATCAGGCAAAAGGCTATCAGGTACAGCAATTCGGCAATCCTGAGCAGGTAACGATTCAGTTGAAAAAAGAAGATACGCTGAGGTCCATCACTGGTTTTAACAAGGCACTCACTGTTTCCTTGCAACGTATCAATGGGGGAACGCTTGTACAAGTGGGCGCACAAGATTGGACGGATCAGCTGACGGTTGGCGCGGTTGGTTTGGTAATCCATCCCTTACTTGTTACTGCGGCAATTGGTGCCGTCTCGCAAAACAATGTTGTGCATGACATACTGCTTTTGATTGATAATCAAGTGCGGCAACAACAGCCTAATGCACAGATGGGCATTCCACCTTTTCCTCCAACAGGACCAGCAAATTTTTAAGAATATCACATCACAAAAAATGGCTGGCAACAGGCACTGCTCGTTGCCAGCCATTTTTTGTGATGTGATATTACTCGCGGATACCACGAGGTGGAAGTGGGCGCACCAATGGGTTCATCATTGGCAAGCTCTTCTTGCTACGTGGCAGACGCTGACGCACAAGGTAGTTTGGTGCATTTGCCAGATCGTTCTTTTCAAGTGTCACATCATCGCCATAGCGATTGAAGAAGGACAACTCGAAGTTCGGCGTCTCACCGAGCGCACCGTGAGGGCAAACCTCTACACAGTCGCCGCAGAAGATGCAGCGATCAAGTGCGAAGGCGTAGCGTGAAAGTGTGCGCTCTGCCATCATCAATGACCCGGTTGGACATACCTGCACACAGGCACCACATGATACACAATCAGTATCATGCAAGCTGACATTGAAGGGAGTCTCGACGATAGTGTCGAAGCCCTTACCGAACATACCGTAGCAGTCAGGACCAATTACATCATGACAGACACGAACACACTGGGTGCAGTTGATACACTTGTTAGGATCGCGCAGAATGAAACTGTGTGACAAGTCTGTATCATAGTCATGATAATCGGTTGGCTCACCATCGTGGAAGCGGTTATCAGCTAAACCATGCTCGATGCTGTACTTCTGCAAGTCGCACTGACCAGCAGCAGGACAGGCGCATTGAAGACAGCGTGCGGCCTCGCGTTCGGCCTGTCCTCTGAGATAGCCCATCTCGATAAGCTTGAAGTTGCGTGTGCGGTCCTCATAGGGCAGCATAGGCATCTTCACTTTTGGCTCGACAGGCTTGTATGGCACGATATCGAAGAGGTCAGGTCGGCGCTCTTCTAGCTCCAGGCGACGTGCGACTTCCTTCATGTCCTCACCCATCAGGTAGCCATGCATAGCACGAGCGGCGAGCTTGCCTTGTGCCACGCCTTCAATGATGGTCTTGGCACCCATTTGACAGTCACCGCCAGCAAAGACACCGGCGCGATCAGTCATAAGGTTATGCGGATCGGTCTGGACCGTTCCCCATTTGGTTGCTTTGACGCCATTAGGAGCAATCGCGGTCATGACTTTCTTGTCAACGGCTTGACCGATAGCAGGAATAACAGCATCGCAATGTATCTGAAAT
>JAABUQ010009097.1_pt1 | contig 13588 bp, 8 predicted proteins | sample 5560001 | NCBI WGS metagenome assembly JAABUQ01 (sample SAMN10711888, study PRJNA513371) | rock metagenome | isolation source: Antarctica rocks | place: Antarctica: Victoria Land, Finger Mt nord | collected 2015-12-18
GACGAAGGGAGTGTCGGCGAACGGGGCTTTGTCTGCTATGCGAGCATGGTGAGCGACAAGACCTATTTCCTCTCGGCAATTTTAGGAACGCTGGCGCTTGGTGTGCTGGTGCCTTTCCTATCGATCGCCGGGGCGGGTTGGCTCGCCCTCTTTGTCGTCTTGGTGGCAGCTACGGTCTTGATTGCGCTCACTGGCAAACAACTGGGTCGATCCCGTACAGCTTGGCGCAGCCTCCTGATCGCGACAATGATGGTTTTTACTGTTCCGCTATTGGTTCTCGAGCTGAATAACGTCTGGTTTCCGATTCAGATTGCTCTGCGGCAGTCAAGCTATGCGCGGAAAGTCTATTCGCATCCAACCAACACGCCGAAGATCGTGCTTGAGTCGGACTCGTTCGGGTTCGGGTTCGGTGCAGGCGAGGTGAGCCTCGTTTACGATGCGACTGGACGCCTTCGCGACCAAAGCTGCAAGCCCAGACAGGACGACATCTGCACGACGCGTCGGCACATATTCGGTCGCTACTACAAGGAAGAGTGGATCTACGACTGAGCCTCACCCCACCGCAGCCAGCGGCTGGGCCAGTCTCGCGACCATTTCCTTCGGGCAGACCTGCCTGAACCGGCCGCGCACCAGGTCCCAGTCTCGCAGCAGGCCCTCGGCGTACAGGCTCCCCGTCTCGCGAGCGTGCTCTTCGACCAGGGCGCGGAGTTGCGCTTCCCAGAACGGCGAGGCCAGGGGCGTGACCACCACGCTGTCGGGGTTTACGCGCGCGGCGAACGCGCCGTCCTCGTCCAGGACGAAGGCCATGCCGCCGGTCATGCCCGCGGCGAAATTGTCGCCGACCGGGCCCAGCACCGCGACCGTCCCGCCGGTCATGTATTCGCAGCCGTTCGCGCCGCAGCCCTCGATCACCGCGGTCGCGCCGCTGTTGCGCACCGCGAACCGCTCCCCCGCCCGCCCCGCCGCGAACAGCCGACCCGACGTGGCGCCGTACAGCACGGTGTTGCCGAGGATGGCCTGGCGGTGAGGCTCGGCGAGCCCCGGCGGCGGCCGGATGGTCAGGGTCGCCCCCGACAACCCCTTGGCGACGTAGTCGTTGGCCTCGCCCGTCAGCTCGATCCGCAGACCCTGCACGGCGAATGCGCCCAGCGACTGCCCCGCCGACCCGCGCAGCTGCACCGTCAGCCGACCGGGCGCGAGCCCGGTCATGCCGAACCGGCGCACGATGTGGGACGAGGCGCGCGCGCCGATCGCCCGCTGGGTGTTGCGGACCGTGTAGGTCAGCTGCATCTTCTCGCCGCGCTCAAAGAGTGCGGCGGCGTCGCGGACGATGTCTTCGTCCAGCGAAGGCGGCGCCTCGTTGCGGCCCACCACCGTCGAGTGGGTCGGGTTGCGGCCGGGATCGGCGCGGACCAGCAGCGGGTTGAGGTCCAGGTCGTCCAGGTGCTCGCCGCCGCGCGACACCTGGGTCAGCAGGTCGGTGCGTCCGACGATCTCGAGCAGGCTGCGAAAACCCAACCCCGCCAGTATCTCCCGCACCTCCTCGGCGATGAAGCTAAACAGGGCGATCACCTTCTCCGGCGAGCCCGAGAACTTGGCGCGCAGGGCCTGGTCCTGGGTGCAGACCCCGACCGGGCAGGTGTTGGAATGGCACTGGCGCACCATGATGCAGCCGAGCGCGATCAGCGACGCGGTGCCGATGCCGAACTCCTCGGCGCCCAACATGGCGGCGACGACGATGTCGCGCCCAGTCCGCATGCCCCCGTCGGCGCGAAGCGTCACGCTGTGGCGCAGGTTGTTCAGCGTCAGCACCTGGTTGGCTTCGCTGAGACCCATCTCCCACGGGCCGCCGGCGTACTTGATGGAGCTCTGGGCCGAGGCGCCGGTGCCGCCGACGTTGCCGCTGATCAGGATCACGTCGGCCTTGGCCTTGGCCACTCCCGCGGCGATGGCGCCGATGCCGGTCATGCTGACCAGCTTCACGCACACCCGCGCGTCGGGGTTGATCTGCTTGAGGTCATAGATGAGCTGGGCGAGGTCCTCGATGGAGTAGATGTCGTGGTGCGGCGGGGGCGAGATCAGCATCACGCCCGGCGTGGCGTGGCGCAGGCGCGCGATCATCTCGGTGACCTTGAACCCCGGCAGCTGGCCGCCCTCGCCGGGCTTGGCGCCCTGGGCGACCTTGATCTCGATCTCGCGGCACTGGTTCAAGTATTCGGCGGTGACGCCGAAGCGGCCGGAGGCGATCTGCTTGACCGCGCTGTTGGCGTTGTCGCCGTTGGGCAACGGAGTGTAGCGCGCGCGGTCCTCGCCGCCCTCGCCCGAGACGGAGCGGGCGCCGATGCGGTTCATGGCGATGTTCAGCACGCCGTGCGCTTCGGGGCCGAGCGCGCCCAGGCTCATGCCCGGCGTGTTGAAGCGGTGGCGGATGGCGTTGACGCTCTCGACCTCGTCGATGGGCACGGGCGCGCGGTCGGGGCGGAAGTCCAACAGCTCGCGCAACTGCACCGGCGGAGTGGCGCGCACCGCTTTGGAGAAGGCTTGGTACAGGCCGTAGTCGCCCCGGTCGCAGGCGGACTGCAGCAGGTGGATCATCCGCGCCTCGAAGGCGTGCACCTCGCCCGAGCGCCGCGCCTTGTAGAGGCCGCCGACCGGCAGGGTGACCACGCCCGGCCGCCAGGCGCGGCGGTGCAGCTCCACGGTGCGCGTCTCGATCCCCGCCAGGCCGATGCCGGAGATGCGCGACGGCATGCCCGGAAAGAACTCCGCCGCCAGCGCCCGGCTCAGGCCCACCGCTTCGAAGTTGTAGCCACCGCGATAGGCCGAAATCACCGATATGCCCATCTTGCTGATGATCTTCAGCAGGCCCGCCTCGACCGCGTGCTTGTAGTTGACGCAGACGTCCCCGAGGGTCAGCGCGCCGCACAGGCCGCGCTCCAGTCGGTCCTGCACCGACTCCTGGGCCAGGTAGGCGTTGACCGCGGTCGCGCCGACGCCGACCAGCACCGCATGGCCGTGGGTGTCCACGCACTCCGCCGAGCGCACGATCAGCGACACGTAGCTGCGGAGGCCCCGCGCGACGAGGTGGCTGTGAACGCCGCCCACCGCCAGCACCATCGGCAGGGCCACGCGCACCGCGTCGGACGCCTCGTCGGTCAGCACGATCTGGCTGAAGCCCGACAGGGCCGCCTCTTCCGCGTCCGCCCGGATCTGGTCCAGCCGCGCGCGGAAGCCGGCGCCGGGCTGGGCGTCCAGCTCGGGCAAGGGCAGGGTGCAGTCGATCTGCGCGATCGCGCCCGCGCCGATGGTCTGCACCAAGCGCGCGTACATGCCGGTGGTCAGCACGGGGCTTTCCAGCACGTAGACGTCGGTTTGGGTCTCGTCCTGGGCCAGCACGTTGCCCAGGTTCTTGAACCGGGTCTTCAGGCTCATCACCCCCGCCTCGCGCAGGGGGTCGATGGGCGGGTTGGTCACCTGGCTGAAGTTCTGGCGGAAGAAATGCGCCAGTGGCCGATGCTTGTCCGACAGCACCGCCAGCGGCGTGTCGTCGCCCATGCTGCCGACCGCCTCCTTGCCCTCTTCCGCCATGGGCGCGAGGATCAGCTCCAGATCCTCCAGCGACAGGCCGGCGGCGGACTGGCGGCGGACCAGTTCCTCGCGGTCGTAGGCGCGCGGCTCTGGACCGGGGCCGATCCGCGCCTCCAGCTCGACGATGTTTTCCAGCCAGGCGGTGTAGGGGTGGGCGGCGGCCAGGTGGTCGACAATCTCGTCCTGGCCGTAGAGGCGGCCCCGCTCCAGGTCCACCGCGATCATGCGGCCGGGGGCGATGTGCAGTTTGGCCGTGATGCGGTCCTCGGCCACGCCGGTCATGCCCGCCTCTGAGCCCATGATCAGCAGGCCGTCGCTCGTGGTCGCCACCCGCAGCGGGCGAAGGCCGTTGCGATCCTTGCCCGCCACCACCCAGCGCCCGTCGGTGGCGCAGATCGCCGCCGGCCCGTCCCAAGGCTCCATCACCGCGTTGCAGTAGGCGTAGAGCGCCTGATGCGGCTCGCTCATGTGCGGCGAGGCGGCCTCGGGGATCAGCAGGCTCTTGGCCATCGGCGCCGAGCGGCCCGCCCGCACCAGCACCTCGAAGGTGTTGTCCAGCGCCGAGGAGTCGGACGCGCCCGCCTGGATCACCGGCTTGACGTCCTCCCCATGCTCGCCGAAGGCGTCGGCGGCCATGCGGATCTCGTGGCTCTGCATCCAGTTGCGGTTGCCCTTCAGCGTGTTGATCTCGCCGTTGTGGGCCAGCATGCGGAACGGCTGGGCCAGCCGCCACTCGGGGAAGGTGTTGGTGGAATAGCGCTGGTGAAAGATCGCCACCGCGCTGGCGAACCGCGGGTCGTTCAGGTCGGGGTAAAAGGCGTCGACGTGCTCGGCCAGGAACATGCCCTTGTAGACGATCGACCGCGCCGACAGCGAGCAGACGTACAGGTAGGGCAGGCCCTGCTGGGCGGCGCGCTTCTCGATCCGCTTGCGGCAGAGAAATAGGGCGCGTTCCAGGTCCTGGGCGTCCATGCCCGCAGGCGGGGCCAGCATGATCTGCTCGATCTCGGGCCGGGTGGCCTGCGCCTTCTCGCCGATCACGCCGGTGACCACGGGGGTCTGGCGCCAGCCGTAGATGTAGAAGCCAAAGCGCAGCACCTCGCTCTCGACCAGGGTGCGCGCGGCCTCCTGCGCCGCCAGGTCCACCCGCGGCAGGAAGATCTGGCCGACCGCGATCGGCCAGGGGCGCAGGGCGTGGCCCGTGCGCCGCACCTGCTCGGCAAAGAAATCCTGGGGCACGTCGACCAGTATTCCCGCCCCGTCGCCGGTCTTGCCGTCCGCGTCCACTGCGCCGCGGTGCCAAACCGCCTTCAACGCACGCAGCGCCAGCTCCACCACCTCGCGGCGAGGCTTCCCGTCGATGGCGCACACCAGCCCCACCCCGCAGGCGTCACGCTCGCTGTCCGGGTCGTAGGCGTGCGCCGCCGTCAGCCGCGCGCGGTCGGCGAGGTAGCGGTCGGTGTCGGTCGTCACGACCGCTGCCCTGACGGATCAGACTTGACTTGGGCGAAACGAATCCAAGAACCGTCAGGATCGAATACTGAACACTCTTCCCAACCCGAACTACGTGTCTCGACGGGTTCGCCCAGCGCCTGCGAAACGGCCTGTAGGTCCTCGACCCAGAACAGCACCTCGCCTGTCGGCTCATAAGGGTTCAGTGCGTTGTGTCGAAGCTGCAACCTAGCTCCGGAATGATCGAGAAGGAGGTAGTACTGCGTTCGCTCAACGACGCGGAAGCCCAGGCTTTCGTAAAAGTCTTTGCTTCTCTCGAGATCCTCAACATGGAGAACCGCTGTAGCGGCCGCTATCCGGGGAATGTCTGCCGGAGCGATGAGCAGTCGCTGCGGTTCCCAGGGGTGGGTTTGCAAAACCCGCTTCATTCACCGCGTCCTCTTGCAATAGGCCAGCCGACGCGTACCAGCATGTCGTGGGGGCCGTTCAGGGCGAACTCATACATGCCCCAGGGCTGGGCCTTGGGCGGGTGGATCGCCGCGCCCTGAAAAGCCTCGTAGAGGGCGTCGACCGCCTCGACCCGCAGGTAAAGGCCGAAAGGATTGCGGCCGGGGACCAGCCAGCCCGGAGCGGCCTGAGCCAAATGCAGCTCGGTCCCGTGCCCGGTCAAGATCAGGTACTCGCCATGGTCGGCGGCGACTCGCAGGCCGAGCCGGTCGAAGAAGGCGCGGGCAGCAGCCAGGTTGGCGACCGGCGCCACGGCCAGCATGGCGGTCATCGGCGGATCGGGATAGTGCGCCATCGCACTTACTCCGCCGCCAGCAGCGCCGGGGCGGCTTGCGCATCAAGCCAGCCATGCATGGCCTCGGCGGCGTCCAGGCCGTCGCGGATGGCCCAGACCACCAGCGAGGCGCCGCGCACGATGTCTCCCGCCGCGAACACGCCGGGCAGGTCGGTCATCATGGTCCGCAGCCCGACCTTGACCGTGCCCCAGCGCGAAACCCGCAAATCGGGCGCGCCGAACGCGGCGGGCAGGTCGTGCGGATCGAAGCCCAGCGCCTTGACGACCAGCTGTGCGGGCAGGTCGAAGTCACAGCCCTCCACCACCTCCGGCGTCTGGCGGCCGGTGGCGTCGGGGGCGGCCGAGCGCATGCGGGCCGCCCGAACGCCGGTCACCCTCTCGGCGCCGCCCAGCACGACGCTCGTTCTCAAGAACCTGGGAGCGGCCAGCCACTCGAAGCGCACGCCCTCCTCCTCCGCGTTGCCCACCTCGCGCATGGATCCCGGCATGTTGGCGCGGTCGCGGCGGTACAGGCACGTGACCGACCGGGCGTCCTGCCGGATGGCGGTGCGCAGGCAGTCCATCGCCGTGTCGCCGCCGCCCACGATCACCACGTCCTTGCCCCGGGCATCCAGTCGCCCGTCGGCGAAGGCGGGCGCCGCGTCTCCCAGGCCCACCCGGTTGGACGCGGTGAGGTAGTCCATGGCCTCCACCACCCCCGCGGCGCCCACGCCCGGCACGGCGATCTCGCGGGGCTTGTAGACGCCGGTGGCGATCAGCACCGCATCGTAGCGGGCGCGCAGGTCCGCCAGCGAGCCGTCGCGGCCGACCTCGAAGTTCAGCTTGAACGCCACCCCGCCCTCGGCCAGCCGCCGGGTGCGCCGCTCCACCACCTCCTTCTCCAGCTTGAAGCCGGGGATGCCGTAGATCAGCAGGCCGCCCGCACGGTCGTAGCGGTCGTAGACGGTCACCTGATAGCCGCGGGTCCGCAGGGCCTCGGCGGCCGACAAGCCGGCGGGACCGGCGCCGACGATACCGATGGACTGCGCCCGCTCACGCCCCTCGTTCAGGTGCGGGACGATCGGCGCCACCCAGCCCTCGGCCCAGGCGCGGTCGGTGATCCAGCGCTCCACCGAGCCGATGGTGACGGTGCCGAAGCCCGCCTGTTCGATTACGCAGGAGCCCTCGCACAGCCGGTCCTGCGGGCAGATGCGGCCGCAGATCTCCGGCATGGTCGAGGTCGCGGCCGAAAGCTCGTAGGCCTCGCGCACCCGGCCCTCGGCGGTCATCCGCAGCCAGTCGGGGATGTTGTTGTGCAGCGGGCAGTGGGTCTGGCAAAACGGCACGCCGCACTGGCTGCAGCGCGCGGCCTGCTCGGCCGCCTTGGCGTCGACGAAGTCGCCGTAGACCTCGAGAAAGTCCTCGCGCCGGTCCTCCGCCGCACGCTTCTGCGGCGTCTGCCGCGGGACGGCGACGAACTTCAGCATTCTCTCGGCCACGCGCCCGCCCTCCCCCAGCGAGACGGCCGCTAACCCAAGTCGGTCACGGGTTCTACGCGACGGTCCCTTCCCAGGACAAATTCCGCTTCACTGAAACGAGAGCAGGCGTTTGTCGCTGCCCCGCCTGCCTCGAGAAGTCTCGGATGTGGACTTATGTCCGAGTGTTGGCGGCTTCGGGCTGGGCAAACTCGCCGCCGGGGCGGAATTTCCACAAATAGGTCGGCAGCACCGCGTCCATGGCCGTCGGCTCGACGCCGAGGTCCGCCAGCCCCGGCATGCCCGATGCGACCACGTTGTCAGTCTTCAGCAACTCGACCTGGTCGGCGGTGATCGGCGGCTTGATCGGCAGCACCTTCGCCGGGAGCGCGAAGGCTTGGCCCATCAGCCGCGCGATCGGGAAGGGTATAGGAACCAGGGCCGGGCGGCGCTGGATTTCGCGGCGCAGCATCTCCATCAGCTCGCGGAAGGTGTGCACCGCCGGTCCGCCCAGCTCATAGACGCGACCGCCCCGCTCGGGTTCCTGAACGCAGGCGGCGACGGCGGCGCCGACATCGCCCGCATAGACCGGCTGGAACCTGGTCCGGCCGCCGCCGATCAGCGGCAGCGCCGGCAGGAACGAGCCCATATAGCCGAACCGGTTGAAGAAGTCGTCCTCCGGCCCGAACACGATGGACGGCCTCAGCACCGCCGCGGTCGGGAAGGCCGCGAACACCGCCGCCTCGCCCTGCGCCTTGGTCCGCGCGTATTCGGAGGTGGAAGAGGCGTCGGCGCCGATCGCCGACACCTGCGCGAACCGGGTCGCGCCGGCCGCGGCGGCGGCGCGGGCGATCACCCCGGGCGCGGTCGCCTGCAGCGGCGCGAACTGCTGGCGGCCGGTCTCCGACAATATGCCGACCAGGTTGACGCAGGCCTCGGCCTCGTCGAGCGCGCGGGCGATCGAGTCGGCGTCGCGGACGTTGGCCTGCACCAGCTCGACCTGGCCGACATCGCCCATGACCCGCAGCTTGGGCCCGAGGTGGGGGCGGCGCATGCCGACGCGGATGCGCCAGCCCGCCTTGGCCAGCGAGCGCACCGCGTAGCGGCCGACGAAGCCCGAGCCGCCGAAGACCGTCACCAGCCCCTGCATCGCGTGTGGTCCGTTTGCTGTCGGGCGCGGCGTCCCCCGTCGCAGGGCGCACGTCGCTAGGCGCACGCGCCCGCTTAGACGAGCCCACCCCCGCGCGCAACGGAGCGCCCGGCGAGCACGCAAGCGGGCTTGATCCGCGCGAAATCAGGCCCTAGACACTGCGCCCTTCGCGCACGCCGCCCACCGGCGCCGCGACCGGGCGTCCCCGGGGCTATAGCTCAGCTGGTAGAGCGCTTGAATGGCATTCAAGAGGTCAGCGGTTCGACTCCGCTTAGCTCCACCACCCCTCTTCGCCGACTGACGCGACGGCTGGTCCCACTACGGGCCGAGCGCGACGGCTCTGCGACGATCTGCTAGGCTGACGGTCTTCGTCGCCCGGAGCCTGGTCGTGGTCGTCCTGTTGGTCGTGCTGGTGGTTGTGGCCGCGGTCCTGTCGCAGTCGATCCGCATCAACAAGGAGTACGAGCGGGCGGTCTTCTTCCGGCTCGGGCGGCTGGGCGCCACCAAGGGGCCGGGCCTGTACCTGCTGTTTCCGCTGATCGACCGCGCGGTGAAGGTCGACCTGCGCACCATCACCGTCCAGCTGGAGACGCAGGAGACCATCACCCGGGACGGGGTGGCGGTGAAGGTCAACGCGGTGCTGTGGTATCGCGCCGCCGATCCCGCCCGGGTGGTGACCTCGGTGCGCGAGTGGCAGGCGGCCATCGTCCAGGCGGCCGAGACCGGCATGCGCGACGCCATCGGCCAGAGCGACCTCGATCAGATTCTGAAGGAACGGGTGACGATCAACGGCCGCCTGCTCGACCTGCTCGCCGCCGCTTCGGGCAGGTGGGGGGTGGTCATCGAGGCGGTGGAGATCAAGGACCTCGACATCCCCGAGCAGATGCAGCGCGCCATCGCCCGCGAGGCCGAGGCCATCCGCGAGAAGCGGGCGCGCATCATCAAGGCCGAGGGCGAGAACGAGGCCGCGCGCAAGCTGGCCGAGGCTGCTGCGACCATCGCCACGTCGCCCGGCGCGCTGGAGCTGCGCCGGCTGCAGACGCTGGCCGAGATCGGCGCCGAGCACAACAGCACCATCGTGGCCGTGATGCCGATGGAGCTGCTGAACGCCGCCCGCAAGCTCGGCGAGACCCCCGCGAGCTGAGCCCGACAAAACGGGAGCGATCGCGGGCGTGGGGCTTGTCGACCGGGGGCTTGCTCGGGCAGACCGGAGTCGCCGTCGATCCGCCACCCGAGAGACCCTCGATGAAGACCCGCGCCGCCGTAGCGTTCGAGGCCAAGCGGCCGCTGGAGGTGGTGGAGCTGGACCTGGAGGGGGCGCGGGCGGGCGAGGTGCTGGTCGAGATCAAGGCGACCGGCATCTGCCACACCGACGCCTATACGCTGGACGGGCTGGACAGCGAGGGCCTGTTCCCGAGCGTGTTGGGCCACGAGGGCGCGGGCGTCGTGCGCGAGGTCGGGGCGGGGGTGACCAGCGTGGCGGTCGGCGACCACGTCATCCCGCTCTACACGCCCGAATGCCGCCAGTGCAAAAGCTGCCTCAGCCGCAAGACCAACCTGTGCACCGCCATCCGCGCCACCCAGGGCCGGGGCCTGATGCCGGACGGGACCACGCGGTTCAGCTATCGCGGGCAGCCCATCTTCCACTACATGGGCTGCTCGACCTTCTCGAACTACACGGTGCTGCCCGAGATCGCGCTGGCCAAGATCAGGGCCGACGCCCCGTTCGACACGGCCTGTTACGTCGGCTGCGGCGTGACCACGGGGGTGGGCGCGGTGGTCAACACCGCCAAGGTCGAGCCGGGATCCAACGTTGTGGTGTTCGGCCTGGGCGGCATCGGCCTGAACGTCATCCAGGGCGCCAGGCTCGTCGGCGCGGGCAGGATCGTGGGGGTGGACATCAACCCCGCCAAGGAAGAGTGGGGCCGCCGCTTCGGCATAACCCACTTCGTCAACCCGCGCGAGGTCGAGGGCGACCTGGTGGCGCACCTGGTGGCGCTGACCGACGGCGGGGCGGACTACAGCTTCGACTGCACCGGCAACGTCAGCGTCATGCGCCAGGCGCTGGAGTGCTGCCACCGCGGCTGGGGCCAGTCGATCGTCATCGGCGTGGCGGAGGCGGGCCGCGAGGTCTCGACCCGGCCCTTCCAGCTGGTGACCGGGCGGGTATGGCGCGGCTCGGCCTTTGGCGGCGCCCGCGGCCGCACCGACACGCCCAAGATCGTGGACTGGTACATGGACGGCAAGATCGAGATCGACCCCATGATCACCCACCGGCTCAGCCTGGAGGAGATCAACACCGGCTTCGACCTGATGCACGCCGGCGAGTCGATCCGCAGCGTGGTGGTATACTGACGATGGCGCTGGAGACGGTCTCGGAGGTGCGGTCGCACGGCGGCGTGCAGGGCGTCTACCGCCATGCGAGCGCCGCGACCGGCACGCCCATGACCTTCAGCGTGTTCACCCCCGCGCACCCGCCGGGCGCCCGACTGCCGGTGGTGTGGTGGCTGTCGGGCCTGACCTGCACCCACGCCAATGTCACCGAAAAGGGCGAGTACCGCGCCGCCTGCGCCGAGCTGGGGCTGATCTTCGTCGCGCCGGACACCTCGCCGCGCGGAGAAGGCGTTCCCGACGATCCCGAGGGCGCCTACGACTTCGGCCTGGGCGCCGGGTTCTACGTCGACGCGACCCAGGCGCCATGGTCTGCCCACTACCGCATGTGGAGCTATGTCGCCGACGAGCTTCCCGCGCTGATCGCCTCCGAACTGCCCGCGGGTGACCTGGGGCGGCAGTCGGTCATGGGGCACTCGATGGGCGGGCATGGGGCGCTGACGCTGGGCCTGAGCTTCCCCGACCGCTACCGGGCGGTGTCGGCCTTCGCGCCCATCGTCGCCCCGTCGCAGGTCCCGTGTGGGCGCAAGGCGCTGGGTGGCTATCTGGGTGAAGACGCCGCCGCCTGGCGCCGCCACGACGCGGTCGCCCTGATCGAGGACGGCGCCCGCGTCCCCGGCCTGCTGGTCGACCAGGGCGCGGCCGACCCCTTCCTGGCCGAGCAGCTGCGCCCCGACCTGCTGGCCGCCGCCTGCGCGCAGGCGGGTGTCCCGCTCGAGCTGAGGATGCAGCCCGGCTACGACCACAGCTACTTTTTCGTCTCGACCTTCATGGCCGACCACCTTCGGTGGCACGCCGAGCGGCTGGGCGTCGGCGCGAAGGCGGCCCGTGGCTGACCTGGGCGGCCGCATCGTCATCGTCGGGGCGGGCCATGCGGGCGGCACGCTCGCCGCCCTGCTGCGCCAGCACGGCTGGGCCGGGCCGATCACCCTGGTCGGCGACGAGCCCGTGCCGCCCTACCAGCGCCCGCCGCTGTCGAAGGCCTGGCTGAAGGGAGAGGCGGACGCCGACTCCCTGGCCCTGCGCCCCACCGAGTTCTACGCCGAGCACGGCATCGACCTGCGCCTGAACACCCGCGTCGTCGCCATTGCGCGCGGGTGGGAGGGCGGCGAGATCGAGCTGGAGAGCGGGGAGCGCCTGCCCTACGACCGGTTGGCGCTGGCCACCGGCGCGCGGGCGCGGCGCGTGCCCCTGCCCGGGCTGGAGCTGGAGGGCGTGCTGGAACTGCGCACCGCCTCCGACGCCGACCGGCTGAAGGCGGCGCTGACGCCGGGACGGCGGCTGGCCGTGGTCGGCGGCGGCTATGTCGGGCTGGAGGCTGCGGCCTCGGCCGTCGCGCTCGGCTGCGAGGTGACGGTGATCGAGTTGCAGCCGCGCGTGCTGGCCCGCGTCGCGCACGAGACCCTGTCGGCGTTCGTGCACGACCACCACCGCGCCCAGGGCGTGCGGTTCCGCCTGGCCGCCGGGGTGGCGGCGCTGGAGGGCGAGGGCGGGGCGGTCTGCGCCGTGCGGCTGGCCGACGGCGGATCGGTCGCCTGCGACGTGGTGCTGGTGGGCGTCGGCGCCGTGCCCAACCAGGAGCTGGCCCAGGCCGCGGGCCTCGCCTGCGAGGACGGCGTGCTGGTCGACCTGGCCGCGCGGACCAGCGATCCGGCCGTGTTCGCAGTCGGCGACTGCACCCGCCGCCCCCTGCCCCACTACGACCAGCGATGGCGGCTGGAGAGCGTGCCCAATGCGCTGGAGCAGGCCAAGCAGGCCGCCGCCGCCCTGTGCGGGACCGCGGCGCCCAAGCCCGAAGTGCCCTGGTTCTGGTCCGACCAGTTCGACCTTAAGCTGCAGATCGCCGGCCTGCCGCTGGGCGCGGTCCGCGCGGTCGTGCGCGGCGAGCCCTCGACCGCCCGCTTCGCCATCTTCCATCTGGACGAGGGCGACCGGGTGCGCGCGGTCGAGGCCGTCAACGCCGCGCCCGAGTTCATGACCGGCCGTCAGCTGATCGCTTCGGCCCGGCCCGTCGACCCCGGTCGCCTCGCCGACCCCGCCGTCTCCATCCGCGAGGTGACGGCATAGCCGCCCGTCCCGCCCCGGCCCACGCCCCCGCGTTTGCGGCGATGGGCGCGGCCATGCTGTCGGTTCAGGTCGGCGCCTCGCTGGCCAAGAGCCTGTTCCCAGCGGTGGGCGCGCAAGGGGCGACGGCGCTGCGGGTGACGCTGGCCGCGCTGATCCTGGCCGCCGTGCTGCGGCCCTGGCGCGTGCGGGCGAGCGAAGGCTGGAAGGCCCTGGCCGCCTACGGCTTGTCGCTGGGGTTGATGAACCTGCTGTTCTACGCCGCCCTGCAGCGCATTCCGCTGGGCGTGGCGGTGGCGGTGGAGTTCGCCGGGCCGCTTGGCGTGGCGGTGGCCGGGTCGCGGCGGCGGCTCGACTTCGCCTGGATCGGGCTGGCGGCGGTCGGCCTGCTGGCGCTGGCGCCGCTGCAGGGGCAGTCGCACCCGCTCGATCCGCTGGGCCTGGCCCTCGCCCTGGCGGCGGGCGGAGCGTGGGCGGGCTACATCGTGTCGGGGCGGCGGGCCGGTCAGGCGCACGGCGCCCAGGCCACCGCACTCGGCATGGCGATCGCCGCGCTGATCGTGCTGCCGTTCGGCGTGGCGCAGGCGGGCGCGGGCCTGCTGGCCCCCGCGGTGCTGCCGACCGCTCTCGGCGTGGCGGTGCTGTCGAGCGTGCTGCCTTACACGCTGGAGATGTTCGCCCTGACCC
>JAABUQ010009098.1_pt1 | contig 13581 bp, 10 predicted proteins | sample 5560001 | NCBI WGS metagenome assembly JAABUQ01 (sample SAMN10711888, study PRJNA513371) | rock metagenome | isolation source: Antarctica rocks | place: Antarctica: Victoria Land, Finger Mt nord | collected 2015-12-18
GTTTGGTGTGTTGGGGGGTGGGGGGGGGGGGGGGGGGGGGGGGGAAGACGTGGATTGTGGGGAACTCGAGGAGCAGTCTGTTTGGTAGGGCGGAGGCGAGGGTGATGGATGGGGGGAGGGGGATGAGGACGGTTTTGGGACTGGGGAGGGAGGGGGCGTGGAGGTGGAATGTGAGGGGGGGTGGGGTGGAGTTGCTGGGGAGAATGGGGGGTTGGGTTGCGGCTGAGTTCGCCTGTGGGTTGGAGTCTTGAGGGATAGGATGGCTGGTGGTGGGGGCGCCATTCTCCGCGGGTTGAACGGTTGGTTTGGTGGTGGGAGTACGGTCGTCAAGACGTGCTGCTCGAAGGGGGTTGAGCGATACTGCGTCAGTTGGCGCATTAACGCCGTTCGTCGGATTCGGTTTCCGCCTCTTGTTCGAATGCTCAGTCTCTTGAGCTTTGTTCAACTCGTGATACGCTTCTGCTATCGGTAGGATTTCTGAAAAGGTCGTTATTTCTCTGCGCCCGTTCGGATGCACCCATTCCACCGTCCATTGGAGGTGGCGATGCCTGCAGCACCGTATCAGCATCATATTATAGGGAGAATATTTCACTAGAGTCGCACTTTTTCGACCAATGCGTCTTGTTTTGCTTCGCCCTAGACATCCCCTTCGGCGCTTTCACGACTATAACCCCACACTTTTCTATCGCGGCCTCAAGCGCCGCCTCCCCTTTTGCATAATCCCGATTCTTCCTCTTCGGGCCCTCTTCTGCGAGTGATACGCCTCTTGATGTAGCATCCCTCTCCGCGCGATCAAATTCCCGCTCAATACTTGTAAGGTAATTGTAGTCACGGTCGATACCGCTGGGGGTAGCGAGGTCTGCACGTTTTACATAGGCGGCTGGATCGCGGGTGCCATTGCATTGGGCCCATTGTTTGTGGCGTTTGATGCAAGGAAGGGAGCAGGTGAGAGTGAAGCAGCGGGGGCAACGGTATTTGTGTGGGCGATTATGGCTGGAAATGGCTCGGGTCAGTTGTTGCGTGGGAAGGAGTGTTGGGACTTGCCAGATGGAACATAGAGAAGACAACAGCGGATCAGACATTATGGGATCTCTCAATACCAGACTGGGAGAGAGACGGGACGTAGATGAGAAGATTCTTTGCTCGCAATGCCGGACTTTTCGAGTTGCTTATCGATAAGAATTTCTCGTATACCCGAGAGACCCGCTTTTCTCTTCCTTATCCCCGGAACTCTTTCGGCCAATAGAATGCTCAGACGGCAGCCTGACAGCTGTCTCCAAATGGAAGACCTCATGGGACGCTCTATCATTGATTCAGACTTGCTTTATCGCAACTGCCCATCAAGCTATTCAAAAAGAATGACTTTTTGATGGGAAATCCAGGCGCCTGTGTGCACCTGGAATTGATGGAAGGTTTTACGCCTTCCATTTTTTTCAAAGATTTTCTCAACCAGGGATAGTCATGACCCAATTTGCATACATGTAATTCTCAAACCATTGAAGACAAATTCCAAGTCGCTAACGCTTCCTATTCCTCCCATCGTGATTGCATCCAGACTCTCTCAAACTCTTGTTCTCGTCCACCATCCAAATACTGCAATCTCACATCTCCAAGCCGAAAAAAACCAGATCCTACCTAACACAAAGCAATTCAACATGACGAAAAGACAGCCAGAAGACTTTCTGGAAGATCGATTCACCAGCGCGCCAGTCTTGAAAAAGTGCAGACGAAACAGCCTACCGTCCCATATATCTCAGCAGCGTGGTGGCCGCGTTCCCGCACAATAGAGCAATGGAGAAGAGAATCAAATCGAGAAACATCAAAAGAAAAGCCGTCAGTCCCTTATGAACATTGAAGGCGAAGTCACTTCATCAGAGTACAGAAAGAAAACGTCTTTGCTGGACCGCCCTTTCGAGATTCGGGAGATGATATACGCCAATCTTCTCCGTGCGCAAGGTCGTACTTACATCAGACTCGAACCATCGAATCATGGGACATGTTACAGAAAAAAATTGCTGTGTTGGAAAGGCCCGAGGCTTCCTGTTCGAGCCGCTGGGACCTCACACCGCGCCCGGCCCCAACAGGAGTCGGAAGTTCTCTGGGTTTCTCCCATCAACAATAAATAAACACAAGGACTTATCCTCGAGCATCCTTCAGGTAAACAAGCAATTAGTCTCGAGGCACACCATTACCTCTACAATCAACAAATATGTGTCGAAACAGAGACAGGGGCCGAGGTTTCATGTCTTTCTCAGCGAACACAGCGGGCAAAGTCCCTCATCACCAATCTTGGTCTCCGACTTCCGTCCATCATCGAGTACGACGAACCGAGAATTGGCCTGGCAAGATGGTGCCGCGCCCGACTCGGGATGGTCTAGACGCCGTTTTTTGAAATCTTCTCGCTTGTTCTTTTTAGCGCTTGGAATGTGATTATCCAGCTAATTGTAAGATATTGATGGAAAGAATCTCAAAACAATTGGATGATCTTTTGGAGTATGAGACTACTATGCCGCATACGTAAAACTTCTATCAAATCCCTCGCGATTGAAAAGCCATAAGAATAAGGTTCAAGGTAAGTGAAAGGCCGCTCCAGTCATCCTAACATTCCCTTGTACGCATCTTGATTTTCCATCTTCAACTCAACCTCTCAACACGCGCCTACCGACATATATTCTGCTATCCTCGTACCTACCCACTAGGAATGCTGCCATACAATTGGTGCGTTGTCAGGTTCTATTATCTCATTAGCCAAACAAAACTCCACCATTCTAAACAATCCATTTGTCATGCGTACGTTGCTTGCACTAAAGGAAATGAATTGTTAGCATCCTTCTAAAGGTATATGACAAGGCTTTCCAATTATGATAGTCTCTAGGGGGTGTGACAGGAGCACAGGGTTCTAGGAAGGGTCTTGCAGTTCACGGTGCGCAACAAATTGGGAATTACCTGATGGCCAGAGTGGGATCCATTTGGATTGGCGACACAAAAACAGATCTTTTCCCAATTGTTGTTATGCAATACGAGGTTACATTCGTCGAGAATGCTGTGCCCATATCCAGCACCTTTGCCAGGACTGCCGTCATTAATCTTTGCGCACGAGTTACAATCCATTAAATCGGCCCATGTGGTACTCGAGGTTATATCATCGGTGGGTCCATTTGGCAAAGGCGCTGTAAAAGCTTGAGGGAGGGCGATTATTGACAGAAGGACGATGTTGACTTTCATAGCTGGCTGGAGAAGGGTTGAATGTTATATATGATAGAGTGCTGTTCACGGTAAGAAGAAGCTATAAAGACTTTTTCTGTATGAATTGAGAATACTGAAATAATGGTGTAACGGATTTGACATAAAACTAAGGACCTCACGAAGCAGAAAGAGACCTTTTATCAAAATTTTTTTTCCATTTGACAGATTTTCCAACTCACTCCGAATCACTCCAACCCGTGGATTAACGAACTAACTCATCCTGTTGCGCAACATAAATCCATCAAAGTTGGTTAACGAGACAAGTTAGAATAGGACTTAAAGGATTTTCCCACTTATTCCGAATCATTCCAACCCGTGGATTAACGAATTGATTCAGCCTAACGCGCAGTATAAATCTAACAAAGTTGGTTAACGAAACAAGTTAGAATGGGACTTAAAGGATTCTCCAACTCATTCCGAATCATTCCAACCCGTGGATCAACTAGCTAACTCACCCCCTGTTGCATATACGCTTGGGGAAAAAACGCTCCTTATGAATAATTAGCAATATATATTGTCATACCAGTGCAGAAGGTGATGGTGTTTGGCATTATACAAGTCTATTAATTAGGACAATAAAGCTGAGGAGCAAAAGGAGTGCTCCAAAGCCTTTCATGTATATGGAGTATTGCAGCATTGCGCACTAAGCCTGATTGGGCCTAGTGCACCTGAACACTAGGAAGGTGGCTTGCATGTTCATAACATACATCAACACACGCTTTTGATAGTTTCTAATTAGCAATTTTAAATATAATTAAATTGTTATTTTTATTATTTTTTAACTTAATTATATAATTAATTATGTAATTAATAGTTTTTAAGAATTATATAATATAATATAGTTTTTGAATTCCAATTCGATATCGAAAATGAAATGCAGAATTTTATATTATAAATATACATATATTAAATAAAATAAAAATGAGAAATTATACTTCGGTTTAACTTTTGCGGACTTTATTTTTGACCCCGGTTCGACTTTTTTCTACCCCAGCCCAATTGCAAGGAGCCTATAGGTCATTCGACTACTATTAAAAAACTCGGCTAACTATATTAAGGTCGAACAACTATTAGTCTAGTTATATCAAAATTAACTTTAAAAAAAAAATTAAAAAAAACTTTTTGGTCGGATAATCTCCTATCTTTTATATAACTTTATAAATCTTAAAATTATAGAATAAACCAGGATTAATTCAAGATTAATTCTAAATTTATTATAAATAAAAATAATTCTGATATCGAATAAGCTATTATATTTAAATTTATTATTATATTTATATATTATTATATCGGGTTAAAAATATTATTTATTAAATATTTTCTTATTCTCCTTAATTATCTTTAAAGCTACCTTAATAAATATATATATATTATTAATATATTCTTAAGAAACCGAGGAAAGGCAAAGAAAGTTTATAATTTAATAAGTTATATTTAAATTAATCCGAATTTAATTTAAATTCAAATTTAATTTAATAATAAATTTAATTTAATAATAAATTTAATATTTATAAAAATAAAAATATCCGAAAAAGTATTTTTTATTAATATATTTAAATAATACTCTTTATATTTAATATATATATTAATATTCTAGAGTTATATATTACTAGTATTTATATTCAAATTTTATAAAAATATAATATATATTTTTTGTTAAAGATAATTTAAAATAGATTCAAGAGATTCGATAATCTTATAATAACTTATATAACTTACGGATTCAATTTATAATTATATAAGAATTAATTTTAAATTAATTTATAATTAAATTAATTTAAGTTCAGAAGCAATTTAAATAAAAGAATATATATAAATAGTAAAATAAAGAATATAATTTTATAATTAAATAAACAAGAATTTAAATATTTAATTCGAAATCAATCCTAAATCAATTATAATTTAAAATTAAATTAATTTTAAATTATTTCTGATAAACCTTTATTTTATATTAATTATATAAATAATAAAAGTTTAGAGTAAAAAATATATTTTTTCTAATTATTAAATATTATTAAAAATATTTATATTAAATATTTTAAAAATCTTTTTTTAAAGTTAAGCAATTCTTAACTAAAGTCAAAGAACTTATATTATATTATTAAATATATATTAATTAGGAAGAAGAATTATAATAATTAATTTATATTCAATTCAAAATCGTTTTGAAATTAATTTTAAATTAATTTAAATATTAACTATTAAACTAGTTCTAAAGCTTTATAATATATAAATTATTAAATAAAGTTTAATATTTTTATCCTTAATAATCTAGCTTATTATTTATATTTTATTTTAATTTTATATAGAGTATATATATATCCGCCGCCGTTATATAATTATCTTCTATTAAAATTATAAAATAGCTTTTTCAAGCTTGCTAAATAAATAAAAGACTTAAGATTAATAATTAATTTAAAATTAAATTTAATTAATTATATAAGAAAATTCCTTCGCAATTTATTATTAAATACGTTTTGTTTAAACTATTAAATAGAATATATTATAAATATTTATCAAAGTATTAATTAAATAGACCGAATCAAAGTTATTATTTAGAAGCAGAAGATATTTTATTATTCTAAAGGACAAATATTTAATAATATTTAATTTAAATATAAATTCAAATATCGAAATATAAATAAAAGAGTAAATTTTTAATTATTTATTAATTAATTTTTATTCGATTTTAAATTAATTCGTAATTAATTAGTATCGGTATATTTAATATTTTAATATTAATAAAGCTAATATTAAAATTATTATTATCTTTTATAAAAAATAGGCCTAAATCTTTTTATAATTAGAAACTTACAAAGTAAATATAATATTTAAAAGAATAAAAAGATCAATTAATAAAATCGTATTTATAATATTCGAACTAAAATTAGGAAAATATAAAAAATTTAATTCAGAATTAATTTATAATTAATTCAAAAATCTTATTAATTATATATTTTATAATTTTTATATTTTATTAAATTTATATAAATAGATTAAATAGCGAATATTATTAATAAATATTTATAAAAGTATTCGAATTGGTTTCTAAACTATTATAATCTCTTATTTATTAATTTTATTTTTATAATAATAACCTTAAGATAATCTCTATAAATATAAATAAAATACAAATTAAAAGTATATATAATTTAGATTTAATTCTAATTCAATATTGATTTAATTAGGATTTGGATAATATTTTTAATTTATTAATTCTTATTTTCGGCTTTGATATTAGTATATATAACGGATAATTATTTATTATAATATCTATTTTAAATATAAAATTTATTAAAATATTAAAACTAATTAATATAATAAATCCGTTTATAAATAAATAATAGCTTTATTAAAATATTCTTTAAAAGAAGATTATTTTAAAGTTTATTAACTTTTAATTAATAATTAAATCCAAATTGAATTTAAATTAAATCTAAATTAAATACTTATTATCTTTTTAAACTTATTATTATTTATTCCGAAGATTTATAATTAGGCTTATTATAAACAAAATATTAATATTGCTTTAAATATTAATATATATTATTCCGAAATCCTAAAGGAAATCTTTATTATAGTTTATAATTATATTAATATAATTAAATAAGTATATTATAAAAATAATATTATTAAGAAAAACTTAATATTATTATATATTATTATAAAATAAGTTTAAATCCAAATCAAATTTAAATCAAATTCAAATTAATTTATATTTAATTTAATATTAGAAACTTTAATTAATATAATATTTAATAATATTTAATATTTTTTAATTTCGATATATAATATATATATCGTTAAATAAGTTTATTAGAAAGGTTTTATAAGTCTGAACGGAAATTAAATAATAATTTATTTTATTTTATTTTAAATTTGATTTAAAATTAATTTAAATATTAAAAAATTATTATAAAAATCGAAGGTAATTATTAATCAAAATAAGCTTTAATAAAGAAGATAATATAGAATCTTTTATATTTTCTAAGAGCCAAAAAAGATAATTAAATTCTATATTTAATAATAATCTTTGATTATAATTAAAACTAAAATTAAACTTTTAAAGATTTAAAAGGTAAAATTGAATCTTAATTAATTTTAGCTCTCTTTAACGAATAACTTTAATAAATTAATAAATTTTGTTTAATTAATTATTAATTAATAATTTAGAACAAAGATAAAAAGAAGTAGAAATTCAAAAATTAAAGTTTAAAAATAAAAAAATAGAATTAGAAATAATATAATTAAGAAATCAGATAAATAATAAAAGAATATAATTAAATTAGAATTAAATTAAAAATAATTCTAATTAATTTTATTATTTATTTATCTTAATTTAAGTTAATTTAGCTTATTAATTAAGATTAATCTTTATTTAATCCTAGATTAATCTTAATTCGATTTAATTTATTTATTTTTTATTATTTTTATTATTTTTAATTTCCCTTTTAATCTCCTTTTTAGCTTCCCTTCTTATTTTCCTTTTAATTTCTTTCCCTATTTCTCCCTTTATCTCCTTTATAATTTCTCCTTTAATCTTTTTTTCAATTTCCTCTTTAATTTCCTCTTTAGTCTCCCTTTTAACCTCTTTATTATTCTTATTGTTTTTGTTAGAATATTTATTAATAATAAATATATCTTTAGCTTTTATTATATTAGAATTATAATCCGAATAATTAAAATATTTTAAATAATTATAATAAATAAAATTTCGTAAATATTTTATATTTAATTAATAATTAATTTAAATTCAAATCAAATTTGATTTAAAATTAAGTTATTAAGAAATTAAAAACTTATTAATTTTATAATTTTTATAATTATAATAAAATATTTCTTTTTTTAAAACTTTAAATAAAATATAAATATATATTTTATAAGGCTGAATTAATTAATAATTAATCTTAGTTTAATTCTAAATTAATTATTATTTAATCTTTCTTTAAAAGCAATTTTTATTTAATTAAAGTTTTAATAACTTTTTTTATTAAATTAAAGGTTTTAGAAATTATATCTCTTAGTTAATAATATATAAATTATTTAAAGAATTTTAAATTAATTAATATTTAATCCCGAATTAATTCAAAATTAAATTTACTAATTAATTATATAATATTTTAAAGTTTTTAAGAATTATAACTTTCCTAAAAGATATTTATTTTATAACCTTTCGATATATATTTATAAAAGGCTAAAGTATTTAAAAAAATTAACCTATAATTATATTAATTTTAAATTGAATTTAAATTAAATAAGAATTAATTTTATTATAATAAAATAAAACTTTTTATTATTTATATTAAAATAATAGAAAAGTTCGCTTATTATAATATATAATTTATTTTATTCGAATTAATTAGCAAATAATCTTAAATTAATTTAAATAAATAAAATTTTAATATCAAAGATAAATTAAATTAAATTAGAATTAATTAGCAAATAATTTTGAATTAATTTTAATAAATAGAATTTTAAAATAAAAATTAAATTAAATTAAATTAAAATTAATTCAAAATTAAATTATTATTATTATTTGATTTATTAATTTTTTATCTTATATAAGCTAATTTATAAAGCGTTAAGTTAAGGTTTTATATTAAATATAAGTATTACTTTTCTTTAAATTAACTATTACAATAAATTTAATTAATTAAAGATTAATTATTAATTAATTATATAATAAATTTGTAATTAATTATATAAAAGATATATAATATAAGAAAGATAATAAGGCGATTATAAACAAAACGAAGATAAATTATACCGAAACTCTAATTCTTAGCGTAGTCGTCTGAGTTTTTTAGTGGTGGTAGGATGACCTGCCTCCTCAATTGCAAGCCCTAGGGTCGTAATCAGAGAAATCGAAACTTGCTATGACATCATCCCATTGCAACTTCATCTCTCTCTATGCTGGACAACGAACACCTCAAGTCCGGCTGTGTGTACTCCAACGACTATGCAAGTATCACTTCCTTCATCCTACAGCTCCGTACCTATCAACTGACCCATCAAAATCGGTCCGCCCACCTTCTCCTTACTCTCTCACACGACTACCAGCCAAAGAATGGATCAACTCCTGCAAAATGTAGGCCAGCGTTACCTTGATCAGAAAGTCTATTCTGCTCCGCAACAGATTGAGACCCTAGTCAAAAAGCAATTCACAGGTGGCAGTGGAGCCGAGAAGTCCTACGGCACCAAAGGTTCCACAGCCTCACAGGCTACTGGAGGAGATGATGAATCCGTATTACCAAGTAAATCTTCCATGGCCGGATCACGTGGCAAAGACGACGAGATTACGAAATTGAGGAGAGAATTGGCGGAGTATAAGATCAATGGTGCAGGGAACAAGCCTGCACGTGGAGGCCAACGAGAGGCCAAAGCTAGGAGTAAGAGCGAGGGTATCAACGCTTTGGGCGGCAGACTGGAGAATGGCCAGGTCTCTACCAAAGCCAAAAGCAGGCTGCCCTCCGAAAGCAAGACGTCAAAAGCAGAACGCGGAATTCAAGGTCTAAGCGCCATGAACGGACGGATCGAGAAAGGCAAGATCTCTACGAAAAGCCAACGGCACACCCATGCCGGAGGGATAGAGAGCGCCGTCGAGAAACCAGCTTCCAGAGAAGGCCAATCCTCTCTCTCCTCCTTTCGCTCAAAACCAACCCACGGCTCCGAACATGCAGAAGGGTCAAGGCGAGCCTCAAAAGCCACAAGCGAATCAAACTTCTCGTCCTCCCACCGCAGTCGTGCAAACGCCAGCCCCACCCGCTCCGTTGAGTCCTCCGCGACCTCAAAAGCTCCTCCACACCATCGAAACCGCGCACATAGCAGCCCCACCCGCTCCACCAAGTCCTCCGCACCCTCAAAAGCACCACCATCCCGCTACCGCCAAAGCAGTCCCACTCGCTCCATCAAATCCTCAGCCCCCTCCCACCACCCCGACGACCTTGACTCGCTAGTCTCCTACCAAACGCACGGCGGCAGCGCCGCTCTGCTGCACGCTCGAGAGCGTCGGCGCCGCAAGTCGGAACTGGGAATAGTCCCTGAGATACCGCCGTTAGAAGTCCGGCCGGAGTTTGTGGAGGGAGGATTCATGCCGCATCGAGCGGAGGCTAGGAAGGGCAGAGATCGGGAAGGAGAGGTGGCGATTGTTGAGGTTTTCGAGGATACTGGGAGAGGAAGGGGGGGAACGCCTTTTGTGAGGGAAGTTGGGAGGGGTGGTGCAGGAAGAGAGAGGGAGGGGATGGGGGTTGTGGAGGTTAGAGATGGGGGTGCGGGGAGGAAGTTGTTTCGCGTCGGATGACTGAGGTGTTCATCTATTTTGACTAGGCCGGTAGAGGATACGACGATACGAGTAGTATCATCAGGGCTATTGAGATTAACGAGCAATAGCGATCGACGACAAGAGGTGAAATGAGAATCCATGGCATTCTAGATTGTGGACATCAGGACCCAGATCCGACGCAAATCGTAGTGAAAAGGGGATTGTCCTACGGCTGTACATAGCGGAAACCCTAGTTCGTGATCTACCCTTTAATACGAATATACACCTTGTGCATACAGCTTAATCGCAAACACATTCCCTCTCAAACATTGTGATGGCACGATGCGTGTTCCTCCGCCAATACAAAGATCATATCTGAGCTGTGGCTGGGGTAATGCCTTCTGGACGTGGTCTTCTACTGTCGAGAATGAGAAGACAAAGAATTTTCCGCGAGGCACAGAAAGCTGCCAGTAATAGTTTTACAACAATAGGGAAAAGTCCTCTCACCAAATTCCATTCCCGTCTTTGGACTGGAGCATTCATCTATCTATCTCGCAATGCTTCCTGTCTAGAGTATATACACGATAGATGCTTAGGACGACGCGTAAGCTGTATGTATAACGCTCCCTGAAGTAAGCAAATGGATAGTGCACCCTGAGGGTTTTCCTGATGGAGACATAGCTCGCATAGGTACGGACCTGCTTGCCATCTGCTTTCCGCTAGACCCGAGGAGGCCTAGTGCTCCTGGAGAGATAGTCCTCCAACATGTTGGATTATATAATTGAATAAGTAATTCTAGGGTGTGGTCACATTTTTAGATCTTATTCTCAACACAACACAAACCATTGCGGGAGGCATATCAACCTATAGTATCGAGTTGGCCCCGCGGTTCTTATGCACACAACCTCACAGAGTACCACGGTCCATTAAGGTACTCTTGAAGGCAGGTAAGACGCAGCATGAATCGAACGCCCAAATCCGTGCTTTGACCCTATATGCAATCTCCAAAGCTTGATACCATTCCGAGCTTCATGGTCAACGATATCTGGCCTTCCCCACCTCCTGGGCCAGTGAATCTCCTCCGTCCGAATCGCACCTCTCAGAGCCGTCCCCGCCCAACACTCACTCACACTCGGACCCTCACAACCAGCCCATCCCCATGCACACCATTTGATCCGCCTCCAAGTTCCTACCTCTCTCCTCCGGCCGCAATTTGCGACATTACCGCACATCCTAGTAATCCTCCAGCCGCAAAGTGTCCCTTCCTCCTCCTCCCCCGCGAGCTCCGCCTCCAGATCTACACCTACCTCTTCCCACCCCTCGTCGTCCACTGCGCCATAAATCCCCTATCCACCACTACCACCACCAACACCACCACCGTCGCCTCCGCCACGCCCCGAGTCCCAGATCTCCTCTTCCGCATCACACCTCCCTCTCCGCCCGATACCGAAGCGCGCCACACCCTTCGCCCACCCACAACGACCTCCTACGACTGGGCCGAGGACGACCCGGACGCGCCTTTAATTGTGCACTCCCTCCACAATCCCCGACACCGCCTCTCGCAGGACCGTCGCTGGTGCCCCGGTTTCAGCCGGAGCTACGAAGTCAGCCACGATGCACAATTAGCTTGGGATCGCTTTCGGGGGATCGGCCTGACATGCAAGGTCCTCCATGCAGAGACGGAGCCGTTGAAGTTCAGCGGGCTAGAGTGGTCAATGTGTGATCCTGCCGTCTTACTTCGAGTCGCTGACCTTTCCGCTGTGACGTCGAATGCTGCAACGACGGCGAAGTCGGTTGCGCCATCTTTCCCAAGTTCATCACAATATTTACGGCCCCGCGGGATCCTGACCTATATCCGCCACATCTCCCTCTCCTACGACATCTACAGCTCTAGCCTTACGGATATTTATGGTTCTTTTCGCCCAGATTCAAATTCATATCGGGGTCTGGATCCGGACCCGCCCATCCAGGAGGATAATACCTTCTCCAGCCGTCCGCCGACCACCTACGGGGACCACCCGCCATCTTCATCATCATCGTCCTCCTACTCCTCCTTCGCCGACATGCAAACATGGGTCGCCTTCTGGTCACTCCTATCAACGACGCCGCAAGGTATGCCCCTCCGCTTAGAAGGCTTGAGAGTCTGGCTCACATACCACTCCTGCGCCTTCGACGGCGCCCCCACGCTCGATAACGAATGGATCTCACCCATGCTCCGCGCTCGGGTCCAACGTTCGAGGGCGACTGTAGCAGGAGTGGTGGAATGTAGGATCAAATGGAAGAGTTACGTTGCGGGCATGCGGAACCGGCAACCTGCAAGCCAGGTAAGGGAGTTGGAGCGCGCCGTGAAGGAGAAGTGGATGGATATCGAACAGTCTGGTCCTCTCTAATTCATCAACAGTGTTTGAGAAAAATGTTCTTGGGGAAAAAACACCGGAGGCAAAAGCTGCCACTAGTGATTCCATATGTCCTATCACGACATGCAACAGCATCAAAATGCATGAAGAGGGGAACCCGGAAATAGACTAAGAACAAGACAGACAGACAGAGAAGCACTTCGAAAAGGAGAAAAGAGAAACCGACTTAACTACACCTCAATGAGAGACCAGCTGAGTAATCTTCATACAGTCATGCCATTTCCCTACATACCAAAAAAAAAGGGTGAGAGTATTCTATTCGCACACCTCCTACCAACTAGATGCAAACTGCCCCCGATTAGAACATATCCAAATTCACCAAGCCAATCAGACCATCGCATTCTCACCCAAAAATATAAAACGTGCATCTTACCGGTCAATTGAAACCTCGTTTGCAAAGTCATCTACGCTCCCCGCAAAATCAGCAATCAGTCAGTCTGCACGCTCAACCGTAAACCACTACAAGACAGCATTTCCCGGTCGCTTCATCAAACGTACAACGTCGTCATCAAGCCTTCCTATAGCTGCCAGTACATCTGGGGGTTAGCCCTGCAGGAAGGAACCCCCCTTCCACCCCCTGGACCCCCCCTGCCGCCACCACCATCCCCCCGGTCCGTCCGTGTATTATCTCTCATACCACTTCCTGCTCCACCTCCC
>JAABUQ010009099.1_pt1 | contig 13581 bp, 12 predicted proteins | sample 5560001 | NCBI WGS metagenome assembly JAABUQ01 (sample SAMN10711888, study PRJNA513371) | rock metagenome | isolation source: Antarctica rocks | place: Antarctica: Victoria Land, Finger Mt nord | collected 2015-12-18
GCATCGGTGTTTCGAGCCATCCCGAAGCCCTGACGAACATTCGCTCCAGCGCGCCGGATCCTCGCAAAACAAAGGAAAGGCAGGAGGGTTGAATGAATAACAGCAAAGCAGGCAGAGGACGCGGGTCCTTCTGGCTTTCAACGGATAGTGAACTTTGCATTCACAAATACAGCTATACGCCGGGTTCGTTATGCTGCCTCCCGCACATACACCCGGAATACAATGTGGCCTTCTGCGTGGGCCCCCAGATCGAGTTCTCCGTAAGCGGTGAGGACCATGCCTTAAACCCGGGCGACGTCCTCGTCATCAATCCTGGCGAGGTGCATTACGGCCTTTATGACTCAGTGCCCGAAACGTCGGGCCTGACTATCCACATCGGCGTACCCGCGTTGAGAGCCCTTCTCCGTCGTATGGGCCTCAGAATGGACTTAGACCACGCTGACGTCATCTTACAGCGTCGCGTGCACGATAAGGCCGTGCTCCCGTTCATTCAGGAACTCGTTTGCGAACTGGAAGAGCGCAAGAGTGGATACGATCTGGTTGTAGAATCCCTGGTGGTCCAGATTATGGTTCACCTGCTTCGCCACTCCCTCGAGCCGAAACCGTGCCATCTTCCGCTGAGCCCCGTACGCCACTTGCCCTCGTGGCAAATGATTCTAGCCTTCGAATACATGAACACCCGAGGCAAAAGTCTATTCAATCTTCCGGAGCTTTGTTCCGAGCTCGGCACCAGCAGCACTCGTCTCATACAGCTCTTCAAGAATTCGGTCGGCGACTTCAGCCCCCAGACGTTTTACAACCGAATCATCGTCCTCAAGGCGCAGCAACAGCTCCGGCAGACTGATAGCCCCGTCAAGCAAATTGCGTTTGATCTGGGCTTTCAAAACGAAAGTCATTTTTGCAAGCTGTTTCGTACTCTCGCTGGAACGACACCTGGAAAATACCGGTCTCTCGCTGCCGAAAATCAACTCAGCTAATTCGTTCGAACTGGCTTCAGAAGATGTTCCAGAATATCCGAATCCGACTGGAATTCGTTATCTGCGGCGATCACCTGCCCAGCAAATGCAAAGTTTCGTGCCTATGATGATTACTTGCGGAACGCACGATGAAGCGTCAGTGCATTCCCATCAGTGTTTCCTCACACGCGCCGGGAGATTAGTTCGCAGATACAACAGGGATTGTTTCGACATCGATTTCATTGAATAACCCATGAATCCCGATCCGATTGCGAATCTGCAAGAGATGCGTTTCTGCCGTGGGACACGATTCTTATTAGGCACCAATTGTAAGTGCCGAACCGAGTAATTGTGAACAGGTTACTGCCTGCGTGGATCGGGTGGGCTTTGGTCTGCACATTCTGCTGGGGCCTTTTTGGCTTCCTGGCCAAACTCGGCTCGGATCACGTTTCTCCGGCTGACATGCAGGTACTGTTCACCGTGGGTATGCTGCCGTTGGCGCTGGCGCCTTTCGTCGGAAAAGGCTCCGGTCTTGAAACTGGCCGCAACGGGATTGTCGTCGGGATAGTCATTGGCGTCTTCGCAGGCTTAGGCGCAATCGCTTACTTTGCGGCGATGCGCGCCGGGAATGCCTCGCTGGTCGGCCCCGTGACGTCACTGTTCCCCATGATTACCGTTGTCCTCGCCATGTTGTTTCTTCGCGAGCGCCTCAATTGGATTCAACTGGTTGGGATTGGGCTTGCCTTGGCGGCGGTCGCCATTCTTTCGGTCTGACTTTATGGCTCGCTGGATCCTCTTCTCAAGCGTGGTGATAGTTCTGTGGGGCGTGGTCGGTCTCCTGCAGAAGATTGGGTCGAATCGGATGTCGGCGAAAGGCCTTATCTTCTGGACGACAATCGGATATCTCATCCTGATTCCTTTTTTGCTCGACACTGCGAGCCTCGCTTCCGTGCGTCCCCCGGATCTATTCGTCGGAATCGGAGGCGGTCTTCTCAATGGTCTGGGAGCCTTGGCGCTCTATGCGTCAATGGGCCGCGGCGCCAAGGCCTCAGTCGTGGTTCCGTTGACCGCACTCAATCCGGTGTTGACGATTCTGCTTGCGATCACTCTCCTGCATGAACGCCTCACGCCCCTTCAATGGACAGGAATTGGACTCGCGGTACTCGCGGGTGTGCTCCTATCGTGGGAAACTCCACCGAGTGAGCTAGGTGAGGCCGGCGGTGCTCGTAGATGACCGATCCAGATCTCGGAAATGGTAATTGGGGCTATTGTTTTTCGTTGTTCCAGCCGCGCCATGACGTCATAATCTCTAGATATTTTGGATGTGTTCGCAAGGTCTGGGCTACATAGGAGCTTATACGTCATTAATGACGGGTCGACGGGAATTCCTTACCATGGCGCTCGCTGGTAGTGTTGTACCCATTGCTGGGGAAGCGCAACCCCGCGAGCGGCACTCGGAGCCGGTAGAGATTGAGAATTCCTTTTTGCGCGCCAGATTCGACACCGCTTCGGGGTATTTCGCGGCATGGCACAAGGATGGTTCTCCCTTTGTGATCAACGGCGCGGTTCGCGCTACCGGTGGTTCGTGGGCTCGGCTTTCCAGCGACCGTGAATTTGTGCGCACGGCGCGATCGGAGAAATCAGATGACACGCTAGGTCACTGCACTAAGATTTTGGCCGAGTGCAACGACGCACAGCTAGGTCTGGTGCTTACGATTGAGATCTCGCTTTACGACGAACGCAATGCGTTGCTGGTCTCCGCCGGTTGCCAGAATCGATCCGGAAAGCCTCTCATGCTCCGGACGCTGGAACCTTTTCGGACCATCGCGGAGCAGGGCGCCCTTGTCATGTGGGAGCACGCAACGCGCGTTCTCACCAATGGCTTCATTTACTACGATCCGGGCAGAGTCCTCGATTTCCGTTCAACCGAACACAATGGCGTTAATAGCGTTTGGAACGTGTGCTTTGCTGGAGACGCGGGCGCACCCGGCCTGGCCGCCGGTTATATCGAGAATCGGACCGACGTCGGGAAGGTGTCCGCCAGAGCCGCTTCGTTGCAGCAACACCACGGCATCGGTCTGATCGCGGAGTCGGGTTTCAATCGGGAATTCATCATTGATTCCGGAGCTGCCGTGCGTACAAGCCGGTTTGTGTTGCTCATCGCTCCCGACGCCTTTGCTGCGCTTGAATCGTATGCCCAGATGATGGCCGACGCGCAGAAGGTTCGCCTGAACCCGATTATCAATGGTTGGTGCAACTGGTTTTATACGCACAACGATCATGTGAACGAGCAGGAGATTGTGAATAACGCCGAGTTTGCAGCCCTTCACCTGAAGCCATACGGCCTCGAGTGGATACAGATCGATGATGGTTACCAGAAAGCGCTGGGTGACTGGCAGGGCAATGAGCATTTTTCCCATGGAATGAAGTGGCTGGCCGATCGCATCCGTGCGGTTGGGCTTCGTCCGGGAATTTGGATTGCGCCGTACGTGATTACCGAAGGAACTGACGTGCACCGGGATCATCCGGAGTGGCTCATCCGCAATCTTGACGGCTCCATTAGACACTGCAACGACCGCGACGGAAAAGCTCTTTACGGACTGGATATAAGCGTTCCCGAAGCCGCTGCCTGGCTGCGGCGGTTATTCGAAATGTTGGTCCACGAATGGGGATACGATTTTATAAAGCTTGACTTCGTGGAATGGACCATCCTCGCGGCTGAACGTTTCCATGACCCGCGCTGGAGTAAAGCGATTGCGTATCGCAAAGGGGTTGAAATCATGCGCGAGGTCATGGGCCCCGACCGGCATCTGCTCGATTGTGGTCCGTCGCAGATCACGACAGGTCTGATCGACAGCGTACGTATCGAATTGGACCTCCCATTTCTCACTTGGGAGCAATACGTAAAGAACTTCAACAGCAATGCTCCGGCAATGGCGAAGAGATATTACTTCCACAAACGCACCTGGATCAATGACGTGGATCACCTGGGCGTTAACTTGCTCACCCCCTCGCAGGCTTGTGTGGCGGCGTCGATCATCGCTCTCTCCGGAGGCACGATGATTAATGGCGACCGGCTATTCGAACTGGATCCAGCGCGGCTCGAAATCATACAAAAAGTCTTTCCTGCCTTTGGGGAAGCCGCCAAGCCAATAGACCTGTTCGACAAAGACAGGCCGGAGATCTTCTTCCTCCCGGTGAAAGCCACATTCGAGCAGTGGATTGTTGTGGGTCTGTTCAACTACGACGAAAATGCAGCAGCCGAAAAGAGCGTGATCTTACAACATCTAGCGATGGATTCGACAAAGCGCTGGTTAGCGTTCGAATTCTGGTCTCAAAGTTCTTTGGGCGTGATCACCGGTCAGCTACGAACGCTTGTTCCGCCGGCATCCGTGGCTTTGATAGCGCTACGGGAGGATCGCGGCGTCCCGCAGATTCTTTCAACCGATCGTCACTTCACGCAGGGAGGCGTGGAACTTCGGAGCGTTCAATGGAGTCCTTCATCCAACACTCTCCAGGGCGTCTCGCTTGGCGGTCCCGGTATTCGGTATAACCTCTACATTCACGTACCTCATGCTTATGCCTGGGATGTCGAGTACCCGGACTTCGCGAACGATTCGGAGGGCTGGTCCGCTAAGATGCTGCCTAATGGCTTGCTAAGAGCGCAGATGAACTTCGGTGGTCGCGACCAAGTCGCGTGGGCCTTTAAGTTCCGGCAGGTGAGTCGCCAACCTGGCGAAACCGCCGCGTCTTGATCGCTTTTCCCGCTCGCGGGTCTGGGCAATATCGTAAGCAGACTCCATCTGCATGAGCGAGTCCGAAAACCCGAGATGCGACGGTTTCCTTAAAGGGCTTGGTCTTGCCCCTCCAGGCATTGAAGCTGTCCGGGTCTACTCCTGATCGCTTCTTTCACAAATTCGTCACAAAAAGACATTTGGGACTAGCGTTTCTATTCGGCCTCGTGGAAATTAGTTTCATACTACAAGCATTCTGTTTCTAAACCACTTCCTGAGGAAGGTCTATGCACAGCAAACTTTGGATTTTGGGATTAGCGGTCTGCCTGGGGGTTTGGGCGTCTTGCGAACTTCAGGCGCAAGCCGTAGGATCGATAGTTGGCGTGGTCACGGACCGCAGCCACGGGGTCGTTCCTAAAGCCACGGTTACCGTCGTCCAGACCGGTACCAATTTTAGCCGAACGGTCACGACATCCGAAGTTGGCAGCTATACAATCCCCTTGTTGCCGGTAGGCTCTTACCTGATTAGCGCGGAAGCAAAAGGGTTTGAGAAATCGTCAGCCGAAGTTAGCCTTGACGTCGAACAACGAAAGGAGGTTGACTTCACCCTCACTATCGGCGGAGTCTCCACCGTAGTAAGTGTCGATACCGTGGCTCCCACTATAAACACCACCAACGGGGAAATCGGAGGCGTGATTCAAGGCCGGCAGGTCGCCAACCTTCCGCTAAACGGCCGGGACATTACCAACCTGATGCTGACTCTACCCGGACAGACTCCCGAGACCAACAGTTCCTTCCAGTTCGAGGTTAATACCTCCGGAAACGGCAATCGCGGCACTACGGGCTCCAGCTACCTGGACGGAATGGATTCGAGTGATAACGAGTTAGGTGGTGGGCAGTTCGGCAATTTCAACCTGGACGCAATTGCTGAATTTCGCGTTCTTCAGAACAACTATTCGGCTGAGTACGGGCGCGGTTCTGGAACCATTGTCAGCGTTGTCTCCAAAATGGGTACTAACGAATTCCATGGTTCAGCATTTGAGTTTCTGCGGAACGACAAGCTAGATGCCCGGAATTTCTTTGCGCCAAGCGTAGCGCCGTTTCGCCGAAACGAATATGGAGTGACTCTCGGTGGACCGATTCTGATTCCAAAGCTTTACAACGGTAAGAACAAGACGTTCTTCTTTTTTCAATTTGCTGGTTTCCGCCAACGTCTAGCCTCGCCGGTCGTGATATCGGTGCCAACGGCAGCTGAGAGAACGGGCGCTGTTTCTATTACGCCCGCCAACGGCGTCCCGTATTCGCTGCAGGTGCCTCTGACACCGGATGCGTTAGCAATCCTGAACAAGTATCCGATCCCCAATAATCCCAATGGTCAGTTCGGACCGAACACGTTACAGACGGCCTATAGCACCCCAATTAATCGTGATCAGTATTCCGGCCGCCTCGACCAGCGTTTTTCGGATAAAGATTCGTTCTTCTTCCGCTATAGTCTCGCCACAAACCACGCCCCGGTGCAGGATGCTGCTGTCTCCCTTATTAATCCTGCCTTTTCATCTTCACTCAGTAACGATTGGATCAATTCCGGTTTGACCGAAACTCACCTGTTTGGACCAACCCTGATAAACGAGGTTCGGGTGAGTGGTATGCGGTCAATCGAGCGAGCCGTTCCGTCGCCTTCCACTCTCACACAGGCCACTTTTGCCGATGGCGCTTACGCGAACTATGGCCCAGATAGCGGCGGCGGCGGTTTCAGCTTAGCGCCTTTCACAATGGACTACCGGGATTCCCTCACGTGGGTGAAAGGAAACCACACGATGAATTTTGGCGCCGAGTACCGTGAAGTTCACTCCAGTTATTTCGGCACCTCGATTGGCGGACCGAATGGCGCCTATACATTCGCCGCCGGTTCTCCCCTTCCGGTTGCTATCCCCGCCTCGGATGGGATTCATAGCCTGAACGTGGGAGATCCTAGCCCTAGTTCCATCGTGAGCTTCATGACGGGAATCAGCCAGTTTTATCAGCGCTCCGTGGCGTATCCAGGTTTTGGCCCTCGCGGCGGTGGCTTTGCTCCTTTCTCGCTCCGCCGTCATTTCTGGGCAGGATGGTTCCAGGACGATATCAAGATCACCCGGGACTTCACGCTTAACCTGGGCCTGCGCTATGAGTACAACAGCGTTCCGACAGAAACGGGAGATCGGCTGGCAGGGATTATCAATGTTCCAAACTTTATAAAGGGGAAGTCCTTATTCGGGCAGATGGTTCTAAATCCGCAGCCGATTTATCGCGAAGACTATAAAGGTTTCGCTCCCAGGCTGGGAATGGCATGGAAAGTCGCGCCGAAAACATCAGTGCGCGGCGGGTTTGCGATTTTCACCAATCTCCCGCTCTCTCAAACTGCCGATCAGCAGGGCTTCAACTTTCCGTTTTCCGGCTACAGTGCGGCTCCGAATCTGATGTTTACCACTTCTCCTCGGGCTCTGAACCTGCCGCCTCTGCATGATCTCAGTGGGAACGTGGTTCCTCTCAATGGAAGTTCGAAGAGCGTCCCACCCAATGATCCTTTGGACTTGCGCCCTTATGGACCGCTCCAGACGAACGTGACAAGCAATGATCTTCACAACGGCTACACACTGAGTGGGAACCTGACGGTCGAGCGTGAACTGCCCTACGACACGGTGCTCCAAGCCGGCTATGTGTTCAACAACGCCATAGGTCTGTATGCTTCCCAATTTCCGAACGCGTACTCCGGAGCGCCCTCGAACGTTACGCCCTTCACGAACGTGAATCCAGGGCTGGGTGAGTTTCAGCTAACGGATAATCACGCTCACTCTACATACAATTCCCTACAGGTTGTGCTACGGAAGACCGTACCCTCCGCGGGACTTACATTCCAGTTGTCGTATACCTACGCAAAGGCTCTGGACAACGCAACCACCGTCCTCAACGGAGATGGCGCCAACTCCGCCGTCGCGCAAAATAATCCATTTTGCTGGAGTTGCGAAAAGGCCCCGTCCTCGTTCGATATCCGCCATCGTGTGGTGGTGAATTTCTCATACACGCTTCCGTTCAGCAAGCTCAGGACTCGCGCCCCGAAGAGATTGACGGAGGGCTGGACGCTTTGGGGAATTACCACGGCGAGCACGGGTTTTCCATTCACCGTATTGACGCCCTACGGTAGCGCGCAATACGGCGTGGATAATTACGCGGGCAGTACCGTCCGGCCAGATCTAGTCTCTACCGCAACTTACAAACACGGCAATCAAGGGCCGGAGGAACAGTTGTTCTCGGATTCCGTGCTCGCCGACAGTGCCGGGCTATCCAACGCAGCAAAGAGCATCGGACCCAATAACCCGAAGCCGGTTTTCACGGGTACGTACTTTTCAGTCCCACTTACGGTGGTGAACGGAAACACAGTAATGGTAAGTCCCGGCAATCTGGGTCGGAACACTTTCCGCGCCGCCGGATTCAGTAATCTCGATCTCTCACTCGCCAAAGACACGCATCTATTCGAACGCGCCACACTGCAGTTCCGGGTCGAGGCTTTCAACCTGTTGAACCAGCATGCGTTCTCAATTCCAAATCGAACGCTGGGGACTAACGGTTTTGGTTTTGCATCGAGTACGATGTTTGATCCCAGAGAGATTCAGATGGGACTGCGCTTGATGTTCTGACGTGCTTTTTATCTGAGCTCCTGCAGTGCGGTCCTAGCCCCCTCGTGTGAAGGGTCCTGTTCGAGAGCTATTCGGAGTTCGTCCTTTGCCTCTTCACGGCGATTTGACTTTAGCAGAGCCTCTGCGTACCGATAATGCGCCTCAGGCCACTGCGGCGCTAGCGCGATTGCACGCGGGAATTCCTTGACGGCATCCTCGACTCGGCCGGACTGCAGTAAGGCTCCAGCCAAATCGAACCACGCTTCTCCGGATTTCGGATTGGCTGCGACTGCCTTTCGGAATTCCACGGCCGCCGACGTATAGTCCATCGCTTGCGCGAGTTCCACACCCGCTCGAAGGAACCCGACAGCCAAAGCGAAGTGAGCTTGATCGTCTTTAATCTGGCGCACGCGTTCATACTCCGCCTTCGCGCCTTCTGGGTCACCCTCCTTCTTCAGCAACTCAGCAAGCGCGTAGTGGGCGCTGGTCGAACGCGGGTCAAGTTGTAGAGCTCTTTCCAACTCAGCCTTTTGCTGTGGCAGCTTCAGATCCCGCAATATGCGGCTCAATTCCAAATGGAACTCAGAGACATTTGGCTGAAGCTTGATTGCCATATTGATCTGATCCCTGGCGCCAGTCAAGTCGCCCGTCTTTGCGTTTAGAAGTCCCATCTCCGAGTGCAGTCGCGCGCTTTGCGGATGATCCTGTAAGGCCGAAACAGCCACTGCTCGCGCATCCTCTACGCTGCCGTGCCGGACCAACGCGTGAAACAGTCGAAATTGAGCCTCCTCGTCGTGTGGTGCTTCGACGAGCGCCTGCCGGTACTGTTGCCACGCTGCAATGAGATTACCCTCGTTCTCAAGAAGCTGCGCAAGATTGATCCTGGCTTCAGGAAAGTTCGGCTGCATTGCTACGGTCTCCATCAAACATCTCTTCGCGCCGCTAATGTCTCCGGCCGCGAACAGCGCTGAGCTGAGTTGGAACCGAGCGTCTATCGAGCTTGGCCTCTCAAGCAAGCACTGCTTTAATTCGCGAATGGCTTCTGTGGTGAAGCCTTCATTCTGTAATAGAGTTCCGCGCAAAATCCTTGCTTCGGTCAGCGTGGGATCCAACTGAAGAGCTCTCTTCAGCTCCCGGTCCGCTCGTTGAGTCTGTCGTTGCTTCCATAGCAACCGACCATACAGGAAATGGGCTTGCGGGAGTTCGGACCTAAGCGTGATCACTTGGATGACCTGCTCCATTGCAGCTGAAAGTTGATCTAGCACCTCGTAAGCTAGAGCCATGTTGAACATCGCGTTCACAAACTGTGGCCTTGACGCGGTCGCGCGTCTGAAACTCTCAAGCGCCTCGCGTGTCTCGCCGTTCTTTCGCTCAATTACGCCTAGATCGTTCCAGGCTTCGGCGTTGGTGGGTTCAAGCGCGACGGCCTTCCGTAACGATTGAACCGCGCTGTTCAAGTCTCCACTTCGATACTGGGACAGGCCCTGCTCGTGCAAAGCCATCGCGTCCTGTCGTGAGTCGGTATCTGACTCAGCCGCATCAATCGCCGAACAAAATATCAGGACCGAGAGGGCTAAGACGTTAGCTTTCTGACACGACACTTTCAATACCGAAGTAATGGTTAGTTTAAAATGATCAGCCTAACACCCGGCCTTTGGCCGCAGAGCGTTCGAACCCCAGGGCAGGTAGGAGACCGGGGCAAAGCGGGGGCTGGCAGCCGATGTAGTGCTTTTGATAGCGTGCACGGCATGACCCGGATTCCATTCAGCGAAGAGCGATATTCGCGGTTGTGAAGCAACTGGAGGCGGGGCGGACGCTAGAAGCCTTCTTGCGAGGCGCGGCGTGATTGTTCCGCGCAAGACACGGCAGAGAAGAGCTGGACCGTGTCGAAAACGCAGCCCACCTACTAGGGAAGTTTATTTCTGAACTCTTCCGCATCTCGCAAGCTGTCCTGAACGACAGTCGAAAGGCGCGGAATGGGATCGGCCTTATAGTCAGCCGCCACCCTCGACATCTTTAGGCGGTTCCCCTGGATGCCAAGTGCCTTTAAGTTTTTGTCCGCCTGGCTCTCATACCACTTCCAGAGAGCCGAATGCGCGCTTTTGGCAGGCTCTGAATACCCTTTAGTAAGAGCGTAGATACGTCCGAGGTGGTACGTGCAGTAGTAGGCCCTGCTGATACTTATGCGACTGGTGCTCTCACGCCCATCTTGTGCAAGCTCTTTGGCAACGACAAGATATTCACGCCAATCAAACGGCATCCACCAGCTCGTAATCGAAAACCAAATAGCCGTGCGCCCGGTTGCAGTTGTCCAGCCACCAGTGCTGGTCGAATTTCTCACGAGCCACGCGGGCTGATTCTGGATCGTCTGCCCATTGAACCGTAGCCGTGAGTGAAATTTCATCTCCGTCCGAAATAGCCTGGAGCTGAAGCAGCCGGTCACCGAAAGCCTGTCGCAAAGGCCGGACAGCGTCGAGGAGCAATCTGGGCAATCCGCGCTGGGCGTAGAAGAGCCTCGAGACCCACTCCCTTGCTTCTGTGATGATGTAATGCGCTTCGACTTTCTGAAGAGAATTAGCAACAAGCTCCGAGGAGAACGACTTCAAAGCCTGACGGTTTAAGAATGAGGCTTCAATGCTCTCCCAGAGCGCAGCGTCTTCGTGATTATGCGCAAAGAAGATTCCCGATTCATGAAACGAAGACAGTCCCAAAAAGCTTAAGGGCACAGACGGACGAGGGGAAACACTTCCTGCTAGCCACGATTCGGTCCGTTGCCGATTTGGTCCACCTGAAAATGCAGCCTGCGAAAAGATGACGGACTCTAACGCTCCTCCGAGTTCACCCGACATCGCTATCCTCCACGTCTAACATCCTAAATATTCGCATCTCTTCATTGTGAAGATTGTTAACCAGTTCGTCCAAGCTGAGATTGCCGTCGGAAACCATTGAAAGCCTCATGAAGATACCGTTGGCGTAAGCCGCTGATGTATCCAAGAGCAAATGCTTGTTCTCCCATCCGACAATGGCTGCGTAAGCAGTCGGTTCATTATCATCGTTAAGCTGCCCCAACGTCGGTGAGAGCAGCGAACGTAGCACGGCTTTGTTTGCTCGCGTAGTCAGCTGCAAATGCAAACCGATGACCACTGTTTGCTTGGCGATTTCTACTTTCGTAGTTTCCAGGACAGCGGAGCGGGCAACATCCAAGATTTGCAACGTCTCTTCTATATCGCCCCAATACGCCCGTTCTTTATGAAATCGACATTCGGTAGGCCCAACAAATAAGCTCGCCGCTTTGTCTGGCAACGTGAAGTGTGCCCCCTGTTCGGTGAAATTTCCCTGGGAGCGGACCTCCATGTTGTTGAGCTGGAATCCCCAGGGTTCCCAAGCGTCTACGATGGCTTGAATAACGGCGATTCGGTCAAATGCGAGAAGCTTGACGGCAGGTCGCCGGAATTGAGCGGTGTAGTCGGCACTCGCGAAAGGGATAACAATCTTCTCCGGCATTCAATCCTCATTCTATGGGCGTGTGTGTTCTAAAAAATGATGAACTTTCGTCTGACTTGTCCATGGCGCCTGCTCAAAGGCAATTGAGAGAATTGATTCCAATCAATTGACGAAGCTGGTAAGGAATATCCCTCACCTAGTTAAAAGTAGCTCGGATCAGTCTGCTTGAGCACCGGTCGCGCGCATCGGCAAGCGGCGAGAGCATTGCCTTGGCGTGTTTTCGAAAGATTCGTCCACTCAGATTGAGAATTTGATCCTGTCACTCGACCCGAATCTTAACGCGGTCGTTGACGGCTTGGACCAGGTCTTGTTTGGTGCCGAGATAGCGTTCCGTGGTTTGAATGGAGGCATGCCCCAAGAGCAGCTGAATTTGCTCCAAATCCCCTCCTGCCTTCCGGCACAATTTCGCACACGTTCGCCGCAGATCGTGCGGGGTTAACTCCGGGTGCCCGATGGCGGCGCCCGAGCGCCGGACGAGCGTGTAGATTAAATCCTCACTCACCGGTTGAAGGGGCGCAAGCCTCCCGCCCTTGCGCAGCGTCCGAAACAAGGGTCCTTCCAAAATCTCCCCGGCTTCGAGCCACCGGTCCAGCATCCGCTTCACCCAGAGCGGGTATCGTTTTTCTTTAATCAGTAGACTGTCTTTAATGATTCAACTGGACTTACGCATTCCCTTAATGAGTGGAATGCGCCTTTCTTCAGTAGAATTATTCTTAAATCGGTAGACCTTTTTCGTCGCGATCACCTTCCGACCCTCGACCGTCACTGTCTTGGCAATCAAGAACTTGGGAGGCATTGTCTACAGATTAAAGGTTAAACCCGCAACGGACGGCAACCTACATTTGCTACCTTTCGCAGCCCTCCATGATGGCTCTCAATACGTTGTGGAAACACACACTAGCGTTGTTTCAGCCGCTACGGTCCTCCATATGCTGCGTGCCCGGAACCGGAATATTGCGTCCGGGCAACCATTTATGGGGTTTGCACCATGGGCGGAAGAAGGTGGTAGCAAACCGAGTATTCTCACCCTGCTTTTGAGCCCGCTACGAGGTGCTGACGGCCCCAAGAAGTCGGAGTTTGTTCCGCTTCCCGAAAGCAAACGCGAAGTTGTCACAGGAAGAGATGAGATTGACAAGCTGGAGGGAGCGGTGCCGAATGATGGCCAGATTAAAATCGGAGCGAAGGCAACAGAGGCAGAATTTAAACGCCTTCCATTGGACGATTACCAAGTCCTGCACTTAGCGGTTCATGGATATGCTGACATCGAGCACCCGGATCGAAGCGCTCTGATTTTTGCACATGATCCGAAAGAACGAAATGATGATGGGCTTCTTCAAATTCGCGAAATCCGCCGATTGCAATCACGAGGCGCAACGATGGTTCAACCAGGGATTGAATCAGATTCACGATTTCTGGGACTACGAGTCTGCCCGCTCTTTCCAAGAGAGCATTCGTTCAGACCGACAGTGTGCAATGTGCTATTGGGGACTGTACAAAGCTTTATCATTTTTCCATGGCAACAATCAAGGGTATGGAGCTGTAGCCCTGGCCAAGGCTATGGAATTGCGATCGAAGGCCACTGAACGAGAACGACTTTACATCGAAGCGACAGCAAGTGCGACAGGCACCGGCTTTGAGAACGGCGTCAGGCTCTGGCGTGAGCTCGTTTGAAGATATCCTGATGATGAACAAGCTAAGGTTTTCCTCTCATCCTATGTGCCCCATTCGGAGGCC
>JAABUQ010009100.1_pt1 | contig 13580 bp, 10 predicted proteins | sample 5560001 | NCBI WGS metagenome assembly JAABUQ01 (sample SAMN10711888, study PRJNA513371) | rock metagenome | isolation source: Antarctica rocks | place: Antarctica: Victoria Land, Finger Mt nord | collected 2015-12-18
TCCACATTCGCAGAGACGTCTTTCACGGGGAATGGAACTACTCCCTACTCCCACGCTCCGGCTTGCTTTAAATGCAGTTGTTATTGCGTGACGGTCCCTTAGCGGGCTGCCCCCTCCACGGTGTTGGACACGGATGGCCGCTGGACAGCAGGCGCACTCGCGCGGCGGGGTCCGCTCTGGCCGTTCACCTGCGTCCGACCGTTCGTACCCGGGCCGTTCACGTGCGCCGCACCGTTCGGACTGGCGCCGTTCACTGGACCGTTCGTACCCGGGCCGTTCACTAGACCGTTTGGACTGGCGCCGTTCACATGCGCCGCACCGTTCGTCGTAGGCCGCACCGCGTTTGCTCGCATCGACGCGGCGGGTCCAGCCGGCCCGCCGTATGCGACATACGCACGCGTGCCAGCGTCGTACGTAATACTGTAGCCAGACCCGCCACCGGTCGTCCGGAGCACGACATCGCCGCCGCCGTTGAATGTGCCGCCATAGTTCGTTGGCGTCGCCCGGTCCGACTGAACCATGTCGCAGGGATTATTCGCCATGTAGATATCGGCTCCAGTACCCGCGTCGTTCGACACACCGCGTAACGTGTCGAGCATGCGGTTGCTGGGGTGACCGTAGTGGTTGTTGCCACAGCTAATAAAGGCGGTAACCGGTCGGAGCGATCCGACGAATGCCGGGCTGGAGGAGTGCCCGCTACCGTGATGGTTGGCGCGCAGCGTATCGACGCGACCAAATAGTGGCACCAGGTTGGTCTCGATATCGTTATAGGTATAGCCGTACGAACTGGCGTTGTACTCGCCGTCGGAATCGCCCGCAGTGGCATATCGCCAATTGCCGAAGCGAGTCAGCACGGCGATCGAGTAGTCATTCTCCGACGGCGGGCCACTGCCGCCTTGCAACGTATTGTCGCCACTCACCGGCGTAACCAGGTCGGCCTGCAGCGTATCCTTGCCATTCGCGTTCAAAATATTGGCAGTCACGCCCGGTCCGAGGTCCAGGCTGGGCCAGGGAGCGTCGTTGGTGACTGTGAGCACGCGCCCGTCGATGCTGGCGCGGTCCGGCTGGCCGGTGGGACCGTATAACCAGCAGATCCAGCGGCGCGCCGTCTGCGACGTGGTGCCGGCATTGTGCCATTCGATATCATCGGCTGGATTGGCCGACGTGCCGACGTGGCACTGCCCGTCGCCGGAGGTGTCTATCCACGTTCCGCCATCGTGGTCGATGAGGGTTCCAACAGTGAAGCCCAGCCCCTCGGGGGTGAGCAACTGGTACAAGCCGTTTCCAACTCGGTTACGATCGTCAGTGTTGGCGGCATAGCCGGTGTGGTCCAGGTGGTGGTGCGAGGCCATGACGTAGTCGAGTGCGACCGGGCTGGCGCCGGTACCCCAGATCGCACGGATGGACGCGGCGTGACGGGTGGCGTTGGTATTGTCACGCGTCGAGTTCCAGGCGTTCTCGCCCAGATCGACCAGTAAGGTCTTGCCGGTCGGCCCTACGATCAACTGTGAGTCACCCTGGCCGACGTTCAGCCAGTACAGCGTCACCTCACCTGGAGTCCACGTTCCGCCCCGCGAGCAGGGTATCGCGGCCCCCGCCGCGGCGGGCGCGGCTGCCGCTGGTCGGGGCGGTGCGCCAGTGAGCACAATCAAGCCGACCCCGGCACTCAGCACCAGCACGCTCGATAGTCGTTTCAGCATCTCTTCACAGGCTATCCGGCCAGCGGGGTAGTTGTGCAGGCCACCGCCGGGTTGTTGTGCAACTCTTAACATCCGGATGTGCTGAGTCGATCCGAACGCTCGGCTTCGCAGTACCACGACTCGCCCCGACACCTCCGGCCGGCGTCCGCACGACGCGGTCAGCGACGCACGGGTCGATGCGAGCGTGTCGGGGCGCACAGCGACCATGTGGGTGCGATCCCCCAGCACGCCCTGTCCTCAAATTATGCGAAGGGTGTGCTGCGCAACTGTTTCGCCGCCGACTCCGTTGCCTCGTCACGCGCGCATCGTTCGGGTGCCCGGGCGGCCGCGGCAGACGGGCGTGCGTGGTCCGAACGCCACGTACTGAATTCCGAGGTTTCAGGGCGCAGCTTGATGAATGTATCATCATGCGCGCACGACGGATCCGCTTCGCGCGTTAAGGCCTGAGTTGCGAATGTCTCAGGGTGACACTGCTCTGTCGGGAGTCACGGACTAAATCGGCTGTGGCGCCGTGTGTGCAATAGGCGACAACTACCATCTCCATGAGACAATCTGTGTTTGGAGGTGGTCGACGATGCAACTGGGCCTGCAGGGCAAAGTGGTCATGGTGACGGGTGGCGCTGGGCGGATTGGGCCCGTCATCTGCCACACGTTCGCTCGCGAGGGGGCGCTCATTGGCGTGCTCGACATCGCCGCGGATCGGGCGGAGACAACGGCAGCTCAGCTGCGCCAGGCGGGCGGTCAGGCAGTCGGGCTGGGGGCGGATGTCTCACGGTCGGCGGACGTCGATGCCGCGCTGCAAGCCCTGACCGCCAGGCTGGGGCCAGTCGATGTATTGGTAAACGCGCACGGTATCTCGCCCAATCGGCTGTTGCTACAGGCCACCGAGGACGAGTGGGACCGCACGTTCGCCGTGAATACGCGCGGGACGATGCTCACCTGCCGCGCGGTCGGCAACCAGATGATCGACCGAGATAGCGGCGGCGCCATCGTCAACGTGTCCTCCGGCGCAGCGACCTCGGCCCGCCTGGGCGCCGCTGGCTACAGCGGCTCGAAAGCCGCCATCAATATGCTGACCGAGGCGTTGGCCATCGAGCTCGGGCCGCATCGAATCCGCGTCAATGCGGTTGCACCGGGCCTCGTCACGGATACCGCCCTTCGGGCCGACGATCCGAACCTGACCCCGTACATGCGCATGATGCTGGACATGACCCCGCTCGGTCGCACTGGTGCTCCGGCTGACATTGCCGAAGTGGTCGTCTTCGTTGCCAGCGAGCGTAACGCGTGGATGAGCGGCAGCATTGTCGACGTCTCGGGCGGTTCCCACACCGGCCGCCCCCACGTTCCCCTGCCGCGACCGCCCGCCTGAGCGGCAGACTGGCAATCCGGCTACTGGGCGGTGTATCCACCGTCGATCGAGTACATGGCGCCGGTGACAAACGAGGCCAGGTCGCTGGCCAGAAAGGCGACCACGCTGGCGACCTCGCGGGGTTCGCCAATGCGGCCGAGTGGAAAGCGCTGCTTGATGCGTTCGACGGCTTGCCGCTCCTGCTCTTCGGTGCGGCCAAGGCGCTGCCGCGCTACCAGCGGCGTCTCGATCGTGCCAGGACAGACGCAGTTGACTCGGATCCCATCCCCGGCGTGGTCCAGAGCCATGGCCCGCGTCAGCTGGACGATGGCGCCTTTGGACGCCGCGTAGGCGGCCGCGCCGCGTGTGCCGACCAATCCCAGATTCGACCCCATATTAACGATGCTGCCGCGCCGAGCGGCAATCATGTGCGGCAAGACCGCGCGCGACACCAGGAACACGCCCCGCACATTGGTAGCCATCAACGCATCCCACTCGTCGATCTCGGCGTCGACCACGCTGCCGAAATTGATGATGCCGGCATTGTTGAACAGCACATCGATGGACCCGAGGCGCTGCACGACCTGCTGGACCATCGCCGAGACCGCGGCTGCCTGGGTCACGTCGCAGGCGACAAAGTCGACGTTCAGAGAACGCTGCAGCGCCTGGCCGCGCTGGTGGTCTCGTCCGACGATCGCCACGCGTGCGCCGTGTTGGACGAACAGCTCGGCGGTCGCTGCGCCAATCCCCGAGGTGCCGCCGGTGATCAGGGCACGCTTGCCTTCGAGGATGCGATCCGCGCTCACAGCCGCATGCGCGGATCCAGGACGTCGCGCAATCCGTCGCCGAGAAGGTTGATCGACAACACCGTCAGCATGATCGCCAGGCCAGGGAAAAAGGCGACCCACGGGGCGTGCTGCAGGAACTCACGCCCTTCAGCCAGCATGTTTCCCCATTCGGGTGTTGGCGGTTTGATCCCCAATCCCAGGAAGCTCAGCGCGGAGCCGGTGATGATCGCAGCCGCCATTCCCAGTGTTGCCAGCACGATCAGCGGCGCCAACACATTCGGCAGAATGTGCCGCAGCATAATTGACGGTGCGCCGGCGCCGACGGTCCGCGCCGCGAGCACGAACTCGCGTTCTTTGACACTGAGGACTGTGCCGCGGGTGATGCGGACGTAGTCCGGAATGGAGGAGATGCCGACCGCGATCATCAGGTTCGTCAGGCTCCCGCCCAGAATGGCGATGATCGCCAGCGCGAGCAGGATTCCCGGAAACGCCAGCAACAGGTCGACGAAGCGCATGCAGACGGCGTCCAGCCAGCCGCCGTAGTAGCCCGCTAGCAGGCCGATGCTGACTCCGAACAGCACGCCGATACCTACGGAGACCAGGCCGATTGGGAGTGACGTTCGTCCAGCCCACAGCACTCGCGAAAGGATGTCCCGGCCGAAGCGGTCCGTGCCCATCAGGTGATCGAGTGTAGGTTGCCCAAGTGACAGGCGCTGGTTGGTCCTGATCGGATCGAATGGGCTGATCACCGGCGCGGCCAGGGCTATCAGCGCAATTAGCAACAGCACGCCTCCGCCAATCAGGGCGCTACGACTGCGCACGACGCGTTGCCACATCCGCGGACCACGGCGGCGGCTGCTGGCCGGGCCGGACTCGGCGACCGGGTTTACGCGAACGCTCCTCACCAGAGCAGGCACGCTCATCGGTAGCGTATCCGCGGATCGATGACGGCGTAGGACACGTCGACTGCGAGATTGACCAGGACGTAGATCGCCGCCGCAAACAGCACCGTACCCTGCACCAGCGGAAAATCCCGACTCAAGATGGCCTCGACGGCGAGTCGACCCACGCCCGGACGAGAGAAAATGGTTTCGATGACCACCGCTCCGCCTAGAAGTGCCCCGAGCTGCAGGCCGAGCATGGTGACAGCCGGGATGAGTGCGTTCTTGAGCGCGTGCCGCACGACGACGACCAGTGGCCCCAGGCCTTTGGCGCGGGCGGTTGTGACATACTCCTGATGCAAGACTTCGAGCATGCTGGAGCGGACCAGCCGCGCCAGAACTGCTGATGAGCTGAGGCCAAGCGCGGTCGCTGGCAGGATCAATCGCTCCAGGCCGCCCTGCCCCGTCGCCGGCAACCAGGCCAGGGTAAACGAGAAGAAGAGGATCAGCAGCAGGCTCGAGTAGAACACGGGCGTGGAAATGCCGAGCATTGCGACGGCCATCACCGCCGTATCCAACCAGGTGCCGTGGGCGATAGCCGCCAGAACCCCGAGCGTGATGCCCAGGATGGCGGCTATTACCAGCGCGGTGAGCGTCAGCTGAGCGGTGCCGGGCAGGACTTCCAGGATGCTGTCGAGCACCGGACGCTGGCTACGTAAGGCCACACCCAGATCGCCGCGCAAAACGTGGCTGGCGTAGTCGACATACTGGACGATCAGCGGGCGGTCCAATCCGTACTGGTGCCGCAGCTCTGCGGCTCGCTCAGGCGTAAGCGGCTTGTCGCCGGCAAACACCTGCACCGGATCGCCGGGCACCAGGTGCAGCATCAAAAAGCTGAGCACCGAGATGCCCACGAGGACCGGCACCGCCTGCACCAATCGTTGCCAGATATACGCGATCATTCACTTCTTGAGCTGGACGTCGTTCAGCCACACGTACGACGCCAGGGCGTCGAGGGTCTCGCCCTGGACCTCGGCGCGCTTGGCGTTGTAGACAATGGTGTCGACCAGGGGCACCGTGGCCGTGTCTTTCAGTACCCGCTGCTGGATCTGTTTGTAGAGGTCGGTGCGCTTGGTCAAGTCGGTGAGCCCGGCCGCGTCCTCGAGCATCTTGTCGACTTCCGGTACCTGATACCTGGATCGATTGAACGCGTTGATGTTGGCCGAATGGAAGAGGGTCCGCAGCACGTCTGGATCTCCGTACGAGAACCACATGAAGGCGACGTCGTAGCGGTTCTGGTTGTACGCGTCGCGCGCGGCGGCGCGTTCCAGCGGGTCGACCTGCAGGTCGATGCCAACGTCGCGCAAACTCGCCTGGACCGACTCCGCCATCGCCTTGTCCCGGGGCCGCGAGATGATTGGAAACGAGATCTCCAACCGCTGGCTTCCCCTGGCGCGGATACCGTTGGCGGACGGACTCCAACCGGCTGTGTCGAGCACCTGCTTGGCCTTCTCGGGATCGAAACTGTAGACCTGTTCCGTGGACGCGTCGTAGGCGAAGGTGGGTCGCATCAGCGGGCTCCAGGCGGCCTTGTTCAAACCCTGGAACACGGACGTGTTGACGCCCTCGCGGTCGATCGCGTATTCCATCGCCTGACGTACCGCCGGATCGACGATCGCGCCAGTGCTGGAGGTGTTCAGCATCAGGATCCACCCGGAGCCCGGCTGGCCCTTCATGATGATGCCGAACTTTGGGTCCTTGCTCAGCGCGGCGTACTCCAGCGGATCGACCTCGTCGATGATGTGCGTCTCACCGGTCTTCAGCGTGCCGGTCCGAACCGACGGCTCCGGGATGATCTTGTAGGTCACTCCGTCCAGGTACGCCGGGCCCGCATGCTGGAAAAACGAGGAGCCCCAGTTGTAGTCGGGGTTCTTGACCAGCGAAACGTGGTCCTTGGGTACCCACTCCTTGAACAGGAAGGGTCCGGTGCCCACGGGATGTCGCGCGAACTCGGCCAACCCCATCTTCTGGACCGCGGTGGGAGAGACGATACCGAGGTAGCCATTCAGATTCGTCAGCAGCGGTGCGTAGGGCTGCTTCATGACCACTTTGATGGTGTAGTCGTCGACGACTTCGGTGTGGTCGTACGGCCCGAGCTGATCGTGCGACTGGCCGGCTTTGGTGACCGGGTCGATGACGCGATCGAAGGTGAACTTAACGGCGGCGCCGTTGAAAGGCGTCCCATCGTGGAAGACAACGCCCTTCTTCAGCCTGAAGGTGTAGATCGTGGCATCCGAGGAGATATCCCACGACTCAGCCAGCCCAGGCACGAACTTGCCTGGTTCGGGCTCCCAGACCAGCGGCTCGCACACGTTCAGCGTGACGCGGATGGTCGTGTCGTAGTTGGTGACCTGTGGGTCGAGCGTGTCGTCGAGGTCGCCGCTGAGGCCGTAGATCAACGTGCCACCTGAGCTGGCCGCCGCGCGAAGGGCCGGTGCAGTAGCAGCCGCGGGCGGGCTGGTCGGCTTCGCGGCGGTACCCGCCGCCGTAGGGGCGGCTGTAGCGGCAGCTACCGGCGACGTGGCTGATTTGGCTGCCGCGGCGACCGTGGGAGCTGCCGGTGCCGCCGACTGGCAGGCGGCCAGGCCGATCGTACCGACCGCGGCGGCCGACCAGAGCAGGAACTCGCGACGACGCATCTGGGACATCAGCAAAGCCCTTCCTTCCAGGTATTACGCGTACTACGCTTCTGCGGCCACGGATGCCGCAGGCGAGTCGAGCATCGCCTGAGCGATAAGCGCGACCGGCACCGATCCGAACGACAGTACGCGATCGTGGAACGCGTGTGATGAAAAGCCGTCAGTCTGGCGGCGCTCGATCGCCCGCCGCAGCTCCAAGATGCCATTCCAGCCGGCGAGGTACATGCAGGCAGCACCGGGAAACAGGCTGTTCTTGACAGCTTCGGCTTCAGCAGCGGACGCGGTCATGCCGACGCGGTCGCGATAGAAGGCGGTCGCGCCTGCAAGCGTGAAGCGACCCTGGTGCAGGCGGATGTCGACCACGGCCCGCGCAGCCATGCGGAGGCGAGCGGTATGTTGCCCGTACCGTTCAGCCGGCGTGAGGAAGCCGGCCTCCTCGGCCAGGTCGGTTGCATAGTTGGCCCAGCCTTCAGCCATCGTTCCACCGCACAGCATAGCGAGGCGTGAGGCGCAATCGACGCCCGCAAGGCGAGCGATGCGTGATTCAGCCCGGGCGGCGAACCAGTTCTGCACGTGGTGCCCCAGGCTGCCATGGTGCACGACGTGGTTGAGCTTGATGGTCGAGTCGTCTGCACCGGGCGGCACAAGGTAGTCGACCCGCGGGTTGTCGTCCAGCGGCGGCGGCGAGCGATAGGGCAGGAAGTACAGGTAGGGTGCCGCCTTGCGCGCCCAGACTGGCCGCTCGACGTAGCGGACGGGCCAATCGGGGAACGTGAGCAAGTCGTGCTCCTGGGCGAGCTTTCGCGCCGCGAGCCACAGCTCGTCGAAACGAGCCAGGTAGGGCCCGCTGTTTCCCTGGGATGAGTCAGGCGGTGAGGGTGGCGCCTGAACTTCAAGCGCCGCCTCCTCCGCGTCGATGCGCTCGAGCGCCAGCCGCTCCAGGGTGTCGGCGCCGCCGTCAAAGAAGTGCGCGTGGCGCAGCAGCAGGTCCAGTGCCTCGCCGCCGCAGGCATACTCGCCTGTCGCTCGCGGCAGCTCTCCCTCCAGAAAGCGGTCGAACCGACCAAACGCGTCGGCAGCCGCGCGGGCTTCACGCCGCAGCGCGGTGTGCCCGCCAGCTTCCTGGTCGAGCAGTTCGGGCAAGCCCTCGTCAAGCAGCAGGCCAGCGCCGACGCACTCGCGCCGCGCGCGGGCGATCCACGCCGACGGCGCAGCCTTGACGTGGCGCATGGCTTCATCGAGAAAGGACGGCACGGCCGACAGGCGGGCGGTCGCCATCTCGAGCCGGTGTTCGAGAGGGGCAAACGGGCGAAGCAGCAAGCTCACCAGGCCGAACACCGCTTCGCCCGTCCACAAGGTGGGATTGCTCGGACCAAAGTGCGCGGACGTCAACTCCCAGCGCTGGATCAGCAGGAATCCGTGGGCCATCTGCCTGTCCAGCGTCTGCGCCGAGCTCAGCGCTTCCGGCGCCAGGTGTTGTAGGCGCCGCAGCAAGTCTTCGGCGTCGCCCAGCGTGGCAGCCATGCCTTGATCGGACAGATCCGGCAACTGATCGTCGAAGGCGTGCATGCCGATGAACGTCGCATTCACTGGCCGTCGCCGGAAATAGGACGCAAGGAACGCATCGAGCCACGCGTCAAAGGCGGGCGCATGTTCGGCGATCATCGACCGCTCAGGCGTCAGGTGTGGCTGGCAGCGGGAGGTCGACCCAGCGGCGCTGGTGAAATGACAGCTCGACGGCGTTGATCGTTTCCTGCACCCAGGCTCCGTCTTCGAAGTTGCCGTGGTTGCGGTCGCCGCCTGAAACGATCTCGTCGAGGAAGTCTTTGATCAGGTTGGCGTAGAACAACGAGCGCCAGGATTCCTTCGGGTGGCCGCCTCGGGGATAGAACCGGGCGGGTATCTCGACCTGGTCGAACTCGACCTGGTCCGGGCGGGCCAGGCGAATCGTTTCGGCCACCCCGTGCTCCTCGACCAGGCGACAGATGATTGCGCCGCGCTCACCGTAGATGCGCGCCTCTACGCCAGGGTAGTTGCCGATGGTGACGAAACTGGTCTGGATCGAGCCGATGGCGCCGTTGGCGTACTCGCCGATAAAAATATCGCCGTCGTCGATGTTCATCCGCATGGAGCGCCCGGTGGCGCGGACCATACGCTCGGGGACGAAGTTGCGCATAGTCCCGACGACGCGTGCATAGTCGGCGCCAACCCACCAGTGACCGATATCGATGATGGGCGCGCCATACCCCTCGAGGGAGTGGGTGGCCAGCACCGCCTGGTCAGCTTCTGGGTCCACCTGGCGCAGGGGAACCCCGGGGTCGAGCCACTGCGAGTTCTGCTCGTAGCCGTTGAAGATGAAGGGCGTGCCGACGAAGCCTTCGTCGAGCAGCGAGCGAGCGTACTGCACGCCCGGGCTGTAGCGGAAGGTGAAACCCAGCTTGGTCTTGAGTCCCTTCCGAGAGGCCAGCTCGGAGGCGGAGCGTGTCTGTCGGAAGTCATAGGCGACCGGCTTTTCGCACAACACGTGCTTGCCTGCTTCCAGCGCCGCGCACGCCAGCTCGTAGTGGGTGCTGGACGGCGTCACGACGTCGATCACGTCGACATCGGACCGACCGATAACCGCTTGCCAATCGTCGGTCCACTCGGGGATGCCGAACTCTGTGGCGTAGGCCTCGGCCCGGGCTCGGTCCACGTCACAGATGCTTACGACCTGGCAGCGTGGATCGCGCTGCCAGCCGGGAATGTGGGCGTGGCGGGCCCACGCGCCCGCGCCTAGAACGCCAATGCGAAGGGTGCTCGGCATGCGGTCACTCGGTGTGGATGTCCTTCCATGTATTCGCCGACGTTAGCCATTCTGGCTCTCCAGGGTCAACCCGTCCGAGGACTTCGTCAATCTGGGCCTGCGAATCTGGGCCTGCGCTGGCTCCCGGACGCAAGGTCTAATGCGGGATTGAAGAACTGGTCAGCTGCGGCTTGCCGCCGGTCGAGGCAATCCACGCGGGGGACCGGTGCCGCCAGCCTGGCCGCGGGCCAAGCCGACCAGTTCGGCACGCTGCGTGAAGGCTTGCGCGCGGACCTTGTCCTCGTCGACGGCAACGCAGCGCAGGACGTCCGCTGCCTGGCAAATCCGCTCCGCTCCAGCGCACCCGCGACGGCTGGCGGACGTTCAGATGGCCGTTAGGCCGCCATCGACTGGCAGGGCTGTGCCGGTTACGAAGGAGGCGGCGTCGCTCAGGAGATAGACGATTGCTTCGGCTACCTCGGCTGCTTCGCCGATCCGTCCGAGCGGGTGCAGAGATGCGGTCTGCTGCAAGCGTGCCTCCACGTCACCTTCTGAGGCGGTCAGATTGTTGATGACCATGGGCGTGCGGATGGAGCCAGGACACACGCAGTTGACCCTGATCCCGTTCGCCGCGTACTCGGTTGCGAGAGCCCGCGTCAGGGCGATGACGCCTCCTTTCGTGGCGTCGTACACGCTGCTGCCGCCCCAGCCGATCAGGCCGGAAACGGAGGCTAGATTCACGACACTGCCGGAGCCCCGCTTCGCCATGGCCGGGATGAAGGCGCGACAGACGGCAAACATTCCCTTGAGGTTGACATCCACCACACGTGACCAGAAGCTTTCCTCGATCTCCGCCGACGAGTTCGCCAGAGGATTGATGCCGGCGGCGCACACCAGGTAATCGGGGACACCATCGCGGGCGATCACGTCGGCGCCGAACGCCGCTACCGCGCTCCAGTCCGCCACGTCTACCGCGACGTCGCGAATGGCCGGGCTGAGTTGGCGAAGTGTGGCCAGTCCGACGGTGTCGATGTCCGCGGCGACCACGCGGCAACCCCGGTTAAGGAGTAAGCTGGTCGTCGCGCGACCGATTCCGCTCGCGGCGCCGGTCACCACCGCGAGGCGGGTCGCGGCCGTATCTACTTCGGCTGGTTTAAGCATGCTTCGGGACGGCCGAGCTGGCGCGCGGGAGACTCACGCGGCGGCACGTGTTGGTCCGCACTTCAGCAAACGACCGCTGCCTGGTTGGTCAATAACCGCCTCGTTATCGAAGACAATCTCGCCGCGACGGATCGTCTGGCTCGGCCAGCCGGTGACCTGCCAGCCCTCATACACCGAATAGCCAGCCCGAGACTTCAGCATGCTCGAAGTAATGCTGCGCTCTGCATGTGGGTCGAGCACGACGATGTCGGCATCGCTACCCACGTTGAGCGAACCCTTGCGCGGATACAGCCCGAACAGCCTGGCCGCGTTTCGGGAGGTGACGTCGATCAAACGATCGAGGCTCAGCCGGCCCCGCCGGACCCCTTCGGAGTAGAGCATCGGCAGCATGGTTTGCAGGTTTTCGACGCCCGGGCGCAGGTTGCCCAGGTCGTGAGCCGGATCGAGTTTGGCCTCCAGAGACCACGCCGCATGGTCGGTGCACACCGTCTGAATCGTGCCTCGCGCCAGCCCATCCCACAGCGCATCAACATCGGACTGCTCGCGCAGCGGCGGCTGGCCAATATATTTCGGCCCATCCGGCTCGTTCAGTCGTTCGCTCGTCAGGTGCAGGTACATCGGCCGCGTCTCGACGAACACCGGCACGCCACGCGCCTGTGCATCGGCACAGATCGCGAGCGCCCGCTGCGACGACAGGTGCACGATATAGATGGGGGAGCCCGTGGCCTCCGCCAACGCCACCGCGCGCTGAGTTGCCACAGCCTCCGCCAGCACCGGCCGGCTTTCACCGTATGCGCGCAGTGACGTCTGGCCGGCGGCAAGCAGACGGGCCGTAGCCGCCTCGGTCAGCGCCTGGTCTTCGCAGTGGATCATGGTCAGCAAACCGTGTTGGCCCGCCTGACGCACAAGTTGGAGGTACGCGCCGACCCTGGCATCGAAGCCGGGGAAGGTCATGAAGAACTTGACGCTGCTGTAGCCTCGGTCGAGCAGCCTGGGCAGGTCGGCCAATAGCGATCCGGACGGGTTGGTGACCACCGGATGCAGGAACACGTCGGCGATGGCCTGCTGCTGGACCGCGTCGGCGTCGCGCTGCAGCGTGTCGAAAACGCTTTCGTCAGGACTGGCCGGAAAGGTCATGTTGCCGACGCTGGTGATGCCGCCGGCCAGAGCGGCTGCAGAGCCGCTTTCGAAGTCGTCGACCCACGCCGGGCCACCATCCTTCGACTGACCAGACGACGACAGGTGCACGTGGGCATCGACGCCGCCGGGCAGCAAGAGCTTGCCACGCGCATCGAGCTCCCGTGCGGCCTGCATCTCGCCGCCCAGCTGAACGATGCGGCCCTCCAGAATACCGATATCGACCACGCTGGACCCGGGCTCGGTGGCGAGATGCCCACCCCGGACGACAAGATCGAGTTGAGGCATGCGTTGACTGCAATCCTTTCTTGAGTGTCTTGTTTTAGCGCGGGATCACCGGCAGGCGAACGTGCGATGGGCGAGCGGCATCGTGAAACACGATTTGCGTTGCCGTTTCCAGGTCGGAGATCGTGGACTCGCCGAACGGCTGGCCCGTGTTGGGGTTGCGGTCCCAGTGGGGGAACGACGAACTCTGTACGTCGATCCGGACGCGGTGGCCCGGCAAAAAGACGTTGCTCGTCGAACGGAGGTTCAGATGGAACTCGTACACGGTGTCGCGCTCCAGGAGCTTCGGAACCTCGAGTCCGTCGCGGTAACGCGCCCGCAGGATACCCTCGGTAAGATTGATCGCTCGGCCGTCGGAGGCTACGTCCACCAGTCGCGCGACCCAGTCGGTGTCCAGCGCGCTGGTGGCCGCCCACAGCGTTACCGAGATCGGCCCGGTGACCTCCAGCATGGCCGCGAGCGGCGCCGAGGTGAAGCAGAGGACGTCCTTCCAGGCCTCAACCGGGCGCTGGTCATACGGCCCCTGCGGAGTCAATTCCGCGAAGCAGCACGAATGCCCGCCTCGGCTCATCGATGGCGCACGCGGATCGTACACGTACGTGTCGTATGGCTCTTCACCTGGCTTTTCGGGAGACAGCGTCCCGTCGCCGGTGAGCGAGTTGGCGAGGCCGTTTGAGTGAAAATAGTAGGGCGTCTGGACCGCGCGCTCGAGCGGCCACGCGTGCTCGTCTCGCCACACATTTTCGCCCATGACGAAGATTTTTACCGGCGGCTCGGTGGAAATGCCGTCGTCCTCGTC
>JAABUQ010009101.1_pt1 | contig 13577 bp, 15 predicted proteins | sample 5560001 | NCBI WGS metagenome assembly JAABUQ01 (sample SAMN10711888, study PRJNA513371) | rock metagenome | isolation source: Antarctica rocks | place: Antarctica: Victoria Land, Finger Mt nord | collected 2015-12-18
ACGACACCGGCGACTTGCCATTGGTGCTAGTCATCATGGTCTGTTCTCCGTTGCCCCGCTTCGAGCTTACCGGCTTGCAGTCGGTGGCCTCAGATCATGTTGACAGATGGGGAGCCGATTCAGACCGAGTGATGCCATACATGTTTCCTTGTAAAGGTAGCTCAGAATCTTGCTTCCCGTGGCCGCCCTGGACACTTAGACTTCAGGAATCAGGCTGAATTTCACGCTCTCTAACTTCTGATAGGATACCCGTGATTCGTCTAGGGCTCGCTCGACGCCCGTATCGCTTTCAAATGGCCGCCGGCCGCGAGACGAGCTAGCTGGCAATGCTATCTAACGATGACAAAGCGCAGATCATCGAACTCGGCTATCGATACGCACGAGCAGTCGATGACGATGATATCGACGCGTGGCTGGCCACATGGACCTCGGATGGCGAATTGACTGCTGCCTTCGGGTCTGTTAGAGGACTTGCTGACTTACGAGCGCTCGAAACGCGTTTGCAGGCGGGATTCTCTAAAGGCCACCGACATGTCGTTGCTAATACGATTGTCGAGGACGACGATAGCGGCACCGGCGCGACTTCAACGAGTTACCTCATTATTTTTGAACGGGAGCATTCACCGAGCGTAATCGCGACTGCCGTCTATCACGATGCGTTGCGGAAAACAGATGGACTCTGGACGTTCTCAAAACGTGTTTTACGTAACGATGCAAACGGCAAACCGGCACAATGAATGGTTCGCTGCTGCTCTGGGCCACTACGATGCGGACGAAGTCTTTCGACGACCGGCTACATGCGGCCGTCGCGACCGGCGCTCGTGAGATGTCGCTTTTCCCGCTCGACTACAAGACGTTTACGCAAGCGGGTCTAACGCCCGGTGAAATGCGGGCACAAATGGCGGACGCCGGCGTACGCGTAAGCGTGATCGATCCCCTGACCACGTGGCTTCCTGGCTCAAGCCCAGCTCCAGATACGAGTGAGTCGGATCGCGAGTTTACGCAATTCAGCGAAGCCGAAATACTAGAGATGGCCGAGACGCTGGGCGCAGAGTCGATCAACGTGATCGAAAGCTTCGGCGCTAAGCTCGAATTCGAGCGCATCGTCGAGAGCTTTGCCGGCGTTTGCGATCGAGCGCGTTCGCGAGGCTTAAGAGTGACCATGGAGTTCATGCCGTTCTCTGCTATTAAAGACTTGGCTACGGCGTGGAACATCGTGCGTACCGCCGATCGTAAAAACGGTGGTCTCACCTTCGACACCTGGCACTATTTTCGCGGCACGCGCGATGATGAGCTACTACGAAGCATTCCAGGCGAGAAAATCTTTCGCGTCCAACTTGCGGATGCACGAGAAGCGGTTGAGGGGTCGCTGATGAACGATCTCCTGCACCATCGTCTACCACCAGGCGATGGGGATTTCGCCCTTACACCGTTGCTAACGCTTCTCGACGGCATCAAAGGCCTGCGTTCCGTCGGACCCGAGCTCTTCTCCGACGCATCAGACGTCCTAACTGCGACCGACGCAGCGCACCAAGCTGTGAACGCTTCGCGACGGCTTCTATCTCAAGCAGGTATTCAAGCAGCGTTTTAACGGGAAGTTGTTGCGACGGGCTTCACTGCGGAACAACGTCGGGGCCGCTTACTCGAATGGAGAAGTACATCGGTGGTAATTATCGACTCTAGCCGAATTGGGATGATCACGCAGATCAACGTATTGACCGTGGCATCCAAAGATCAAGCACAGCTCGTCAGAATGATGACAGAGCAGGCTCGCGACGTGATGGCGAACCAACCTGGCTTCATCTCGTCGACGATCCATAAAAGTGATGATGGCGCGCGAGTTGTCAACTACGTTCAATGGGCGAGCCGCGACCTTCTGGATGCCGCACACGCGTCCCCGGCGTTCCTTCATCACATGGAACGCTACCGGCATCTCGTGATAGAAGCTGGCCCGCGCATCTACGCAATCGCATATAGCGAAGAAGTCGACGCAAAGCCATGAGTTCGCGGCGATACCACAGGTGAACCAATCGTCATGGCGTTTTTTACACGTATCAATAGTACTTCTCGTCTGCGTCTCAGCACCCGTCCACGCCCAAACACCTACGCCGATGCCGCCAATTCAATCGCCACAACCGCTGCTACCATTGCCCGAAGACGAAGATTGGCGCGCATTACGCGATCCATCGCGCCGAACGAGCGCCTTGGATGCAATTAAGTACGTTCCACTCGGCGCAAATGGCGATGCGTATCTCAGCGTAGGCGGCGAGTTGCGAACATTCTATCAGTCGTTTGCAAACGAATCGTTCGGACAGATCTCTGGCGCAGACAACTACATTCTACAGCGCTACCTCCTTCATTTTAATGTACATCCCAGCGCGCGGTCGCGTGTCTTTGTTGACCTCGAAAGTGCTTTGATTGGCGGCCGTCGCGGCGGACCCCGGCCGACGGTAGATCGTGACGACGCCGATGTCCATGCCGCGTTTTTCGATCTCGACTTAGGCCCTCGTAACCTCGCCAAGCCGAGTGTCGATTTTCGCATTGACCGGCAAGAATTCGATTACGGATCCGGTCGCCTTGTTTCTACGCGCGAGAGTCCCAACGGAGACGGACCAAACGTGCTACAGGCTTTCGATGCGCTGCGAGTCATTTTGCGGCATACGTCATGGAGGATCGATGCATTCGACGGTCGGCCTGTGGTATTAAATGTCGGCCCTTTCGACAATGGCACCGACTCGAAGCAGGCGATCTGGGGAATCTACGCGACAAGTGGGCTCCCTGGCTCGCCTAAACCCGAGGTTGATCTCTACTACACTGGACTCGACCGAGACAAGGCAACGTTCGACAAGGGCAGTGCTCGCGAGCGTCGCCATTCATTAGGGGTCCGCGCATTTCGGACAAGGACCGCTCTCGACTACGATCTGGAAGCAACCTACCAATTCGGCAGTTTCGGGTCGGCCCCCTTACACGCTTACTCCGTGGCGACGGATACCGGTTACACCTTTGAAAAGGCTGCCGTTCAACCGCGAATTGGGATTTTGACGGGTTTCGCAAGCGGTGACCGCGATCGATTGAGTAACGCGTTGACGACATTCTACTCACCATTTCCACGCGGCGTCTATTTTGGCGAATTGCCGGCGCTTGGCCCAAGCAATGTTTTCGGCTTCAAACCAAATCTCACAGTTGCCCCGACCAAAAGCGTCACACTGTCCTCCGGCGCCTTCTTTTTCTGGCGTCAGAGGCTCGGTGACGGCATCTATGCACTGTCGGGATTACCGATACGTACCGGTGCAAAAAGCTCGGCCCGCTATATTGGTACGCAACCCGAGCTCGTCGCTTCGTGGACGGTAGACCGGCACGTGTTCGTCAACGCCAGTTATTCCCGGTTCTTGAGCGGGCATTTTTGCACCAAACGCCTCCCGGATCCGACGTCAGCTATTTTACGTCGTGGTTGACGGTGCGATTTTGAAAACCGATTGCTACGTTGTCGATCGTCCGCTGTAAGGAGATGCAATGAAATTAAGCCGACTGCTCAAAACATCGCGAGTCGTAATTACACTCTTGTGCGGTTTCTTCGCGCTCGCAGTGCCTGGCATTGCGGTATCGTCCGAACCTTCGGATTGGCCGAGCTATAACCGAACGCTCTCAGGAAATCGCTTTTCCTCATTGAAACAGATCACGCGGGCAAACGTCGCGCATCTTCATAAGGTTTGTTCGTTCGATCTCGGGAAAAGGACGAGTTTCCAAACCGGTCCGATTGTCGTCGGCGCTACGATGTACGTTACGACGGCATTCGAGACGATCGCACTCGATGCTGGAACGTGCCGACTCAAGTGGCGCCGCACGGACACGTACAAAGCCGCTAGCCTTCTCAACGTCAATCGTGGTGCGGCGTACCTCGACGGCCGCCTTTTTCGTGGTACGCTCGACGGCCGAGTGTTAACGTACGACGCCTTTAGTGGCAAGCGTCTATGGCAACAAACAATCGGGAGCGCAAAACTTGGCGAAACCGTTCCCGCGGCACTCATCGCATGGCGCGACCTAGTTTTTGCGGGCAATGCCGGCGGAGACAATAAGGGCGTCAAAGGCCGGATGTACGCGCTGGACGCAGCAACAGGAGCTGTGCGCTGGGAATTCTACCTCGTTCCGAAAAGTTCGAGCGATTTAACACGAGGGGGGGCGGAAACCTCGCCGATAGCGGCTGACAAGACTGAAGCAAGATCGTGGCCGCAGTCGCCGGGCGTGCCGGTCACGGGCGGTGCGTCCTGGACAAGTTATACGCTCGATCCGGTTCGGGGAGAACTGTACGTTCCTGGAGGAAATCCGGCTCCTGATTTCGTTCCCGCCTTGCGCGCGGGCTCGAACCTGTTTGCAAATTCGGTCGTCGTGCTAGACGCAAGAACCGGCGCGTATCGTCGGCATATACCGCTCGTAATCGCGGATTTTCACGATTGGGACGTTTCGGCCTCACCGGTTCTCTTAGAAAGTCGCGCCGGGCGACACTTAATGGCTACTGCCGTAAAAGACGGTCACCTTTATATCAACGATCGTGTCACGGGAGCACAATTGCAGAAAACGGAGATCACAACGTCTCGTAACGTATCGGCCCCTCTGACAGCAAAGGGGACGCGATTTTGCCCAGGGACGCAAGGGGGAGCCGAGTGGAATGGTCCGTCCTATGCGCCGACAACGAACCTCATCTATACGGGTGCTGTCGATTGGTGCACCACCGTGCGCACTGCGCCAATTGGCAAAGTCCAAGCGGTGCCGAACGGCCAACCGTGGTCAGGCTCGGTCGGCCCCGCGGCTGAAGCATTTGGTAAATTTGATCCCGTTCGGCTGGCGACCGGATGGATCTATGCGCATGACGCGGACACCGGCGCGACGGTATGGCGCTTTCATATGACATCGCCAGTGCTCGCAGCAACGACTCCGACTGCCGCAGGTCTTCTCTTCGCCGGTGATATGGGTGGCAGGCTGGTCGCCTTCGATGCTACGACTGGTCGGATTCTTTGGTCGACGAAGACAGGCGGCGCGCTCGGCGGCGGTATCATCACCTACTTAGCTGGAGGAAGCCAGCGCGTTGCAGTGGCCTCGGGAATGGTCTCTTCGATTTGGCCGACAGCAAACGTGACTGCTAAAATTATCGTATACGGCGTAACCCGCGGAAGCGCTACGACCGCCGTCTCCGTCATCGGTGGAACAGCGCAATGACGTTGGTGGCAAGCGAATCAACTCTCGCTAACGTGGCGACATTGCGGTTACGGTCTTCATCGGAAGGGCTAACATGCGTTTCGTAGACCTTGCAGACGAGCGGATTCCTACGAACGGCATTACGCTTCGTTGCCGATACGCAGGGACTGGCCCCGCAGTCCTCCTCTTACATGGGTGGTGCGGCTCTTCGCACACATGGCGTAAAGTCGCTCCACTTCTGGCATCCGAATATACTGTCATTGTGCCAGATATGCGCGGTAACGGCGATTCGGACAAACCAGAAGGTGGCTACGATGCGAGCACAGCGGCGGCCGACATTCGTGGCTTACTCGATCACTTTACAATAGAGCACGCGCACCTCGTTGGGCACGATATGGGCGCACCTGTCGCGCTCGTATTCTCCGGACTTTTTCCGGAGCATAGTCTCAGCGTGACGTATCTCGACGAACCCCTGCCGGGTTATAATCTCGAACATTACACGTCGTTTCTACGCGACAATCACGGTGGATTCTGGCAATTTGGTCTCAATTGGAGTCCAGGTCTCGCTGAGATTCTATACGCCGGACATGAGGTCGCATTCCTCACGCACATTATCTCCGAAATGACCGTCGTAAAAGATGCCGTTACGGAAGCCGACATCAGAGAACACGCGCGAGGCATGTTGCAGTCGGGCGGAATCGCCGGCTGGGTGGGTTGGTATCGAGCCGCGTTTGATACCGCCGATCAACTGCGCAAACTTGGAGATGCGCATGCCTTTAAGACGCCCATCATGGCATATGGAGGAGAGCGAGGCGTCGTGGAAACCTGTGACCAATTGCGGGTGCTTTCGCAAGACGTCCGCGGCGGAGTGATAGCTGGCGTTGGGCATCTAATCCCGGAGGAAGCGCCCGAGAAGCTTGTTTCGTATCTGCTCGACTTCTTCGCAAGTGTCGCGTCGGGGACAGGGACCGCACATGGATAACAAATCCAATGCGCGCGACATCGCCATGGCCGCGTGGCAACATCTCGCGCACGGGCATCAAAGCGGCGACTTCACCGCGTATTTAGCGATGCTCACCGAGGACTACACGTTTAGCATGCCGACCGGTGCGTTTCGCGGTACGCACGTCGGGCGAGCCCAGGCGGCCGAATGCTATGCCGAGATTGCGAAATCAAAGCCGAATCTTATGTACGCGCCACCGCTGCGTGTCACTGAAATGGGTGACACCGTCGTCATCGAATTCGAAGATGAGGGCACCATCACGGATCGTCCGTATCGTAATCGCATCGCAAATTCGTTCGATGTGCGAGGCTCCCATATCGCCGGGTTTCGCGAATACTTCGGCGATACTGATCCAAACGTCATCATTGCGCTCTCGGACGGCGCGAGCGCGTCGCCGAAGACTTAGCGCTGAACGCCGGGATGTTGCCTGCGGCCTTGGGGGAAACGAACATGCCGTCAGAGTTTGATTCCTTCGAGCTGTATCGCGCCGATGTCGGCGACAATGTGCACATCGCTTACCGCCGGTCCGGTACTGGATCGCCGGTGGTCCTTCTGCATGGCTGGCCGCAGCACTCACTTATGTGGCACGCCATCGCGCCGCGCTTAGCCGAACATTTCACCGTTATCGTACCAGACCTGCGCGGCGCAGGCGCCTCCACCATCGCTCGCAGCGGCTATGATAAAATGACGATGGCACGTGACGTCCACACTTTACTCGCGCAGCTCGAGCTTGGGCCTATCAACCTTGCCGGCTATGACCTCGGCGCCGGTGTGGCATGCGCGTTCGGCCAGCAGTTTCCAGACGAGGTAGGACGGCTCGCCGTAATGGAATTCGCGCTCGCCGGATTCGGCTTCGAAGAACAGATGACGCCGCAGCCGGATTGGAGCCTCAGCTCGAACTGGCACTTGGCTTTATTCTCGGTGCCCGAAGCGGCGGAGTGGCTGTGCCGGGGTCGGGAGCGTGAATTGTTGTCCTGGTTTTTTTGGCATCTCTCTTATGCTGGCGGCCCGGTAAGTGCAATCCACTTCGAGGAGTACGTGCGGCAGGTTTCTAAGCCCGGCGGCCTTCGGGCGGGAATCGAATATTACGCCGCAGTCTGGCGGGACGCGCAGGACAACGCCGGTATGAAGGACCGACCACTTGCGATGCCCGCGCTGGCTCTCGGCGGCGAGGCGTCGAGCGGTCCCGCGCTGGATTTGATCTGGTCGAAGGTACTCAGCAACTTGCGCACGGACGTCATTCCGAAGGCGGGGCACTGGCTCGGCGACGAAAATCCGGATGCCGTCGCGAATGCACTCTTAGCGTTTTTCGGCGAGGCTCGTCCTTAGTTCCATAAAAGAGCGCGCCTCAAAGACGTAAGGACGCAAGCGCGACCCACGTCTGCTGCCCGGCCGTGAGCGGATGCACCTATCTATTATGCGCCGGCGGCGTTAATTGCCATGCCGCCTCAAAGAACGTTCTCGAAACGACCCATTTTGGCACAATGCGCCAAACGGGTCTCTCTTCAGGCCAGCTCTGAGAGGTCTGAGCAGTAAATGTGACAGATTGCCGCATATTTATACAGATTCGTATACTTTGCAGCAGGGCCGGAAATACCGGCTGTCACGCAGCAATTCATGAAAGTAGCAGCCATGCCTTTCGCTCACGTCATCGTTCCCTACGGTGCGCTCTCGGTTGAAAAGAAAAAGAAAATGGTGGAGCTCGTCACCAGCGCCATCATGGAAGCGGAGGAAGCGCCGGCCGCGATGCGTCCGTACGTTACCGTGCTCGTTTCGGAAACCGCAGACGGCGGCTGGGGCATCGCCGGACGCGGATATGAGTCCAAGGAGTTGCCGGCCCTGATCGCAGCCGTGGCGGCTCGGGAGAAAAACGCGCCATAGGTTCGGCGCTCGGCCGGCCCGCGCAGGCGGGCGCCGCGCGTGCGTCGGTCCTCGCCGCGGCCGACCGGCTCTTTTACGAACGCGGCGTTGCAGCGGTGAGTCTGGAGTCGATCGCGCGCGACGCCGGCGTCACGCGACGCACGCTCTACTACCACTTCGCCTCTAAGGAGCGCTTAGTCGAGGCATACTTGGAGCGTCGCGACCGCATAAGTCGACAATTGCTCGAAGGCGCAGCAGACGCATTGAGATCGCACGCAGAATCGATATTGGCGGTGTTCGTCGCGCTCGAACGCTGGTTCCGCACGCGCGAGTTCCGCGGCTGCGCGCTCACGAACGCCGTCAGCGAAGGCGGCGAAACCGTCATCGTAGCGGGTCCGATCACGCGCCGCCACAAACGCGCGATCTGTGCTTGGTTCGTCGCCACCTGCAAGGCCGCGAGTGCACGCGAACCCGTCGCGCTCGGCGAAATGCTGATGTTGCTCTTCGACGGTGCGTTGTCGTCCGCGACGACGCGCCTCTCGCCGGAAAGCGCCGTGCGCGCGCGCGAAGCTGCGGCGGTTCTCATGCGCGCTCACGGATTGGAGACCTATGCATATGCGCCAACTAAACTACGTCGCAACGCGTAAACTCGAGTGGTTCGACGTGCCGCGCCCGTGGCTTGATGCGGACGATTCCGCGCTCGTGTGCCCGTACGCGGTCTCGACGTGCGACTTCGATGCCGCCGTGATTCGGGGCGACGCGCGCTTGCGCGGCCCCGTTCCGCTCGGCCACGAGGGCGTTGCGATCGTTAAGGAGGTCGGCGACCACGTAGCGCGCGTGCGCCCCGGAGACCACGTCATCGTCCCGTGGAAAATTTCATGCGGGACATGCATCGCGTGCGAGCGAGGCTTCACAGCTCAGTGCGAGCGCATCGCACCCGAGGACGCATACGGCTGGGGACCGACGGCGGAGCTGCGCGGCGGTTTTCTGTCCGATACCGTGCTCGTGCCCTTCGCCGATCACATGCTGCGGCCGTTGCCGCCGGGCGTCGATCCGCTCGCCGCCTGTGGCGTGGCCGACAACATTAGCGATGCCTGGCGGGCGGTCGGGCCGCAGCTGTCGGCGCGACCCGGCGGCACGGTCCTCATCGCTGGAAAATTCGGCGCCGGCAGCATCGGGCTCTACGCCGCCGGAATCGCTGTCGCGCTCGGCGCAGGTCGAGTCGTCTATGCCGACTCCGACGCGGATCGTTTGCAAATTGCGGCAACATTGGGCGCGGAAACGTTCGCAGTGGAGGGCAACGCGCTCAACGTCCCAGCGGACGCGCTTTACGATGTCACAGTCGAGGCCGCCGGCGATCCAACGTACCTGACAGCGTTGCTCGAGCGAACGGGGCGCGCAGGAGCCTGCACCTCGATTGCGGGCATGCTCTATCGCACCGCACCCGTGCCTTTTCCAATCCATGACATGTACCGCCGGTCGATTGAATTTCGAACCGGCTGGGCGCACACGCGCGCGATCATGGACGAACCGCTCGAGCTCATCGCATCGGGCCGATTTGATCCGCGCCCAGTAACGACCGCCGTCGTGAGCTGGGACGATGCGGCCACCGCGCTGACCGAACCATACATAAAACTCATCGTGTCGCGCGATCCCGGCTGAGCCGGCGCCGATACTGGGCTCGCTCAGCGCTCGCAGCAGTCTCCGACGGCAATATACTTCACGACGCGGTTCGAAGTGAGACGGCCTCGCCGAGATCTTCGTTGCGTCCGCCCACGGCGCTCTATTACATCGACACGATCAGAACAGTACACGCAGCTTGATGACAGCGGTAGAGAGTCCCGATATTGACCCTTGTTGGGAGGACCGTCAAGCCAAACTAGACTGCGTTGTATGCTACGTTCGAAAGGCTTTGCGCTCCACCGCCCGCACTTCATCGGAAAAGCGGTCCGAATCGACAAGGTGGGGGAAGTGGCCGGCATTTGGAAACACGACGAGTTCACACTGCGGCACGAGCGCGGTCAACCAGCCGCAGTAGTCCGGATCGACCTCCTCACCGAAGATCGCGGTAAACGGCACATCGATCTTACCAATTATTTCCACGAGGCGTTCTTGCAGTTCAGCCGGCGCAACTTCGAAAATTGTGCGCAGTAGCCAAGCGCGACCTCTTGCCGCGGGTTCGAGGCTTTTTCGACCAGGCCGGTACCGCTCCGCAATCAGGTCGATGCCGAGTTGGCTCTCGATCGCGCGCCAGATGCCTGGAAACGCGGGACTTTGCAGTTGCTCGCGCATTCCCCATAGACGCTCCGCAAACGGGGTCGTACGAAGCGTTTGGTCCGACGTTACGATTCCGGCGGTCGGGTAAAGACTCGCGTAGAATCCAACAATGAGACCGCTGATCGAATGGCCGACCATGACCGGGTTTGCAAGCTCGAGCCGGTCGATCAATTCGTGAATATTGTCTGCGACGACGTCGAGATCATACGTCTGGGCGTCTAGCGACGCACCGTGGCCCGGAAGATCGATGTTCACGCACGCGTATTCGTCGCGGAGCCGCTCGACGACCGGCGCCCACAGGCGACGATCGTACGTCAGGCCGTGCACGAAAACGATTGGCGATCCGTTTCCAACGCGGTCGTAGGCGATCGAAGACGTGTGCTGAATCAGATCTTGACCCATCGCGCCCCCCTCGTTAGCCTCTGCGGTTCCTAACGTCGTAGCTTGCGTCGGCGACAAGCGCTGCTTTCTCTCTCGTTTGCACGGTCCACTCGACGCCAGTTGTCTGCAAAGCTTTTCGCTCACCTGTGCTGTCGCGGAACCGAATCCGCTCGCGGAATATTCACACACGTGCGCTGGCATCCACGAGCTGATAGTCCGTACGGGCAAGCGTGTCCGCATCATCGACCGGCGGCACATAATGCTCGCCGTTACGTGCCAGCGGCACGAGGCAGTGCGTTAAGCATAGCGCGGATGCTATGGACCACCAACCTGGGCGCGTCAACCGGAACGTCGTGTCCGCACTGCCCCAGGACGACAAACGACGAGCGCGTCGATAAACTTTGCTGAGCGATCTGCGCAGCCCGCCAGGCGCGTTCCCCCTGCCGACCCCGCTCGTCTCGAGACACGATTTCGTCACGAGCGATGATTGCGACTGGAAGATCGCCGAAATGTTCCGCGTGCGGAAGCTCTCGCTTGTGTTCGACAAGCGAGACTGCCTCCGCCCTACTGGTCGCGAAGGTCTTTGCGCTATACTGCGCCAGAACTTCGGCCCGGTCATGCGTCGACAATTTTGCAACATAAGGCGGAGCGGCTCTTGTGCCGAGCAGGCGCGTAAGCATCGGTAGTACTCCGGTGCGTGCCATTGTTCCGAGCATCGTAAAGAGACGCGCAATGGCGATCATCGATGATCGGAAATCGGCCGATATTTCGAAAACGGACTCGTCGACTGCGTCAAGAAGAATCAACCCCGCCACGCGCTTCGGGTACATCGCGGCAAAGAGCTTGGCATTGAGCCCTCCGATCGAGTGGCCGACGAGGACGTAGGGACCGGGAAGATTCGCGGCTTCCAATAGCGCGACTAGCTCGCTTGCCATCTGGCGCGACGTCCGCGGCGCGTCGGTGGCGTCGCTCCAGGCATACCCGGGCCGATCGAAAGTACAGACGGTGGTGAATTCGGCAACGGCATCCAGAATCGGATTCCACATCGTTGATATCGTTCCGATCCCACCCTCGAGCACGACGGTTGGCGTACCCTTGCCCTTCAGCACAATATGCGTTCGTTTTCCGTCGACGTTTATAAGTCGCCCGGGGGGCGACTTTCGCGCGATTAACTGCATGCAACGTGGCTCCGACGTTATCGCCCATTCGCGATATCATTCTGCTTGCGAAGAGCGCCCTCAAAAAAAGCCGTTGGAGATAGCCCCTGCACATAGGGCAGCATCGTTGCCGTTCCGCCCACACGGCGACGGCGCTTCGGTGCGTTGCTTCGTAGCAATCTCAGGACCTCGCCGGCTACACGTCTGGGCGACATGCCGGCGGCCATGGACGACCGAAATGCGCCGACCACGCGGGTGCGCGGTTCGTCGTACGCGTTGACTGGCGCCTGGACGATGCGCAATGTGTTGACTTGATTCGTTTTGACAAACCCTGGTTCAACGAGCGACACTTCGATGCCGAACGGCTTCACTTCAAACGCAAGCGACGTCGAGTAACCTGCGAGCGCATGCTTAGCGCTCGCAAGAAACGCGCCAAACGGTTGCGGCGTGAAGCCCAGCACAACACCGATGTTGATGATGCGCCCGTACTGAGCTGCTCGCATATATGGCAAAGCCGTTGCGGTCACGCGAACGGCGCCGAAGAAGTTCGTTTCGAAGATAGCTTTTGCTTCTTCGATTGACGTCTCTTCGATCGCACCAAGAAGCGCGTACACCGCGTTATTGACTACAACGTCGATTCGTCCGACTGTGTCCACGATGGTAGCGATGCAGTCGCGCACGGAGTCATCGTCTCGCACGTCGAGACGAATAGACCCGTAGCCAAGATTCGTGGCCTCCGGGTGGCGGCTTGCGCCGAAGACGCGGAAACCTTGGGACGCGAGGAGCTCAGCGATCGCGAGCCCGATGCCGGAGGAGGCGCCAGTTATGAGCGCGACCTGTCCTTCGCTCATTCGTTGCTTCCTCGAGAGCGTAGTCGTCATCTGCCGAGTGCCTGGCGAAGAAGTCCGTGAAGCGCGTGTTGTTCGTTTTCGCTGAGTCGCGTCAACGGGTTGGCCGCAAGGCTGAGTTCGTGAAGAAGCCGTTTGCGCACCGAATTACCTGATTTCGTTAAGAAGACAAGCGAGACGCGCCGGTCATGTTCAGCGGCATACCGTTCCACGAAGCCGCCTTGCTGCATTTTCTCGATGGTCGTACTCAAGTTGGCCGGATCACAGTGCAGGCGCCCGGCAAGTTCTTTGATGCTCGTCCCCCGAGGCGCGTCGACGTGATAAAGCACGGCACCTTGACGCTCCGTAAGTCGGAGATCCGCCGATATCGCCGCCAGTCGTGTCCGCAACTCGTGGGAAAGGGCAACGAGAAGAAATGCCGCTTCGATCGACACGGCCCCGTCGAAGCTTCTCTCGTCGTCTGGTTGGGAACGAGATCCGAGAATCGCCGTAGCCATAGAATACCTGTAGTTTACAGATATTAGCGCCAGTCGTCAAGCGCGCCGCGATTCGTATGCAGCTCATCGCTAGCAAGCAGTCCCAGAACCGACCCCTGATCGAACGATTTACGTCACATCGGCGCAGCGCGGCTCTATGATTCCCATAAGAAAGCTCCCATGCAATTTGATTCTAACAGGACGATTCGGTACCCGGTCGCGGTAACGTTTCTCATAGGAGCTCGTGACGATCTTCGGGGAAATTAAAAAGAAGCGGCGTAGCCTCCGGTTGCTAACACCAAAGGAGCTACGCCTTGAAAAGAGTCTACCCCGAATCCCAGCCCCTTGCCAAGCCCGCTCGCGATTTTGCGGGCGAACTCGA
>JAABUQ010009104.1_pt1 | contig 13575 bp, 10 predicted proteins | sample 5560001 | NCBI WGS metagenome assembly JAABUQ01 (sample SAMN10711888, study PRJNA513371) | rock metagenome | isolation source: Antarctica rocks | place: Antarctica: Victoria Land, Finger Mt nord | collected 2015-12-18
GACGATGCGGATGCGCCTGTCCGCGGCGTACAAGGGCGTCAACGCGCTCTTGATGAAGGAAGGAGCGCAGGATTTCCGCTCCGGGCAGAAGTTCGACCACGCTATCTTCTTCGGTGAGAGCGTCGATATCCATCACATCTTCCCGAGGAGCTGGTGCGAGTCCCGTGGCATCCAGCCTGCGATCTTCGATTCCATCATCAACAAGACCCCGCTCTCCTACCGGACGAACCGGATCATCGGCGGGGCCGCGCCATCGACGTACATCAAGCGGCTGGAGGCCGGCGACGCGGAGACCCCGCCGATCACCCCGGCCAACCTTGACGCTTACCTCCGGTCCCATCTCATCGAACCGTCGCTGCTGCGGGCTGACGACTTCCAGGGATTCATGCGGAATAGGCAGCAGCAACTGTTGCAACTCATCGAGCGGGCGACCGGCCGGCCGATCGACGAGGCGGCGGACGACGGCCAGGAGGCCGAGAGTGACGGGGACACGGCTGAGGCCGCGCTGACCATGGCGGCCGCCTGAGCGGTCGAGACTCAGGCCCGCGGCGGGATCGCCGATGCTCGCGGCGTTCTCCGCAGCGGGCGGCCGGACCGGATCGCGGCATCGCCGGAAGTGTCGGTGCCCGCGTGCTTAGTCGAGGCTGACGTTCACCGCCTCCGGCCCTTTCGGCCCCTGACTGACCCGGATCGATACCGGCAAGCCCTCGGTCAATTGCTGCATGCCGCAGCGCGTGAGGGTCGAGACATGGACGAAGATGTCCTTGCTACCGTCGGTCGGCGTGATGAAGCCGAACCCCTTGGTCGCGTTCCACCACTTGACGGTGCCGTGAGTCTCGACCGTCGGCCCTGCCGGGCCGGCGTCTGGCCGCCCCGAGCTTGGGCGCGGTCGGGCGCCGAACTGGCCGGCGGGCGGTCCGGGCCGGCGCTGCGGGCCGGCGCCCGGCTGCACCTCCAGCACCTCGGAGACCTGCCGCCCTCGCGGCCCCTGGCCGACGCGAACGCGAACGCTGTCGCCCTCGTTCACGCTCAGTCCGGCGCGGGTGAGTGCCGAGGCATGCAGGAAGCAATCCGCCCCGTCATCAAGCGTAACGAAGCCGAAACCCTTGTCGTGGTTGAACCACTTGACCGTTGCCTGAGCGGGCAGGTTGCCCTCGTCGGGAAACCCGTAATCGGGGCGGGGTTGTCGGAAGCGTGATCCCCCCTCCTCCTGGGTGTCGCGGGAGTGGCCACGGAGGCGGCGGTCGGGATAGCTCATCAGGGTCTCGTGGAAACAGAACATTGCGGGCCAGGACGCGCTTGCGATACGGAATCGACGCCTCCCGGGATGATCGGTTCGGCTCGGCCGGACCTTGACGCACAATATAGGCGATCCCTCGGTAAATGCTCCCCCCTCGGCGCGGCATCTCGCGACCTTCATAATGCCCGTCGGGCGCATGGAGTGTTCAGGTCCGACCCCCCGTGCTAGGTAACACCGCGCGGTTTCCGGAGAGGGCGGGCAGCGCCGGATGTCGCGATGACGCTTGCAACGGCGTCTCCGGCCCGCCTCACACGCCCGAGCTGAAGCGAGACGATCGTGAGCGATACGCCTGACCAGACCCCGCCGGGAGCGCCGGAGGACATGCAGCCGGTGATGCTCGAGGAGGAGATGCGCCGCTCCTACCTTGACTACGCCATGTCGGTGATCGTCGCGCGCGCGTTGCCCGACGCGCGGGACGGTCTGAAGCCGGTGCACCGCCGCATCCTGTTCGCCATGCAAGAGGCCGGCTACACGGCGGACCGGCCGTATCGCAAATCCGCCCGCGTCGTCGGCGACGTGATGGGCAAGTACCACCCGCACGGCGACGCCTCGATCTACGACGCGCTGGTGCGCATGGCGCAGCCGTTCTCCATGCGCGTGCCGCTGATCGACGGACAGGGCAATTTCGGTTCCGTGGACGGCGATCCGCCGGCGGCGATGCGCTACACGGAGGTCCGGCTGGCCAGGGCGAGCGCCTTGCTTCTCGTCGACATCGACAAGGACACGGTCGACTTCCAGCCGAACTACGACGAGAGCGCGGAAGAGCCGAAAGTGCTCCCCGCCAGCTTCCCGAACCTGCTGATCAACGGCGCCAACGGCATCGCCGTCGGCATGGCGACCAACATCCCGACGCACAACCCGACCGAGATCATCGATGCAGCGCTGCTGCTGGTCGACAAGCCCGACAGTATGCTCGAAGATCTGATGCGCATCGTGCCCGGGCCGGACTTCCCGACCGGCGGCCTCATCATCGGCCGCTCCGGCATCCGTTCGGCGTTCGAGACCGGGCGGGGCTCGGTCGTGCTGCGCGCCCGCGCCGAGATCGAGGAGATCCGCCGCGACCGCCAGGCGATCATCGTCACCGAGCTGCCGTACCAGGTGAACAAGGCGACCTTGCTGGAGCGCATCGCCGAGCTGGTGCGCGCCAAGCAGGTGGAGGGCATCTCCGACCTGCGCGACGAGAGCGACCGCTCGGGGATGCGGATGGTGGTCGAGCTCAAGCGCGAAGCGACCCCCGAGGTGGTGCTCAACCAGCTGTTCCGCTTCACCCAGTTGCAGATCAGCTTCGGCGTCAACATGCTCGCCCTCGACGGCGGACGCCCGCGTCTGATGGGGCTGCGCGACGCGCTGCTCACCTTCATCGCCTTCCGCGAGGAGGTGATCCTCCGCCGCAGCCGGCACGATCTCACCAAGGCCCGCGACCGCGCGCACTTGCTGGTCGGGCTGGCGATCGCGGTGGCCAACATCGACGAAGTGATCGCGCTGATCCGCGCCAGCCCCGACGCGGCCACGGCGCGCGCCGCGCTGATGGACCGCGACTGGCCGGCGGCCGATATCGGCGCGCTGCTGGCGCTGATCGACGAACCCGGCAACGTCATCACCGAAGCCGGCACGGTCCGGCTGACCGAGGAGCAAGCGCGCGGCATCCTGGAGTTGCGCCTCGCCCGCCTCACCGGCCTGGAGCGCGAGAAGATCCAGCAGGAGATGGTGGAGGTCGGCGCCCGCATCCGCGACCTGCTCGACATCCTCGGCTCGCACATCCGCCGCATGGAGGTGATGCGCGGCGAACTCGCCGAGGCGCGCGCCGCGCTCGCCGCGCCCCGCCTCACCGCCATCGTCGACGCCGTCGCCGATCAGGACGACGAGAGCCTGATCGAGCCCGGGCAGATGGTGGTGACCATCACCCGCGACGGCTTCATCAAGCGTACCCCACTTGAGACGTATCGTTCGCAGAACCGCGGCGGCCGGGGGCGCAGCGGCGCGAGCACGCGCGGCGACGACATCGTCACCCGCAGCTTCAACGCCCACACCCACCAATGGGTGCTGTTCTTCAGCTCCGGCGGCAAGGCGTTCCGCGAGAAGGTGTGGCGGCTGCCCGAGGCGGGGCCGACCGCGAAGGGGCGCGCGCTGGTCAACCTGCTGCCCGAGCTCGGCGGCGACACCATCACCACGGTGCTGCCGCTGCCGCAGGACGAGAGCCTGTGGGATAGCCTGCATCTCGTCTTCGCCACCGCGTCGGGCAACGTGCGCCGCAATCGGTTGTCGGATTTCCGCAACGTTCGCTCCTCCGGCCTGATTGCGATGAAGCTCGACGACGGCGATCGCCTGATCGGCGTCGCCACCTGCCGCGACGGCGACGACGTGCTGCTCGCCACGCGGCGCGGCCGCTGCATCCGCTTCCAGATCACCGACGACACGCTGCGCGTGTTCGCCGGGCGCGACAGCTCCGGCGTGCGCGGCATCCGGCTCGTGGGTGGCGACGAGGTGATGAGCCTTTCCGTGCTGCGTCATGTCGAGGCCAGCGGCGATGTTCGGATCGCCTACCTCAGGCAGGCCGCCGCCAGGCGTCGCAGCAACGGCGTCGAGGACGAGGCGGAACCCGCGCTTGAGGGCCCCGCACTTGAGGGCCCCGCACTTGAGGGCGAGGAGCCGGTTGCCGACATCGCGCTCGGCGCGGACCGGATCGCCGAACTGGAGGCGGCGGAGGAACTGCTGCTGACCGTGACCGACGCCGGCTTCGGCAAGCGCACCTCGGCGTACGAGTACCGCGTCACCGGGCGCGGCGGGCAGGGGATTGCCAACATCACCCTCGGCGTCCGAAATGGCACCGCGGTGGTCGCGACCTTCCCGGTGCGGCCGGGCGATGATGTCATGCTGGTGACCGATGCCGGACGCCTGATCCGGGTGCCGGCCGACCAGGTGCGGATCACCGGCCGTCAGGTTATGGGCGTGACGCTGTTCCGGGTCGACACGGGTGAGCACGTCACCAGCGTGTTCCCGGTGATCGACGACGTGATCGACGACAATGGAGCGGCCGAACCGGGAGGCGAGAACGCGCCCGGCGGCGAGGGAGAGGACGGGGTGGATGAGTGAGGCGGCCGGCAAGCGGCGGATTGGCATCTATCCTGGCACGTTCGACCCCGTGACCAACGGGCACATCGACATCATCACCCGGGCCGCCCGGCTGCTCGACACGCTTGTCGTCGGGGTCGCAGTCAACGCCGGAAAGGGACCGCTATTCCCTCTTGAGGAGCGCGTGGAGCTAGTGCAAGCCGAGGTCGACGCCATCGCGCGGCACAACGGCACCGTCATCGAGGTGCATCCCTACAGCACCTTGCTGGTCGATTTCGCGCGGAAGCACGGCGCCCGGATGATCGTCCGCGGTATCCGCGCCGTCTCCGACTTCGACTACGAGGTCCAGATGGCCGGCATGAATTACCGGCTTGATCCGACGATCGAGACCGTCTGTCTCATGGCGAGCGAGCGCCACCAGTTCATCTCGTCGCGCTTCGTCAAGGATATCGCTAATTTCGGCGGCGACATCTCGAGCTTCGTCCCGCCGCTTACCCTCGAACGGACGCTTCGTCGCGTTCGCGCCTGATCGGACCCCGCATGCGTCGACGTACACTGCTTCTCACCTCTGTTCTCGGAGCCTTCATGAGCGAAACCGCATCATCGCAGCCAGCCAGTGATCCCGAGAACACGGCGATCATGGAGCTGAAGGACGGCCACAAGGTTGTCATCCAGCTGCTTCCCGATCTCGCGCCGAAGCACGTCGCGCGCGTCAAGGAGCTGATCCGCGAGCATTTCTACGACGGCACGCCGTTCCATCGCGTGATCCCGGGCTTCATGGCGCAGGGGGGTGATCCGACCGGCACCGGCACCGGGGGCAGCAAGCTGCCCGACCTGCCCGCCGAGTTCACCAATAAGGCGCACTTCCTGCGGGGCACGGTCGGCGCGGCACGCACCGCCGCGCCCGACAGCGCCAACAGCCAGTTCTTCATCATGTTCGCGCCGTCGACCCACCTCGACGGCCAGTACACGATCTGGGGCCGCGTGATCTCCGGCATGGAGTATGTCGACCAGATCAAGCCCGGCTCCGGCTCCGGGGGAACCGTGAGCAGCCCGGACCGTATCGTCCATATGACGCTGCAATCCGACAAGGCCGGATAGCGTGGGACTGACGGCTGCGTTTTCCCGTCAAGCCGGCGACGACGACTGATATGTGATATCCGATCATCCATCCCAGCGGGCCGCACACCTTGACCCGATGATCGGCTTGGCGTTCAAGGCGCGCTGGAGCCTGTAGCTCAGCTGGTAGAGCACGAGACTTTTAATCTTGGGGTCGTGGGTTCGAACCCCACCGGGCTCACCATCGCACGATGCCAACGCTGACGAGGACCGCCGCCGAACTGGCGGGCGGTCCTCGTATTGCGATCAAATCTGGGGTGTCGGCTCGGGCGGGACCGTGCGGCTCGTGGTGTTGCCGACGGCCTTGTTGCGCGTGTCCTCGACGTCGACTTCCGTACGCCGCACCGTTTCGGCGACCTCCTGGGTGTGCTGGGTCACGTTCTTGTGGACGGTGATCTCCTCCACCACGCGGGTCTCTTTCGCTACCACGACCTCTTCGCCGGTCGCCGTCACCTCGATCACGCGCTCGCGGAATGGATCGGTCTCGGTCCCGAGCGGTCGGTCGACCGCATGGCGCTCGACCTCGATCCGCTCCTCGCGCAACTGCACCTGTTCGTGAACGGGTCGCTCCACGGTGTAGCTGCGCACCCGCACCGCGCCTCGGGCGACGTCGCGCTTGCCGACGCGGAGCTGCTCCTCGATGATTGGGATGACCTCCTCGGTGCGACCGCCCGTCGCGGCCGGCGTCGCTTCGAGCGTGCTCGCCGTGCTCCGATCCGTGACCGTGGCGGTGCTTGCGACCGCATCCGTCGTGGCGGCTGCCGCGGAGGGCCGGGGCGTCCAGCCGCCGCTCCGCCATTCCTGCTCGCGCGCGTCGATATCGACCGGATTGGTGGTCTCCAGGATCCCGATCACGTGGTCATAGTTGTCGGCGCGCGGTCGCACGACGAGCAGCGCGTGGCCGCGCTGCAATCCCTCGGCGTAGCCCTGGACATCCTCGTCGGGCAGGAACAATCGCTTGATCGCGCCCCAGAAACCCTGGTCGGTGTGCTCGTAGCTGAAGGAGGCATCGGCCGGTTGCGCGTTGCGGTCGAGCAGATCCATCTCGCTCGCCGCCAACCCGCCTGCCACGAGCTGGTCGCGCGCGGCGCGCGCTTCGGCGTACGTGTCGTACATGGCGACCACGTGGGCCGCGCTCCCCGGCTCGGGCGGCGTGATGTCGAAGCTCGACGTCTGAGTGGGCGGTTCGGTCACAGCCATCTCGGCACTCTCCTGCAATGGTTCGGGATTGGCGGCCGAGTGATCTCGACCACCCCGCGACGTAGCGGGACTGTCTGCCGCTCGGCGTGGACATGACCGGTGCGGCGAATGTGGATTTCCTCGACGAGACCAGGCGCGTCTGCACGGAGGCCTGTTCCTCGACGATCAACACGCCGGCTTCCTCGTGGACGGTCGGCGCCTGCGTCACCACGCGGTTCATCGGACACGCTCGACCGACACATCCTGGGTCCGTCGCAGCACGTCCACGATTGCGTCATGCTCCTCGATCGTCTTGCGTACCACGACGTGGTCGGAAACCACCTCGCGCTTGTCGACTAGCAGCCGTTCCTCGACCACTGGTATCGTGATCGAGGCCTCATCCGACGCGGGTGCCCCGGGTCGGCTCTCGTCTTGGCGATCTGTTCCGCTCATCTGCGGCAACAAAGAAGCGCCGGGCTGGAAGTTTCGCGGCTGGACAGATTTACGAGCTCTCGCACGACAGTGTGCGTTGGACGCGTTCGGGCCGGAGGCTTCGCATGACTGTCACACCGACGTTCGCACTCCCACCCTCCTATCTCGGCCTGGTGCGCCATGACCGGGAGGCCCGCTTCGCCGTCGCCGGCGTGCCGTTCGACATCGGAACCACCAACCGGAGCGGCGCGCGCTTCGGCCCGCACGCGATCCGCCACGCCAGCCGGATGCTGGTTGACGGCGCCCACCCGCGAAACTGGGTCGATCCCGCGACCTTGTCCCTGGCGGACGTCGGCGATTTCGCGATCGCGCTCGGCGACATCCCGGCCAGCCTGCGGCTCATCGAGGAGCAGGCGGCGCAATGCTCGCACCTGATCGCGCTCGGCGGCGAGCACGGCATCACGCTGCCTCTGCTCCGCGCGCAAGCCAAGCGGCTGGGCGGCCCGCTCGGGCTCGTGCATTTCGACGCGCACGTGGACACTTGGCCGACCAACTTCGGCCAAGTCTACGGGCACGGCTCGGTGTTCTTCCACGCCATCGAGGAGGGGCTGCTCGATCCGCGCCGCACCGTGCAGATCGGCATCCGCTCGCCGGTGCAGCGCGAGGTGTGGGACTGGACCGTGGGACGCGGCGTCACGATCCTCGCGGCCGAGCAGGTGCACGAGACGACCACGGCAGCGTTGGCCGAGCGCATCCGCGACGTGGTCGGCGTCGGACCGGCGTATCTCAGCTTCGACGTTGATGCGCTCGATCCCGCCTTCGCGCCGGGAACCGGCACGCCGGAGGTCGGCGGCCTGGCCTCGTGGCAGGCGCAGTCGATCCTGCGCCGGCTCGGCGGGCTCGACTTCGTCGGCATGGACGTCGTCGAGGTCGCACCGGCCTATGACGTGGCGGAGATCACCGCGCTCGCCGCCGCCACCGTGGTCTGGGAGTACCTGGCCTTGGTCGGCCAGCGGCCCTAGCGCGGCTTGCGGCAATTTAACTGGATTTCTACAGGCGGCTCTTTATAAGCCGCCGTCCCCGCCAATATAGACGGTCGGTTAACGCAATTCGCACGTGCCGCGAGCCCTCATGGGGCACAGCAACGACGTAAGCGTTCTTTTTGGTCGAGCCGGTCATGCGAGTGGACCGGCATCCTCTGGAGAACGGTATGTTTGATGCTTGGCATGAGGCGCCGCGAAGTCCTCGCACTACCGCCTGAGATCCGTGCCGCGGCGCGTTAGCGCCCGGTCGGGGTTTCCCTTGTCAATTCGGAATGATGGGCGGCGTCCAAACGGCCGCCTCTCGTTCCGGCGAATGCGCCCGTCGCATTCTCGACATCGCGAGGACTGCCAGTGACCCAGTTCCGTTTCCGCTCCGCCGTCGCGCCGCTCGCCCGCGAGCTCGACAGCGCGCCGATGTTGCCGAGCGTCGATGGCGTGATCGCCGTGCAGCTGGCGGCAGAGCCCGTGCACTGCATGCGCCCGGCCGTCGTGACGGCGGCCGCCCGCCGCTTCGCGACCGGCTTTCCGGGCGAGGTGCTGTATGCCGTCAAGAGCAACCCGGACCCGTCGGTGCTGCGCGCCGTCTGGGCCGGTGGCGTGCGCCATTTCGACTGCGCCTCCGCGCCGGAGGTATCGCTGGTGCGCACCATGTTCCCGGATGCCGCGATCCACTTCATGCATCCGGTGAAGGCGCGACGTGCCATCGGCGAGGCGTACGCTCGTCACGGCGTGCGCGACTTCGTGTTCGACAGCACCGATGAGCTGGCGAAGATCCTGCAGGAGACGGACGGGGCGGACGATCTCGGATTGATCGTGCGGCTCGCCGTTCCTGGCGGGGACGCCGTGTACGACCTGTCCGGCAAGTTCGGCGTTCCTCCTGTCGAGGCCGCGGCGCTGCTGCGGGCTGCCCGCACGCACGCGGCGCGCCTTGGCGTCAGCTTCCATGTCGGCTCGCAATGCCTGGAGCCGCTGGCCTACCGGCGAGCGCTCGCACTGGCCGGCGAGGCGATCCGGCTTGCCGGTGTCGCGGTCGAAATCGTCGATGTCGGCGGCGGTTTCCCGGTGAGCTACCCGGACGTCACCCCGCCCCCGCTCGGCGCATTCCTGGCTGAGATCGAGGCCGCGTTCGAGCAGCTCGGCCTGCCGGCCACGACCCGCCTCTGGGCGGAACCGGGCCGCGCGCTGGTGGCGTCCGGCACCTCGGTCGTCGTCCAGGTGCAGCTTCGCCGCGGCGACGCGCTGTACGTTAACGACGGCGTGTACGGCAGCCTTTCCGACGCGGGGGCGCCTGGCTTCCGCTTCCCGGTGCGGCTGATCCGTCCAACGGAGGCTGCCTTGCGCGGCTTCGAGCTGTTCGGCCCGACCTGCGACAGCGCCGATCGCATGCGCGGGCCGTTTCTCCTGCCCGACGACGTGCAAGAAGGCGATTGGATCGAAATCGGCCAGCTCGGGGCCTATGGCGGCTGCCTGCGCACGGCGTTCAACGGCTTCGACCGGGCGCGGCTCGTGGAGGTGCGCGACGCGCCGCTGCTCGAGACGCCGGGCTATGGCCTCGACGCGCAAGCCGCTTGACGGAGTTGCACCCATGAAGCACGTCGCGTTCGCCGGTCGCCTCGTCATGCTCGGCTGCGGCAGCATCGGACGGGGCGTGTTGCCGCTGATCCTGCGCCACATCGACATCAGGCCGGATCAGATCACCATCCTGACCGGCGACGCGCGCGGCCAGGATGTCGCCGCCGAGTACGGGGCGCGCTTCTACGTGGAGCCTCTCGGCATCGACGATTACCAGGCCCGCTTGCGTCCGCTGCTGGGCTGCGGCGACTTCCTGCTGAACCTGTCGGTGGAGGTCTCCTCCGTTGCGCTGATCGGGTTCTGCAATGAGATCGGCGCGCTCTACCTCGATACCTGCATCGAGCCGTGGGCGGGCGGCTATACGGACCCGTCGCTCACGCCCTCGCAGCGCTCGAACTACGCGCTGCGCGAGTCGGCTCTCGCGCTCGCGGCGGATTTCCGCGACGGCCCGACCGCGGTGCTGACGCACGGCGCCAACCCCGGCCTGGTATCGCATTTGGTCAAGGAGGCGCTGCTCAATCTCGCGCGCGACACGGGCAGGGACCAGCCCACCCCTGTCGTGCGCGAGGAATGGGCTGCGCTGGCCCGCGCGCTCGACGTCAAGGTGATCCACATCGCCGAACGCGACACTCAATCGGCCGACATCGGCAAGCGGCCGGGCGAGTTCGTCAACACCTGGTCGATCGACGGCTTCGTCGGCGAAGGCTGCCAGCCGGCGGAGCTCGGCTGGGGCTCGCACGAGAACACCTGGCCCGCCGATGCGCGCCGCCACGAGTTCGGCCGCGATAGCGCGATCTACCTGGAGCGACCCGGCGCGGCAACGCGCGTACGTACCTGGACGCCTCTGGAAGGCCCGTTCCACGGATTCCTGGTGACCCACAACGAGTCGATCTCGATATCGGACTACTACACCGTCGCCGCCGATGGCCGGGTCGCCTACCGGCCGACGGTGCATTACGCCTATCACCCCTGCGACGACGCCGTGCTCTCGATCCATGAACTCGCCGGCAAGAACTGGGCAATGCAGCCGAAGCAGCGGCTGATGATGGACGAGATCGCGCGCGGCACCGACGAGCTGGGCGTGCTGCTGATGGGGCACGCGCGTGGCGCCTACTGGTACGGCTCGCGTCTCTCCATCGAGGAGGCGCGCCGCCTGGCGCCGCACAACAACGCCACCAGTCTGCAGGTCACGGCGATGGTGCTGGCCGGGGTGATCTGGGCGATGGAAAACCCGCGCCGCGGTATCGTCGAGCCGGACGAGATGGACCACGCGCGCGTGATGCAGATCGGCCGGCCCTACCTCGGCGAGATCGTCGGCGTTTACTCGGATTGGACGCCGCTGCAGGGGCGCGGCGGCCTGTTTCCGGAGAAGACGGACGACAGCGATCCCTGGCAGTTCGTCAATTTCCGCGTGGTCTGAGGGCCGCTACAGCAGCCCCTCCTGCCTCAGACTCGTCCAGCTCCCGTTGCCGACGATCAGATGATCGTGCAGCACGATCGACAGCGCCTGGGCGGCGAGCTTCACCTCTTGCGTCATCTCGATGTCGTCGCGTGATGGCGTGGGGTCGCCGCTCGGGTGGTTGTGCACCAGGATCAAGGCCGTCGCATGCAGCTCTAATGCGCGCTTGACCACCTCGCGCGGATAGACCGGCGTGTGGTTCACCGTCCCGCGCGCCTGCGCCTCGTCGGCGAGCAGGCGGTTCTTGTTGTCGAGGAACAGCACCCGGAACTGCTCGATCTTCTCGCGCGCCAGCACCGTGTGCAGGTATTCGAGCAACCGGTCCCAGTTGTTCAGCACCGGCCGGTCGATCACCTCGGCGCGGGCCAGGCGCTTGGCGGACGCGTCGACCAGCTTGATTGCCGAAACGCTGTGCTTGCCGATGCCGGGGATCGCGAACAGGTCACGCTGCGCCGCCGTCAGCACTCCCGCGTAGCTGCCGAACCGGTTTATCAGCCCCTTCGCCAGCGGCTTGGTGTCGCCCTTCGGTTGCGCGAAGAACAGCAGTATCTCGAGCAGTTCGTAGTCGGCGAGCGCATCCGGCCCGCGTTCCAGCAACTTGTCGCGCATCCGCTCCCGATGACCGTGCGGGCCGGTGCTCGGAAAAGGCGCCGATGTCGGTCGCGACATCTGCCGCTCGTCATCGGCGACGCCCTGACGGGCGAGAAGCGCCTCGACCCCGTCGGCCGCCTCGGCCATGCCCGGGATGCGGGCGGGTGGGGCCAGCGGCTGGATCTGCTCGGAGAAGCCCCAGGGCCGCTCCTCATCCGCGTCCTTCTTGGACGACACGCTGGCCCGCTTTGACCACCACACGACGCGCCTCGGCTGAAATGCCCGCGCAGATTGCAACGGTGGCGCGAGATATTTCAACCATAGATTGCCAAAAATCCGAGCCGCGATTGCGCGCCTTGTCGGTTGATCCTAGCGTCCGAGCCTGAGGACGAGCGCGGAGAATGACCATGTTGGAGAAGACGCCGGAGCAGGCAGCGGTCGAGCAGATGCAGATGCTCATCGACGGCGCTTGGACCGGAAGCGCCAGCGGGGAAACGCTGCCGGTGCACAATCCGGCCAACCGCAGCCTGATCGCCGCTATCCCGCGCGGCAACGCCGCAGACGTGGATCGCGCGGCGCAGGCTGCGTCGCGAGCGTTTCCGGCGTGGAGCAAGGTCGTGCCTCGCGAGCGCGGGCGGATGCTGCTGCGCATCGCGGATGCCCTCGAGGCGCGGAGCGAGGAGCTCGCCCGCATCGTCGCGCGCGAGACCGGCAATGCGTTGCGCACCCAGGCGCGCCCCGAGGCGAAGAACACCGCGGACATCTTCCGCTACTTCGGTGGGCTGGGCGGCGAGCTGAAGGGCGAGACCCTGCCGCTCGGCGAGCACGTGCTGAGCTACACGCGCCGCGAGCCGCTCGGCGTGGTCGGCGCCATCATCCCGTGGAACGCGCCGGTGCTGCTCGGCGCGCTAAAGATCGCCGCCGCGCTGTGCGCCGGCAACACGATGGTGCTCAAGGCGGCTGAGGACGCGCCGCTCGGCGTGCTGATGATGGCCCGCGTCTGCCAGGAGCACCTGCCGCCCGGCGTGCTGAACGTGCTCACCGGACTGGGCGAGGAGTGCGGCGGCCCGCTGGCGCAGCACCGGGCGATCCGCAAGCTGTCCTTCACCGGCTCCACCGAGGTCGGCAAGATCATCATGCACGCCGCGGCCGACCGCATCGTGCCGGTTTCGCTCGAACTCGGCGGCAAGAGCCCGTCGATCGTCTATGCGGACGCTAATGAGGATTGGGTGGTCGACGGCATCGTCGCCGCCATGCGGTTCACCCGGCAGAGCCAGTCCTGCACCGCCGGCTCACGCCTGTTCCTGCACGCCGACATCTTCGACAGCTTCTTGGGCAAGCTGACCACCAAGGTGCAGGCGCTCAAGCTCGGCGACCCGCTCGACGAGGCGAGCGACATCGGCACCATCATCAACGAGAAGCAGTTCCGCAAGGTGTGCGGCTACGTGCAGGACGGTCTCGATCGCAAGGATGCCCGCCTGGTGTTCGGCGGCCTGCCGCCGACCGAGGGGCCGCTGAGCGAGGGCTACTACGCCGTGCCGACCGTGTTCGCCGACACGTCGAACGAGTGGCGGCTGGCGCGCGAGGAGATTTTCGGCCCGGTGCTGGTGGCGATCCCCTGGCGCGACGAGGCGGATGCCATCCGCATGGCGAACGACAGCCACTACGGCCTCGCCGCTTATGTCTGGACGCACGACATCGGCAGCGGCCTGCGCGCGGCGCACGCCATCGAGAGCGGCTGGGTGCAGGTCAACCAGGGCGGTGGCCAGGTTCCCGGCCACTCCTACGGCGGCTACAAGCAGAGCGGC
>JAABUQ010009105.1_pt1 | contig 13574 bp, 6 predicted proteins | sample 5560001 | NCBI WGS metagenome assembly JAABUQ01 (sample SAMN10711888, study PRJNA513371) | rock metagenome | isolation source: Antarctica rocks | place: Antarctica: Victoria Land, Finger Mt nord | collected 2015-12-18
GCGAAAAGCCAGAACTGCACCACGGCCTGCCTGGATCCGTGCAGGACGCCAGAAAGGTTGGCAAAATTCCCTTCGACCGAAGGCAAGAAGTTCTCGTAGGAACTAGGACATCAGGAGACATGGCGGGTCGAATGCCCACATTCTTGGCTATTGACAGATCGCCTCGTGCTCGGTCATGATCGACCTCCGTTCGGTATGACCTTTGCTTCGGGAACGAGACGTCGCATGTGGCTTGGCTCGACCTCACTGCGAAGGAGACCTGGATGAAAGACGAATCTTTGATGAATTACCCGGTTCCGGCGACTGATGGATCGCGCTTCGCCGCCGTGCCGCTTACCTCGGAGAATCACGTGCCAAGCCTCGTCGGGTCGGTCAGCTCCTCCGCCCTTCGTCCCCTGCTTTCGCGGTTCGCCTTGTCCTGCCCCGAGGAGTCGATGGTGGTCGACGACCGCTCGCACCTCACGCCCGCCCAGATGGTGGAGAGCAAGCTCATCATGAGGCTCAAGGAATCGTCCTTGCCCGTGAGCCACCTCCAGATGCGCGGGCTGGTGCGGAACCGGCCCGACGCTTGACGTCGAGCAACCCAACCCCCCCCTTCCTCCCCGCCTCGACTCGCCTTTCACGGGCGACACCCCCACGATCGTCGCGACGCCTGCCGGTCGAACCAGGCGTCGGATTCACCCTCTTCTCGCAAAATTCGTCGTGCGAAATCGCTCGAAGATAGACCACCCGAAGGCGGTCTATCTTCGAGGATGACCTTCGCCCGGCCGGATCACGCCTCGGCCCGCCCCATCGTGACGATGACCTCGTGGTCGGCCCCGTCATCGACGAGCGGGATGGCTCGGGCGTCGACCGGGCCGCCGTCGAGGGTGGCCGAGCGGACGCCGAGCTCGACCCGGTCGGGATTCTCGACCGCGATCCGGTAGCGGCTCGACCGGTGGCGATAGCGGACCTCGAACCCGGGCCAGTCGGGCGCGATCCTGGGGTCGATCGCGAGGCGGTCGCCTTCGAGGTGGAACCCGAGGATCGCCTCGAGCCCGACCCGATACAGCCAGGAGGCCGACCCGGTATACCAGGTCCACCCGCCTCGGCCGACGTGGGGCGCCCGGCCGTAGATGTCGGCGGCGACGACGTAGGGCTCGACTTTATAACGGGCCACGGCCTCGGGCGTCGCCGCGTGGTGGATCGGGTTGAGCAGGCGGAACAATTCGACGGCCCGACCCCCTCGGCCCTCGATCGCGTTGGCCAGGACGAGCCAGGTCGCGGCGTGGGTGTACTGGCCGCCGTTCTCGCGGACCCCGGGGACGTACCCCTTGATGTAGCCGGGCTGGAGCGTCCCCTTGTCGAAGGGGGGGGTGAAGAGGAGGAGCAGGCCGTCTTCGTCCTGGATCAGTTGCTGGTCGACCGCGTCGAGGGCCCGCTTGGTCCGGTCGGGTTCGGAGGCGCCCGAGATGGCGGCCCAGGACTGGGCGATCGAGTCGATCCGGCATTCCTGGTTGATCGAGGAGCCGAGGGGCGTGCCGTCGTCGAAGTAGGCCCGACGATACCAGGCGCCGTCCCAGGCGTGGGCTTCGAGGTTGGAGCGGAGGGCCTCGGCCCGGTCGCGGCAGAGGGCGGCCCGGGCCCCGTCGCCCCGGGCCTCGGCGACCCCGGCGAAGCGACGGAGGGTGGCGAGGAAGAACCAGCCGTTCCAGACGCTCTCGCCCCGGCCTCGGTCGCCGACCCGGTTCATCCCGTCGTTCCAGTCGCCGGTGCCCATCAAGGGGAGCCCGTGGGAGCCGAGCTGGTCCGAGCGGTCGAGGGCCCGGATGCAGTGCTCGTAAAGCGTCCCTGTCTCATTCGAGGAGGCCGGGAGGCCGTAGCTGTCCTCCTGGCCGGGCTTGAGCGCGGGGGCTTCGAGGAACGGCACGGTCTCGTCGAGGATGGCGAGGTCGCCGGTCGTGGTCAGGTAGTGGCAGGTGACGTAGGGGAGCCAGACCAGGTCGTCGGTGATCCGGGTCCGGATCCCCTTGCCGTCGGGCGGGTGCCACCAGTGCTGGACGTCCCCCTCGACGAACTGGCGGGACGCGGCGCGGAGGATCTGCCCCCGGGCCTCTTCGGGCGCCCCGTAGACCAGGGCCATCGCGTCCTGGAGCTGGTCGCGATAGCCGAAGGCCCCGCCGGACTGATACGTCGCCGACCGGCCCCAGAACCGGCAGCTCAGGGCCTGATAGGCGAGCCAGCGGTTGAGCAGGAGGTCGATCGCCGGGTCGGGGGTCCGGACCTGGATCGCGCCGAGGATCTGGTCCCACTTCGCCTTGACCGCCCCGAGCGCGGCGTCGAAGGCGGCCGGCTCGCGATAGGCTCGGGCGAGCTCGCGGGCCTCGGCGACGCTCGAAGCCTGGCCGAGCACGAAGGTGATCCGCTCCTCGCCGCCGGGGGCGAGCTCGAATGGGACCTGGACCGCGGCGCAGGGGTCGAGCGGGGCGCCGACGACGCCGCCGAGGCCGACGCGGCCCAGGGCGGCCGGGGCGACGACCGATCCGTTGCGGCCGAGGAACTCGACTCGGTCGGCGGTCAAGGTCCGGGGGCGGGGGCCGGAGTCGACGAAGGCGACCTGGGTCGAATAATCGGGGTGGAACGGGTTCCGGGCCAGGAGGAGGCCCGACTCGGGGTCGACCTCGGTGATGACCTGCATCGCCGCCTGGTCCCGGCTCGTGCCCAGGACCCATTCGGCGTAGAACGTCGCCGAGAGCTTGCGGGGGCGATCCCCCCGGTTGCTGATCCGGAGGTGGACCAGCTTGACCGGGTCTTCGACCGGCACCAGGAGGGTCATCGATTGCTCGAGGTCGCCGGCCCGGCGCTCGTAGACGGTATACCCCTGGCCGTGGCGAACGACGGTGGGCTCGGCCGAAGGGACGGGCAGGGGGGTCGGGTTCCAGTATTCGCCGGTCTCCTCGTCCCGGACGTAGACGACCTCGCCGGGCGGGTCGGTGACGGGGTCGTTGCTCCAGGGGGTCAGGCGGTTGGTCTGGCTGTTGGAGGCCCAGCTATAGCCGGAGCCCGCCTCGGAGGCGATGAAGCCGAAATCGCGGTTGGCCACGACGTTGACCCAGGGGGCCGGTGGCAAGGCCACCCGGGCCGGGTGGGGATGCTCGGCCTTGCCGTTGCGGCGGACGTCGGGCCGAGGCGCGGCCGGCAGGGTGATCCGATATTCGAGGCCATCCGGGGCGAACCCGCCAACTCCGTTGGCGAAGAGGAGCTCGGGCGAGGCCGAGGGCTCGTCGTTCGCCTCGACCGGGTCGACCGGGGTCGAGGTCGCGATCAGGAGTTCGGGCAGGACCCGGACCGGCTCGATCCGGTCGAGCTGGCCCGAGAGCGTGCCCCGGTCGCCGTGGAGGACGACCCGGGCGTAGCTCTGGAGGAGGATTTGGTCCTCCTCGGGCAAGGCCCCGAGCTTGCGGACGAAGACCCCCCCGCGCTGCTCGATGAGGTCGCGGGCGTCGCTCCCCCGGACGAGGTCCAGGAGGTGCTGATGGAGCTCGTCGAACTCGCCGGCCTTGGGGCCCCCGAGGATGACCAGGTCGATATCGAGGCCCTTGAGCCGCAAGTAAGTGTGCACGATCAGGAGTTGGGCGGCGAGGGCGATCTCGTCGAAGTCGGCGATGAAGGCGAGGAGGATCGGCTTGTCGCCGGAGATCCCGTAGGCCCAGAGGCCGGCCTGCCCCTTGCGGTTCCGGGCGAGGATGGCCGGCTCGGCCCGGAGGGTGGGGCCGGCGTGGATGACGTGGGCGGCGAGCCTCTGGAACAGGTGGGCGTCCTGGGCGGACCAGTTCCGGTGGCGGTGCTCGACCTGGGTGTGGGCCCAGGCCAGCTCGAAGGCCCGGGCGATGGCGGCGGTCTCGTGGTAGTGGTCGGCCAGGATCAGGGCCTCGTCGCGGGTGTCGGCCACGGCGAGGGTGAAGGCGACGACGGCCGACGTCCCCGGCTCGATCCGGACCCGCCGCCTCAGGCTGAGGACCGGGTCGAGCACGGCGCCGACGGTGCCGGAGAGGGTCGCGCCGGGGTCCATCGCCGCCGGGTCGAGCGGCGACCGCCCCCGGCCGAGGAAGCGGGCGCGGTCGGTCTCGAACTCGGTGGAGCCCGACGGGTCGGAGTCGGTCGCCGCGACGTGGACGGCCCAGACCGGGCTTTGCTCGGTGGAGCGCGGGCGGCGGCGGCAGAGCAGGGCCTCGGGGCTGGCGACCCACTCGGTCTCGAGGAACAGCTTGCCGAACGCCGGGTGGCTGACGTCGCCGGCGTGGCCGAGCAGGACGACCTCGGCGTAGCTGGTCAGCTCGACCTCGCGAGCCCGGGTGTCGTGGTTGGTCAGCGTGACCCGGCGGATCTCGGCGCGGGCCTCGGGCGAGACGGTGATCTCGGTCAGGGTCTCGATCCCGGCGTCGAGCCGGCGGAAGGCGACCTTGTCGGCCGAGAAGATCGCCTCGTAGTAGTCGGCCACCCGGCAGGTCGGCTGGAAGCCGGCCGACCAGGTCAGGTCGCTCGCCAGGTCGCGGAGGTAGATGAAGAAGCCGGCCGCGTCTCGAGTGGCGTCCTCGCGCCAGCGGGTCACGTCGACCCCTCGGCAGACGCTGTAGCCCGAGCCGGCGTTGGTCAGCATCAGGCCGTACTGGGTGTTGGAGAGCAGGTGCGTCCGCGGGGCCGGGGTGTTGGGCGTGCTCAGGCGCCGGCTCATCAGCGGGACCGAGGCCCGCTCCATCTTCTGGACCTGGTTGTTCGACGGCTGCTCGGCCTCGAAGGGCTCGATGATCGGGACGTCCCGGGGGATCCGCTCCTGGAGCAGGAGTTCGGCGGCCCGGATCATCGGCTCGGCGTGGAACCGGCGGGGCATCGGCTCGTTCAGCAAGGCGTTGCCGAGGGCGACGAGGCTCATCCCGTGGTGGTGGGCCATGTACGACCGGACGACGGACGACCGCTTCCCCTTGGGGACGCGCTCGCGGGTGAAGTCGACCGCCTCGTGGAAGCCGTACCGCCCCTCGCCCCCTTCGGCGGCGAGCTTGCGGAAGTTCTCCAGGGCCTCGCGGGGCCGGACGGCGACGGCCAGCGCCGTGGCATAGGGGGTGATGACCAGGTCGTTGCCGATGTCCCGCTTCAGGCCGAGGCCGGGGGTGCCGAACGACTGGTAATGGTAGTCCCCATCGACGGTGAAGGCGGCGTAGGCGGACTCGGAGATCCCCCAGGGGACGCCCTTCTGGCGGCCGTATTCCATCTGGCGGGCGACGGCCGTCCGGTGGGCCTCGTCGAGGAGCGTCCCCTTCAAGGGGAGCATCATCAAGCGGGGCATCAGGTACTCGAACATCGACCCGCCCCAGGACAGCAGGCCGATCCGGTCGGCCGCCTCGATGAACGGCCGGCCGAGTTGGAACCAGTGGCGGCGCGGGGCGTCGCCGCGGGCGATGGCCAGGAAGCTCGACAGGCAGGCTTCCGACGCCATCAGGTCGTAGCACGAGGCGTCGAGCTTGCCGACGGCCATGTTCAGGCCGATCGAGAAGAGGTGGCGATCGTCTTTGTAGAGGAACTTGAAGTCCATCCCGTCGGCCAGGGCCTGCGTCCGCTCGCCCAGGCGATCGAGCCGGCCCTTGAGGTCGGCGGCGACGGTGGAGGATCGGGCCGCGTCGGCGATCGACCGGAGGGCGGCGATCCCGGCCTCGCGACCGCCGCCGTCGGGCACTTGTGCGTCAGGCAACAACTCTTCCAGTTTGGCCAGGCGCCCGGGAGCCTCCTCGGCCCGGCGAGCAAGCTCGACCGGCGAGCCCGGGGCGAGCATGGCCGAGCAGAAGTCCGACCAGGCCCGATCGAAGTCTTCGGATGACTTGCGGGCGAATTTGAGGGCCGCGTCCTGATGGTCCCGGATCAAGTGGGCCCAAGGGGCGAGGCTGGCCAGTTCGGCCCGTCGCTCGCGGACCAGGGCTTCGAGCCGTCGGGCATAGGCTTCCCACCGCTCCAGGGTCGACGGGGTCACATCGACCAAGGCCCGGACCCGGCCGACCAGCGCGACGGTCGCCCACTCCGCCCGGCCGAGTAAGACGTCCCAGTCGCCGAGGTCTCCGAGGGGCTCGACTAGCATGGCGCCGAGTTCGGCCGCCGAGGCGTCGAACGCTTTGTAGTCCTCGCCCGCCTTGGCGGGCCGGCCGATCCGGATGTCCTCGACGAGCACGGTCAATGTGTCGATCAATCCGCCCGGCGCGTTCGGCCCGGGGATCGGCTCGCGGGACTTCTCGCGGAGCCCTTGCTTGAGGGTCACGAGGCAGCCGAGGAGGTTGCCCGAATCGACCGTCGAGACGTAATTCGGGGGCAAGGTCCGCAGGGTCTGGGTGTTGTACCAGTTGAAGAAGTGCCCCTCGTGCTTCTCCATCCGGTCGAAGGTGTCGAACGTCTTTTCGAGGCGATCGAGCAGCGTCTTGAGGCTCAAATAGCCGAAATCGTGGGCCGAGAGGGTGGAGAGGAGGAGCATCCCCTTGTTGGTCGGCGAGGTCCGGTGCGCGACCCGGCCGCCGGAGCCGATCGAGTCTTCCTGGAAGTTGTCGGGCGGGAGCCAGTGGTCCTCGTCGCCGACGAAGGTCTCGAAGAAGTGCCAGGTCTTGCGGGCGATCCGCCGGAGTTCGAGCCGCTCCGCGTCGGTCAAGGGGGACTCGGCGACCCGCCTCGGCCGGCTCACCCAGTAGGCGACCAGCGGGGCCAGGAACCAGGCCGCGAGCACCGGCAACGCCGCCGGCAGGGCCGTCGGGCGGACGAACCCGACCAGGGCGCCCACCCCGACCGCGAAGGCCGACGAGGACCACATCGCCCGGATGAAGTTGCCCAGGCCCGTCCCCAGGCGGTGCTCGGTCGCCGCGGCGGTCTCCCACTCCAGGAGGTTCCGCTTGGTCACGAACAGCCGGTTCAGGGTCCGGACGATCGCGTCGGCGAGCCGCCCGGCCTGGTCGGCGAGGAAGGCGATCCAGAGCAGCGCCTGGCCGGCCGTGGCCGGGAAGTGGTGGCCGATCCCGAGCAGGCCGGAGAGCGAACCCCGCCGGAGCGACCCGTAGGTCGCCCCCACGATCAACTGGGCCAGCGGCAGGGCCGGGACCGCCAGGGCGAATCCCGTCCAGAGCCAGGCCGGGCCGGGCAGGACCGTCCAGCCGAGCACCAGCAGGAGCACCAGGGCCGGCGGGGTCAAGCTCCGCCGGAGGTTGTCCAGGACCTTCCAGCGCTCCAGGAGCGGGAGCGGGTTCGGCCCCGAGCCGCTCGCCGTCGGCACCGTCGGGGCCAGCCAGGGCAGGAGCTGCCAGTCCCCCCGGGCCCAGCGGTGCTCGCGGAGGGCGTAGGCGTGGTAGCGCGGGGGGAAGTCGTCGAAGAGCTCGACGTCGGTCACCAGGCCGCAACGGGCGAAGTTCCCCTCGATCAGGTCGTGGCTGAGGATCCGGTTCTCGGGGAAGGCGTGGCCGTTGGCCGCCTCGAAGGCGTCGAGGTCGTAGATCCCCTTGCCGGTGAAGCTGCCCAGGCCGAACATGTCCATGTAGGCGTCCGACACCGCCATCGCGTACGGGTCGATCCCGGCCGACGAGGCGAGCAAGGCCGCGAACCGGGACCGGGTGGCGGCGAACAGGTGATAGCTCACCCTCGGCTGCAAGACCCCGTGCCCCTCGACCACTCGCTTCTTCGACGGGTCGAACCGGGGGGCGTTGAGCGGGTGGGCCATCGTGCCGACGAGCCGCTTGGCGCTCTCGCGAGGGAGGATCGTGTCGGCGTCGAGGGTGATCACATAGCGGAGGGGCGGCAAGGTCGCCGGGTCGACGCTCTGGACGACGTAATTGGTCGTCCGATCGCCCCGGACCAGGCGGTTGAACTCCGAGAGCTTGCCGCGCTTCCGCTCCCAGCCCATCCAGCGCCCCTGGGTCGGGTTCCAGGTCCGGCGGCGGTGGAAGAGGAGGAAGCGATCGGCACCGGCCGCGTGGCGGTCGTTGAGCACCCGGATCCCGTCGAGGGCCGACCGGACGTAGGCGTCGTCCTCGGGCCGGTGCTCCTCGTCGGCGTCGGCGAAGTCGGTCAGCAGCGCGAACCGGAGGTTGGGGTCGGGGTTGGCCAGATAGGTGATCTCCAGCCGTTCGAGCAAGGTCGCCGCGCTGTCGAGCCGGACCAGCATGCTGGGCACGACGACGAACGAGGCGCTCTCGGCCGGGATTCCCGTCCGATAGTCGAGCCGGGCCAGCTTCCTCGGCGGCAGGAACAGCGTGATGAGATGGTTGACCATCCCCACCGCGATCTCGCCGGCCGGGACCAGCAGCGCCAGGACCAGCAAAGTCAGCAGCCCTACCCCCGGCGCCTGGCCGAACCGGAGCCCGGCGAACACCGCGAAGGCCAGCAGGCCCAGCATCATCAGCCCGATCGACCCGAAGTAGACCAGCGGCGCGTGGGCCAGCGCGAACGTGCCGATCGCCTCGCGAGGGGCCGGGGCGTAGCGGAACGCCCGGTTGAGCTGGCTTCGGCCGTCGTCGATCAGGTAATAGCCGACGTGCGACCGCTTCGGGTCGGCCCCTCGGTGGGCCGAGGCGAGCTCGACGACCCGGCGGGCCACCTCGACCTCATCCACCCGGCACCGCCGGGCGACCTGCTCGACGATCCGCCGGTAGCGGTCGCGGGTGGCGAAGTCCTGGCTCTCGTAGACCTCGGCGGGATCCCCCTTCAAGATCACCTCGACGCCGCTCTGCTGCTCGAAGAAGACGTTCCAGTCGACCGCCGAGAGGAGCCGCAGGCTGATCACGCAGTTGCCGACGGAGACCTGGTTCGAAGCCTGGCGGCGGTGCTCGTCGCGGAGGATCCGGGTGGCGTCCGACCCCCGCTGGGCGATCTGGCCTTCGAGCCGCCGCAAGGTCGCCGAGCCGCGAACCCCTCGGTCGCGAAAGACCTGGACCAGCCGGACGATCGCCGGGTCGGTCAGGGCGGGGAAGGGAGCCTCGACCTCGGCGACCGGCTCGGGCTGGGCCCCTTCCTTCTCCTCGGCCTCGTCGAGCTCGACCGCCGGGTAATGCCGGGCGGTCCACTCGTCGGCCTTGAGCCGCTCGTCCCAACCCCGGACCATCCGCCCGGCCAGGCGGCGGAGGTTCTCGATCAGGACCAGGCGGAGCATCGTCGGCACGGCCCAAAGCTCGCCGATCGTCAACGGGGCGACCGATTGGAAGGCGTTGAGGAAGCGGGTGATCCGGGGCTCGTCGAGCTCGCTGTCGGTGTGGGCCACCAGGGCCAGGGCCAGGGTGTAGACCCGCGGGTAGCCCCGGACGTGCCCCTCGGCGAGCTTGGGCAGCTCGGAGTAATAGCCGCTGGGCAGGTCGAGCTTGATCTCGCGGAGCACGTCCTCGACGATGTGGAAGTTGTCGGCCAGCCAGTCCGCGTCGATCCCCCGCCCCTCGGGCCGGTCGACCTCGCCGATGATCCGGCGGCGGGTCCGCGCCAGGATCCGGCCGTTCTCGGCGAACCGGCCGAGCAGGAGGTCGGCCGCCTTCAGGTCGAGGTCGACCGCGCCGGCCTTGGCCAGTTGCCGGGCCAGGCCCTCCAGGCGATCCAGGCCGTAAAGCTCGGCGCGGATCGGCCCTTCGCCCTTGGGGTCCAGGAACGGCGAGGCGGCCGGGTCGGAGGCCAGCGAGGTCCGGTCGGCGGTGGCTGCGAAGGAAGGGCTCATGCCGCTCAGAATCTCCCTGGAGGTCCCGCGCCTGGGCCTTGTCGGAGCGGCCCGGTCGGGGATCGAAGGCCCGTCGGCGGAGGGCGCCGAAGGGAGCCGGCAAGTCGATCGAGGATTTCCGCTCGACGGGAAGCCGTCGCGACGCCGGGGGCGACGGCATCTGACGCCCGACCGAGTCCGGGGTCACGGATCGGTCGGGCACGCACGCCATTTATTCTACCATCCCGCGCCTTCGATTCGAGGGCGAGGCGCGCCAGATCCATCGAGGGTTCGCGTCGGCCGGGCCGGGGAGCATGGCGTCGCTCCTGGGCGGGGTGGCCGGCGACGACGAAGCCGGGTCGCGGGCGTTCCGCCCCTCGCGATCCGGGTCACGGAGTGTATCGTCCCTGCCCGGGGGACGCAACGCCCACGACGAGCATCGACGCTCGGTCGGGGCGGAGCGGCCATTTCGCTCGCGGTTCCGATCCGCGAGTCGACCGAACGGCCTTGGGCTTTACAGCCCCGAGGCGTCGATCAACTCGCCCCCATTCCGCGTCGCCAACCGCTGCCAAAGCCCGGGCGCGATCCGACCTGACTCATAGTCGGCGGGGTGGGTGAAATTGGAATTCGCGGTCGGCCAAGAATCGATCGATTCCTTGATGAACCGCGCCGAGCCGTCGGCCATCAGCACGTTGATCCCGCCCCCGTGCAGGCTCGCAACCCCCCACGTCGAGCGGGTGGTGAAATTGGGGTCCGACTGATCGGGGAAGACCGGACCCCAAAACGCCGTGCCCAGGTCCGAGCCGATGACGCAAGAAAACCAGAGGTTCGCCGACGGGTAATACGAGGGGTAATCCTCCTCGAGGATCCGGAGCCGCGTCAACGAGCGTTCCCCAACGAGCATCGTCGTCGCCAGGCCATCGCCGAACGAGGAGAACCGGACCGGCGTGGGCGCCCCGAACGCCCCGTTGGCGTAAGCGACCCGAGCCGGATCGGCCGAGCAAGCCGCCCCGCGCGGCACGGCGTAAACCATCAGGGTCCCCTCGAACCCGACATAGCTGGTCCGGCCGTATCGCGGCGGCGGCTCGTCGGAGTTGATCCGTTCGGGCACGTCGTCGCCGGTCAACGACATCGCCACTAGCGCCGCGGGGTCCGCCGGGCAACCATACGTGCCGATGCTCGTCGCCGTCACAGTTCGATTGTCGGGGCTGAACACCCAAAGGTTGCGATTCAGGGCGTTGTACAAGGGGACTTGTTCGATGTAGGGCAGGATCGCCGCCAGCAAGCCGTCATTCCACTGGTAATAATCGCACTGGGGCGTCGTCGGGATGACGTAGCGGGCGTCAAAGCTCGGGGTGAAGGCCAGCGGCAACGCCTCGTTCGCGAGGTGATAGCCGTGCAACCCCAGGCCGATCTGGCGGAGGTTGTTCAGGCATTGGGCCCGCCGCGCCGAAGCGCGCGCCGACTGGACCGCGGGGATCGTCAGCGCCGCGAGCACCCCGATGATCGTCACGACGACCAACATTTCCACCAGCGTGAAGCCGTCATGCCGCCGGTGGATCCGAAGGCTGGACGCTCGCCCGCCCGCGATGGCGTCGATCATGGTCGTCGGGAGCTCCCCTCGTGACTAATCCATCATGCCGCCGACCGCCGGGCCCGCCGCGACAACCACCGCCCGAGGGCCAGCAACCCCACGGCGAGCGCGAAGACCCCGATCCGAATCGCGATCGAACTGTCCGTGCGCGGTTTGCGCATCGGATCATTCAACCCATAATGGGCGAGGGTGAATTCCGCCGCGGGCGTTTCGGTGAACTCGACCGATCCGAACTCGCAGAGCGTTTCCTTGCCCGCGATATCGACGAGCCGGACGTCGTGGATATAGCGGGAACCCGACGGGCCCACGAAATAATCCAGTTTCGACCGTTCCAACAACCGGTCACCAAAGGAACCCGCTCGCAACTCGGCCCGGACGATGGCCCAGTGAAAGGCCGGGTCGAAGGCGACCCGAACGAGGTCGGCTTTCTGGCTAGAGTGCCCCGATTCGAAGACGACCTCGATTAGGTCCCGCCCCGCCTCATTTAAACCGCGAGATCCGATGATCCGAAATCGATCGGTACCCATCATGTCCAAGATTCCGCGGCTCGCGATCGTCCACGGAGCATCCATGTATTTGCCAAAAGTCGTATGGAATTGGGCACGCGAGTGCGGATCATCGCCGATCGAAATGAGGGAGTATGGCCCGTCCTTTTTCGTGCGAGCGAGCCGAAAGCAGAGCTCATCATTACGACATATGACACTACCGCTCGCATCAAATTGCGCCGACCCGCGTTGAGATCGACTAACGAACTCGAATTTGGCGCGGTCGGGGCCGGACGCGAACCGGACCGAAGCCGCCTGCCCCAGCTTCTGACCAGCGACCCGACGAAGCGTCGCTACCCCCCGGACATCCGCGAATTCCCGTTGCAGGGCCGCGACCTCGCGCGGGTATTCCGCCCGGAAACGGTCGCCCGCGTCGAGACCCACCGCGAGCCAGGCCAGGGTGATCAACATCCGCCGGGTCCCCGAATCGGTTCGATGCGTTCGTCGATGGGGCTTGAGATAGGAGGGCGTCGGAGTTGCGACACCCCCCCTCGGCGATGTGCGGAGGGTCGAAAATCCTCGACCGCCGAAGATTTATTATTATTCAATAGCAATGGCCGGCCCACAATCGCACGAATATATCGTGCCGCCGAATTTGAGAAACACCGTATTGAAGCTGCATTCATCATTGGGATCGGCGCAGCTCGCCAGGCCCAAAAAGCAGGGTTCCTGGCGGACGGTGGAGCTGGGCGGGCCGCACGACTCGGCCATGACCACGCGCGGGGCCACGACGATGGAGAGGGCCACCAGCAGGGCGAAGCCGAGCGAGGTCGCGGTGAACGAGGCGGCGCGGAGGATCGAGCGATTCATGATGCGGTCTCCTGTCGATGTTGGTGAAGGGCGGTCGAAGTATCGATCGGCGACGGCCCTCATCGGGCCGGGGCGGACACGACCCGCGCCAAGTACCCTAGCCGGACGATCGGCTCGGCCTCGTCGTCGGTGAAGACTTCGAAAGATCCATCCACGTCCCCGGGGTTCGATCCGGCCATCAATCGGGCCGTGATCGTCTGGGTACCCCGGGCTTCGATCACGCATGGCACGCCATCCATGACCGAACAAGAGCAGGACGATTGCGACCCCTCGACGCGGATCGGGTGTCCCGTCAAATTTTGGAGTCGGAACGAGAAGCTCGAAGCCGTGTTCCCCGGGATCTCCCCGAGCGATCGGATCGAGGAATCGGGCAGGATGCTCCGTCCCCTGGCCGAGGCCATCGCGGCCTTGACCGAACCATAACGCCAAGACACGAACAACGACAGAAAGATCAAACCCACCAGGCAGGCCAAGAGGGCCGGAACGACTTCATTCAACAGGCGATTCGACAATTTGTGCTGGCTGCTGGCTGCTGGCTGCTGGCTGCTGGCTGCTCATTCGTTCCCGCCTTTCGCCTCGGCGTGAGAATGGCGCGTTGGTCACTTGGCCACACATTAATCTTCCCGATTTCGTTGGTCAATGGCCCGCCGATTTTCTCGCTTGATTTTTTTCCAGAGTCGTTTCGTCGGCTGGGTCTGGGCGAGACCTTGGCCGGACTGAAGGACCGAGTCGGCCGAGCTGGACGAGAATGGGTGACAAATCCTCGCAACCTAGTGTCCCGAGTTAGAAATCCGCCAAACAACCTTGCGCGATCGTGATTCTCATTAGAGTCGCTGCACAATAGCCGACCGGCCTGGTAAACTTCCGGGATGAGCCACACCGAACGCCTCCGACGATCGCCCAACGCCTTCCGCCAGTTGACGGGGATCACCCCAGTCGTCTTCGACCA
>JAABUQ010009107.1_pt1 | contig 13573 bp, 9 predicted proteins | sample 5560001 | NCBI WGS metagenome assembly JAABUQ01 (sample SAMN10711888, study PRJNA513371) | rock metagenome | isolation source: Antarctica rocks | place: Antarctica: Victoria Land, Finger Mt nord | collected 2015-12-18
ATGTCGTGGGCGATAATGGGGCCGATGTGCCCCGGCTCGCCGACGCGCTCACTATCCGGCACCAGGGCATGATCCAGGCCGACCACGCCGCTGTGCGTTCCCTGCAAACCCATGCTGTCCATCGGTTTGCCGATGCGCAGGCCGGGGTTGTCGGCGGGCACCAGGAAGAAGCCTTTGCCGTCTGTGGTGTCCGTCATCACCATGTAGACACCGGCATGGCCCGCGCCCGTGCAGAATGCCTTTTGGCCGTTCAGATGCCACACGCCGTCTTCCTGGTAGGCTTTGGTATTAAGAACGCTTTTATCCGCGCCGACGCCCGATTCCGACCACGCGGACGCGCCCAGGGTTTCGCGGGCAATCAGGGGTAGGTAGCGCTGTTTCTGCGCGTCCGTGCCCGCCTTGTTGATGCGGTTTGCGGTGAGCGTGTGCAGGAGCAGGATAAAGGCGGTGGCGGGGGCGACGCGGGCAATCTGTTCCACGGCATAGGTGACATTGAGGGTGTCCAAGCCTAAGCCGCCGTAGCGGGCCGGGATGCGCATGCCCAAAAGCCCGGCTTCCGCCAGGGCGTGGATGTTGGCCTGGGGAAACGCATGCTCTTCGGAGCGGGGTTCATCGGTGTGGATGGTGAGGTGTTCGGCGACAAGCTGCTGGACAGCCGGGCCGATGGAGAGGGCAGGGTAAAGCTCCTGCGGGTCTTGATCCCAGGTGAGTACCATAAGACGCTCGCTTTCTGTGCCGAGTATACCTGGGGTGGGGGAGTGTGTCAACGCGGGGGAGGGACTCTTCCTCAGCCCTCAATCATCGCCCATCTGCGCGGGCGAAACGGGGGTTTTGTCGGCTAATGTGAAACGGCCCAGGGCAAACTGTTCGGCAAGCCACGCGCCCAGCAGCGCAAATGAAAGCAGGCAAAGCGGGCTGCGCAAAAAGTAATGCATCGCGCCGCTGTGGACTGATTGCGGCGACACAAGGGGAATTTGCCAAAGCGGGCGAATAAAGGCTCTTAGGGCAACCCAAGCAAATGCAAGCAAAGCCACAACGATGCGTCGTTCGGGGGCCACAAAGCCCACGCATAAGCCGCCAAGAAACGCAGGCAAAGCAAGAGTAAGGCCCGCAGCCCAACCGTCATAGAAGGCATTGCTGCTGAACTGAGACCCGCGCAGCCACCAAACGCCCAGAGCATTGGCGGCAAAAAAAACTAGCAGGCCTGCAATGGCAGCCGTCCACACACGCAGCAAACGGATTGAAGAAGATGGCTGCGTTGGCGGGGCGGAAGTAGTCATCCCGCGGTGCCTTCCATGAGGGTAATCTGCGAGCCGCGCGGGGTCTTGGTGACTTCCACGCGAGCGGGAAACGAGTCCTTGAGTTCGTCAATGTGGGTGATGACAATGATCTTCTCAAAGTCGCTGCCGATGGCCGCCAAAGCCTCCACCAACTTTTCACGGCCCTTGCCGTCCTGGGTGCCGAAGCCTTCGTCAATGATGAGGGTTTGCAGCTTGGCCCCCGCCCGGCGGGCAAGCAGCTTGGACAGGGCGATGCGCAGGGCAAAGGCGGCGCGGAAGCCTTCGCCGCCGCTGTACATCTCTAAAGGGCGCGTGCCCAGGCTGTCGCTGACTTTGATTTTCAAGGTCTCGACGGGGCCGGTGCGCTTGGATTTGCCTTCTTCCAAAGTGTCGATGTACAGGGACATGTCGCCGTCGGTCAGGCGGTCTAGGAGGCGATTGGCTTCGTCTTGCAGTTCGGGCAAGGCGTTTTCAATGATGAGGGCTTGGACGCCTTTCTTGCCGAACGCCTGGGTGAGTTGTTTGTTGACTTCCTCGCTGCGGCGGGCATCGGCGAGAGCGGCGGCTTTGGTGTCGCGGATGACTTCCTGGGCGGCGCAGCGGTCCAAGGCGGTTTTGTGGCGGCCTATCTGCTGGTTGACATCGTTTTCCTGGCGGCGGCGGTCGCTTTCCAGGGCGCGCAGATCGTCGCGTCGCGCGGTGCGTTCGGCAAGTTCACCCGCGACATTGGCAAGGGCGGCAAGCTGGGCTTCGGCGTCGCGTCGCGCACCCTCGCGCTCGGCAAGGGTGGTCTGCGTGCGCAGCAGGCGGGTTTGGGCTTTGCCGAGAGCGTCCTGGGCGTGGTCAAGGCTGTGGTACAAACGCTCGGCGGGGGCGAGGGCGGCGACTTCGCTTCTGGCTTTGTCGCAGGCGGCTTCGGCGGACAGGTAGCGTTCCAGGCCGCGCTGGATTTTCTCAATGCGGGCTTTAATTTCGGGGGCGAAATGGCCGCCCTGCAAATGCGCGGTTTCTTCGGCGAGGTGGGCGGCCTTTTTGGGAACGTCCGAAGCGCGGGTCTGCATCTCCAGAAGCTTTTGGTCAATCTGGGCAAGACGCCTGTCAATGTCGCGGGCGTCGCGCTGCTGGGTCTTAAGGTCGGCCAGCCGGGATTGAATAGCGGTGAGTTCGGACTTGGCGCGCGCGCCTTCGCCGCGTCCGTCTTTGCGGCGGGCGGCGAGGTCGTCTAAGGCGGCCTGGTATTCTTCGCGGACGGCGGCAGTGCGTTCTTTGGACAGGGGGGTGTTGCAGACGGTGCAGACGCCTTGCTGCTGGCCGAGTTTGCCCAGGCGGTCTTCCCAGACTTTGGCTTGTTCGGTCAGACGGGCGTCTTCTTCTTTAAGGGTTTGCAGGCGTTCCTGGGCGGGGGGCAGGGCGTGTTCTAATTCGGATTGCTCGCGGGCTAAGAGGTCAAAGGCGGCCATTTGGCGGGCGATTTCGTCGCGTTCTTGCGTCAGGCGGGGCAGGTCTTTGATGCTTTGGACGGCTTCGTTGTGGGCGTCGGCGGCGACGGCAACGCGGGTACGGAGGGTGTATTCTTCGGCGTCATGTTCGCGCTGGGCGTTGGCGAGGACGATTTGGCCGCGATGCAGGGTGTCCACGTCCTGCTGCAATTGTTCGGCGCGGGCGCGGGCGTCCAGCAGGGCGGCGTAGTCGGCGGTGATGGCGGCGCGCTGGGAAAGAAGACGCTGGGCGTCGGCGATTTCGTGTTCTAGGGCAGCGCGGTCGGCATGGAGGTCGGCCAGCTCGCGGGCAGTGTTGTCAAGCTGGGCGCGGAGGGCGTCGGCGACGGTCTTCATGCCGCCAAGTTCATTGATGCGTACCGTAACGGCGTCATGCTCGGCGCGCAGGGGGGCAGCATGGGCGTTGAGTTCGTCCAATCGGGCTTGCAGAACGGTGATAGCTTCTTTGTGGGTCGCGCCTTCGGCAAGCTCGGCGGCGATAGAATTGAGGTCGCGCTCCAGGTCAACGGCGTCGGCGGCGGCGGCTTTACCCTTTTCGCGGGCTAAGGCTTCCAGTTCATCGTAGCGGCCCAAATCCAGGATGTCGGCGAGTATTTGTTTGCGCTTGCTGGGGGTCTGCTGGACAAACTGGTCGGCCTGGCCCTGGCGCAGATAGGCGCTGTTGAGAAACGTGTCGTAGTTCATGCGGAGCAGCTTTTGGATGGCCTGCTCGGTCTTGCGCGAGTCGTCGCCGGTGAGGCTGTGCCAGCCGCCGTCGCCCTTTTGCTGATAGATTTGCCAGAGGTTGCCCGACGCGCGCTTGGAGCGTTTGCGGACAACCCGGTAGGTCTGGCTGTCCATCTCAAAGAGCAGGGTGACGGACATTTCGTCGGCCCCGATGCGGACAAGGTCGTCGTGGCGGTTCTTGCCGGCGCGGGACTCGCCCCACAAGGCCCAGGTGATAGCGTCCAGGAGGGCGGATTTGCCGTTGCCGTTTTCTCCGGCGAGGCAGAGGGTGTGCAGGCCGGTCATGTCCAGGGTTGCGCCGTCTGCGCCGTAGGACATGAAGTTTTTGAGTTCTAACTTGAGGGGGATCATTTGCCCCATTATACCAGATTGGTGTGGGACGTGGGAAAGCCGGGGGCTGTCATGGCTCCCGGCTTTTCGGTGTGTGAGGGTTAGTGCGAGGCGGGCAGGTGGATGTCGCTGCTGGTGGAAATGGGCGGAGCGGCGGCGGTGACGATGCCGGTGATGACAAGCGGGTTGCGTCGGACACCAACGGTGGAGATGGCAACAAGCTTAAGGCTGATTTGGGAGCCGATTTCGGGGATGCCGAAGCGGGACGAGTATTCGTAGCTGATTTCGGTGCCATTGGGGGAGATGTTGTCCATAAGGGCGATGGGGACAAAGGCGCTGTCGGGAATGGTGGGCTTGGCTCCGGGCGAGGGGGCGGCGGCGAGGACGTGGACAGGGAAGTTGTAGCTGGGGGCGTAGACCAGGAGGCTGAATGCGCCTTTTGTGCTGCCGTCTTCATTGACAGTGGGTGTAGCGGAGGCGAGGGAGACGTTTTGAAGCAGGGGTGGCGGGGCAAGGCTGGCGGGTGCGTCGGTGGGGGGAAACTGTCGCAGGGCAAGGCAGCCGCTTCCAATGAGGCAATAGGCATTGGCGGCGGAAAGCTTGTGTCGTCCGACGCGGCCTTGCTGGGCGTTGAGGGTGTTGGCTGCCATCTGCCAGCCTGTTTTTTGTGCCATTGTCAGGGCGCTGTAGGCTTGGACGAGGCCGGCGAAGTTTTGCTGCTGGCGGGGCTGGAACCCGTCATTCGGAGGGTGAGGGCAGGGGCAGGTACGGCGGGGGCCGTGGTTGTTTTGGCGGCGGCGGACTTCATGTGCATTCCCCCGATAGGTGTAGATAAGCCCCGCACAATTGCGGGTACGGTTTTAGTATCGGGAGGGCTTGCGGGTTTCTTTAGGGTGGTGTGGAAGTTATTTTTTTGCGGTTAGCTTGAAGCGGTATGCAAATGGGGCAGAAGGCGTTCTACTAATTGGTAGACGTGGGTGCCGGGGAAGTCGGGCCAGGGTTGGGCGGGGTTGTGGGGGAGCGACTTGGCGCGCCCGATTGCGTCTGCGATGCGCTCCGGGGTGTAGGGGAATAGGTCTAAATTGCTCTCGTTGTAGCTGCCGAGTGTGCTTCTCAGATGCTTTTTCAATTGCTGACAGTTTGTGTCGGCGGGGTCGGGGTCGGCGAAGTGCAGCCAGAGCCACAGCTCAAAGCAGCGGTTGCTGACGGCAAGGCTAAAGCCTTTGCGCTGCGCTTCATGGCAGACGTTGCTTATCAAGTTGGGGGGCCAGCGGTCTACGTCAAGCATCAGCCATTGTTCGTCGTCCGGGCCGAGGTCATACTGCCGCTTGAAGTCCACAAGCCGCGCGAGGACGTGGTTGGGCGCGGACAAAGTTGTGCCACCTGCATCCAATGTAATGACTTTGAGGCGAGAACTGCCGAACAAGCCCTCCAGGTATTGCTTTTCGGTGTGGGTGCCTTCGGTGGCGATGACAAACAGCCTGGCGTCGCGCACGTGTTCTTTGCGGGATACCAATCCGGTGCGTGACTGCATCAGGCTTTGCTCCCGGCGGGTGCGGCCTCGCTGCTGCTGTCTTGTTGTTCCTGGCTTGTGTCTGTTGTCCAGCCGAGGTGTTTGATGTCGCTGATGAAGGGGATGGCCCCGAAGCGTCCGTTGAGGTAGCCTTTTTCAATTTGCAGGTCGTCGCGCAGCTTGAACTCGGCGAGGGAGTAAAGGCTTGATGCGCCGTGGTTGTCTTTTTCCACGAACCAGATTTCGTCGCGCCGGAGCAGGTCAAGGTCAAGCAGGTTGGTGTCGTGGGTGGTGAAGATAAGCTGGCTTCGGGTGTGCTGGGGGTTGCCTTCCAGGGCAGCTTGGAGGAACATGCGCGAAAGGTGGGGGTGGAAGCGTCTGTCTAGCTCGTCTAATACGACTGTTGTTTCTGATGCGTATTTAAGCGTGAACAATGGATGTATCAAGTTAACAAGGCGTTGTGTTCCATCCGACTCCTCGTCCATTGTAAAATAAACTGGCTTGCCTTGTTCTGTTTGATGCTGCATCCGAAGCCGAATACGGACAACCTCTCCGTTTGTTCCTTGCTGGAGGAAGTAACGTTTGCCGTCGTCCATTTTCACTTCAGCAATCGCGTTTTTCCCTATTCTGCTCATATCACGGATAATCTCATCCCACATCTGCTCCGAAACTTCGGGTAAGTTTTTGTCTAAATCAAAAGGAACTTCTTCTGTTTCAATTGCACTAATACCGGTTCCTGCGGCTTGGACGACATTGGAAAGAAAGTCGGTTAACGACTTATCCTCGTGCGCTATCATTTCCAACTGTTCTGCTTGTGGTTCTGCGCTAATAACTAGAAGCGCATCTTGGAACCAGTCCATAAGCGGCTTTACCGTTGCGACGTTTCGCTCGTTGGCTTCCGTTAAAAAGAGCTGGTTCGGCTTCATACCTTGCGCGATGAACCGCAAATACTGCGCCTGCTCTTCTGTCTTGCCCTGCATCTGTGGCCCCGGCTCAACAACGAGTTTCCCATCATCCGCCGTGGTTCTCTGGAACAGCAGTTCTTCCGTTTCGTTGGCGGTGGCATAAAGCCATTCTTCCTCCACACGCCGCGCGCTCAGGCGAAAGCCGTAGTTATACAGAATGCCCTGCGTCCGCACGACAAACTCAAACTTGCTGAACTTATTGGGGTCTTGTGCGCCCAGCCGAAACGGGCGCGTGCCTGTCGCCTGCTCGCCGCGTCTGCCGTTCACAATCAGGTCGCGGGCAAGCACGATGGCTTTGACAAGGTTGGACTTGCCGGACGCATTGGGGCCGTACAGCCCCGCCGCGCGCAGGACGGAGCCGCCCTTGTGGGCGTCGCCCGGCACGAGATGGGAGGGGTGCTGCGGGTCGCTTGCGGTGGCCGCCATGCTCAGCACCTGCTCCGCGTCAAAAGAAAGAAAGTTTTCCACCGAAAATTGCACCAGCATGATGAACCTGTTTGCCAAAGATTAAAAGTGTGTTCTTATCTTACCATGTGCCGCGTGATAAGGCCAATAGGCGCGACAAAATACTGGCCGCCGTGTTAGGCTGGTGTTGGGCAGTAGGTCGCGTCTAGGTCGGCAGTAGGTCGCGTCTAGGTCGGCAGTAGGTCGCGTCGTAGTCAGGCGCAGGTATAATCACGCTATGGCCTACACCCCCCCCATCCGCCTCATGCACTTTGCCGATGTCCATTTCGGCGTGGAAAACTATGGACGCTTTGACCCGGCGACGGGCCTGCCGTCGCGCCTGGTGGACTTTCGCGACGCGCTCAATGCCGCCATTGACATCGCGCTGGAAGCGAACGTGGAACTGGCGGTCTTCGCGGGCGATGCGTACAAGACGCGCGACCCGAACCAGACGCACCAGCGCGAGTTTGCGGCGTGCTTGTCGCGATTGGCGCAGGCCGGCGTGCCGATTGTGATGCTCGCGGGCAATCACGACATCCCCAATATGAAAGGGCGCGCGAATGCGATTGAAATCTTCGGCGCGCTGATGGGCGGTGCTCTGCGCGTGTTTGATACGCCGCGCCGCGAGGTGGTGCAGACCAAAAGTGGCTACAGCGTGCAGGTGGCGGCGGTGCCGTATTTAATCAAGTCGCTCGTTCTGGCGCGCGAGGAGTATAAAGACCAGGGCGTGCAGGAAACCACGGGCCTGATTGTGGACAAGTATGTGGGGTGGCTGAACAAATTGGCGTCGGAGTGCGACCCGGACTTGCCCACGGTCTTGATGGGGCATTTCAGCGTTGCCAATGCGCGGCTGTCGGCGGGGCAGGTAGGGTATCTAGTGAACGAGCCGGAAGTGCCGCTGTCTGCCTTGACGCAGGCCCCGTTTGATTATGTCGCTCTGGGGCACATTCACCGCTTTCAAGACCTGCACAAAGGCGAGCAGCCGCCGGTCGTGTATTCCGGCAGCATTGAGCGCATTGACTTCGGGGAGCGCAAAGAAGACAAAGGCTTTGCATTGGTAGAGCTGGTCAAGGGCAACACAGAAGTGCGGCATATGACTGTTCCGACCCGGCGCTTTGTGGAGATTGAAACGGATGGAACCCAATCGGGCGACGGCATTACGGAGCACATGCTGCGGGAGTTTGCGAAGCACGACCTGCGCGATGCCGTGGTGAAGGTGTCGTTTAAGCTGCTGTCCGAGCAGCAGCCTGCCCTGCGCGAAGGCGACCTGCGGGCGGCCCTCGCCCCGGCGTTTATGGTGGTGGCATTGCACAAGGACATTGCGCGAGACACGGATGCCGTGCGCTCCAAGGTGCTGACGGAGGCGCTAGACCCGCTGCAGGCACTAGCGACTTATTGTGATACCCGCGATACATTGCGCGCGCGCCGCGACGAATTGGTGGAGGCCGCGCGGCCCCTGGTGCTGGCATTGGAACAGGAAGAAAGTGTGTAGCGGGGGATCGTCTTTTTGGCATGGGCTTGTACCGTGTGTACCAAACCCCCGGCAGGGACGAGGCCACACCCTCACGGGTGTAAGATAGGTAAAGCCAAGCGGTTCTTATGTCCGGCAGGACATGGCTTCTTCTTTGCCGGGGGTTGTTTGCCCCCGGCATTGTGCTGTCTTATGCCCGCGTTACAGGCGTCAATGCCCCGCCTGCGGCTGCCGACTGCCAGGCGGCTTCGGTGAGTTCGATGGTGTGCAGGCCGTCAATTGGCGCGGCGGCAATCGGCTCCGTGCCCAGGATGGCGTGGATGAAGTTGGTGTCTACGTCTGAGCCTGCGGGCATGTCCGCAGGCTCCGGGGTGAACAAGTGCCCGTCCGTCCCCTGCACCTGAAACCCGCCGCCGTTGCGCACGTAAAAGCTGCCGCGCTCGCACCAAATGGTGATGTCCTCGTACCAGCCGGCGGCGTCCCCCGCAACCGTGATTGTCCCCAGCGCGCCGCCGACAAACTGCACCGTCAGGGCCGTGTTGATGTCCACGGGCGTTCCCCGGTTGTCCATAAACGCGGACACTTTGTCCGGGGCCAGGGCGGTTGTCCACAGCACGATGTCCAAGAGATGCGAGCCACTGTCGTTGATCTGTCCCCCGCCCGACAAGGCCGGGTCTTGACGCCAACTGCCCACGGTTCCTTTGGCCCAGCCCTGCTGCTGCAACGCCGTGACAGCCTGCACCGCCCCGAACTCCCCGCTTGCGATCTTTTGCTTGATGTAGCGAAACTCCGGCTGCGCATGACGCTGATAGCCCAGGCCGACCACTTTGTCCGTTTCGCTGATCTTTGCCAGCAGGGCATGCGCGTCCGGTACGTTTGTCACCATCGGCTTCTCCAACAAGACGTGCGCGCCGCTGCTCAGACAGTCTATGGCCTGCCCAAAGTGCAGCGTGTGCGGGGTGCAAATCACGACGGCATCGGGCTTCTCGGTGTCCAGCATCTTGCGGTAGTCGGCATAGCAGGGCAGGTCGGCCACGGCCCCATTATGCCCCGCCCTAGTTCTGTCCAGGCTGAGTTCGCTGATGTCTGCCATGCCGACAAGCTGCACCTGCGGCAGTGTCAGAAGATTGCGGATGTGGCCCTGCGCCATGCCGCCCACGCCGATCAATCCCACGCGAAGTGTGTCCATTGGTGTTTCTCCCTTGTTTCTGCTAAAACTTCCACTCGTGAATGCTAAAACTCCCATTCGTAATCGCGCAGCCGCCGCGCGGCAAGCGCAATCGGCACCAGCCCTGTCGCCAGCGACAGCAGCACGAACAGGCTGATGCCGAGCATCTCTGCCGCGCGTGCCCCGATAAGCCCCTGCGCGGGCAGCAGGGTGGCCGCCGCGCCTATCACGCCGCACAGCATCAAATACGCCGTTGCCAGCACGAAACCCAGCAGCAAGGCCCACACGCTCGCCCGGTGCGCGGGGTTCTCGTAAACAAAGCGCGGGAACAATCCCGCCAGCCCGACGCCCAGGCCCGACAGAGCAAAGCACGCCGGGCCGAGGCACCCTAAAGCCGCGCCGACCTGCATCGCGCTCAGTCCGAACAGCGGCCAGGCGATCAAGGTCAGCACGCCCACAATGCTCGCGCACAGTCCAAACGACCCCAGCCACTTCGCCCGCACGAACGCGCCGCGCGCAATCGGGGCCGCCAAAACCAGCCAGGCCCCGCGTCCCTCCAAGCCGACCGACGTGAGCGACACGATGCTGGTCACCATATACAAGATCAGGCCCAGCATGCCCAGGGCCAGCCCCCCGTACAAGTCGCTGTCCGCCCCTGCGCTCTGGCCCTGGGCGGCCCGCAGCAACAGCGGCACCAAAAACAGCAGCCCTGCCGTTCCGATCTGCCCTAACAAGATCAGGTCACGCTGTAGATACCGCGCATCCTTTGCCAGCAATCCCCAGACAGGCGACGCGACCCCGCGCGTCCACCTCGCACGTTCCCCGTGCGTGCTCGCCTGCACCCGCCCGCTGTCCAGCGGCTCCAAAAAGGCGTCGCTTGCCAGCACGCGCGCCCCCAATGGCAGGCACACGCCGACCAAAACCGCTGCCGCCGTCAGCAAAGCCGCCAATCCTGCCCACCCGCCGAGGGAAAGCGCGCGTCCGCCCGCCGTGTCTTGCAGCATCTTCGCCGCCCACGCGGACGGCAGCAGGTCGGCGAAAGCCACGCGCGCATGGGGGCCGTGCGCCTGTCCCAAACGACCCTCACCCGGCGTAGAAATGCTGAGTGAGGGCCGAGGGGTGAGGGCTGTTCCCCGCAAAGCCGCCTGCAAACGCGACGCATCCAAACCTCCGCTTTGCGCCGCCCGGCTCGCCCTCACCACGGCCAGGCATGTAATCGCCAGCCCCAGCCCGACACTCACCAGTGTCACCGCCACCCGCACCCGGCGCATCCCCAACGTGTGCGCCGCGCCAAGCAGCAGCAATGCCGTTGCCAGGGGCGGGATCGCCAGCAGCAGCACGGTCGCCACCCCCAGCCACAGCCAGCCGCCTGCGGACAATCCCGATGCCCACCCGATGCCGATCAAAACAGGCAAGCCCAAAGCCGCCGATTGGGCGGCGTTGACTGCGGCGGCATCCAGCAGCTTCGCGCCCACCACCGCCCGCACATCGGTCGGCGTGGTCAGCAGCAGCGGCAGGTCGTCGCCCTGAAACAATGTGGCGGCCACAAACGGCACCGACCCGGCCAGCAGAAAGAAAAACAGATATTCATACGCCCGCCCCGCGAGAGCCGACGCGGTGGGCGTCAATCCGCCCCCCAGCGGCACATTGGCCTGCGCCAGCTTCACCAGTGCCGCCGACAGCGCGCCGACCACGCCGACAAACAGCAGCCCAAACACGGCCAGCCCGCCGATCACCCATCGCTGCCGAGCGCCGGACGTGCGCACGGCGTTGAAAAGCATGCGCCCGCGAGCGCGCACCAGCACCCCGAACAGCGTCCAGCCCGCCGAAGGGCGCACTGCATCCATGAAAACTTTCTACGCACGGCAGGACATCCGCGCCCGTGTCTACTCCGAGTCGGTGACAACCAAACCCTGCTCGCGCAGCCAGGCCAGGGCGGCATCGGTGCGGGCCGCATCGCCCGACAGTTCCACCACCAGCCAGCCGCCGGTTTGGGCATTGACATCCGCGCGCAGAATGTTGGGCGCGACATCAAAATCAGTGACCAGGCGGGTGACGACGGGTTCGGTGAGACGCGCCAGCGGGTAGTGAAGCTGGACTTTGCGGGTGGTGTTGCTCATGGCGTGCGGTTCGCGATTGCACGCGCTTTTTCCTGCCTTGCCGTGCCTGCTTTAAGGCAGACCTTCGGCTTTGTGACGGCTTTTCCAGCGCGCAGCAACGACGGAAGGATTTGTTCCGTCGTCGGTACGCGCTCGCAACAAAGCGGCAACGCGCAAGCCGCGCGCGGGCAAAGGCTCTGTCCTGGCGTTATTGTGTGCTACAATAGAGGGCGCAAATGCTTTGCTTTGCCTTCCAAACCAGATTTATCTTCGGTTGCCTATGACGCTTCGACACTTTGCTGCTCTTTTTGCGCTTTGTCTTTTCACGCTCCCGGTGACGCTTGCCCGCGCGGACACGGTCGTCAAACGGCTTGCGCCGGGCGTGGTCTGGACGCAGCAAGTGGACAGGGCGACCCCGCTGATCGTTAATGTGCTGGATATTGATCTGCGTGCGCCCGGCGTGCATGTCGGGGTGGGGATTGGGCAGGACAAGGTCAGCGGCACGGATGCCTCGAAGGGGCGCGAGGATGTGTCCCGGTACGCGCGTCGTCACAATTTGCTGGCGGCGGTGAATGCGGACTTTTTTCCCTTTACAGGCGACCCGCTGGGCGTGGGCATCAAAGACGGCGAATTGTTCAGTGAACCCTGGACGGGCAATGCCAAAGGCGGGCCGCGCACGGCTCTTGGCATCGGGGCGGATGGGCGAACGGCCCTGATAGGCACGCTGGGGTTCCTGGGGGATTTGCAGGCCGCTGACAATGCGCGCTATTTTATCAACGGCATCGACCGGCCTGTCGGGGCGGGGGAGATCGTGGTCTTTACGCCGCGTTACGGCCCGATCACCGGCTGCCGCAAGGGCGGAACCGAAGTGGTGCTGGGCGCGGTCAACGGGGCGGTGCAGGCGGACAAGCTGATGGTCGGGCGCGTGGTGAGCGTGCAGGCAAACAGCGTCCTGCCCGCGTTTATCCCGGACGGCGGATTGGTGCTGTCGGCCAGTTCGGGGGCGGGGGCCGCGTTTCTCGGCGCGCACTGCCGGGTGGGGGATAAAGTGGGCTTTGTGCTTTCGGTCGCGCCGCCGGGGCAGACGCACGACGGCATCAAGATCGCGTCCTTGCTGCCGTCTGCGGGGAGCCTGCCATCGCGCGGGACGGCGACCATCGGGCGCGGGGCGCTGCTGTGGAGCGGTGTCAGCCAGGCGGTGGGCGGCGGGCCGCGATTGCTTTTTGATGGGCAGGTCGCCATTGACGGCCTGGCCGAAGGCTTTGACGCAGGCTTTACCGATCACGCTTACCCGCGTACAGGTGTCGGCATCAGCCGGGACGGCTCGCACTTGATTATCGTGACCGCCGATGGGCGTCAGGCTTTGTCGCGCGGGGCGACATTGGGCGAGATGGCGGCGATCCTGAAACGCTTCGGGGCGTGGAACGCGATGAACTTTGACGGCGGCGGGTCTACCAGCATGGCTGTTGCGGGGCTGACCGTCGGCAGCCCGGAAGGCAGCGGCGCGGAGCGTCCCGTCGCCGACATGCTGACAATCGCCAGCGACTTCGCCCGCGTGCGCTATCCCGCCGATGCCCCGCTGGTGTTTCCCCCGCCCGTCGGCGCGTTGGCCCTGACCGCGCAGACGGATGCGCAGATCGCCCTGCCGCCTGCGCCTGTTTTGGCGGGCAGCGGGACGGCCCTGCATCTGCGCGTGGCCGGGCGGGACATTGCGGGCAGCGACCCGCGCATTGTCTGGCAGGGCACGGCCAATGGGACGGGGTTTACAAGCCAGCGCGGGTACTTTTTCGCTCAGCAGCCCGGTATGGGCACGGTCGCCGCGCTGTTTGACGGGCAATTAGTCACGGGAAAGATTATCGTGCAGGCCAAAGCGCCGCCGCTTGCCACGTTTGCCATTCGCGCCGACATCGGCCCCGACCCGCAAGGGGCAAGCAATCGCAGCTCGCTGTTTGTGCGCGTGCTGGACAAAAACAACGCCCCCAAAGTTCTGTCTGTTGTCCATCTGATCGTGACAGGCGGGATCGCCGACCGCCCCGACGCCCAGACCGACCCGGACGGGGGCGTCACTGTGGGCATCA
>JAABUQ010009108.1_pt1 | contig 13572 bp, 17 predicted proteins | sample 5560001 | NCBI WGS metagenome assembly JAABUQ01 (sample SAMN10711888, study PRJNA513371) | rock metagenome | isolation source: Antarctica rocks | place: Antarctica: Victoria Land, Finger Mt nord | collected 2015-12-18
CCGATCCCATGAGAGCGGTAAGAAAGAGGCTCCCATCGCGCAGTCAGATAGAAGGCAGAGAAACAGCCGTTTTGCCCAAGCGACCCAATCCATGTACCTTTCGCGGTATGGGCATGTGCCAATGATCAATCCCTCTGTATAAGGGTCGCCTCGCGAAGACGGAGAATCATCCGCGTCGGTCGCGACGCCGAACGAGGCGACGAGCAGTGCGTGGAATCTGTCCATTTGGAGTACACCCTATTTTGACAGATAGCGAAATCACCTTCTGGTAAGCTTTTTGCAGAAGAGGACTGAGAACGTCACCGGCAAAAGCGCGCTATGATAGGTTGCTACGGGCGCAATCGGCGGGAGGTCAGTTCTGAAGATTGGGATCATTTCGGATATCCACGGCAACTGCGTCGCCCTCGATGCAGTCCTGCGCCACCTGGGCCGCGAGCCGGTGGATCGCATCGTCTGCCTCGGCGACATCGCCGGCAACGGTCCGCAACCGCGCGAGGCGATCGATCGCGTGCGCGCCCTCGGCTGCCCGGTGGTGATGGGCAACGGCGAGGCGCAGCTCCTGCGCCCTGTGCCCGTCGAGGACGGCGGCGAGCAGATGCGGCGCTTCTACGAGATCTATCGCTGGGGCGCGGCGCAACTCTCCGACGCTGATCGCGCATTCATCGGGGGCTGCTCCCCGACCATCACCGTACCCCTCGGCGAGGGCGCGACCCTGCTCTGCTGCCACGGCTCGCCGCGATCGTTCTACGAGGGAATCAGGAGCGAGACGCTGGAGAGTGAGATGGACGAGTTGCTGGCAGGCGTCACGGCTACAGTGGTCGCATGCGGGCACACCCATCGGCCGTTCGTGCGGCGGCATCGCGGGCTGCTCATGCTGAACCCGGGCACAATCGGCGTCGCGACAATCGTCGCGGCGGACGGAGGGCGGCGGCACCGGGCGCCATGGGCGGAATATGCGGTAGTGACCTGGGAGGATGGGGTGATCGGCCTCGACTGCCGCCGCATACCGATCGATCCCGGTGCGGTCCGTGCCGCGACACTGGCGAGCGGCATGCCGCACCGGGCGTGGTGGCTCGACGCATTTGCCGAGCTGCCCTAGGCCCTCAAGACGCATGGGTCATAACTCAGCCATACCCGTTGCTTTCGAGACGTTGATAAAGAGACGGGTTTCTAAACGCGATCCATTGGGAAAACGGGGCGGTTTGTGCTGAGTACAAGGGAGTTTAGAAAACGTTCCTTTCTGAGACGCCCGCTTTCTATCCTTACACTGTTTCTATTTCTTCGCAAAGAAAAAGCCGCCACCCCAAGGTGGCGGCACTGCGTACCATTGCCGCGCAGTACACGATTATGGTGTCACCAGCTTCGGGCTCTTCGGATCGATCGGCTCTGTGGGAGTGACCGTTGAGGCGTCCTTCGATGTCACGCCTTCTTTGACATCTTCCCGATCCCGTCCTCCCTTCGGCTCCTTGTCCCCGCTCCTGGTCGGGGCGGTGTCGGCGGCGGACTTTCCTGACTGCTGCTTCTCTGGCATTGGCTGGCCTCCATCCTCAATCGGTTCCACAGTGAACGACTTTTCCGGTGCAGCAATCTCGATGCCATGGACACCGGCTCCCTGCGGGATGCCGACGCGGGACGGAAAGGCGCGCGGTGACCGAGCCGGTTGTCCGTCCGCGTTGTGCGAGATGCGGTGAGACCGGGCTATCCCGAAACGTACCTCAGCACCAATGGCGTGTAATCGTAATAAATAGCCACGTAAGAGTACCGTGAACATTCGGCGACCTTATAATGTGGTCAGCTGACGTGGATGACGGGCCGCCGGGTCGGCTCCGGCTCCGCCTTACGCAACACCTCGTGCGTCACCGGCGCCGTGTCCCCCTCCCCGAAGAGGACGTAGCGCACCAGCAGCCCGAAGGGGTTGCGCTCGCTCCAGTCGAAGTAGGCATGCGGCACGCTGCCCGTCTCATCACGCAGGTGCAGCAGCAGGGCCGCGATCGCGTTCGGCACCGCCGCACTCTCGCCGCGCAGCATCCGGTATCCGTCGACCTCCGCCCCGATGACCGTCAACTCGGGCGCGAACTCCGACGCGTCGCGCACCGCGATCTCCAGGAAGAGGGGAGTGTCGCTTTCCGGGATCCGATATTCCGCCCGTTGCTCCGCCATCTTTCTGCCATACTCCTCGGTATCGCGCGGGAATGGGTAGTGCGCGATCAGATGCACCGTGCCGGTATGCGCGTGGATCTCATCAATGAAACGTTGGGCAACCGGATCGAGCGCGACTCCCGAGACGCGCAACTCGGTCGTCCGCCGGAGCCGCGAGACGAGCGAGGTGAGGATGATCGTGCCGATGAAGAAGGCAGCGATTTTCACCCCGTCCGGTCGCTCGTAGACATTGACCACCGTCGTGTAGGCGAAGACGAGGGCAATGACGGCGAACGCAATCAGCAACGGCCGCGAACCGGTGCGTCGAATCGAAATCGTCACGGCGACTGCGGCAGAGGTAATCAGCACGAGCACGCCGGTCGCGTACGCACCACCCTGCTTGTCCACGTCGGCGTGGAAGAGCAGCGTGATCGCGAAGGAGACCGCCGCGAAGACGAGTACGAGCGGGCGAACGGCCCGCGCCCATTCCGGCGCCATCCCGTAGCGGGGCAGGTAGCGGGGCACAAGATTGAGCAGCCCCGCCATCGCGGAGGCGCCCGCAAACCAGAGGATGCAGATCGTGCTCACGTCGTAGACCGTGCCGAAGCCGTTGCCGAGATACTGGTGCGCGACGTAGGCGAGCGCCCGCCCGTTCGCTGCCCCGCCGGGCTGGAAGGCATCGGCGGGGATCAGCGTGATCGTCACGAAACTTGTCGCGAGCAGGAAGACGCTCATTACGAGCGACGCCGTCAGCAGCAGTGCGCGCGTATTGCGGATGCGCCCCGTCGGCCGCGCGGGATCGTCGCCGTCCCCACCCCGCACGAGCGGCATGACCGCCACCCCCGTCTCGAAGCCGGAGAGCCCGAGCGCGAGCTTGGGGAAGAGCAGCAGCGAGACGCCGACCATCGCCAGCGGGCTGGCGTGCGCAGTCACCAGCGCATGCCGCCAGTCAGTGACGACGCTGGGATGGTGGATCACCTGCGCGAGCGCGACGACGACGACGACGAGGTTGAGTGCGAGGTAGATCGCCACCAGGCCGACCGCGATGCCGATCGCCTCACCGAACCCCTTGAGGAAGACCGCACCCAAGAGGGCGACGAGCACGAGAGTGATCAGCACACGTTGACCGTGCAGCAGATGCGGGGTATAGGGGTTCTCGATCAGATGGGCGGTAGCGTCTGCGGCGGAGAGGGTGATCGTGATGACGAAGTCGGTAGCGGCGAAGCCGAGCAGGCAGAGGACGAAGAGTTTGCCCGGCCACCAGGGGAGGAGGCGTTCGAGCATGGCGATCGAGCCTTGACCATGCGGACTCTCGGCGGCGACACGGCGGTAGACGGGCAAGGCGCCGGCGAGGGTGACGACGACGAGGACGAGCGTGGCGAGCGGGGAAAGGGCACCGGCAGCGAGGGCGGCGATGCCGGGTTGGTAGCCGAGAGTGGAGAAGTAATCAACGCCAGTGAGGCACATCACCGCGGACCAGGGCTTCTGGGCATGGGCGCCCTCGTGGGCATGCGGGCCCTCGGCATGTTCGGTCTCGCCCTGCAGGAACCAGTGGGCAAAGCGGTTTCGCCGCTCTGGTGGCACCGCTGTCGCTGTCGCCATGCCGGTATCTCCCCTCACATCACGCGCCGGGTGCGGCGCTTTGCCGTTCCAAGGCATCCCGCCAGGGCGACACTTCTCGACGCCCTTCGCGGCCGCATCGTCACGCCCATCCGGCACCGTACGGCGGCGCATCGGCCCGGCTCTTGCTCTGCCTCGGGGACGCATATGCACGGGACATGCCGAAACACGATTGGCAGGAGAGATCCGATCGGGAGGCGAACGAGCGAGCTGATGGTCACCACCCTTCTCATCTACCTGCCGCGCGATCCCGGTGCTGGTACCACGCTCTTCGTTGGCATCCGCGTCACCGCCTTCGCTCTCGTCACCGTCCGCCGCGTGCGTATCGTCGATCGCACCGACCGGTTAAACGGTGATGAGCGGGACGTTATTGAGTGCGTCGCGCATACCCAGAAACCTGCCCACCCTCGGGTGCCGATAGCATCGTTCCCGCCCCGATGGTTTCGTATTCCGGCCCATGACGCAGTGGACGTTTGTTGTATGATGACTGAGCCGAGCGTGTGTTCTAACCGTCTACCTATCCTGCCGCCTGCTATTCCCGCAGGGCCTGGAGTGTCGCCTGTTGCAGCGCCGGATCAATTAGCGCCTGCATATGATTGACGGCGAAGGTCTGGTGCGGCGCGCCGAAGGCGTCCGGCCATGTGCTGCTTTCCGGCCCGACCGCCGAGTCGCCCTTGTCCAGTTCGGCCAGGCCACCGAAGCGATCGGCCACGCCGGGGATACGCGCCAGTTGCTCCACGAGGAAGGCGCTCGCCGTCCCTAGTAGGTGGACGGTGTGCCCCATCTCACACAGGTAGAAATGGATGAAGGTCGGGTTCGTGCCGCCGAAGCCGTAATACCGCACGCCCGGGAGCGGCTGTTCGCCGTCCGCCAACCCCTGCAGCATCGCGCTCTGCGGATCGAGTTCGTCGAATCCCGGCCCCTGTGCCAGCGTGCCGAAGGAATGCAGCAGTGCCTCGCGCACCCGGTTGGCAAGGTCTGCCAGGATGGGGTCGATCCGATGCCCGAGCATACTGCCCAGTGGGCCGGGCAGGTTATGGCCGAGGCTGCAGAAATCCATCTGATTGCTGAGCGTCGTGTTGTATGTGTCCGCCAACTTGGGCATGTACGAGCCATGATGCGGCGTGCAGAGGGTAATCACCTTGCGCAGGTGTGGCACGCTCCCGCTTCCCAGTTGTTTCAACGCCGCCCGCGCCACGAGGCCGCCCCGACTGTGGCAGAGCAGGACGAGCGGCGGGACCGCGCCGCCGTTCGCGACCACGTCCTGATCGTAGGGGGTGAAGACGCGCTGCTCCAGCGCACTCAGCACCGCGACGGCTTCGGTCACGGCGTACTGGATCAGATCACCGGGCTGGCGCTGGCTCCAGGTGACGGCGGTGATTCCCTCATTGCGGAGTAGTTGGACCCACGCAGTGACGCTGCCTGCCTGATAGGGTGGTGAGGATCCCAGGCCACTGGCGCCGTGGGGCTGAGCATTGAGATCGAAGAGCCAGGTGTTGGCTGGGTTCAGGCCAACGGGATCGGCCCAGTGCTGAGCATTCCCCCCGATGCCATGAATCAGCACGACGATGGGTGCGTCCAGCCGCCCGGCCGCGACCGCCAGGTCGGGCAGGGTGTTCTCGCCGCTACAATGTTGCTGAAAATCGTTGAGCAGGCCCTCGAAGGTTGGTTGATCCATCCGTACGTCCCCCTCATGTCCACGGGATCGCTGTCGCCATGACCGGAATGCTCAGCATGCTATCACACCGTGCTGAGGCGTAACAGACACCCGCTGGCTGCTCAGGACGGACGCACCTCAGGACAGACGCATCATACCGGGCGGAGGTGATCGGTCATGCATGCCGCTCCCGGCGGATCGTGAGAGAGAGGGTGATGGTGATGCCTGCGTCACGGTACCGTCGCCGCAATGGCTGCCACTGCGAAGACAAGGCGACGACGCTACAGCCAATCCTGCCGGTGGAAGAGCCAGAGGATGCCGCCGCTGATCAGCGCGATGCAGAGGAGCATCAGCCCGAGGCCGACCGGGGTCTGCACCGGCAGGTCGTGCACGCTGGCCCCGATGCTCGTCCCGAACAGGCTGATGATCAGCGTCGCGGGCAGGATAATCGTCGAGACCATCGTCAGGACCTTGATCACCTGATTCGTCCGGTGCGCCATGTGCGAGACGTAGATGTCAAACGCCCCGACCACCGCCTCTCGTGCTGCCGCCATCAGGGCGAGCACCCGCGCCAAGCGGCTTTCCAGATCGCGAAAGTACTCCTCTGCCTCAGTGCCCGCCACCCATGGGAAGTCGGGGCGCAGGAAGGCGGCGAACACGTCGCGGTGCTGCTCCGCGAGCTGGGCAAGCGCATATGCATACCGCTTGAACCGCAGCAGGTGTTCGAGGACGCCTCGGTGGGGTCGCGTAGGGCGCGCTCTTCGAGCAATTCGACCTCGGCCTGCAGGTGGCGGTTCAGCTCCTCGTAGTAGGTAAGGGTCTCGTCGAGGACGAGATAGAGCATGAAGGAGGCATCCATCGCGACCAGTTCGGGGCTGGTGTGCGCCCGTGTGGCGAGATGATCGGCGAAAGGAAGGGGCCGCTTATGGGCGGTGACGAGGAAGTTCTTCCCGGCGAAGAGGTCGAGCTCGCGGGCCTCGACGCGGTGGCGGTCGGGATCGAGGACGGCGACAGTGGCGCTGACAAAGAAGTGACTGGGATAGATGGAAAGGCGGGGACGATGCCAGGAGGCGAGGGCGGCGCGCACCGCCCCGCGATGAAGGCTGAGGGTATCGGCGACAGCACGGAGATCCACTTCGCCGTACGACGCGAGATCCACCCAGACGAAGTGCTCGTCCGCTGCAACGAGTGCGGGCACGGTGTCGAGCGCGACGGCGGTCGGTGGTCGGCCGGATTGGAAGAGCCATGCCTGCACGGCATCCTGCGCAGGCATGTTCGCGTGGTCGCCTACGTTGCCCTTGACCTCGACAATGCCCTCGGCGGGGGTCGGCACATCGGTCGTCCCGCCGTTGAGATCGGGCACAATACTCTCCCCCGCAAGGGTGACGCCCGCGCCATCGGGCGGGGGGCGGCGGGGGCGGACCCGGAAAACCCGCCGCGTCGCGTTCAATGATCGGGCGGGGGGCGCCGCAGGCTCCACTTACCCCAGCACGCGCTTGGCGGCTGCGGCGATCATCTCCGGGTCGATCCCCGGCGCCGTCAGTTGCGGCTCCTCCGCCAGTTCGGGCGGATCGAACCCCTCCGGGATCGTCTCTTCCACGCGCAGCGCCGACCCGTCCTCCGGGTGCGTCCCCTTCCAGATCTTCGCCATCTCGGTGTAGTCCGACGGGCTGAAGCGGAACATGATCTGGTGCAGTCCCTGCTCCTCCAACTTGCGCGCCTCCGGGAACCGCTTGTTGCTGATGTCCGGGATCGGGAAGAGCTTCGACAGGTCCGCTCCCGTCAGTTCCTCCAGCGCCTTCGCGTACGCCACGATGTGCACCCCGCCGCGCACGAGCAGATACCCGACCGCCGCGCGTGCCGCCGGGTCATCCACCATCTCGTAGACGCGGATCTTGTTCGCCCGCGCCCCGCACTCGAGGAAGAAGTTGTGAATCAGGTCCAGCTTGAGGTTGCCGCTGGAGAAGACGTTCATCCCCGTCCATGGGTTACCCATCGAGTCCACCGGCAGCGCCGTCTGGCCGCTGGCAATGAAATGGTACGCATTGCGCGCGTCTACCGCCGTCTTGAGCGGCGCGGTGGCGGGGTCGGTGCCGCGCTTGGTGGCGCCGGTGAGCAGGAGGTTGATGGCGTAGGTGATCGTCTCAATATGGCTGAGCTCCTCGGCGGCGATGTTGGCGATCAGATCGTAGTACGGGCGCGCCTTGCTCTTGCCACGGAAGTTGAGCGACTGGAAGGTGTAGTTCATTAGGGTGGACATTTCGCCGAACTTGCCGCCCAGGAGTTCCTGGAGAGCGGCGGCGGAGTCGGGGGACGGGCCCTTGGGTTCGGGGAAGTCGACGGCGATTTTGTCGATGCGTAGGTACATGGTCCCTCCTCTGGGCGGTGGTGTGGGCACAGATCCGTCCGTTGCCGGATGCTCCATGCCTGCGGCTATGCGGGGACAATCCCTTCACCCCGGCTGCATGCGACATGCGCAAGGGCGATGCCATTACGTGCTCCGTCGGCGATTGCATCGGACGAGGCGACGGGCCAGGAGCAGCCCCGCAGCGAGTGCCGTCGCCTCGAGTGCGAACATGAGCGCGCACGGCACAACGCAGCAGAAGCCGTTGCGCCCCGTCGGGATCACGATGTCGTCGGTTCGTGCGGACCAGCCCTGCATCTATCCACCCCCGCTATACGCCGCTGCATGGGCCACGCCCCGAACCCACCCCCGTGCGGAGTCAACCGTGGACATCCTCCACCGCTTCCTTGATCGCGTCCTCGTACGCACGTTCTGGTATCCCGTCCGCGCCGCTCCGATCCTCCGGAGGGTGCGCGGCATCCCCCGGTGCCGCATCGTCGCCTCGCTTGGAGGTGCGCTCCGCCTCGGGCCGCTCACGTCTGTCCCGCTCCATTATGTCCCTCCTCACAGCCGCATCGCGGCCGCACTGGATGCCGTTATCACCCGTCCTGTTCACGGATCGTCCGCAATCGTCGCCGACATTTCCGCCACGCCGACCTGGTATCGGCATGAACGTGGCACCATTCGAGCGGTCGGTATGCGCCTATGAAATCAGTGGCTGTGCCATAGCGCGTGCTGACGCAACCAAGTGCGCGACGCGCGTGTACAGATCGTCGAGATTGAACGGCTTGGCGAGGATCGCCGCACCAAGGGCGTGGATATCCAAGAGATGTCCGTCCAAGAATCGCCGGTCGGCGGAGCAGATGAGGACGGGGAGCGCCGCAGTCTCCCCGTCCTGTCGGAGTGTGACCAGCATCGCCATCCCGGACCCCGCTTCCTCCATGCGCAGGTCGAGGATCAAGAGGTCCGGCCGCTCGCGGGCGAGCATCGCGATGACGCCCCCGGCGGCGCGCTCGATGACAACGCGATACCCTTCGTCCGTGAGCGCGTCGCGCATCAGGTCGAGGAAGACGTCATCGTTGTCGACGACGGCGATGAGGGGCCGAACCATACCATTCCTCGCGAGCCGCAGGTTATATGCTCCCTATGAGGAACAGTATACACCTTCAACATGGTCGCTTCATATTATGCGGATGTGAACACCGGAGGGCGCCCGTGTTCGGGGGCGGATGCGAGGGCTTCCACCTCATGGGCGAGTGCGTCGAGCGCGCCCTGCAGGTAGCCGTGCAGCTTTTCCCCGTCGGGCGTCTCGGGGCCATTCCTGTGGAGGAGCTCGGCGGCGAGCCTGGCTACGGCGAGACGCGACCGGAGGCGGTAGGCGGTCTCGTGCAGCGTCTGATCGCGGGGACCGTTCGGGCTATCCATCGGTGCCACCGAGCCTATGAAGAGGGCTTCGCTCTCCCGTCGCGCAGGACAAGCAAGAGTGCGACCACGAACAACGCGGGGACGCATACGGCCGGGGTGACGGTCGGATCGTAACGGACGCCGTACACGCCAGCGGCCGTATCTCCCGTGCGAAACCCCGCACGCCCCGGGTATGCGACGGATGAGGGGATCAACCGTGTCCGCATACCCACCTCAACCGTCGGGCGCGCCCCTTGCTGCTCGCCCGTCCCCGGCGGCACGCGGCGATCACCGCCCGCCAACGCTCCCTCGCCTCCCTGTCCGGGCCGTTGGCGACCATCGAGTCGGCACGGCCGCGCGCCCGGCGGTTGGCCTCCGCGATGATCGCGTCGTCACTCCCCCGCCCGCCACATCCTCGCCGGTCGTGACGATCGTGCGCAGCTCTGCCGCAATCAGTCCGTCCGTCATCGAGGGGAAGGGCCCAGCGCGCTTCGCCGCTCTCAGAACGTAAGTGTGAAACCGTCAATAAAGGCGAGGAGGGCGAGCGCACCCGCACCGAGGCTGCCGTACCAGACCGCCGGCCGGCGCAGCAGGGCAGCGATCGCGGCGAGGCCGATCGCTACCTGAAAGAGTGTCACCGAGACGGCGAAGCGGTGGTGGTGCTCGAGTTGGTTCTGCGACTCCGCGGTCAGCGCTGCCGTTTCCGTATCCCGCGCGTTCGCTTCCTTCATCAAGTCATCCTGCAAACCCTGCCGCCGGGCGGCTTCATCGTTCGCGGCCGTGATCTCGGCGGGCGTCCCGCCGACATGGGCGAGGAGGGTGGCGAGGTTTTGCTGCGTCTGCTTCTTGATGCTGTCCGCCTGGAACTCACTCCAGGCATCCACGGCGCGTGTCTGCTGCAAGACGCCCTGATTCGCCTTGAAGAGCGCCTCGTTGGCATAATTGCCCGCCTCCAGTGCGGCGGCAGCGGCGAAGACCGCGAAGAGCGCGGTGCTGATCGCGAGGTAATCGAGCCAGCGCGGTCGCCCGTCCTTCGCTCGCTCCTCTCCACTCGCCTCCTTCCGCCGTTCCTCCATATCCTCCTGCACCCGATCCGTCCCGACCTCCATGTCCTCGGCCACACATCACCTCCCCGTCGATCACATACTGAAAGGGACGGTCGAACCCTCGTTCGCGCCGTCCCTCTGCCCGATAAGGACGAGATCGCTCTACTTGTGCGACTGCTCGCGGGCAGTAGTTGTGTGCTTGTGCGCCTGCTCGCTGTGCTCCTGTGCTGCCGTCGCGTGCTTTTTGGCGGGCTCGTGCTCGCCCATCTGATGGTGGTGCGCGGCTTGCAGGTGATGGTGCGCCGCCGCCTGATGATGGGCTGCCGCCTGATGGTGGCTCTCGTGGGACGGGTGCTTGCTCTGGGTCGTGGACATGATTGTTTCCCTTTCGAGATGCGGCTCGACGCTCGGTGCGCCATGAGCCATTGGCGGAAAGCCCATGCACGAACGATGCCTTGGGGAAGGAGATATGAACGGGGCGTCACACCCGGTGCTCTATCACATGGATCAGACACCGCTGATCGCCGAGCAACTGCGCAAGCGCCGGGAGGCGCTGCTCTCCCGACCCTGCTTCATCGTCCCGATGGCGGCGTGGCTCGCCGACCCGCTCCGTGCGCTCCGAGGGGCGGAAGCGGCGCGGCTTCAGGAGCCGGGAACGTCCGTCCTGTAGTAGATATACGCATCGTCAACCATCGCACGCAAAGGAGCCGCAGGATGTCGTCGATCTTCGCCGTCAACAATCGCCGCTTCGACCCGCTGGGCGATGCGCCGGTCGCGGGCTCCCGGCCCGACCGCCCCGCCTACCGCCACGAATCGCGGGGAGTGGTGTACACTCTCGAACCATCCGCCTCGGGCGGCTATCTGCTGACCAGTACCGCCGACGATGGGGCAGTGGAGGTGCTCGACGTGGATCACGCCGCCTGGCTGATCGACGAGAGCGAAGCTACCGGACACGCCGAGCGGTGAGAGAAAGCGAGCGACGACATGCGACCCGGATCGCTCCCTTCGCGCGGCAATACCGCCCCACTGGTGGCACTCTATTTCCTGCTGCTCGCCGTCATTATCGCGGTGCTGCGCGTCCTGGGGCGCGGCTGGATCGGCGCAGTCACCGCCGGGCTCGTTCTCGCCGGGGTCCTCTGCACGCTGCTGATCCTGCTCGGGAGCGACCGCCGCCGCTGAACGGCACCGGCGGCAAGGTCGCGGGGGTATCCATGCCCGCGAACCTACCGGCCGACGACCCAGAAAGAATGGGGGTTGCCTGTGGAGTGCGCGTTCACGCCACGCCGAGAGAGAATGTTCCGATAATTCCAAACTCATCGGACCTGAAAGCGGCTCGTCATTCAGACGAGTAATCGGGTCTGATTAAACTCCCCATCGCGTGGGCCGCTCTCTCCGACCCACCTTGGCGCTCTCTCCGTTTGGCGGTGCAAACCTGTCATTCGACGCGGAGTGCCTGTCCGACAAAGAGAGGGCATCCGCGTTGAGAAGCGACGCGACAGGCAAGAACCGCCCGCCGGTAATCGCACCACTCAGCGGCCGCCCTTCTCTGGTTTAACTCGAGGGCCCGTGGTCGGGTCCGGGCGTACCGCTGTCAACTCCCGGCGACGAATCGGCGCATCCGGATGGCCTGATCTCCACCAATGCAGGGTGGTCCCGATGATGCCGCGCCGGAAGCCGAGCACGATTACGGCGAAGACGCCACCGGTCACCACACCGAACAACTCCGGGCGCGTGGTGAGCCAGTCCCGTAAGAGGAGCACGACGACCGCGCCCACCACCCCGCCCCAGAGCGTGCCCACACCACCAAGGATCGTCATAATGACGGCGAGACCGGAGGTCGTCCAGCGGGCGTATTCAAGGTCCGCGAGCCGCTGACCGAGCGCATAGAGCGAGCCGCCGAGGCCCGCTAGCCCCGCCGAGATCACGAAACCGATGAGCTTATACCGATGTGTCGGGTAGCCGAGCGCCCGCGCCCGCGTCTCGTTGTCCCGGATCGCGACGAGCACATGCCCGAACGGCGAGTGGACGACGCGGAAGGCGAAGACGTAGCCGATCAGTACGAGCGGCAGCGCCGCATAATAGAACGTCGTCGCGTTGCTCAGGTCGAGACCAGGGAGGGTGCGCGGGATGCCCTGGATACCATTTTCCCCGCCGGTGACGGAGCGCCATTGATTGATGATGAAGTAGACCATCTGCGCGAAGGCGAGCGTCACCATCGCGAAGTAGATGCCCTGGCGACGGATGGAGAGGTAGCCGATCGGAATGGCGAGGAGGATCGCGACGACCGTGCCGATCAGCACCGCCACAGGGAACGATACGCCACCCCGTGTCGCCGCGATCCCCGCCGCATACGCCGCGCTGCCCCAGAACGCGGCGTGCCCGAACGAGAGGAGGCCGCTGAAGCCGAGGAGCAGGTCCACGGCAATCGCGAACAGTCCCCAGACGATGATGTTGAGGGCGAGCACCGGATAGATGACGTGCGGCAGGATCAGCGCAACGACCAGCGCGAGGGCGTAGCCTGCATAGCGGACCGCCATAGGTCTGACGCTCATGCCCCCTCCACGCTGCCGAAGAGACCGGCGGGCCGGACGAGCAGGACGATCGCCATCACGATAAAGACCAGCGTGGACGATACCTGCGCGTAGTACGCCTCGCCAACCGCCGCGATCACGCCGATCGCCAGCCCGGCCACGACCGATCCCGCGATCGAACCGAGGCCACCGATCACGACGACGGCGAAGATGACGATGATCAGGTCCTCGCCCATGCTCGGTCGGACCTGCTGCATCGCGGCGGCGAGGACGCCCCCGAGTGCGGCGAGCGCGACGCCGAAGCCGAAGATCGGCGTGATCCATCGATCCACATCGACGCCAAGCGCGCGGGTGAGCTCCGGCTTCTCCGTCGCGGCGCGGATCACCATACCGACGCGCGTCCGCTCGATCAGGAACCAGACGACGAGGCAGACCAGGATCGAGAAGACGATCACGAAGAGACGGTATTTTGGATAGAACGTCGAGCCGATCGACTGCACGCCGTTGAGGAGTTGCGCTGTCACACGGTACGGTTTCCCTTGCGCGCCGTAGCGTAGGCGCATCGCATCCTGGATGATCGTCGCGACGGCGAAGGAAAGGAGGAAATTGTACAGAGGATCGAGCCCGTAGAGTCGGCGGAAGACGAGCCGTTCGAGCACCATGCCGAAACAGCCTACGGCGAGCGGCGCAAGGATGAGCGCCCACCAGAAGCCGATGTGCCAGGTGTCGAGAAGGATGTACGCGCCGAATGCGCCGAGCATGTAGAAAGCACCGTGCGCAAAGTTCACGACCCGCATCATGCCGAAGATGATGGAGAGGCCGAGCGCGACG
>JAABUQ010009109.1_pt1 | contig 13571 bp, 13 predicted proteins | sample 5560001 | NCBI WGS metagenome assembly JAABUQ01 (sample SAMN10711888, study PRJNA513371) | rock metagenome | isolation source: Antarctica rocks | place: Antarctica: Victoria Land, Finger Mt nord | collected 2015-12-18
CTCTTCGAGATCGCGTCGCCGAGCTCGTCCTTCGTCATGTGCGACGTCGCCGTCACGCCCGCGGCCTTCGCGCGCTCGATCAGCTCGTCGCGGGTGTGGCCCTCGACGTCGACGCCGCCGTGCGTCTCGCCCTTGCCGGCGAGCTTGTCGCTCGTTGAGCCCTTGCTGCGCGAGTCTGACGGGCCGGCTTCGGCTTTGGCTTCCCAGTGGTCGCCGACTTTCTCGAACTCGTGCTTCACGGCGCCCCATGCGACGCGATGCGCGGCGGCCTCATCGCCGCCGTAGGTCTTCTCCGCGCTCGCGAGCGTCTCGGCATAGGTGTCCTGCGCCTTCTTCGGCGAGCGCTCGAGGGTCGAGGGAAGGTCGGCGTCGCGCTCTTCGGCCATGCTGCTGCTCCATCGGTCGTGCTGCTCCGATCGTTCCCCGCGCGAACGTGCGGGCAACGCGGCAGTGAGGGTGCGGAGAAGAGTCGGCGGACCGGATGCGAATCTGCGCGCGATGGATGCGGACCGCGATGTGGCGCCCTCGCGAGCGCGGACCGCGCTCGCCGAACTCGATGCCCTCGCCGGGACGCTGGCCTATCGCGGCTACGACGTCGCGACGGCGATCGCGGGCGGCGCCTTCGAAGAGATCGCCTATCTCCTGCTCTTCGGCGCGCTACCGACGCGCACGCAGCTCGCCGATCTCGTCGTGCGGCTCGCGGCCAATCGCGCGCTGCCGCCGCCCGCGCTCGCGGTGTTGACTGCGGCCCCGAAGGACGCCGCGCCGACCGACGTCCTGCGCACCGCGGTCTCGGCGCTCGCGTTCTCGGCGCAGCGGCTCGAGGACGGTGCCCACCCGCTCACGCCGCGCGCTGCGATCGGGCTCGTCGCGAAGGTCCCGACGATCGTCGCGAACTGGGATCGTCTGCGCCGCGGGCTCGCGCCGATCGCGCCCCTGCCGAATCTCGGCACGGCCGCGAACCTGCTCTACATGCGGACCGGCCGTGCGCCCGAGCCCGCCGCCGAGCGCGCGCTCGACGTGTATCTCATGGCGCTCGCCGAACACGGCATCGGTCCCTCGACGACCGCCGCGCTCGCCGCCTCGGGCGACGGCGCGGATCTCTACGGCGCGACCTGCGCCGCGCTCGCGACGCTGCCCGCGGCGACCCACGGCGGCGCCGCCGCGCGCGTGCTCGCGCACCTGCGCGCGCTCGGGCCTGCCAGCGGCGTCGCGCGCGCGGCCGCGGACGACCTCGCCGCGGGCGCTCCGCTGCCGGGCTTCGACCATCCGTTCTATCGGACGCGCGATCCGCGCGCGGCGCCGATCGAAGCGGTGACGCGCGAGCTCGCTGGCGAGGGCGTCGGCAAGACGTACGCCGTCGCGCGCGCGCTCGAGGACGCCGCGACCGAGCGCCACGCGACGGTCGATCTCTACGCCGCGGCGCTGCTCGACGCGCTCGGCTTCGCGGCGGATGCCTTCGCGTGCGTGTTCGCCTGCGCGCGCATCGCCGGATGGACGGCCCACGTCCTCGAAGACCTGGGGCGCGCGCGCGGCCCGCGACCGGGCTCGACGTACGTCGGCGAGGGCGCGCGCCCGTGGATACCCCTGGACCGCCGCGGCGGCCAGCCCGAAGGAGCGATCACCCGATGACGACGCACGCGCCGCGCCGCGCCACGATCTCGCGGAGGACGAAGGAGACGTCGATCGAGCTCGCGCTCGACCTCGACGGTGGTCCGACCGAGATCGCTACGGACGTAAAGTTCCTCGATCACATGCTCGATGCGTTCGCGCGCCACTCCGGCAGCGGCCTGACGGTTCGCGCGACGGGCGACGGCATGGACAATCACCACCTCGTCGAGGACGTGGCGATCGCGCTCGGCCAGGCGATCTACGCGGCGCTCGGCGAGAAGCGCGGGATCGTACGCTTCGGCTCGGCGAGCGTGCCGCTCGACGACGCGCTCGTGCTCGGGAGCGTCGACCTCTCCGGGCGCGGCTGGAGCAACTACGACGTGGCGTATCGCGTCGAGGATCTCGGCGATCTCAAGACCGAGATGCTGCCGCATTTCTTTCACTCGTTAAGCGAGAACGGACGCTTCTGCGTGCACCTCATCCGCATGGCGGGCACCAACGGCCACCACCTCTGCGAAGCGTCGTTCAAGGCGTTCGCGCGCTCGTTCGCGCAGGCCAAGACGCGCACGGGCGACGACGCCGTGCCCTCGACGAAGGGCGTGCTCGCCTAGTGGGACACTAACATGGCGGGCGAATCCGCATACGGCATCTGCGACAGCGGCGGCGCGACGGTCGCGTCGCTGCCGGTGCTCGAGGCCACGATCGGCGCGAACGCGCTCGACATGCAGCAGCTCTATCCCGGGCACGGTCTGCTCGCTTTCGATCCGGGATACGGCAGCGTCGCGAGCTGCCGCAGCGCCATCACCTACGTCGACGGCGACGCGGGCGTGCTGCTCTACCGGGGCTATCCCATCGACGAGCTCGTCGAGCGCAGCTCGTATCTCGAGGTCGCGCACCTCCTCATCAACGGCGAGCTGCCCTCGTCAGCGCAGTTCGACGAGTTTTCGTTCGAGATCACGCATCACACGATGCTGCACGAGCAGGTGCTCAGCTTCTACAACGGCTTTCGGCGCGACGCGCATCCGATGGCAATCGTGCTCGGCGTGGTCGGCGCGCTCTCGGCCTTCTATCCCGATGCGATCGACGTTTTCGATCCGGAGTCGCGCAAGGTCTCGATCCGGCGGCTCGTCTCGAAGCTGCCGACGATCGCCGCGGCCGCGCACAAGTATTCCATCGGTCAGCCGTTCGTGTATCCGAGCAACGGGCTCGGCTACTGCGAGAACTTCCTGCACATGATGTTCTCCGTCCCGGCCGAACCCTACGTCGGCTCAGAGCTGCACGCGCGTGCCATGAACACGCTACTGATCGTGCAGGCCGATCACGAGCAGAACGCCTCGACGTCGACCGTGCGAACGGTCGGCTCGAGCCGCGCGAACCCGTTCGCCTGCATCGCGGCTGGCATCTCGTCGCTCTGGGGCTCGCTGCACGGCGGCGCAAACGAGGCGGCGCTGCAAATGCTCATCGACATCGGCACGGTCGACGGGCTGCCCGACGTCATCCGGCGCGCGAAAGACAAGGGGGACCCGTTCCGGCTCATGGGCTTCGGGCACCGGATCTACAAGAGCTACGACCCACGCGCGAAGGTGCTGCGCGGAATCTACGAGCGGCTGCTCGTCGAGACGGGCGCCGCGCGCGACCCGGTCTTCGAGCTCGCCAAGGAACTCGAGGGCGTCGCACTCGCGGACGACTATTTCGTCTCGCGCAAGCTCTACCCCAACGTCGACTTCTATTCCGGGCTCATCATGCGGGCGCTCGGGATCCCGATCAACATGTTCACCGCGGTCTTCGCGCTCGCGCGTACCGCGGGCTGGCTCGCGCACTGGAAAGAGATGATCGAGGATCCCGAGCAGCGCATCACGCGGCCGCGCCAGCTCTACGTCGGCCCGACGCAGCGGCCGTACGTGCCGCTCGCCGAGCGCCCGGCGTGATTGCGGTCGTCGATTACGGCGGCGGAAACCTCGGCTCGCTGCTCGCGGCGCTGCGGCGGCGCGGCGCGGACGTCGTCGTCACGGACGATCCGGCCGCGGTCGTCGCGGCGCCGGCCGCGGTCCTGCCCGGCGACGGCGCGTTCGGGACGACGATGGCGGCGTTGCGCGAGCGCGGCCTCGACGGCGCCATCCGCGCGCTCGTCGCGGCCGGGAAGCCGTTCCTCGGCATCTGCGTCGGCATGCAGATCCTCTATGACTCGGGCGATGAGCACGGCACGCACGCCGGGCTCGGGCTGCTCCCCGGCGCCGTGTCGCGCTTCGAGCACGCGCCGCGCGTGCCGCACATGGGCTGGAACGCGCTCGAGCTCCTCGCGGCGCACCCGTTCGTCGCGGGGCTCGGCGCGAACGATTACGCGTATTTTCTGCACAGCTATCGCGCGCCCGTCGATGCCGCGACGCTCGCCGCATGCGAGCACGGCGAGCGCTTCGCCGCGATCGTCGCGCGCGACAACATGATGGCGACGCAGTTTCATCCCGAGAAGAGCCAGCGCACGGGGGCGCGTCTCCTCGACAACTTCATCGCGCTCGCCGCATGACGATCGTTCCGGCGATCGATCTGCGCGACGGCCGGTGCGTGCGGCTGCTCCGCGGCGACCCGGCACGCGAGACACGCTACGACGGCGACCCCGCCGAGCGCGCGCGCACGTTCGTCGCCGCGGGCGCGCGGCGCTTGCACGTCGTCGATCTCGACGGCGCGTTTGGCACGGGCGGCAACCTCGCCGCGCTCCGCGCGATTTGCGCCGCGGTCGACGTGCCGGTCCAGACCGGCGGCGGCATCCGGGATCTCGCCGCCGTGCGCGAGCGGCTCGGCGCGGGCGCCGCGGCGATCGTGCTCGGGACGGTGCTCGCCGAAAACCCGGCGCTCGGCCGCGAGCTCGCGACGGAGCTCGGACCGCGGGCCATCGCGGGCGTCGACGCGCGCGGGGCGGCCGTCGCGATCCGCGGCTGGCGGGGTGACGCGGGTCGCGATCGCGACGCGTTCGTGCGCGAGCTCGCGGGCTGGGGCATCGAGCGGATCGTCTTCACCGAGATCGCGCGCGACGGCGCCGGGACGGGCTACGATCTCGCGGCACTGCGCTCGGTCGCCGCGCTCGGGACGATGCGCGTGACGGCGAGCGGCGGCGCGCGAACGATCGCGGATCTCCTCGATCTCATGCGCGGGACGCCGGGCAACGTCGACGCGGCCGTCATCGGCCGTGCGCTCTACGAGGGGACGCTCGACCTCACGGACGCGCTCGCGGCCGTCGTCGCGGCAGCCGTCGAGCGCGCGTAGCGCCGCGGGATCGCGGCCGGGAGCCGCGCGAGGAGCTCGTACCCGATGGTCCCCGCGGCCGCCGCGAGCTCGTTCGCGTCTTGGGCGACGTCGCCGTCGCGGCCCACGAGCGTCACGCGGCCGCCCGGCGCCGCGCCCGGCACGTCCGTGACGTCGAGGAACGCCATGTTCATGCAGACGCGGCCGATGAACGGCACGCTTCGGCCGCCCACGAGTGCGTTGCCCGCGTTGCCGAGCGCGCGCGGCAACCCCTCGGCGTAACCGATCGGCAGGACGCCAATCCGCGAGTCGCGCTCGGTGCGATAGCTGCAGCCGTAGCCGACCGGCTCGCCCGCGGCCACGTCCCGGACGACGACGAGCGAGGTGGTCCAGGCCAGCGCAGGCTCGAGGACGAGGCTCTCTGCCGCGGCGAGCTGCGTCGCCGGCGACGGCCAGATCCCATACGTCGCGATGCCGGCGCGCACGAGGTCCAGGCGTGACTCGGGGTACAGGATCGCCGCCGCCGACGCCGCCGCATGCCGGAGAACGCCGCGGGCCGCGAGCGCGGCGGCGTGCGGTGCCGTCGCGGCCGCGAAGCGCGCGAGCTGGAGCGCCGTGAACGCCGAGGCGAGCTCCTCGGCGGCCGCGAGGTGGGTGAAGACGCCCTCGAGCGCGATGCCGGCGTCGGCGAGGTCGGCCGCGAGGGCCGCCGCCGCGGCCACGGCCGGGATGCCGAGTCGCGCGACGCCCGTATCGATCTTCGCGTGCACCCGGAGCCGCCGGCCACGTCGCGCGGCGGCGCGCACGGCGTCGCGCCGAAAGCCGCCGGTGCTCCAGAGCGCGAGCGCCGCGTCCGCCGCCTGCACGGCGTCGAGCTCGTGCGCTTCGACCGGTCCGAGGATGAGGATCGGCGTCGCGATGGCCGCGTCGCGCAGCGCCGTCGCCTCGTCCGGCCGGTACACGCAGAAGCCGTCGACGACCGGTGCGAGCGCCTGCGCGGTCTCGGCGAGCCCGTGGCCGTAGGCGTTCGCCTTCACGACGGCACCGTAGCCCGCCCGTCCCGCGACGGCGCGCATGGCCGCGACGTTGCGGACGAGCGCGCCCAGATCGACGGTGAGCTCCGCGATCACCGGGCGGCGCGCCGCTGCGGCCGCCAGAGCCGGTCGACCGTGTAGGCGATCGGCAGCCCGAAGAAGGCGACGTGGGCGATGAACAGATTCCCGAGCGAGAAGCTGTTGGGGAGCTGATAGATGTTGGCCGCGACCTCCATGAACTGCATCATGATCATCACGCCGATGCCGAAGACGATGCCCGAGGTCAGCGGTCGCGTGCGAATCTGAACGGTGACGGCGGCGGCGTACGCGTAGCCGATTCCCCAGCCGATACTGATGAGCGTATGGAAGAGCACGCCGAGCCACACGGCATTCGGATCGACGTACGCCGCGCGGCCGAGGGCGCCCGAGGCGACGTAGCGATAGAACCCACCGGGGGTCGTCGCGTGGAACGCGCCGACGACGGTCGCGAGCAGATAGGCGTCGATCGTGATCGCGCCGACCACGCCGGCCGCGGCGCCCGCCGTCAAGACCGCGCCGACCGGCAGCGCCCGCTGTTGCATCGCGGAGACGTTCGACGGTGAGGCAGGCGGGTTCCGTCAATCGCCCGCATCCCGAGGGGGCGCTTCCGAACGTCGTTCTCGACCGGAGCGGCTACCGCCGCTCGCGGTCGCCGCTTCTTCGGGCGTTCTGGTTCGCGACGATCTGCGCCGCAAGCTATGCGATCGGGATCTCGCTGTTCTTCGTCATCGACGGCGTGTCGAATTTCGCCACGCGCTCCGCGGCGGGCAACCCGGTTCACGACGCGATCGCGTTCGTGCTCACGGCAATCGCGACGTTCACGCTGCTCGCGCCGCTCTTCCAGACCGCGGCGAGCCGGACGCTGCGGACGTTCGCACTGCTCACGGCGATCGCGCTCTCGGGCTTCGCCATCCTCCACAATGAGCCGGGGTTCCACGTCGACGCGCCTCTGATCTATTTGAACCAGCGGGTCGTCGAGCCGTTCGCACGTATCATCGGAGCGTGAGTCCCGCGAGGCTATCGACGTTCGAGGCCGCGGTCCGCGCGGCGTGACGCCGCTCCGGACTCGAATCCGGGTGTCGTCCGCCGCCTACGTGCTCGCGGCGATCCTCGCCGTGCTCGTTAATGTGCACGAGATCCGCGTCTGGTCGCATACGCCCGACCTATACGATTTTCGAGCGTTCTACGCTGCGGGCGAAGTGGTCGCGCGCGATCGAGCCGATCCCTATCTCTACGAGCCGCTCTTCGAGCGGGAACAGCAGAATTCGCGCGCGCGGCTCGAGATCGCTGTCCCGTCACCGCTGCCGCCGTTCGATTTTCTGCCGCTTTGGGTCCTCGGCAACTGGCCCTTCCGCGTGGCGGCCGCGGCGATGGCGCTCGCGATCCTGGCAGCCGGTGCCGTAACGAGCGTCGCCGTCGCACGCTCGAGTCGCATCCCGGTCGCCCTCGCGGTCGCCGCCGTCTTCCTCGTCGTGGAGCTGTTCTCGCTGCACCTCGGCCAGGTCGCCCCGATCGCGATCGCCGGGATCGCCGTCGCGACATGGGCGCTGCGCGTCGACCGGCCCCGCGTCGCCGCGCTCGGGCTCCTCATCGCCCTCGTCGAGCCGCACGCCGCGGCCACGGCGATCGTCGCGACGTTCCTCGTCGCCCCGAGGACGCGCGTACCGCTCGCGATCGGCGTCGCCGTCCTCGTCGCCGCCTCCGTGGCGGCGTTCGGACCCGACCTCTGGCGGATGTACGCGACGACGCTGCCGATCCACGCGGCGGCCGAGGTCCGGCAGCCGTACCAGTACAGCACGACGTGGCTCGCCCACGCGCTCGGCGCGTCCGCGTCGCTCGCGCCTCGGATCGGGGCGCTCTGGTACGCGCTCACGGCGCTCGCGGCGATCACGGCGGTCGCGCTCCATCGCGAGCGCGCCGTGCGGACCGGCGCCGCCGTGCTGCTTCCCGCGACGTGCGCGGTGCTCGGCGGAACGTTCGTGCACGTTCCGCAGATCGTCGTCGCGCTCGTCCCGGCGCTCGTCTACCTTCGCCCATCGCGGCGCTGGATCGACGGTTCGCTCGCGCTCGCGCTGCTCGTCATCCCGTTTCCGTCGCTCGTGAACGTCGACCACGGTTGGCCGCGCAAGCCCGACCTCGCCGACATCCTGCTCTGCGCCGCCGTCGCATGGGCGACGGTCTTCGCGGTCAATAGGTCGCACGGGGGACGCTTCGCGGCCGGCAAGGCGTCGCTCGTGACCGGGCTCGCGAGCGCCCTCTTCGCCACCTTCGCGATCGTCCATGGGCGGCTCGATTTTCCGGCCGTCCCGGCCATCCACGTGACGGCTGAGCCCGGGGTCAACGCATCGGTCGTCTGGATCGCCGACGCCTCTTCGGACTGGCGCTCGTTTCCGGCGATCCCGTTTTTGATCGCCGTGAAGGCTTGCACGTGGCTCGGCATGGCGATCGCGGCGGTGATGTGCCTGCGCGCGCTACGCCCGAGCGCGATCGGTCTCGAGCCCCTCGACTGAGGTTGCCGGTCGGGGAAGATCGGGGTTGCAGTCTCCCGGTGCCTCTGCTAACATCGTCCGTGCTGGCAGTACCCTGCCACGAGTGCTAAGTCTATAAGCCGTGTTGGAGGCACATCCGTGAATTTGAAGCCCTTGGGCGATCGTCTGGTCGTCGAGCATGTCGAGCAGGCTGACAAGAGCGCCGGCGGCGTTTTTCTGCCCGACACCGCAAAGGAAAAGCCCCAGGAGGGTTCGGTCCTCGCGATCGGCTCCGGCCGCACGCTCGACAATGGCACCAAGCTTGCCATGGACGTCAAGGTCGGCGATAAGATCATCTATTCGAAGTACAGCGGCTCCGAGATCAAGATCGAAGGTAAAGAGTACCTGATTATCTCGGAAAAGGACGTCCTGGCCGTGTTCTCCGATTCCAAAGTTCCGGCGGGAGTGAAGTAAACTACAATGGCTGCTAAAGAACTTATTTTCGACGAGAACGCTCGTCGTTCGCTCGAGCGCGGCGCCAACATCCTCGCGGATGCCGTCAAGGTGACCCTCGGGCCCAAGGGGCGCAACGTCGTCCTCGACAAGAAATTCGGCTCGCCGACGATCACGAACGACGGCGTCACGATCGCCAAGGAGATCGAACTCCCCAACACGTTCGAGAACATGGGCGCGCAGCTCGTCAAGGAAGTCGCTTCCAAGACGAACGACATCGCGGGCGACGGCACGACGACCGCGACCGTGCTCGCGCAGGCCATCATTCGCGAAGGCCTCCGCAATGTCACGGCCGGCAGCAACCCGTTGCTGATCAAGCGCGGCATCGACAAGGCCGTCAAGATCGCCGTCGGCGAGATGGAAAAGATGGCGCAGAAGGTCGACACGCCCGAGAAGATCGCGCAGGTCGCCTCCATCTCCGCCAACGACAAGGAGATCGGCGGACTGATCTCCGAGGCGATGCAGGCCGTCGGTAAGGACGGCGTCATCACGGTCGAAGAGTCCAAGAGCTCGGACACCAAGGTCGAGACCAAGGACGGCATGCAGTTCGACAAGGGCTACATCTCGCCGTACATGGTCACCGACAGCGAGCGCATGGAAGCGACGCTGACCGATCCGTACATCCTCGTGACGGAGCGCAAGATCTCGGCGATCGCCGACATCCTCCCGTTGCTCGAGAAGATCGTCCAGGTCCAGAAGCCGCTCGTGCTCATCGCCGAGGACGTCGAGGGCGAAGCCCTCGCGACGCTCGTCGTCAACAAGCTCCGCGGTACGTTCACGACCGTCGCCGTCAAGGCGCCGGGCTTCGGCGACCGCCGCAAAGAGATGCTCAAGGACATCGCGACCCTCACGGGCGCGACGGTCATCAGCGAAGAGCTCGGCCTCAAGCTCGACAAGGTCACGCCGGATCTCCTCGGTCAGGCGAAGACCGTGAAGATCACGAAGGAAGAGACGACGATCGTCGACGGCAAGGGCAGCCCGGACGCGATCAAGGGCCGCATCGAGATGATCAAGCGGCAGATCGACGAGACCGACAGCGATTTCGATAAGGAAAAGCTCCAGGAGCGTCTCGCGAAGCTCTCGGGGGGCGTCGCCGTCATCCAGGTCGGTGCCGCCACCGAGACCGAGCTCAAAGAGAAGAAGCACCGCATCGAAGATGCCCTCTCGGCGACCCGCGCGGCCGTTCAGGAAGGCATGATTCCCGGCGGCGGCAGCTCGCTCGTGCACGCCCTCAAGGCGCTCGAGAACTACAAGGCCGACGCGACCAACGGCGCTGCGCACACCGCGGCGGACGAGAAGATCGGCGTGGACATCATCAAGCGCGCCCTCGAAGAGCCGTTGCGTCAGATCGCGACCAACGCCGGCTTCGAAGGCTCCGTGGAAGTGAACCGCGTCAAGCTCGCGGCCCCGGGTCAGGGCTTCGATGCGATGTCGGGCGAGATCGTCGACATGGTTGCGGCGGGCATCGTCGAGCCGTTCAAAGTCACGCGCTCGGCGCTCCAGAACGCGGCGTCGATCGGCTCGCTGATCCTGACGACCGAGACCCTCATCGCCGATAAGCCGGAGCCCAAGAAGGCCGACGGCGGCATGAACGGCGGCGGCGGGATGGGCGGCATGGGCGGCGGCTACGACATGATGTGATGTGAGCGGAAGGACAGCCATGGCTGTCTGCTGCCGTCTCACATGTCCGGCGGAAGGCACTGCGTGCAAGCGCGGTGCCTTTTCACGGGATGTGGGAGTCAGATCAAGTTGCGTTCCAAGAGGCGCCTGAAGGTCTTAGACCTTGCTAAAACACAATATGACGCATGCGGGCAAGTGACTCGGCCATGAGTAATACCGAGATAAGCGAGCATCTTCTAAAGTGGTTTTCGCGTCCTTATCAAGGCGATTCGTCCGTTCACGATGCCCTCAATTCTGTAGTGATTGGGACGTCATTGGGCCAGCGATCAGAGAATCAAGATTATGCAATTTTTTGTAGGGGCTCATACTCAAACCAAAATAAGAGCTTCGAATTAGCGATTCTCTGTGATGGAATTGGTGGGTTGAGTCACGGCGGAGAGACTGCCCGACGCGTAATTGCTTATGTCGTAACCTTTCTAAATCAAGTCACTGATCAAATCGATCTTCAGGCACTTATTAAGGCGGTAAGTTCGGCAAACGAAAAGGTGTTCAGGCAGTATAAAGGTTTAAGCGGATGCACTTTGTCGGCGGTGTTGTCTTATGGCAGCGGGATTGTAGCAACGAATGCAGGCGACAGCCGCATTTTCTTGTTAACCAGTAGCTCATTAACGCAGTTGTCTACCGATGACACATTCGCCGCGAGAGTGCCACAAGTAGATGGCGAAGTACACAATCCGGAGATGTCCCATCTTTTGCAATATATCGGGGTAGGAAGTCATCTGCAATTGCCGCTTATAGATGTGCCAACTCTTGAAGGCGATTCAGCTCTGCTGTTAGCGAGTGATGGCGTACATGGTATTGGGAGTAAGCTGTTGGAGTCGTTATGGAGATTCGGCAAAACTCGTCGAGTCTATATTGAAAGGCTTCTTTCTCTCGCAGAGTGGGTGGGGGAGCACGACAATGCAACTGCGTTGGTGCTAAGCGGTTTCAGCGGGAATTCGAGTTTCTCGAACGGAGTCAATGGAATACTCGAAGTGTTTGATGCGAATGGCTCGCTAGAAATCTTGCAAATTAACGCAAACCGTGTTGAGGAGAAAGCTCAGCGAAAGCGAGACGGTCGTAGACAAGAGCCAAAGCTTAAGTCACAAAAATCTGTCACGCCGGAGAGTGAGTCCTCTGTTCAAAAGTCTCGCGAAATACCGAGCCCGACTGTGGAATTATTATTCGGCGCGGAACGCGAAGAAGAGAAGGACGGTTTTGAGCCTGACCAATCCACGACGGATCAGCGAAATCTTTCGAGTCGATTAGTTGAAACGATAGTTTCGCAGTGACGTACCTTTTTGAAGAGCCTCGGCAAATCGTAACGCGCTGCGCCAGTGTTGAACGGTGCTTCGGGACAGTCATTTGTTTTGGATTATATGATGACTAGCGATAGATATCTCCTTACAGAAAAGAACTTTTCGGCAGGCAGCCATGGATCAATAGATCTATATCGGGATGTTGAACTTGGGAGAACCGTAGCGGTCAAGTCCCTGCATACTACTGCTGATAATGATCGTCTTCAAGACGAGATCACGGCTCTCGGAAGTGTTCAATCGAATAACGTTGTGCAGGTATATGATGTCATAATCGAACGTAGAGATGCGGTGACTGAATTGTTTCTGGTGCAAGAGTTCATTGAAGGGAAAGAGCTGACTGAATTCGCTAATCCGTACACAACACTCAAAGAAGTGCTATTTCTATTATATCAACTGGCTTCGGCTCTATGTGATATCCACGAAGCAGGCATAACGCACCGTGATGTAAAGCCGCAAAACATAAAAATCGATGCTGAAGGAGTTCTAAAGTTATTTGACTTTGGGCTTGCAAGGTTTGCTGCTCGCCAAAGTACAGTTGGAATCCGCGGGACGGTCGGATACATGGCGCCGGAACTTAGGACTCTTGGATACGTCAATTTTACGACAGCAGTTGATGTGTTCGCGTTTGGCGCGACGGCACGATGCTTATTGCATGAAAATCTCGAGATCGAGCCTGAGCCAGAACTTTCAGGCTACACATTTTCGGAATTTGGACTTTCGCAGCTCTTGGAGGATACGCTTGCTTCGTCACTTGCGATTGATCCGGCTAAACGCCCGAGTGCTCAAGCTATGCGAGATGCGCTCGGACGCGATTTAAGCTCTGAGCGTCATCGAGCTCAGCTTGTGACTCCTACGCAGGTCGCTGCTTTGGACGCCAAGGTAAAGTCGGCCCAGCTTAAGTCTGCTACTGGCACTTCTTGCAATATTTCCTATGACGGTTTCGATTTTTTCGTTGAACCAATATCAGGAGCGATATTTCGAAATAACATTAAGATAAGCGCTAAGGAAAAAATAGTTGGCTCTTGCCTAATAACATTGGGAGAATCGAACAGCGGAGCAGGTCGTGTCTTTATACCGTTCGATGTTTCACATCCTGAGGTGAGCGGATAATGCCTAAGATTTACTCTAAAGGGGCAGTTCTGCTCAGCGGCAGATATGAAGTCTTGGATTATCTCGATGAAGGTGGAATGCAGGAGGTCTATCTCGCAAGTGATCTAGTATTTAGAAGAACGCTCGTAATTAAGGTTCCTAAGATCGATTCTGCAATAAAGCGATTTAAGAACAGTGCGCAATTAAGCGCCAGGGTAACTCATCCGAATTTGGCAAAAACATACGACTACTTTGAGGAAAATGGTCGGGCACACCTTGTTGAAGAATATATCAATGGCGGAAATTTGAGCGCCGTTCTAACGGAACGGGTTGAGGCCGTCGATCCGTTTCTTGTGGCAAGAATACTTAACAACGTTGCGCAAGGCTTGGCTGCGGCCCATCATCTAGGCATCGTGCATCGGGATCTAAAACCGAGTAATCTAATGTTAAGCGGATCTTTTCAACGGTTCAGCGTCAAGATAACTGATTTCGGTGTAGCAAAGATGGCAGAAGAAGAAATAGGTTTTGCGCTTGCCGGAGGAGGCGGGACGATCGCGGCGTCGAAAACTGCGGTCGGCCACCTGCCTTATATGTCGCCC
>JAABUQ010009110.1_pt1 | contig 13570 bp, 8 predicted proteins | sample 5560001 | NCBI WGS metagenome assembly JAABUQ01 (sample SAMN10711888, study PRJNA513371) | rock metagenome | isolation source: Antarctica rocks | place: Antarctica: Victoria Land, Finger Mt nord | collected 2015-12-18
AACTCAAAGGGTTTGCCGCACCCGAAATACCAGTAGGGCTTAACGGCACACCATCTATTACAATCAAAGGATCATTGCTTCCGTTAATTGACGCACCGCCACGAATACGAATTTGGCTTCCTGCTCCCGGAGCACCGCTGTTAGATATAACGGACACACCGGCTACTTTACCTGCTATTAGTTGTTCGGGTGTGGTGATCTGCCCTTTTTGAAAGTCCCTTGAATTTACGGTAGCAATAGAACCCGATAAATCTTTCTTCCTTTCGGAACCGTAACCAATCACCACCACTTCATTCAGCGATTGTGCCGAAGAAAGCATCTGAAAATCGGCAGTAATGTTTCCACTACCGCTAACTGTTACTGTTTTTTTAATGGCATTGTAGCCTACAAATTGCGCAGTTATGGTAACCGTGCCAGCTTTTACACCGTTTATTTTGTAATTGCCGTCCAAATCGGTAGTAGAACCCAAGGTAGTGCCGTCAACAGTTACACTGGCCCCGGGCAAAGACAGCCTTTTTTCATCTACTATTCTACCCGAAATACTTCCGGTCTAAGCAAAAGCCCAAGCAGAAAGCATTAAAAAAACACTTAAAAATACATACTTTTTAAAATAAATTTTTCTCATTGATTCATAATTTATACAGCTAAAAGAAGTATTGATGTTCAATATGAACTTGCTTGACTGTAGTTATAATTGGTTTATAATTCTTGGTTTAAAAGGTTTCTTTCAGGATTTGGGCTTGCTTGATTACAAGCTTGTTTTTTATTTGATAAAAGAAGCATCAAAGCACTTCAATATTTGTTTAAGTTGGATATGGCATAGACATCTTTGTTATGTTTATTAATTTTTGAAAAACATTTTATATTTCATAATCCCGCAGATACTCGTCTTTGGCCAGTACAATTGCTATGACCGGTTTTTGGAATAACATGAAGGATTACTATTCGGTTTAAAACTGCTGTAACAAGAAAAACTCCTGTAAAAACAGCAATTGGTTTTTATTTAATGTTAACCTGTTTATCGAACTGGCTTTTTTATAATTGGTTTATCAAATGAAGAAACAGCTTTTGTATGCTAATGATTGCACAAATCCAGCCTTCAATTTAATCTGAACAAAGAAAAGCAGTATTAAACTTATTTACCGAGGTTTAAAACTTGTTTAAAAAAAATATCAATAGTTTTAATTCTAACTACTTGAAATTCACTTACTTTTGTTTTCGTATCCCTTTAAAAATTTAAAGCTTCAATCCTGAAAATAACCCTTAATTATATTTTTATTACTGCTGAGGTGTGAGATTTATATCTTTTTCATCCTGAATAAACAATACAGAAACTGCTGCGCAGAACATAAAAATACCGGCAAGCACAAGCGCATAAATAGCCTGCCCGCCAAAAACATCTTTCACAATTAACCCACCAAACAAACCATTGATTATTTGTGGCAACGTGATAAAAAAGTTGAAAATCCCCATATATACACCTATTTTTTGAGCAGGGATAGAGCCGGATAAAATAGCATAAGGCATTGCCAAAATACTTCCCCAGGCCAGGCCAATGCCAATCATAGAAATAATAAGCAGTTTAGGGTCCTGAATAAAAAAGATAGACAGCAAACCTGCGCCGCCTGCAATCAAAGAGAAAGCATGTGTTATTTTTCGGCTGGTCATCCGTGCAATAGCCGGAAGAAACAGCGCATATATTGCCGAAACACCATTATAAATGCCAAATAAAATGCCCACCCAATTGCCGGCATCAGCAAATTTAACGGATGAAGTATCACTTGGGGCTACGTGATAAATATGTTGTGCAATGGCAGGTGCCGAAAAAACCCACATGGAAAACAAGGCGAACCAGGAAAAAAACTGAACCAATCCAAGCTGGCGCATGGTTTGCGGCATGTTTGCAAAATCCTTAAAAATGGTTAAAAGGCCACCAGGTTCTTCCTTTGGCTCTTCGGCATGAAAAGCGGCATATTCTTCCGGCGGATATTCTTTGGTTGTGAATATCGTCCAAAGTAAACTGCCGATTAAAACAGCCGCACCTGTATAAAAAGAAAAAAGAACGTTGTTTGGAATATGGTTCTGGTCTGCTGTTTTAGAAATGCCGAAATATTCTGAAAAAATATAAGGCAGCCATGAACCTGCCACCGCACCTATACCAATTAAAAAAGTTTGTACCGAAAAACCCAGGCCGCGCTGGCTATCAGGCAGATTGTCTGCAATCAAAGCCCGGAAAGGTTCCATTGCCACGTTAAAAGAGGCGTCCATAATCATCAGCATGCCGGCCCCTACCAAAATCGGCGGTAAAATAAATGCCATAAAAGAAGCATTGGGCAAAAAAATCAAAGCTAATGCTGCCAGTAAACCGCCGGTCAAGAAGTAGGGTTTGCGGCGGCCTAACCTTGTCCAGGTCTGGTCGCTATAATGCCCGATGATCGGTTGTACGATCATCCCGGTTAAAGGTGCGGCCAGCCAAAAAAGTGATAAATGTTCTACATCGGCACCAAAGGTTTGTAAAATGCGGGAAGCATTGCCATTTTGCAGGGCAAAGCCAAATTGGATTCCTAAAAACCCAAAGTTCATGTTCAAAATTTGCCAAAAGCTTAATCTTGGCCGTGTTAAAACTTTTCTCATCAGCGTTTAAATAATTGGTAGGTTCAGGTAAAAATTCGGGTTGCCTTCTTACTTCAACTCGAATATCGTAACGGATTTGGCAGGCAAACTCAGGTTAGCAATAGTATTTAACTGTTCGCCCGTCATCACATTTACAGCTTTCGTAAAGGTTGCAGTCCGTTCCGAAAAACGATCTGTAGCAACAGTAACCGACTTTTCATCAGCATTATAAGCAATCAAAATTGTGTTTTTCTGATCATACCGAAAATACACATAAATATTATTTTGCGGAATATACTGCATCAGCTTTCCAGTTTGCAAAGCGGTTGTATTTTTACGATAGTTGGCCAGTTTCTGCACGTAGTCAAAAGCTTCGTTTTCTTTTCCGGTACGGCCTGCTGCCGTAAATTTATTCACCTTATCACCATGCCATCCGCCGGGAAAATCCAAGCGGACCAAACCATCGGGATTGGAATAATTTTTCATCAGGATTTCATCACCATAATACAGCTGCGGAATGCCGCGCATGGTTAACAAAAGTGCCATGCCTGCTTTGTATTTGTTAAAGTCTTCTCCTACGACAGAGTAAAACCGGCTCATGTCATGGTTATCCAGAAAAATTACGTTTCGCGTTGCATCCTGATACATAAAATCTTGTGCCAGAACTGAATACAAACGGTTTACGCCATCCGTCCAGCCGGGTTTTCCGTTCAATGCTTCGTTTATGGCCTCTTTTATTTGCCCGTCTGTAATACCAGGAAGTTGCGTATCAAAACCGCGGTTTACCGTATTTCCCTGTGTAAAATAAGCCTGGTTGGCAACAGACCACACCAGCGTTTCACCATAAATAGAGAAATGAGGGAACTCAGCTTTAACCTTTTTCGCCCAGTCAGCCATGTAAGCAGCATCATTGTAAGGATAAGTATCCAGCCGAAAACCATCCAAACCTGCATATTCCACCCACCAGATATGATTTTGGGTGAGGTAATTTTGCACGTAAGGATTGTTTTCGTTCAGGTCGGCCATACTGTGATCAAACCAGCCATCCAACATGGTTTTTTTATCGATAAAAGAAGCATGAGGGTCCATCACGGCAGCGTCCCGAAAGTTGGAGTTGGTATATTTTGGCCATTGGTGCACCCAACTTTTCATCGGCATGTCTTTAATCAACCAAGATTCTGTGCCAATATGATTGTGGACTAAGTCTTTAATCACTTTCAATCCCATCGAGTGGCATTTTTCTACATAAGCTTTGTACAATTCATTCGTTCCAAAACGCGGGTCAATTTTATAATAATCAGTAACGGCATAACCATGATAAGAAGCATGCGGCTGATTGTCTTCAATCTCAGGTGTCATCCAAATAGTTGTCACACCTAAATTTTTTAAATAATCCAGATGATCCATCAAACCTTGGATATCGCCGCCGTGGCGGGAATAGATAGAATCGCGGTTCAAACCTGTCTCCTCCAAACTTTTAACCACATCATTGTTAAGATCACCATTGGAAAACCGGTCAGGCATCAACAGGTAAATCAAATCTTTATTGGTAACGCCCTGTGCTCGGTTTGCGGAAAAATTACGTGCTTTCAGTTCATATTTGTATTGCAGATCAGTTTTTCCGGAAGATGAAAAAATGATTTGAAAACTACCAGGTTTAGCTGAAGGGGAAATTTCCAGGTCAACAAACAGATAGTTCGGGTTTTCCACCTGATGAACCTGTATCAGTTTCACGCCTGGATAATTCAACTTTACTTTACATGATGTAATGTTATCTCCGTGGATCAGAAGCTGCAGTTTTGGGTTTTTCATTCCAACCCACCAAAAAGCCGGCTCTACCCTGGAAATTTCCGCAGCTTTTATTTGTGTTATTGCGAATAAAAGCGTGATAAAGAATATGATTTTTTTCATTGACAGGAGTTGACTCAGCTTTAAGTTATTGCATTTTGTATAAAATACTGGCTGTTGTAGCGGCCAGGATAATTGTAGGGTTATTCATTTTTTGAATGCCTTTTTCGTCAATTTTATCGCCGTTGCCAACTAATATCCAATCGCCAGGAGGCAGGCTAATGGTTTTATCCTCCCGGTTACCATTTAAAAGTACCAGAATATCTTTCCACTGATCGCCATTGGCATGATCGGTCAATGAATATTCAATCAGGTTAGGATCGGGTGTTTCTGTAAACTTTAAATGCTGTTGGATCATGGCTGTAGATGGCATCCGGAATGCAGGATGGTTTTTTCTCAAAGCAATCAATGCTTGATAGTAATCAAAAACAGTTTTATAAGTTGTTTTTCTGCTCCAATCCAACTCATTGATAGCATCAGGCGAGTTGTAAGAATTGGCAACACCTTGTTTAGTACGCAGCATTTCGGCACCGGCATGTAAAAAAGCAACACCCTGAGAAGTTAGTACAACGGCATTACTCAGTTTATCCATTTTAATCAAATCCTTTTCTGAAGCATCAGGATTAGCAATTTTTAACCGGTCAAACAAAGTATTGTCATCGTGGCAGGAAACATAATTAATCGTTTGGTAAGGCTCCTTAGCCCAGGGAGCTTTTGAATAATTGACGGCTTGGTAATTAATTTGCGGATGCGGGGCAGAAGCAGCAATACCAAACTTTACGCTTTCGGCCAGGCCGGTTGCCCCGCTCACAAAGCCTTTTGCTTTTACATCGCTAAACCCTCCTTTTAAACCGTCGCGCAAATCATCACTAAAAGCAGCTATTTCTTTTAGCTTGATTGTATTTTTCTTAACGGCCCTCTGATCTTCCGGCAGCGGACTTGCACCCGCGGCCCATCCTTCTCCGTAAATAAAAACAGTTGGGTCAAATCCATGCAAAGAATCACTCAAGGCATTCATGGTTTCAATGTCGTGTATGCCCATTAAATCAAACCTGAAACCGTCCAAATGATATTCTTTTGCCCAATACATAACGGATTCAATCATGAATTTGCGCATCATAGCTTTTTCAGAAGCAGTTTCATTCCCGCAAGCTGTTCCGTTGGAGTAGCTGCCATCCGGGTTGTGCCTGTAAAAATAACCCGGTGCAAATTGGGTGAAATTGGAATTGTTGATGTTGCTGGTATGGTTATACACCACATCTAAAATTACCCTTAACCCTTTAGCATGCAGTGCTTGTACCATTTGCTTAAACTCCCTGATCCGAATATTGCCGTCGTAAGGATTAGTGGAATAGCTTCCCTCCGGAGCATTATAATTTTGCGGATCATAGCCCCAGTTATATTGGTTTAGTTCGGGTTTACTTTCATCAACAGAGTTAAAATCGAAAGAAGGCAGCAGATGCACATGCGTTACACCCAGATCTTTGATATGATCAAGCCCGGTTGATTCTCCGTCAGGGCTTTTAGTACCTGTTTCTGCTAACCCTAAAAATTTTCCTTTATGTTGTATGCCCGAATTTTTGCTGATGGACAGGTCGCGAATGTGAAGTTCGTAAATAATAATATCTGTGAAGTTTGTGAGCTTGGGCTTTTTGTCCTGCGCCCAATTTTTCGGATTCGTAGCAGTTAAATCTACCACCATTCCTCTTTTGCCATTGATACCTACGGCTTTGGCATACATATCCGGTGCTTCAAGCAGCCATTTGTTGTTTTCATTTACCTGGAAAGTGTAGTATTGGTTTTTAATATTTTGGTTGATTACGGTTTCCCAAACGCCCTGGCCTGCTTTAGTTAAATTAACCGTTCGTATAGGGCTTCCTCCTTCTCCTGCTGCATATAACCGCAGTTTTACAGCAACCGCTTTAGGTGCCCAGACCTTGAATACTGTTTTTTGAGGCAAATAATTCACCCCTAAATCTTTCCCGCTATAAAAAGGGTAATCCTGAAAAGGATCAATTGTTACTACCGGCTTAAACGAAATAAGCGGCATCAACGCAAAAAGCAATAAAAAAGCTTTCAAGGGTTTCATTTTAATAATTAAAGTTATCCGAAATAGAAGTAAATTTTTGTCTAAGCTTTTTACAGGGACTGCAGTGGTTGATATGGTTTAAAAAAATCGGTAAAATAAAAATATTGGTCTAAATCCTTTCATAAATCGTATCCTTTAACAATTAGTTCAAATTGGTACTGCCTGCCAAAAAATCAATTCGTTTTTGTAACGGTTTACTGCGTTAAAATTGTATCAGGACCTGTGCTTCTCATTCAGCAGGAACTATAAAAATTTTGGCCAGGACAAATTAAGGCAGGTTATATCAGAATAACGATCAGTTCAATCAAGATTTTTAAAAATATTAATGTTTTAAAAGGTAAAGGTTTCTTTATTAGAAGATTATAAAAAATAAACCTTGAAAAAATTTAAAGGGTTTGAGCCGGTTTTATGTACATGTATTTTTAGATGCTTCTTTTATCGGCACAAAATTATAGGCATAAAAGAAGCACCGGACAATTCTGATAGAAAACCATGGAGGCCGCTAAAAGATTTTTAGATATTAATTGTTGGAAACTTCAACCGCTTTCTGTGTCTTCCTCTGATTTATAGTTGTTGTTTTTCCGGTTCTGTGTTTTTTGGAAAGTTAAAATGTTGATAACTTTTAAACTCATTCCTAAAAAAATTTAAGTTTTCAACAAAATAATTAATTGCAGAAACAAACTTTACCTTGGTTTTTTAATAAGATAATCTGTTTGTATTTTGAAGCTGAGCAGGTAATCACTGGCTTCGATTTTTTATAAATGTTTTTTAACCGCATGTATCATGGAATTTTTGGTCAAATCTTTTGAAGCTAAAAAAGATCATCATTTAGCTGATGAATCAGTATTTTCTAAAGAACAAATCTTACGTACCATTGGCCGTGATTTTAACAAATCAGTAGCAAATATTGTAGGCTTGGTTTCTATGTTGGAAGACGGGGTTTCTGACCAGGATTTTGACAGCATCCGTAGTTATTTATCAAAAGAAGCAACAAACCTGCACGTGATGGTAAAAAGTATTTGCAGTTGATCCGATTGTAATTTTTATATTGATACTGTTTTTATCTGCCTAAAATTGTATCAGCCAACCCTGAAAGTTTTGCCCGGATTGTTTTTCACTTGAATTATACCGGAACTTATTTTGCAGAAACCCATTCTTCCATTTTGTCTATCTGCAACCCTATTTCTTTGATTTGAGAATCGTGCAGCCATTGTTCTTTTTTACAAACCCATCCTGATCTACTTCTGCACAATACGATGCTAAGCAATACCGTTTGTCCTGTAAACCGGTAAGTTTCACAGTCCTCTTTCTTTACAGTGCCGTAAATCTTTCCAAGAGTCGGACTTGTGAAATATGCTTCCATTATGTTTTTATAGCTTTACTGAGTATCCGATACCATTATCTGCAATTACATCCGCCCACTTGCTTTTATAGTCAAATTAAGACGAATTTGCACCGAATGCTTCTTTTATCACTTGTTTTTCAGCATTGCTTAGTGTTGATACTGAATGTAATCGGATATCATTTTTAAAAGTGCAGAACAGGATTGTATATCCTCTTCTGCACTTAATGACTTGTGTCCACAGTTCAACTAATCGTTCTATTTCACCACGATCAGTTTTTTGGTCAGCATTGTTTTTCCGCTGATAAGATGGATGATGTAAACACCGTTTTGAAGCGTACTAACGTTCAATGCAAAAACTTTTTTCGTGTTTGCTTCGGTTACATCATCAAACAACCGGCTGATCAACTGGCCTTTTGTATTGTACATTACAACGGTAGTTTGCCCTGCTTCCGGCAAAGCAAATTCTATATTCGTTTGCCCGGCAGCGGGGTTTGGATAAATAAACAAACCAGTTTTAACAGTTTCTGAAATAAGTCCGGGCGGCGTAATGGCCAACGGTGCCACACTGCCCGTGCTGCCGGAATCGAAAGCGTTCAACTGCGCATTATAAGGAGAAAGGTATTTTCCGGGCAGCGGGCTTTCCACGTTTCCGTTTGGCAGTTGCCATTGCACCGACAAATTATCTCCGCCGCCGCCTTCTTTCTGTATGGCTTCAACATAATATTTTTTGCCTGCCTGCAAAGTAACGGCTGCAGATTTCTGGGAAGCAAATTTAGCCCATTCCCGGTAATCCGTCCAGCTTAGCACGTTGGCAATCCTGACTTTATTGGCCGGGTTGTCATCGGTGGATAAGTACAGTTCTCCGGCATCGTCCGCAGCAAGCCAAAAAACGTAGCTGCCCGTTTGCGGTGCGCAGATATAGCCGCGGATACGCGAGGCATAATTGTCGCCAATATTTGCCGGCCCTTCAAAAGAAGCAATCTGACTGCTTGAAGTTGGCGCGGTTTGAAAGGAAAAATCGGAAATATTATTTCCGGAAACATTGTCCCACTCCTCCCGCAAAATCGTTCCGGTAGCCGAACAGGTTACGGAAGCAGGCATCACCACAAAACTTTGGGATACTGTTTTTGCCATATTAAAAGAAGCATTGCCCGCTTGCGAAGCTGCTATGATTACGGTCCCTGCACCGGTGATCGTAACGGTACTGCCGGATAAAGTTGCCGGCCCGGAAACGACACTAAAACTTACCGCAAGCCCGGAAGAAGCCGTAGCTGACAACGCAAAAGGCGCATCACCATTCGTTTTGGAGGCCAGGGCCGCAAAAGCGATTGCTTGGCCTGCTGCTGGTGTAGCTTTAAAAGGCGACAAATGGATTCCGGCTATTGGCGTTTCCATCGTTCCGTCCGGCAGTTGCCATTGCACCGATAAGTTATCGCCGCCGCCGCCTTCTTTCTGCAAGCCTTCTATATAATATTTTTTGCCTGCCTGTAAAGTAATAGAAATTGATTTTTGAGAGGAGAATTTTCCAAATTCCCGATAGTTTGTCCAACTGTCCGTATTGGCAATCCGTGTTTTATTAGCCGGATTATCATCTGTAGAAAGCCACAATTCACCGGCATCATCGCTTGCAATCCAAAAAGTATAACTGCCGGTTTGGGGCGGAAAAATATAACCCCGGATCCGCGAACCGTAATTATCCGCTGCATCTTTTGGCCCTTCAAAAGAAGTGATCTGGCTGGTAGAAGTGGGTGTGTTTTGAACGGGAATATCTGCAATCGTGTTTCCGCTGGCGTTGTCCCATTCATCCCTTGTGATAGCACCTGTACCGGTTATAATTGTTGATGTAGCAGCAGTTGTATCTACATAAGGCGACAAGTGGCTGCCGGCAATTGGCGTTTCCATCGTTGCATCCGGCAGTTGCCATTGCACCGATAAGTTGTCGCCGCCTCCGCCTTCTTTTTGCAGTGCTTCTACATAATACTTCTGACCAGCCTGTAAAGTGATGGAAGCAGATTTTTGAGAGCTATATTTGCCCCATTCCCGGTAATTCGTCCAGCCATCAATATTGGCTATCCTGGCTTTATGGGCAGGTTGGTCATCTGTGGAAAGCCAAAGTTCCCCAGCATCATCAGTTGCAAGCCAAAAAATATAATTCCCAGTTTGGGGAGGGCAGATATAACCGCGGACACGTGAACCGTAATTATCTGCAATGTTTAAAGGACCTTCAAAAGAGGTTAGCTGGCTGGTAGAAGTTGGTTTTTTTTGAAGCGGAATATCGGAAATATTAGTTCCGCCTACGTTGTCCCATTCTTCCCGCAGGATCGTTCCGGTAGCTGAACAGGTGGCATTATTAGCAGGAGCTGTTGTAGCGGTACTTGCCGTATTGCCAATGATGATAGCAGAACCAAAGGGTTGGATGGAGATGCTGTTTTGGTAGTTGTTGCCGTAAACATCGGTTCCGGGACTGTTAGTAGGGTAGGTTTTGGCAGATGTTGTGGGGTTATCTAAAAAGCTGATGTATTGGCTAGGGTCAACTGCCGTGGCTGTTACTGCTTCTACCCTGATATTGTCCAAATACAAGGCCGAAGGCTGTTCAGGAATGTCGAACACCAAGCTCGCATTGCCCTCGCTGGCCGTTGCGGCAAATAAATACTCTTTCTCCTGGCGGGCTGCGGTAATTGTTGAAGCCTTGCGCTCCGACAAATCACTATAGTTCCCTGCGCTCTGCCGAAGATAAGCGGTAATTGCCTTGCGGCTGTCCGCGCCCAGCATGCTGAACTTTAACCGGTACTGTTTTCCTGCCGTGACTGCCCCTATCCCGATGATTACCGAGGCATAGTTCGAGCTGTTCGTTACAGAAGAAAACGATACTTTCAGTGCCCCGCCGTCCAATGTGCCGCTGTCCCAGCCGGTAACTGCATTGCCTGCCGAAGCATAGGCATATAGCCCGCCTGCATTGCTGTCGAAAGTACCGTTTGTAAACTGGTTGCTGCCGCTTGCCTGGCTTACCGTATAGAAAGGGATTTGTCTGGGTGATTTCCCCGAGCTGCCGTCTTTGCCATATAACGCTTTCCAGCTATCCAAGCTGACGGCATTATAACTATATGCTCCGTTCACCTGCTGCAGCACTCCGATCACTAAATCATCATCTGTCGGCCTTGCATAATAATTGTTGTCAAATGTGCCGAAATTACCAATATCGTTGTCCTTCGTCTTATACTGTGCTGCCATCTGGCCGCTCTGTTTTGCAAGAAAGATATTGCCCGTAACGGTGTTGTTATATACCGGGCTGTTTGCTGCGATGTTATCATGCTCCATCAGCAACTGCACAGCATTGTTATAGACCGTGTTCTGTTTGATCGCAATATCATGCGCGTTATGGATGTAGATGCCGTTGGAAGCGCAGGTTGCGACCGTATTGCCTGTAAGCGTTACCTGCCCTGCATTGTCGTCTATATAAATACCATGGGCATACAAGTTCTCCGGGTGGTCTGTACCGCCACCGGCCCCTTTGCCGTTCAGCACGATGTTCCCCGTAACTACCCTGCCAGTGTTCACCGGCGCGTTCTGGCCGTTGTTCCAGGTGTAAATCCCGCCGCCATCGTCCTTCACCAGGGCAAAGTTGCTGATCACGTTGTTTCTGATCGTTACATTGTTGCCGCTGAAGTTGAGCGGGATATAACCTGTACTGTCTATCGTGTTGTTTGCAACGAGGTTGTTGTCCCCGCTCACCGTAATGGCTTCGTACGTGCCATCCCCTCCGTCGCCCATACCGGCATAGATACCCGTGCAACGTACTATGTTATTGCTTAAAACAGCGTTCGTACAGTTGTTCAGGCTACAGGCATTGTTATTTGTATAGGCAATCGTGGTATTTTGGATCCTTAGGCCATCTGTGTTCGTTGCCTCCGCTGCGTTCTTGCCCGAAAACAGGATTTCGCAATTACTGATCGAAATATTTTGTGAAGATCTGACCGCTATCGCGCTTACCGTAGCGCCAGTTAGCCGCAAGTGGTCAAATAACAAGTTGCCCTGGTTGTTTATTTGTACCAGTGTTTCGGTCGCCCCTGCCCGGATTTGGTAGCTGTCCGGGCTGCTGCCGCCCGTATAAATCCCCAGCCTGCTGCCTGCTGCCTTGTAGTACCACTCCCCTGCCTGGTCCAGTGTACCTGGGTGGTTCTGGATAAAGTAACCGTAGCCCTGTGCGGCTCCATAGCCCGAAGCAGGTTTGTAGTTGATCGTTGTGCCCGATTGCGAGCTAATCTCGTTGCGGTCCAATATCCACCTCGTCTTACGGATCACTACCTGACCGCCATTCCAATTCTGGCCCGCCAGCTTGCTGTCTGTGATCGAGGTGTTGCCGTTATAACTGTCATAATGCAAATAGCCTTGCTCTGCCGCCGTGGCGTTCGGCCAGCGCCCTACCGCCTTTGCCACGCCGTTCATCGTTACCGTATTCATGTAAGGCAGACCTCCAGGAACAGTAGTTTCCCAAATCCCGCTGCCAGCACTCTGCCAGCCCGAAAGCGTTACAAAGCCTGTCAGCTCCGGCAGTGCACCCTGTCCGTAGGCCCCAAAAACTACCGGCTTGCCCGTGCTGCCCGAAACCGTTACCGACAGCAGCCCAAAAAACACATCCCCCCTTTTGAACAGCACCGAGTCGCCTGCCTGCAAGGACCCAACCATCTGGCCAACCCGCGACAGCGTCTTCCAGGGCGTGGCCATCCGCTGTGCCGCCGCCGCTGGCCGGCCGTCGTCACCTGTAGAAGACGATACGTAGTACGTCGCGGCAAAAACATTGGAATTATTCAGGTATAAAAACAGCAATAAAAATATCCTGACAGGATAAAGTAAGTAAAGGTTCTTCATGTAAAAATCCAGCTTAAGCAAAAGTGATAAATGTAAATTTTTTACAACACTAATTATATTTACGGCTAAAAATTAACACAGTTACAAAAAGAATTCAGGATTTTGGATAAATACCTTTAATATTTTTCTTTATTAAAACAAAAAAAACAATATTATAAGTCCTTAATTATCATATTGTTAACAAAAACAATAAAATATAAATTTAAAATAAGTATTTTTTCTGTTACAATTAGCTAAAAATATTTTTTATAAAGAAAAAATCAATTTTTAGGCGATAAAAAAAGTACGGAGGGAAGTAAGAGCTTGTTTAAAATTTGTTCAATATATTTTCTATGCTTCTTTTATCACCTAAAAAATAGTAAGCATTTGGTTTTTGATTTATTTAAATTGATGCCAACACCAATTTTTATAGGGTAAAAGAAGCATTGGCATTTTTTTCTGGTATAAATTTAAACAGCTTCTAAGTAAATTAAAATTTAAATCAGCAGGATACAAAAATATGATCCGGATATCTGATCTTCTTTATAGGATTCGATAGTTTTTTGCAATGCTTCTTTTAGCACCTAAAAATCAGGAATGGCATGCAGCCATAAAAGTTATCCGATCAAGCGTTCAACCTTAGTGAGCATTGCCTGCATTTCAAAAGGTTTTTCCAAGAAATCATCTGCGCCGGCATCCAAGGCAGATTGCTTGACGTCGCGGCTTGCAGAAATCATCAATACGGGTATGTTTTTTGTACCAATGTTACTTTTTAACTGTCTGCAAATATCCCGGCCGTCATGCCCGGACATCCAAATATCCAGTAA
>JAABUQ010009113.1_pt1 | contig 13567 bp, 16 predicted proteins | sample 5560001 | NCBI WGS metagenome assembly JAABUQ01 (sample SAMN10711888, study PRJNA513371) | rock metagenome | isolation source: Antarctica rocks | place: Antarctica: Victoria Land, Finger Mt nord | collected 2015-12-18
CCGGGACGCGCTGGACGCGGTGGCCGCCGCTCTCGAACTGGAGGTGGCGGAAGGCTCCCTCGCCGGTGATGCCGAAGGAGGCTTCGCGGAAGCCGCCCAGCTCGGTCGCGACGAAATCCAGGGGCTCGAAGGTCCACCCCATCGTCTCGGCGTAGCGGCGATACATCTCCAGCAGGTCACGCGCGAAGAGCGCCGCCTCGTCGCCGCCGATGCCCGCGCGGACCTCGACGATCAGGCCGGCGCGGTCGGCGCCCGCCTGGCGGTCGTAGAGCAGATCGCGCAGAGCCTCGCCGAGGTGCTCCTCCTGGGCCCGCAGCGCGGCGAGTTCCGCCTCGGCATAGGAGCGCATCTCGAAGTCGGCCTCGGCCGCCGCGAGCGCCCCGGCCTCGGCGATCTGCCGGCCGAGCTCCAGGTACTTGCCGTAGGGCACCGCGACCTTGGCCAGGGACCCGCGCTCCTTGGCCAGGGACGCCACGCGGGAAGGGTCCGAGGAAACCGACGGGTCCAGGAGCGCGGCATCGAGCTCGCGGAAGCGCTGATAATCGGCCTGCAATTTCTCGAACACGCTCCGCCTCGCAACGGCCGACGCCGGGAGTGAAGGGGGCGGGGCAGGATGGAACGGGACGGATCAGGCTCGAACCTGGGTCCAAACGACCGGCGGCCCGACCGGGCGACGCAAGGAGGGCGTCTCCCGAGGGGCCGCGTCCGCGGAATGCCGCAAGGCTAGACTTTGGCGCCGGCCTCGACGGCGGCCGGCTCAGCGGCGGTGCCCTTCTTGCCCTTGCCGTAGGTGCCCGAAAACTTCTTGTTGAACTTGTCGACGCGCCCGGCCGTGTCCATGAACTTCACCGAGCCGGTGTAGAACGGGTGGCACTTCGAGCAGACTTCCACCGTGATCTTCGGCTTGGTGCTGCGCGTCGTGAACGCGTTGCCACAGCCGCACGTGACCTGGCAGTCCTGATAGTTGGGATGAATCGCGTCTTTCATGGCGTTGGAGTCCTCGGCGCAGCCCGGCGTGCTCCCAACGGAGCGCGTTCGGCCGCCCGTTCCCGGAGAAATGGGGCGGAATCCGCCCCGTGAATGGTCCCGTTCCCACCGAGTGTAGCAGGTCGGGCCCGGTCCCGCGAGGGGGCCGGTGTCAGCCCGCCGCCGTCCGCTCGGCTCGACTCGACTCAACCCTTGCCTTGGGAGGACGGGGCGGAGAGGCGGGCGTCGACGTCCTTCTCCACTTCGTCGTAGGTGAACTGGTTGTTCGGATCGTCGTAGGTGAACCGCTTCACGAGGTTGCCGTCCGGCGTGAACAGGAAGACCGCGGGCAGGGCGAAGAAGTTCAGGCCCTCGTAGCCGACCTCGGGCGCCTCGCTGAACCGCAGGTTGGTGAAGGTGGCCTGCTTCTCTCGCAGGAACGCTTCGGCCTGCTCGACCGCCTTGGGGTCGTCGGGCGGGTCCATCGAGAGCGAAATGACCGCGAGGCCCTTGTCCTTGTACTTCGCGTTCATCCGGACGACGTGAGGGAAGTTTTCCTTGCAAGGGGGGCAGGTCGTCGACCAGACGTCGACCATCGTCAGCCTGGCCGCCTTGTCCGCGACAATCCGCCCCTTGAGGTCCTCGTACTTGATCGCGACCAGGCGAACTTCGGCCGGTTCGACAATTGCGGAGCGCGTGGCGCCGGACTTCTCGGTCCTGGGCCTGGACCCTGGCGCCTCCCGCGGCTTGGCGGCCTCGGGCTTGGCCGACTTCTCGGCCGGGGCTTCCGGGCTCAGGATGACCTCGGGGGTCTTGTTGATCGAAACGGGGTGGGGGCCGACCGGGGTGTTCCCGCCGCAGCCGACTCCGAGGGCGGAAAGGGCGAAAATCCCGAGGGTCCGGGCCGTCGCTCTGGCGTTGCGGATCACGGTATGGCTCCTGCCCGCTCGCGGGGATGGGGTCGAAACACCCCGGCCCGGCCCGGCCCGCGCTGCGGGGAGTTGGCGGGCGGCGGACCGGCCGGGGTGCGAGGCCGTCGTGCGGAAGTCATCCAGGGACGGGGCGCCACCACACCAAACGTGGCGCCCGGCGGATCACTTCTTGTTGTAGGAGACACCGCAGCCGGTGGCCTTGGTCTCGGTCTCCTTGACGTCCTTGCCGGCCAGCAGGGCGTCGACGGCATCCTTCACGTACGTCTTCTTGACATTGGCCTCGGCCGAGGGGCTGTCGTCCATCGCGCCGGTGTAGCGGATGGTCCGGGCCTTGTCGAGGACGAAGAACTGCGGGGTCACCGAGGCGCCGTAGTCGCGGCCGATCTTCTGGCTGGCGTCGTAGCCGTAGCTGTAGTTGTAGCCCTTCTTCTGGACGCGGGTCTTGATGGCCGGAAGGCGGTCGTCGACGCTGTCGGCGACGGCGATGCCGATGACCTTGACGCTCTTGCCCTTGTAATCCTTGGCGAGGTCGATGATCCGGTCCTCGTAGCCCGTGACGACGGGGCAGTGGTTGGCCAGGAAGACCAGGACGATCACATCTTCCTTGATCCCGTCGAGGCTCAGGGTCTCTTCCTTGTCTCCCATGACGGCGGGGATGCCGGAGAAGGACGGCGCCGGTTCGCCCGGGGCGACGACCTTGTTGAACTTCCCTTCCTTGGCCAGGGCGAGGGCGGGGGCGGCGACCAGGGCCAGGGCGGCCAGGCTCAGGACCAGCTTGCGCATCGTTGCGGACTCCAGAAGGTGCGGAAAGCGGGGGGGTTCGCCCGGGATACAGGCGTCGGGGGCGGTCCGTCCGTCCCCAAAATCCCCAAGGACTTTGGTCGTTTCCGCCCCCGATTATAGGGCGCCCGGGGATACGGTCAACGGCCTGGACGTGCGGGCTCCGCCTTGAACCCGGCTCAGGGCTTGCCCGATTGGAGGGAGAATTCCGGGCACTTGACCGCGAACGGCCCGGTGTTGGGGTTCTGGACAGCCACGAGACGGCGATCGGCCTCAGGGCGGAGCAGGGGGCGTGGTCGACCCGGACCTCGGGAATGATCCGGCCCCGCCGCATTTCCGGCGGAGCACGGCGTCACCGCGTCGATCAGGCCCGATTCGCGGCCCAGCGAGCGGCGTTGGCGATGACCTTGCGCACGGAGGGGTGAAAGAAGACGGGGAGGGCGTCGTGCCCCGGCCGCAGATAGGCGACGCGCCCCTTGCCGACGGTCCACGTCAGGCCGCTGCGGAAGGTCTCGCCGGGCCCCCAGTTGGACACGAACACGACGGATTCCGGGGCCGGGACCTCGAAGGGTTCGGCGAACATGGCGCTTTGCGGGATGGTAAAGGGCTCGACGCCCCGCGCGATCGGGTGATCCGGGGCCTTGAACTCGATGCGCTCGGGACGCCCGTCGTCGCGCCAGCCGCCGGGCTCGCAGGTCGTGCCCATCAGGCCCCGGAAGGGCCGGCTCCCGCACGAGGCGTGCAACGCCACGAACCCGATCTTCGCCGCCTTGACGCGGTCGACGATCGCCCGCGAGCGATCAGCCGGCAGGTCGTCGTGGCGCAGATGCCCCCACCAGACCACGACGTCGGTGGCATCAAGCTCGGCGTCGGAAAGCCCAGCGTTGGGGTCGTCGAGTCGGGCCCTCGCGATGCGGAGGTCTTCCATGCGGCCGAGGTACTGACCGAGCGCCCCATCGACGTCATCGGGGTAGGTCGCCTTGCGGGCGGTCCCTTCGCACCACACACGCACCCGGATCGGCGCGGTTTGCGGCTCCTGCGCGGGGAGCGGGCGGGAAGACCAACCGAGGCTCGCCGCCGCGGCCAGGGCCGTCCGACGGGCGAACGACCGACGATCCAGCTGCATGGAAGCATTCTCCGGCTGCGGGGCGTGATCGGCGGGATCGGTCCGGGTGGGGCCGGGCGCAACGGGGCGGGATTCGGTCGGCGGGGCCGGCGAACGACGCGGAAAGTCTGTTGACGTGGAGATATCCTATCGACGGGAATCGCCCACCGCAAGAACCAGGCAGTCCTCGAACTCAAGATTCCTTCACACCTCTGGATGCGGGCCGGGCCCGCTGAGCCGGAAGGCCCGCGGCAGGAGGTCGCCCAGCCGGAACGTCCCGACGCGGTCGATGAAAACGGGCGTCTCGGGCCCCGCGAATTCCGCGAGCACCTGACGGCAGGCGCCACAGGGCATCGCGAGGCCGGGATCGCTCCCCTCGGGGGCATCGACGCAAGCGACCGCGACCGCCACGATCGTCCCCGCCCCGGCCAGGATCGCCGCGAACGCCGCGGTGCGCTCGGCGCAGACGGTCAGCCCATACGAGGCGTTCTCGACGTTCGCTCCGGTGAAGATCCGCCCGCCAGCGCGGACGGCGGCGCCCACGTGGAAGTTCGAGTAGAGGCAGTACGCCATGCGGGCTGCTGCGCGCGCCGCCTCCAGGAGTTCCGGATCGGATTCCACGGCCGGCTCCGGTTCCTCGATGGATCAGAGTTCGTCGAGGCCCGACAGGTCTTTCTTGCCGCCACCGAGGCCCGCGACGGCGTCGCGGCACTCTTGCAATTCGCGCTGGAGGAGGGATCGATCTTCGGCGGCGATCCCGCGCATCTGGACGGCCAGTTCTTCCGCATGAGCCAGTTGCTCACACGCCTCCTCGATCCGGCCAAGGTCGACGAGCACCCGGCAATAGTTGCTGGCGGAGACGAGTTGCAACGGGCCAAGTGCTTCGATCTCGGCGAAAATGGCCGCTGAATCCTCGGCCCGGCCGAGTTTCCAGGTGGCAAGGGCGTGATTGTCGAGTTGCGGGGTCTTCCGCCCGGACAGGCGGACGGCTTCCCGGAACTGCTCGTCGCCCTCCTCCCAACGCTGCTGCGACACGAGGAGGACACCCAGGGAGTTCACGCGAAGGGCCGTGGCCCCCTTGCTCGCGATCTCCTCGCGCAGGGCCGCAATCGCCCCTTCCGGGTCTCCCTCATTGGACCTCTTAAAGAAACGATCGACGGCTCGGTTGTGGAGGTAGGCGAGAAGGAAGGGACCAGCGTAGATCGCAACGATGATCGCGACCGACCCGAGGACGAGGACGAGGACGAGGACGATGGTCGGGGAGCGTGCCTCCCCGCGCGGCTCCGCCTGCGGATTTCGATGGGACTGGAAATAGAGGAGGGCACCGACGGCAAAGATGAGGATCGTCCAGGCGAGCGAATGCGTCCGAGGGGTTTTACTCGGCATCGGCTTGCGAACCTTGGCCCGTCCGGCGCGGCGTTCTCGGAGATCGTTGAGCTTTACAAATAAAAGGACAAGACTTCCCATCAGGACCGCGTAGATCACCGTCCCGGCCGTCTTCCCGGCGGCACGGCTCTCGATCAAGGCGACGGCCAAAAAGGTCATGATGAGCACCCCCGCGATCACGATAAAGGTCGTAATCGCGGGGCTGCCGAATCGGCGGGCGATCGTCCGGAGCCTCGACACGATCTCCCTCCTCGCGTCTTTACTTGCTGAAGTTGGAGTCCTGGATATCGTCGCCGGGGGCGTGGTCGACGAACTTCCAGGAGACTTCGGTCGCGACAAGTTTCAAGAACGTCTTCTTGAAGCGGGGGCGGCCGACGCTGGCGTCGACGGCGATCGGGCCTCGGGTGGGGAACTTCGACTCGCAGATGTCGTCGAAGCCGACGGTGGCGACCTTGGCGACGTCGGGGATCGGGCGGCCCTTGGCGTCCTTGGGCAGGGCCAGCTCGGTGACCTGGACGTGGACGGTGGCGAGACCTTCGAGCATCCCGGGGCTGGCCGGGCTCTGGATCTGGAAGGCTTGCACCTCCATGTAGATCACGAAGTCGGCCTCGAACGCCTTGGCGGCCTCGGCCGGGTCGCTCCAGGAGGGGTTGGCCGCGACCCAGGTGCGCACCTTGGCCGGGTCGACGATGTCGATGTGCTTGACCTTCTCGCGGAGGATCGCGATCAGTTCCTTGCCCAGCTCCTGGTCGACGTCGGGGGCGTCGCCACGGGCGGAGGTGACGGCGTGGGTCAGCAGGACGACCCGCTTGCCCTTGAGCTTTGGCGAGCCGGCCGGAGGCGGGATCGTCGGCTCGCTGGGCTGGAGGAAGTACAGGGCCATCCGCGGGTCGCAGCCGGCCAGGCCCAGGCCCAGGACTCCGGAGGCGAGCATGAACTTCGCGGCGGCGCGACGCGTCCTTGCTTTGGCAGGCGGCCGAGGGGTCATCATGCCCTCCCAGTGTAGAATCGGACGATCCAGGCCACCAGGCTCAGGGCCACGGTGGCCACCACCAACGCCGTGAGAACCATCTCCGGCGACCGGGTCCCCGGCGTGCGACCCGTCGCCGAGGCGACGAGCAGCCAGGGCACCAGCATCACGCAGGCCGGGGCCAGCAGCGCACCGGCGGGGTTGGCCCGCCAGGCGCGATCGACCCTGCCCCTCGTGGTCCAGGCGAACGCCGTGGTCATCCCGCACGACGGGCATGGGAAGCCCGTCAGCGTCTGGAAGGAACACGGCGGCAGACCCAGTTGCTGATGCGTCCCGAATCCCCTGGGGTCGGGCTCCAATCCCCGGGCCACCCCCAGCACGCCCGCCACCCCCACAGCCGCGACCGCCAGGGCCCATCGGGTCCGTCGGCCCAGCCGCGCGATCGGGGTCGTCATGGACATCGTCTCGGGGGGAATCGTCGGGGAATGTCGCCTCGCCCCCGGCCGTCGCGAGACGTCGAGGGCGATTCACGGTGATGTGCGGGCCCAACTTAATGGAAACGCCCTGAACGGGCAAGGCCAAGCCGCCGGCCTGCGGAACGCCCGCGACACCCCTCCTGAAAGGTGGACGCGGGACGACGCAGGGCCTAGCTCTCGATTCTGGAGTTGGGAAGCGCTTTGCAAGGGTGGCTGGGGTCGGTACTCAGACGCTGGAATCGGCCAGTGGGGCCGATCCGCGGGGATTCCGGGGTCGTGGTCCCTCCCGCAGCCACCCGGTGGGGATCGGCGAAATCTCCAGAAGCGAGAGTTACAACCGAAACCGCGAACTCGGAGAATCGCCGGCTGATTTTGTGCCCGACCTATGGTAATGTCGGTGGTGATCCCCCACGGTCGCGGCGGCTCCCATGACCCCTTGGAGAATTGCTATGATTTCTCTGGCACTGAGCGTGTTCCTGGTCGGGCAGGCGCCGGCGAATCCCCAAGCGAACGCTCCCGCGGCCCCCGCGGTCAGGGCGCGGCAGGACCCGGCCTCCGCGGATGCCCGCCGCGCGATGTTGGAGAAGACCATCCAGTCGCGTAAGGCCCGCGCGGCTCAAGACGCGAGGGCACGCGCGATTCAGGCCGCACGCGCCAGGGCCGACGCCCAGGCCCAGAACGACTATCAGGTCAAGATGGCCCCGATTGTCGCTCAGCAGCAGCGTGACGCGGCCCTGATCCAGTCGCAGGCCCAGCAGGCCGCCGCCTTGCAGTCGATGGCCGCCGCCGCCCAGCAGAACGCCGAGATCAACCGCCAGCGGTACATTCTCCAGTTGCAGCGCGCCCGCAACCCCCAGATGGTCTATCCCGACGGGTCCATCGGCCCCTATCCCTACGGGATCGCCGCGCCGTAGGCACCTCGTTGAGCAACGCGTCCCCCGCGATCCCCGGTCCGCTTCAGATTCAGAGTTCCTCGACCCACGCTTCCGCCTCGCGCGTTGCGGCCTGCATCCTGCGCTCGACTTCGAGGCGGCAGCCTTCCAGCACGTCGCGATCGGCGTCGGGCGGGACGACGACCGGCGCGGGGACGACGCAGGCGGCGGGGGCGAAGGGGCGGGGAACGGCGAAACGGTCCCAGCTCTTCGCGCGCCAGGGGTTGCGGAAGGCCATCCCCGCGCCGACGATCGGCAGGCCGGTGCGGCTGGAAAGGTAAGCGAGACCCTGGTGGACGTGCCGGCGAGGGCCTCTTGGCCCGTCGGGGGTGACGCAGAGGTGGCCGCGATCGACACGGTGCGTCATCTCGCGCAAGGCGCGGGCGCCGCCGCGGGTGGTGGAGCCGCGGACGACGCCGAAGCCCAGGCGCCGGACCACTTGCGTGATGAGCTCGCCGTCGCGGTGATCGCTGATCAGGATCTGCATCTCTGGCCAGGCCCAGTAGTAGGCCGGGAAGAGCATCACTTCATGGAAGAAGGCGTACAGGTAACGCTGCCCGGTCCGGCGCGCCACCGCGGGGTCGACGCTGGGGTCGGCGTACCGGAAATGGAAACGCGTGGTCCCGACCCAGGTGCGGATCAGGGTCGCCCCCGCCGCGCCGACGGCTCTGACCAGCAGCGGATGCCGGATCTTCATCGCGTCGACCTCCCTGTCGTCGCCCGGGTGGGCCGCAGTGGCCATGTTGGAAGCGACGACCCTCGCCCGCGGGCACCCTACAAAATTCGGCCCAAGGGGGCTAGGTCAAGCCGGTGGCCCGCCGACCCAGAGTTCCTCGAAGACCAGATAACCGCCGGGAGTCATGCCGAGGCCACGATACGTCGCGTGGGCGCGGGCGTTCTCCTGTTCGACATACAGCCGCAGCCCGAGAACGTCGCGGCCGTTGAGGGCCTGGGCGCGGATGTGGGCGTGGAGGGCGCGGAAAACGCCCCGGCGGCGGGAGTCCGGCCGGACGTAGACGCTCTGGAACCACCAGATCCAGCCGTTTCGCCAGTCGGTCCACTCGCGGGTGATCGCGGCCTGGCCGGAAATGCGGCCGTTTTCCTCGGCGACCCAGTAGCGGAGGCGGTCCGGGTCGGCCAGCGCGGCGGCGACACCTCGCCTGACGACGGCCGGATCGAGCGCCTTGCCCTCGGTCTCGGCGGCCAGGGCGAGGTTGAATGCGACGATGGCGTCGAAGTCGCCCGGCAGGGCGTCGCGGATCGTCGTCGGGTGCATCAGGGACGGTCGCTCCGCTTGCTGCGGGCGCGGCGGCTGGCCTCCTGGAGGATGCGATGTTCCTCGACGGTCAGCCCCTCGCGCCCCTGGCTGGCGATCTTGACCAGGACCTCATCCAGCCGGGCGTCGAGTTGTTCCTCGGGGAAGGCCGGCCCCGCCGGGGCGGGTCTGGGAGCCAGGCCGGCCGTGGCCGAGCGGGGCGGGTTCGTCGTGATCGGCGAAACGCGGTCGCGGGGCTCCGGCGACACGACCCGAAGCCTCGGCCGCCGCCAGGGCGAGGACGACACCAGACGCGACCATCGCAGGTCGTAATGCTTGAAGAGGAAGCCGAAGGCGGCCCCGGAAAGGTGCGAGGCCAGGGCGGTGCCGCCGCTGGAGATGTGGTCGGGCGAGGCGTCGCGTACTTCGCTCAGCAGCCAGAACAGGTCGGCCCCGAGGTAGAAGGCCAGCAGCATCCACATCTCGACCGGCAGGATGCCGAAGAGAAGCATCTCGCGCCGGGGGTTGTAGAGCGTGTAAAGCGTTAAGACGGCCATGATCGCGCCAGAGGCCCCGAGCATAATCGTGGGGGAGTCGACGCCGTGCATGCCGTAGTCGAGGGCCGCCCAGCAGAGCGTGCTGACGACCGCCGCGGCCAGGTAGAGCGCCAGGAAGTCGCGCGGGCCGTACATCGCCTCCATCTCACGGCCCACGAACCACAAAATGAGCATGTTGAAGGCGATGTGGAAGACATCGCTGGGGCTATGCAGGAACGTCGCCGTCAGGAGCTGCCAGACGTGGAACTTGCGGAAAATCTCGGTGCTGTGCGCACCCAGGAGGTCCCAGATTCGGCGGTCGGCGAAGGTGGCGTCGCGAAAGAACCACTGCGCGAGGAAGACGCCCACGTTGAGCAGGATCAGCAGGCGGCACGTCGACGCCGCGCCCGTGAGGAACCCGGAGCCCCGCGTCGAGTCGCGATAGTATTCGCGGTCGTGGATACCCATGGCGGCTCCGGCGGTCGTCGCCCCGGTTGGAAACGGCCAGCTCCGGGGGACCCGCGTCGCGGGCGGGCCGGCCTGCGCGATCCGGGTGCGAGCCTTCATCATCGGAGCCGCGGGCGTCCCTGTCAACGCCGCGCCCGATCAGTCGGACAGCAGGGCGTCGACCGCCTCGACGCGGGTGGCATACATTGGCCAGATCATGTCCAGCGAGGTCACGCGCAGGAGTTCCTTCGCCCGCTCGGAGACGCAGGCCAGGGCCATCATGCCCCCCTTCACCGTCGCCTGTTTCCAGCAGCGGATCAGCACCGCCAGGAAAATCGACCCGAAGTAGTCGACCGCCTCCAGGTCCACCACGATCAACGGTTCCGCATCGGTGCGCAGCGGTTTCAGCAGGAATTCCGTCGCCTGTTCAATCAACGTGGGATCCATCCGTTCGAGCGTCGGCGAGGCCACGATCACCGTGATCCCGCCGTGCCGCTCGATGGTGAAAACGTCCTGACCCTCATCCTGGACATTCATGGCGGGCCGACCGTTCGGGAAAGAGTCGCCATTCGCCGTGGGCGGCGCGGTGCGACTCTTCCAGACTAGGTGACCGCAACCCCGACAGCAAGGGGTCGGAGGTGGCCGGGGGCTTACTCAGGCCGAGGGGCGACAATCCGAAAAGGCGCGGACGACCTCGAAGAGGTCGGCGCTGACCAGCAGCTCGTCGTCCTCGAAATCGCCTAACCAGACGTAATTGTCGCGATTGGCCTGGGCGAGCAGGGGATACAGGTCGGCCAGCCGGATGGGGACCGTCGCGGAGGAAAGATCCTCGGACGTTTCTTCCTCGGGATGGGGGAACACACGCAAACGAGCCGTGGCCATTAGGATTTCCTCCTCCGTGCGTTGCTTCGGGGCCAGGCCCGAGCCAACCCTCGCGGTCGCCTGGCCAGCGTTGTCATCCTCGACATCCCAGGGGATCGGCACGGGGAAGGCCCAAGGATCAGTGCATTTCCGGGCGACCACGAATCTCCCCCCTCGGCCAACCTGGCCAATTTCGGGGGCGACTCGCCCCGGGGGTTTTGCTAAAGTCCGCCCCGCCGCCGGTCGATCATGATGGCCGATCGCGGCACGCCGGCCCTTGCCGCGACACGAAGGGCGGCGCGGCACCGTCGCTGTCGCGAGGTCGCGACGGCCCTCAAGGAGGAGGTTCGGCATGGCAGCCATATCCCCGCGTCGGGGCCTTTGCGTGTCCCTGAGCTTCGTCGCGGCCCTCTGGATCGTGACGTTGCCCGGGGCCAGGGCGGCGTCGTATCGCACGGCCAATTTCGCCGTGGAAGCGCCCACGGCCGAGGCGGCGAAGCAGGTGGGGAACCAGGCCGAGCGCTGTCGCAAGTCGCTGTCCCGGGCCTGGCTCGGCCGCGAGCTGCCGCCTTGGAAGGTTCCCTGCCCGATCCGCGTCAAGCTGACCGGGGGAGAGGCCGGCGGCGTGACCACGTTCGACTTCGGCAACGGGGGCGTTTCCGACCAGCGGATGAGCCTGGAAGGCCGGCTCGACCGCATCCTTGCCTGCTCGCTGCCCCACGAGGTCACCCACACCGTCCTGGCCGCCTCCTTTGGCGGACCGATCCCCCGCTGGGCCGACGAAGGGGCCTCGCTCCTGAGCGAAGACCGCCGCGAGACCGACCGCCAGGACCAGGTCGCCGCCGATCTCCTCGCCGCTCGCGGTGACATGCCCCTGGCGCGCCTCTTCCGCGTCGAGGACTATCCCAGGGACCCGACGCGCCTGCTCCACTTCTACAGTCAGGGCTATTCGGTGTCCCGCTTCCTCGTGGAGATCGGCGGGCGCCCGCGGTTCCTTCGCTTCCTCAGGGACGGCTCCCGCTCCGGTTGGGACGCCGCGGCGGTCGCGCACTACGGCCTGGCCGACGTCCAGGAACTCGACCGCGCCTGGCGCTCCTGGCACCAGGTCGCCGTCGCCAGCCCTCTGGCCTCGCCGCTCGTCGTCCGCGCCTCCGGCGTTAACCGCGAGTAACCCGTTCGACTCGACGGCTCCGCAAATTCGGCAAGGTCCCGCGAACCCCAACGCGGGGGGCTTGTGTCCTCCTCCATGCCCGGCGAGAAGAACGGTTCGCGTGATCGCAACATCATGTGAGCGTAAACGACAGGGGGTCGCCCCGGCACGCGTCGGCGCCGGGCCTGCCCCCGTGCCGGCCCACGGAGGTCCCATGAGCAAGGGCTCCGCGGCCCGCCGCAGGCGCCTCGACACCGGGGCGGGGCGGGCGGAATGCCGCGAATGCACCCCGGAAACCGAGGCGCTGGGCGAGGAAGTCGAGCGCCTCGGGTGCGAGGGGGAAGTCCTCCGCGACCAGGTCGCGGAGGTCGAGGGCTGGTACAGCCTGCTTCGGGCCGATCGGGATCGGCTCGAAGGCGAGAATCGGAAACTGTCCGCCCTGGTGGCCGGGCTCAAGGGAGCCGGGTCCTGCCGGGGTGGGAGTGAGGGAACGACCATGTTTCGCATCCTGTCCGCCGTCCGCGCCGCCCGCCGCCGCAGGTGGGCCGCCGCCGCTCTGGTGGCGATTGTCACCCTCCTGGCACGCGATCCGAGCGTGAAGCTCGCGTTCGAGATGGCCGCGACGAAGGCCCGCCAGGCCTTGAACGGGGGCGACGCCACTTCGCCGAACCCGGCCGACTCGGGCTACGTGCGCTTCGCCACGATGCTCCACGCCCGCGACCAGGCCGACCGGGCGCGCGACCAGTACAACCGCGCCGAGGCGACACTCAAGGGTGACGCCCTCCTCGAAGCCCAGGATCGGCTCCGGGCGACCAAGGCCCGCTACCGCCAGGCCCGCCTCGCCTTCCTCCCCGAGCTGGCCCGCCAGTGCCGGCTCGCCGACATCACCCTCCCGGCGGAGATGGCCGACGCGCTCGACGCCCTCAAGACGGAAGTGCGCGAGTGATCGAGCCGGCATCCGTCAGTGAACGAGACGAGGCCCCGTGTCGCCCGGCCTGCGCCGTGGACGCGGGGCCTTGATCATTCGGACAGCATCAGCGTCAGCGGAGGAGGTGGGATTCGAACCCACGGTTGGCTTGCACCAACACCGGTTTTCGAGACCGGCACCCGATTCTCGGAAGTATGGTCTGGGCTCACGACTTCCGTCAAGGTACAGCGTTGGTTTGCACCGCCGTTTGCACCTGCTAGAGGGGTGAACACTGTTTCGACAGATCTTGCTCATAGGCCGCGTCCGAGTGCCCCACCTAGATCTTACTTGAACGGCGAGTCAGAAATACGTATAGACTCACCAGGGGTCGTTTGGGACAGGGTGCCAAAGTTTGAATCTACCGGCACGATAAAGGGGGTTATCCTGCACGAACACGGCGAGTCAATGCGTGCATGAATCCGGGGGCTCCTAACTCAATCTATGGCGGGGAGGAATTTTGGCGACAGCATCATCGATGGCCTGGCGACGAACTTCGGCGAGCCCAGCTAAAACTCCGTGAGCCCTCATGTCCTGCGGAGGGTTCTCCGGGTCAAAGGCCGGTCGTTGGTGAAGCTTGATTCGGATGGCCTCGGCTTGCAGCCCTGCGGTAATCAGCTCTACCGCTTGCTCATAGGTGCCAACGTACGTCCGAGGCGTCTCGTTACGGACGAGTTGGTTAATTCTACTGTATCCCGGGCTTCGCTTGGTATAATTCCTTTTGCACCAATGGATTTCCTCAGGGAGGCGGCTTGGAACGGGGGAGAGCATGGAACGGCGATACGAGGCGCGATTGGAGGAGATGTT
>JAABUQ010009114.1_pt1 | contig 13566 bp, 10 predicted proteins | sample 5560001 | NCBI WGS metagenome assembly JAABUQ01 (sample SAMN10711888, study PRJNA513371) | rock metagenome | isolation source: Antarctica rocks | place: Antarctica: Victoria Land, Finger Mt nord | collected 2015-12-18
CCGCCTCCAGGGCCTCCGGCGTGTAGTCGACTGCCGTCATCGCTGCTGCTCCTCGTCCCGGCCCTGCTTCAGGCATGGCCCCGACTTCCGCGTCTTGACGAGCACTACAGTCGTACGTATTGATTGTTCATGGGTCGTCGATCTCTGCGCGAGAAAATCATCGAGTCCGGCGTCACGACGTTGCACCAGCGGGGCTTCAACGCCTCGGGTGTCCGTGAGATCACCGGCGCGGCCGGCGTCCCGCAGGGCTCCTTCACCAATCACTTCGGGTCCAAGGAAGCCTTCGGCGTCGCGGTCCTAGACCGCTACTACGAGAGGACCGAAGCGATCATCGACGCGACGCTGCGCGACGGGGAGCGCACGCCGGTCGCTCGGCTAAGGGCCTATTTCGATGCGGTCACCGAGCTGCTGGCGGGCGTCGGCTGGCGGCATGGCTGCATGATCGGCAACATGAGCCTGGAGGCGTCGGAGCATAGCGAGCTCCTGCGCGAGCGCCTGGTCCAGATCTTCCAGATGCTGACACGGCCTTTCGCCGATGCGGTGCGCGCGGCCCAGGCCGCCGGCGAGATGCGCGACGACGTCGACGCAGAGGAGGTGGCCGACGTCCTGCTTTCGGCATGGCAGGGTGCGATGCTGCGGATGAAGGTCGAACGCAGCCCAGAGCCGCTCGACCGTTTCAAGCGCGTCCTCGTCGCCACGCTTCTCTCGCCGCATGGCGGCACACGGTGCGAGCGCCCACTACGTCCGGAAGGATAATCCGGGCCGGTCGGGCGGCGGATCGCGGTGTGGCTGCCGACTGTTGCTCAACCCGCAGATCGCGTAGCAAACGTTATTTTTCCTTGCGCTCCCATCGTACCAGCACCTTGCGCTTACCGACATGGTTCGGGGCCGACGAGGCCTTCTCCATTTGCTTGATCAGCTTGGCCACGCGGTTGTAGCGATCGAGAACTGGCGCTGGATGGACGAGGTGGACGCCTTGCTTCAAACGCCACCAGCGCCACCGCCTGGTCGAACAGGCCGGTCTCGCCGTCGAAGCCGGCCCTGTCGAGCAACCGCTCGGAACCTTGCTCGCTGGGGGATGGTGCGATTGTCGAACTTGCTGATCACCTGCAAGCTGATCCAGGTCGGATGGTTGCCGTTACTATAAGACTACCTCAGCGCGTTGCATTATACGCCTAGTTACTCGCTCGAAATCCCGATAACAGTCGACTACAGCGGCTTGATGACCTCCGAAAGCACCATCTGCGGGTTTCAAGAGAAACATCGGCTTGCGAGCTTCCTGAGCCATCGGCATTAGCGATCTGTAATCCTTAAGACGTTCAATACAATTGAGATCTTCAGTTACGAAAACGGAACGGGCCGGGAGGTCTAGAACATATTTGGCATACTGCTCAGGAATTCTTGAGATCCATTTATCGAACGCCCTAGCGGGTCTTCCTGCCGTCACTGAATGACGCATCACAATATACCCTATAGGGCTCATGGCTCCAGTTGGTAGATGAAGGGTTTCATCAGGATTTTTGGTAACCATATGGTGCCAAATGCTACGCCATTCTCTTAAGGCCGGACCCATATTACGAAGGCCTTGCAGAGAAAAAAGATCTGCACCTAGAGGCACCACGACGTAGTCACACGCAAGAAGTGCGGATCTATTTAGTGGCCCAAGATTTGGACCAACGTCCACTAAAGCAACATCTGCATTAAAAGCATTGCCTCCCATTTCAATCGACCTAAAGAAAGCACTCATCACTCGGAACGACCGCTCGTCTCCGTTGTGGCACTTGGGCCATGCTCCAGACAATTCATCTTCAAAACGCGAAAGCCCTAAGTCACCAGCTAAAAGGCCAATATCTTCGTTGATCTTTTCAATTGCGGGATTGAGAACATCACCAATGCCCCTGAATTGTGGTGAGAGTGCGCCTTGCAAGGTAGGTCGCGGATTCTCATCCCATATATCTTCTAAACGGTCCTCCGATACGAACATGCTTGTTAGATTTGCTTGTGGATCTAAATCAACGGCGATCACCCGTTTGTTTAACTTGGATAGCATCCACGCGACATGATAGACAAGCGAAGTCTTCCCTACACCGCCTTTGTTATTGAAGAATCCAATTGTCTTCATAATACAGACCGAATTATGACGTTAACGAAGTTCGGCCTAATATTGAATTCTAATGAGGGATTGCCGTTTTGCTCTAGCGCTCGGTTAGCTTGTGGTATGCCTGAACCAAAGCGCTGGACAAAGCCCATTTGCTTTGCTGCGGCGGCAAGATTGGGATTGCGTGCATCAGTAAGACCAGGCTGACCGAAAGAAGCAGCTGTCACGGCTCCGTAAGGTCCTCCCGGGCTCGTAATCTCCACACGATCACTATACCAAGTCACCATAACAGGTGACGAAGTCATCTCATAATTCCTGTGTATTACTGCATTACGTATCAGCTCTCGTAAGGCAACTTGTGGATAGCTCGCCTGATTCTGCTGTATAGAAGACCCTAACTTGACCCTATGTGTTATGTTGATGGCAATGATCTCATCTAGATACCTTAACATATCCGCAAGAGGGCCGGTAACTTCCCTCTGGTCGAGGATCTCATCTCCTATCCCGCTTCCCTCATATCGTACAAATTGAACGTAAGCGCCAGGAAGCCAAGCTCGCGGATCACGACCACAAACAATAAGTCCCATGACAGTTGGTCCATCGGGCCCCATCACGTTCAGTGATTTCATCTGCTGTTCTTCGGTACGCCCGTTTTCGCTGATGACGTCAGGATGTACAGCTGAAGGGAGAAACTCGCTCCTAAATCGATTATCGTCAATGTCCATTATGGTAGCGCCTAGAACCTGATGCTGATCGTAAGGAAGGGCACCCCACCGCTTCTTCTCTATCAGCATTCGCTCCTCTTCTTGCGTTGCATAACCTCTTCTCGGCCCGATGCGTATGCATACTCGTCCATCATACTTGACCGGAGGATTTACCGAAGGCATGACTTCGACTACACCCAAGCTGCAACCATCTAGTGTCACATGCCTAACACTTATCACTGGGGGCGGCAGGATTGTGCCGTCGGTTCGGAAACCCATCAATATCTGGAGAAGATGCTCATCAACGGTAATATTTCCGCAGCTACCATCATTTTCCATACCGACAAAAAGTACTCCTACTTGTCTACGGTCAGGTAGGTCGTTGGAAAAGGCGCAAATGGCTTCGCCAAACTTACTGTTCTTGTTCTTGCTGACAGTTCTTTCGATATGATCAGCTTCTCCAGCATTTCTGAGGATCCTCAGTTCTTCATCTGTAAGCACTTAATCCTCCACATGCGTCAAAGCTGTGTTTAGGTAAATTCAAGTTGTCCTGTCGCCTGTCTCACAAAATCTTGGCTCGCGATGTTGGTCCCTCTCATCAATGGCGCCAGCCCCTGATGATCGAGCCGGTTGAGGAAAATGCACACTCACTGCATAACCCGCCACCTTGTATCAATCTTCGCTTTCCCGTCGCACCAGCACCTCGCGCTTGCCAACATGGTTGGCGGGTCCGACGATGCCCTCCTTCTCCATTTGCTCGATCAGCTTGGCAGCGCGATTGTAGCCGATCGAGAGATGGCGCTGGATGAACGAGGTGGACGCCTTGCCCTCGCGCGCCACCAGCGCCACCGCCTGGTCGAACAGGCCGGTCTCGCCGTCGAAGCCGGCCCCGCCGAGCCCGTTGCCGGAGCCTCCCAAGCTGCCGCCCGAGGCACCGGCAGGCTCTTCCTCGAACGCCGAGGTGACCTCGTCCAGGTAGCTCGGCTCGCCCTGCTGGCGCAGGTGCCGCACCACGTCCTCGACCTCGGCATCGCCGACGAAGGGGCCGTGCACGCGGGTGATGCGGCCGCCGCCCTGCATGAACAGCATGTCGCCCTGGCCGAGCAGCTGCTCGGAGCCCTGCTCGCCGAGGATGGTGCGGCTGTCGAACTTGCTGATCACCTGGAAGCTGATCCGGGTCGGGAAGTTGGCCTTGATGGTGCCGGTGATAACGTCCACCGATGGCCGCTGCGTCGCCATGATGACGTGGATGCCGGCGGCGCGCGCCATCTGCGCCAGGCGCTGCACGGTGGCCTCGATCTCCTTGCCGGCGACCATCATCAGGTCGGCCATCTCGTCGATCACCAGGACGATGTAGGGCAGGTTCTCCAGGCTGAGCGGCTGCTCCTCGAAGGTCGGCTTGCCGGTCTCGGAGTCGAAGCCGGTCTGCACCCGGCGCATCAGCACCTCGCCGTTCGCGCGGGCGGCGGCGACGCGCTCGTTGTAGCCGCCGATGTTGCGTACGCTGAGCTGGCTCATGCCGCGGTAGCGCCGTTCCATCTCGCGCACGGTCCATTTCAGCGCCGTCACCGCCTTGGCGGGCTCGGTGACGACGGGCGCCATCAGATGCGGGATACCGTCATAGACCGACAGCTCCAGCATCTTCGGGTCGATCAGGATCAGCCGGCACTCCTCCGGCGATAGTCGGTAGAGCAGCGACAGGATCATCGAGTTGATGCCGACCGACTTGCCCGAGCCGGTGGTGCCGGCGATCAGCAGATGCGGCATGCGTGCGAGGTCGGCATAGACCGGCGCGCCGGAGATGTCCTTGCCGAGTGCCAGGCACAGGCGGGACGGACTGTTGTGCCATGCATCCGCGTCCAGCAGCTCGGAGAAGAACACCGTCTCGCGCTTGGCGTTCGGCACCTCGATGCCGATCACGTTGCGGCCGGGCACGGTCGCGATACGCACCGCGGTGACGCAGAGCGATCGGGCGATGTCGTCGGCCAGGCCGATCACCCGCGCCGAGCGGATGCCGGGTGCCGGTTCGAGCTCGTACAGGGTCACCACCGGGCCGGCATGGATCTCGCCGATCGCGCCCTGCACGCCGTAATCCGACAGCACCGTCTCCAGCAGCCGGGCGTTCGCCTGCAGGCTCTCCGGCGACGGGCCGGTGCTGGCGCGCGGCGGCGCCGGCTGCAGCAGGGTGAGCGGCGGCAGCCTCCAGCTATCCATGGGCGGCTGGTCGCGCAGGGGCCGCGGCGCAGGCGTCCGCGGTGCCTGCGCCTCGCCACGCACGCCGAGCAGCTTGCGTATCGCGAGCAGGCCGCCCTCGCGCTTCAGGGGCTCGGCATGAGCTGGTCCGGCCTGTGCCCTGACCGCTTCCCTTGCCTGATCGTCCGGCCCTGCCGCCTGTGCCGATGTAGCGGGTGTGCTGTCCTGGCCGTGCTGGCTTGCCGCGACCGATGGTGCGCGGCGTGCGGCGGCACGTGCCGCAGCCGAACGCAGCGGCAGCGGCGGCACGTCCTCCTGCTCCTCGCCGAAACCGGGCGGCAGGATATAGCCGCCAAGCGCCGCCCGGGGTGCCGGCACGGCATCCGGGGTGCCATGCAGGCTGGGTTCGCGCCCCGCACGCGGCTTGCGGCTCGCTTCGGCGGTCCTCGCGGTCGGCGGGTCCTGTATCGCGAGCGCACCGTAGCTCATCGGTGCGCCTGCCTGCGCCCGTGCGGCGAAGGGCGAGGGACCCGACGAGGCGGCATCCGACGCATGATCCATCATGTCCTGCGCAGCGCCGGCATCACGCGACAAGCTCGCGCCGCTGGTTCTGCGGCCGCCAACAAGGCCTGTCAGCCACGACCACCGGCTGCCGGCACGGCGCGGTGCCTGCCGCGCCTGCATGGTCGCGCCGACGCGACGGCCCTGATCCGAGGCAGGGCGCGTATTGCCAGAGAAGCGCGCCGCCCGTTTCGCGCCGCGTCCGGCCGCGCGCCACTCTCCTGCCGACAGCGCCAGTGAAAGCGGCGCCAGGGCCAAGGTCAGGGCCGCGCACAGGACCCAGAGCAGCGCGCCCCCAGCCTTGCCGATCATGTCGTGCCCTGCGGCCAGCGCCACCCGCGAGAGCCCCTGTCCGATCGCGCCGCCCAGTCCGGCCGGCCCGGGCCAGGAGATATCGTGGAAGTGGATCAGCAGCGGGATGCCGGCCAGGGTGGCCGCACCGGCGGGCAGGGCGCAGAGCAGCGCGATCAGCCGCAGGGTCGGGCTGCCCAAGCCGCGGTGGGAAGCGATCCGCCACGCCCAGCCGAGCATCGCCAACGGCGGCAGCAGGCCGGCAAGCCCAAATCCCTGGATTAGCAGGTCGGCCACGACGGCGCCGGGGGGACCGGCCAAGTTGCTCGGCGCGGCCATGGCCGCGGTGTTGAACGACGCGTCGCGCGGGTTATAGGAGACCAGCGCCGTCAGTATCGCGATGGCCGCAACGGCGAGCCCGATCCCCGCCATCTCCTCCAGCCGGCGGCGCATGACGGCCTGCAGGCGCGGGGAGGCCAGTCGTTCGGGAACGAAGCGGCTGCGTATGGCGACGAGCATTCAGGCATATTCCAGGGTGTGGGCCAGTCTACCCCGCAACCCGATGCCAACAGAAGGCCGGATGCGAACGGAACCTGACGTCACGCCCGCGGGCGGAGCCCGACGTCACGCCGCGCAAGACCGATCGCAGTTAAACGCCACGCTGTTGTAACCAGTGGGGCAGACGATACGAACAGGGCAGCAGGATCGTCTCGACGACGCCAGGCCGCACCGGGATCAGACAATGCCATTACGCTACCCTAAGCAGTGCTGGCAGCAGGCAGCGGTCGGAACGCCGATGGCGAGACGCGATGCGCTTCGTCTGACGGTCGCGTCCTGCATCGCCGCGGTGGCTTCGCGTCCCGTGTTTGCTGGGGCTTCTCCCGCGCCTTCGAAGTTCGTCCGTGCGCCGGACGTCGTCGTGTTCTGCGATCCTGCCCTGTGCCATTCGGTACGGCGTCTCGGTGTGATGTTCCGGGCCCGAACAGGCGTGCCGGTTCGCCTGATCTGCGCGCCGGGCCGCCTGATGGCCGAGCAACTCACCCGCAACGAGCGCGACGACATCCTTATCAGCCTGAGTCCGGTCGTCCAGCGCCTCGCGTCCTCCGGGCTCGCGGACCCGCAGCCCTCGGTGGGTGCATGGCGCAACCGCCTGGTCGTGGCCGGCAAGGGGACGGACGCGGGCGCGACCCCCGCGACGCCCGGCAGGCTGCCCGCCCTGCTCGCCGACCGGAAGTTCGGCGCACCCGATGCAGGCCCGAACGCCATCGTCGACACGGCGGCCCTGATACGCAGGCTGGGCCTGGAGCAGGCGCTTGCCGGGCGGATCGTGGGCGAGTTGGATACCGGCGGCGTGGCCTGGCTGCTGGCGCACGACCAGGTCGGGCTCGGCCTGGTGCTGGCGACGGACGCCCGCGATCGTGGATTTCCCACCGCGGTCGCGATCCCGGACGACGCCTATCCAGCCGTGCGCTACGCCGCCGCCTTCGCCAGGTACGTGCTGAGCCGCAATGCCGCCGCATTCATGCAGTTCATGGCGACCGATCAGGCGCGCTCGAGCCTGACCCAGAGCGGATTGGAGATCGAGGCATGACGCCGGCGGATCCGAACAGCAGCGGCATCGAGGAACAGCGCCATCCGTTGATTCGCCGGCTGACGCACTGGCTGTTCGCGCTCGCCATCCTAATCATGATCGGCAGCGGCTGGCGCATCTATAACGACGTGCCGATCCTGCCGTTCCACTTCCCGATCTGGGCCACGCTGGGCGGAGATCCCGAATACTCCTACGATCAGCACGGCGAGTCCGGCACCGCCAACGCGCTGCTCTGGCACTTCGCCGGGATGTGGCTGCTGGTGGCGAGCAGCGTGATCTACGCCCTGCATGGCATCGTCAGCGGTCATTTCAGGCGAGACTTCCTGCCGGTCGGCCCGAGCGCCTTCCTCACCGACTTCGTCGCCGCCGCGCGCTTCCGGCTCGAGCACCGGCTCGGCAGCTACAACGCGGTGCAGAAAGTGTTCTACTGGGGCGCGCTGTTCGCGATCGCCATGATGGTGCTGTCGGGGCTGGCGATCTGGAAGCCTGTGCAGCTTGGCTGGCTCAGCTGGCTGATGGGCGGTTTCGCGTTCGCGCGGATCGTGCATTTCTTCTTCATGAGCGCGATCGTGGCGTTCCTCGTCGTGCACGTGACCCTGGTCGCCCTGGTGCCGAAGACGCTGGTGGCGATGACGCTGGGTCGCGCCACCGCCCACCCGCACGCGCCCGCGTCGATCCAGCCGCAGCCAGGAGAATGACGATGCCTGCTGAACAGGGCCGGCCGCATGTGGACAAGATGGTCGCGGCGTCGGTCGGCCGGCGCACGCTGCTCGGACGCAGCCTCAGTCTCGGCGCCCTGACGATGCTGACCGGCTGCGACATCAGCGACAGCGACATCGTCCAGCGCAGCCTGCGATCGGTGTCGCTCTGGAACGATAAGGTACAGGCCTTCCTGTTCGGCCACGACAACTTGGCACGGATATTTCCGTCCAGCGCCTTGTCCGCCACCGACCGCTTCAACGCCTATTACGGCAGCGCGGACGTGCCGAAGCTCGATGCGGACAGCTACCGCCTCTCCCTCGCCGGTGCGATCGCGGATAAGCGGCCCTGGCGCGTGTCCGATTTCGCGCGGTTGCCGCAGACCTCGCAGATCACCCGGCACATCTGCGTCGAAGGCTGGAGCTATATCGGCCAGTGGGGCGGTCCCACCCTGGCCAGCCTGCTGCACCGTGTCGGTGCGGACCTGACCGCTTCCTATGTCGGCTATGAGTGCGCGGATGGCTACTATGGCGGCATGGACATGGCGACCGCGCTGCACCCGCAGACGCTGATCGCGACCAACCGGCGCGGCGGCACGCTGGAACCGGAATACGGCTATCCGTTCAAGATACGCATTCCCACCAAGCTCGGCTTCAAGAACCCGAAATTCGTGACCACCCTGTTCGTCACCAACCGCAGGCCGGGCGGGTTCTGGGAAGATCGCGGCTACAACTGGTTCAGCGGCTCCTGAGCGTCGCATTTGGATCATGAGCCATACAGCCTGCCGCGCATGGGCTACCCCACCCATGACCTGGAGCTCGCGACCTACCTCTCCCGCCGGCACGCTTCCACCGCGCATCACCTCAGTGCGTCGGAATGCGAAACGATGTCGCTCGCGGAGCTGGTAGCACTCGCCGATCCCGAGGATGCGAGGCGGTGGGACGGCCTCACCCTCGGCTACACGCATCCATCCGGCGCACCGTGGCTGCGTGCCGCGGCTGCTATGGACTACCGAACCATCACCGAACGCGACCTGGTCTGTTTCGCCGGAGCCCAGGAAGCGCTCTACGCGACCCTGCACGCCCTGCTGTCGCCGGACGATCATGCCATCATCGTGCTGCCAGGCTACCAGTCCGTGGAGACCTTGACCCTCACGCTGTGCGACGTCTCCGGGGTGGCGCTCGACGCCGGTTCGGGCTGGTCGCTGGACGTGGACGCCATCGCGGCGGCACTCAGGCCGAACACACGCATGGTGGCCATCAGCTTCCCCAACAATCCCACCGGCAAGCAGCTCGAGCAGGACCGTTTTGCCGCCCTCGTCGCGTTGTGCCGGCAGCGCGGCATCTGGCTTCTCAGTGATGAGGTCTACCGTCTTACCGAACGCGAAGCCGAACGTCGGCTGCCCCATGCGGCCGATGCCTATGAGCGCGGCATCTCGCTCGGCGCCGTGTCGAAGGCATATGGGCTGCCCGGGCTGCGCATCGGCTGGATCGCTTGTAGCGACCGAACGCTGACCGGTCGCCTGGCGACGATCCGGCAATACCTCTCGACCTGCGGCGCCGGGCCGAGTGAGCTGCTGGCCTGCATCGCGCTCAAGGCGGCCTCCGCGATCCTCCCCCGCAACCGTGCCATCACGGAGGGCAACCTGGCGCTGCTGCGGCGCTTCCTGACCGGGCATGAAGCCCTGTTCGACTGGCATCCTCCAGAGGGCGGAATGGTCTGCTATCCCCGTTACAAAGCTGCGGACGGGATCGACCGGTTCGTAGAACGCATGGCCAGGACCGCCGGTGTGCTGCTGCTGCCGTCCAGCGTATTCCGTTCGGACCTGCTGGAGCTGCCGAAGGACCGGTTCCGCATCGGCTTCGGGCGGCTGAGCTTCGGCGCCGGCCTGGCAGCCCTGGAGCGCGCCCTGATCTGAGATGACGTGTAGAACAGATCCTTTGCATGCGAAGCCGGTCCGGGACCGCGCCTTGATGGCGCACGCCTGGTATGGTTGCCGGCATCGACGGCCGCGTGGAGGAGTTTCCTGCGATGGAGAAGGCCACCCAGAACGCGAGCGTCGTCTCGCTGGCGGCCCTGCTGATCGGCGTTTGCCTGCTGGTGTTCGGCACCAACCTGCAGGGCGTGCTGCTGCCGATCATCGGTCACGAGCGCGGCTCGGGCATGACCGCGATCGGCCTGTTTTCCGCAGGCTGGTCCGTCGGCTTCGTGCTCGCCTGCCTGTGCATCGGCCGCCTGCTGAGCACGCTCGGCCACGTGCGCGCGTTCGCGCTGCTCGCTTCGTTGTCCGCCGGATGCGCCCTGCTGCTGGCGGCACTGCCGGGAGACCGCAGCTGGATCGTGCTCCGGGTCGTGATCGGGTTCTGCTATGGCGGGCTGTCGGCGATCGTGGAGGGCTGGCTGGTGGAGCAGGCCGGCAGCGGCATCGCCTTCGCGAGCTACATGATCGTCAACCTGCTCGCCTCGCTGTTCGGCACGCTAAGCCTGAACCTGGTGAACCCACTCGGCCGGGTGCCCTTCGCGCTCATGGCGGCGACGGTGGCACTTTCGGTGCTGCCGATCACCCTCACCCGGGTGCCGCCGCCGCCGGTGCCGCCGCCGTTCCGGCCACGCCTCGGCCGGCTGATACGCGGATCTCCGGTCGGAGCACTCGGCTGCCTGGTGGTGGGATTGATCACCGGTGCGCTCGGCGGTCTCGGCCCGATATTCGGGATGATGTCGGGCCTCGACATGCGCGACGATACGCTAATGCTGGCGGCCAATTCGATCGGAGGCGCGCTCGCCTACGTCCCGATCGGCCTGCTCGCCGGGCGGGTCGATGGGCATATGCTGCTTCAGGGCCTGGCGCTGCTCGGGCTCGCGATCTGCGCGCCACTCATCCTGCTGCCCGACCTGTCGCCCGGATCGCTGATCCTCACGGTCGGCCTGTTCGGCTTCGCCCAGTATCCGCTCTACGGCGTTTGCATCGGTATCGCCCGCGCGCAACTGCCCGAACAGTCAGGCTCGCAGACCGTGAGCGAACTGCTGCTGCTGTTCGGGCTCGGCACGATCGTGGGGCCGGTGATCGGCGGGCAGGCTATGCGCAGCGGCCCGCAGCATCTGTTCTCCTTCATCGTCGTAGCACTCGTCGTGCTTGTCGTGGCCGTCACCGTGGACAGGCTGCGTATCCGCCACCGGACGTCGTCGGCCGACTACGACACCCGAGCCGCGCAATGATGGGAGCTGGAAAAGTCGATGCGATGCGTTGGTAACGACCCATGAGTACCTCTTCCATGCGAGCCGATAGCTGCGCAATCGCGGTCATGGCCAAGGCGCCGCGCCCTGGCTTCTCCAAGACCCGGCTAGTGCCGCCGCTGACCGCGGACGCGGCAGCCGCGATGAGTGCGGCGTTCCTGCGCGATACCACCGAGAACATCGCCCAGGCGGCGCGCGATGCGGTCGTGGCACGGGGTGCGCCGATCCAGGGCTACGCCGCCTATGCCCCGGCCGGCCTGGAGGCACTGTTCGACGGGCATCTCGCGCACGGCACGCCGCTCCTGCTGGCCGATGGTAGCGGCGTGGGCAGCGGCGTGATGCCGCCGCGTGTGCAGGGCTTTGGGCGTTGCCTGCTGCATGCGATCCGCTCTCTTCTCGACGTGGGCTACGGCGCCGCCTGCGTCCTGAACTCCGACGGTCCCACCCTGCCGACCGCCATCCTGACCCGGGCGGCACGCGAGCTGGCGGCACCCGGCGACCGCGTCGTGCTCGGGCCGGCCGAGGATGGCGGCTACTACCTGCTCGGCCTGAAGACGGCACATGCCGAGCTGTTCGAGGACATCGCCTGGAGTACGGCCGACGTCTTCGCGCAGACGCGTGATCGCGCCGCCTCGATCGACCTGCCTCTGGTGGAATTGCCGGTCTGGTACGACGTCGATGATGGACAGGCGCTGGCACGCCTGCTGGCCTCCTGCCGCGGGGGACAAGGCGATGCTTTCGCGGCGCCCGCAACCAGAGCTTGCATTGAACGGCTCGGCCTGTGACACGTTTCGTGCCGAAACCCACGGGATGAGACAAATGCCGCACTTGAAGCCGGGCTTGATCCAGATGACTGCCTTGGCGGCCTCGGGTGCGGCGATCCTCGGGCTGACCCTGACCGGCCTCTCGCTGCATCTGCCGCACGCCGACAGCGTCGGCTCGATCCAGCGCACCAACCTGTTCGTGGCCATCGCGGCCTGCGCCGGCCTGTTCTACCTCGTCGCCTGCGCTCACGTGCTCCGGCTGCGCACGCCGCCGCGCGGCGCTCTCTGGCTGGTGCTCGGCGTCGCACTGGCCCTGCGCCTGCCCGTGCTGCTCGCGCCGCCGTTCCTGTCCAGCGACCTGTATCGCTACGTCTGGGACGGCCGGGTGCAGGCCGCCGGCATCAACCCCTATCGCTACATCCCGGCCGATCCCGCCCTGGCCGGACTGCGCGATCAGGCGATCTACCCGCATATCAACCGGCGCGACTATGCGCCCACCATCTACCCGCCGATGGCGCAGGTGATCTTCCGCGCCGTCGCCGCGATCAGCCAGTCCGCCCTTGCCATCAAAATCGCCATGGTCGGGTTCGAGTGCCTGGCCATCGCCTGCCTGATCGGGCTGCTGCGTGTCGCCAGGCTGCCGACCGCCCGCGTGCTGATCTATGCCTGGAACCCGCTGGCGGTCTGGGCCTTCGCGGGCAACGGCCATATCGACGCGGCCGCGGTGGGACTGCTCGCCGCCGCCCTGCTCTGCCGGGCGCTCAGGCGCGATGCCCTTACCGGCGCCTTGCTCGCCGCCGCGATCCTGGTCAAGTTCCTGCCGTTGGCGATCGCTCCCGCCTTGTGGCGGCCCTGGTCGCGCTCCGGACGCTGGCGGGCGCCGCTTGCGGGCCTGGCCGTCATCATCGGGCTCTATGGCTGTTACGTCAGCGTCGGCTCGCGCGTGCTGGGCTTCCTCTCCACCTACAGCAGCGAGGAAGGCATCAGCCAGGGTGGCGGCGTCTGGCTGCTGGCCGGGCTAGGCGAGTTCGTCAGCGTGCCGTCCTCGGCAGCCCAGCTCTACCTGCTGTTCTGCGGGTCGGGCCTGATCGCGGCGGCGCTGGTCATGCTCATCCGCAGCCGGCCCAACCTGCCTTCCGCGGAGGACGCGGTCCGGATCTGCACCCAGGCGGGATGGCTCGCCGCCGCCTTCATGATCGTGCTCAGCCCGCACTATTCCTGGTATTTCCCGTTCCTGGGGGTGTTCGCCACGGTGGCACCGATACGCACGGTGCTCTGGCTCTCGGTCGCTCCGCTGCTGCTCAACCTGAGCCCGTTCCACGACCACTTCTTCTGGCGATCGCTGGTCTATGGCCCGGCGCTTGTGCTCGCGGCGCTCGACGTGCGCGCCCGCAAGAGCGGCTCGGTCGAAGTGGCGCCATCTCCCCTGCT
>JAABUQ010009115.1_pt1 | contig 13559 bp, 14 predicted proteins | sample 5560001 | NCBI WGS metagenome assembly JAABUQ01 (sample SAMN10711888, study PRJNA513371) | rock metagenome | isolation source: Antarctica rocks | place: Antarctica: Victoria Land, Finger Mt nord | collected 2015-12-18
AGGTCCGCACCGGCGAGACGCCGAGGCTCCAGGCGGCTTCCTCGACCGACGGGTCGAACCGGTTGAAGATCGCCAGCAGCACCAGGAAGCAGAACGGGTAGGTATAGACCACGTGGGCGACGAACGATGTGCTCCACCAGTTGCGGTCAATGCCCAGCCCGTTGGCGACCAGTGCGATGCCGAGGCCGACCAGGACGCCGGGCACGATCATGCCGAGCACGATTAGGTAGAAGGCGGCGCCCGAGAAGCGGAACCGGCGCCGGAACGCCTGCGCCGAAAGCACGCCGAGCACGGTGGAGGTCACCATCGTCATGAAGGCGAGCGAGAGCGACCGCAGTAGGGCGGCGCCGATCGGCAAGGGGGCGACCCGGCTGGGCGGCACCAGGTCGAACAAGTGTTGATACCAATAGGTGGACCATTCGACGATCGGGAAGTTGGGGCCGCCGATCGGGCCGGTCTGGAAGCTCAGGATCGCGAGCACGCCCAGCGGGGCGTAGAGGAACACCAGGAACAGCACCATGAAGGCCATCAGCGGCCAGCGCAGCGAACTCTGCACGTCAGAGCTCCTCGCGCAGGTTGACGAAGCGCAGCAGCCCGGCGACCGCGGCCGCCATCAGCGCTGTCAGCACCACGCCCACCACCGCGGCGAAGGCCCATTTCAGCGAGCCGACCTGGGAGACGATGATGTTGCCGAGCAGGTTGACCTTGCGGCCGGAGAGCGCCGCCGGCGTCGCGAACTCGCCCAGCACCATGACGGAGACGAAGATGGCGCCGACGACGACGCCGGGCATGCTGAGCGGCAGGATGATGGTGCGGAAGATGCGGCCCCAGCTGGCGCCGAGGTCGCGGGCGGCTTCGAACAGGCTCGGCTCGATGCGGGACAGCATGAAGGCGATCGGACCGACCATGAACACGACGTAGATCTGCGTCATGCCGATGACGACGCTCAGCTCGGTGAACAACAGCGCGGTGATCGGCTGGGTGATCAGGCCGAGTTTCAGCAGTATGATGTTGACCGCGCCCTGGGTGCCGAGCATCGGCCGCCAGGCGACGACGCGGATCAGGAACGAGGTCCAGAACGGCACCACGCAGGCGACCAACAGGATGGTCTGGATGGTCTTGTTGCGGACGAACAGGCCGATGTAGAGCGCGACCGGGTAGCCGATCAGCAGGGTGGCGACGAGGGTGATCAGCCAAAGCCGGACGGTGGTCCACAGCGCATCGAGATAGGTGGCGCTCGAGAAGAAGAACTGCCAGCTCTTGAGCGTCAGCTTGGGCGAGATGGTGAAGGTGGTCTGGGTCCAGAAGCTGACATAGACCATCATCAGCATCGGCACGACCAGGAACAGCGCCATCCAGATCAGCCCTGGCGCCAGCAGCCAGGTGGCGGTCCGGCGGCGCGGCTGGTTGACAGGGGGCGCCCCGGCGAGGGCGCCAGGCGCGAGATCGGAGCGGGCGTCCATCGGGGCGTCCATCACGGCTCGGCGAACAGCAGGGCGGCATCTGCGGGCCATTCGAGGGCATAGATGCCGTCGCGGACGAAGTCGGGCGGGGTGCGGTGGCCGAGATAGTACTCGACCTCGAACGGACGTCCGGCGTTGACGTCGAACAGGCCCATCACCCGGGCATCGGAGTATTCGCTGGCGAGGAAGCGGCCGGCGATGCGGACCTGGCCGGGGCGCTGCGGCGCATCGGGGGCGGCGACGGCGACGCTGTCCGACCGGATGCAGTAGGCGGCCGGGCCGGAGCCGGCCGCATGGCCCAGGGCGGCATCGAGGCCAGGGGCGTTGAAGGCGCCGTTCGCGACCTGCCCGTGCAGGACGTTGTAGCAGCTCAGCAGGCGGGCCACGTCGCGGCTGTTCGGCGCCTCGATCAGCCGGTCGGGCGTATCTATCTGCGCGATCCGGCCGCCAGACAGCACCGCGACGCGGCTGCCCAGCGCCAGCGCCTCCTGCTCGTTGCCGGTCACGTGCAGGAAGGTGGCGCCCAGATGCGCGTGGATGCGCCGCAACTCGATCATCATGCGTTCGCGCAGCCGGGCGTCGAGCGCACCGAGCGGCTCGTCGAGCAGCACGATGGCCGGCTCGGCGATCAGGGTGCGGGCGAAAGCGACGCGCTGCTTCTGCCCGCCGGAGATCTGCGCCGGCAAGCGGGCGCCGAGGCCGCCGAGGCCGGTGACGTCCAGCGCCTGCTCGACCCGGCGGGCGATCTCGGCCGGGTCGGCGACGGCGCCGTGCTGCCGGTGGCGCAGCCCGAAGGCGACGTTGTCGGCCACGCTCAGATGCGGGAACAGCGCAAAGGACTGGAACACGAAGCCCAAGCCGCGCTCATGCGCTGGCCGGCCGGCTACGGAGGCGCCGCCGATCCGGATATCGCCGGTGTCAAGCGGCTCGAAGCCAGCGATCAGGCGCAGGATGGTTGATTTGCCGGACCCGCTGGCGCCGAGCAGGGTAACATATTCGCCGGCGTCAACCGACAGCGACAGGCGGTCGAGCACGGCCCGGCCGGCAAACGCCTTGACCACGCCCTGTAGTTCAAGGGTGGGGCGCCCGGAATTCTCCTGCAGCGGCACCGTCACACAAGCAACATGATAGCTGAACCTCGCACGAGCGGAGACTTACACCGGCTTACGACTAGCGCAAGCGCAATCGTAACTGTGACACATCTTAGGCAGACTGCCGTCTGATCGGGCAGTAATTGCTGAATTTTTAATCGTTACCGATACTTTAACTGTTCTGTAATAAATGTCTTAACTCATCCAGCCTCGCCTGCTCCTGCCCGCGCGCGGCCAGTGCGTCCTCCATGCTGACTGCGCGGAAGCGCACCCGGGCGTGCGGCTGCAATTGGCCGATCAGGTCCATGTCGGCCGAGATCACGGTGCCGAGCATGAAGTAGCCGCCGCCCGAGACGGCGTCGCGATGCAGCACGATCGGCTCGATGCCGCCGGGCACCTGGATGGAGCCGTAGGGGTAGCCGCTGTCAACAATGTTGGACGGGTCGGACCCGGCGCCAAACGGCGGTTCCCGCGGTACGAACTGCAGCGCGGTGCCGCCGCGGAAGCGGTAGCCGATGCGGTCGGCTTCCGGCGCCACCGCCCAGCCATCGGCGAAGAACGACTCCTGCGATGCCTCAACAAGCCGGTGCCAGTAGAGCCCGGTGATGACGCGCAGCAGGGTGGTGGCGGCGGGATCGCGGCGTAGGAAGGCGGGGATTGCACGGCCCGCCCTACCGCCGGCCGGAGCCTCGTTCATCGGCAGCACGTCGCCGGCCTGCAGCGCGCGGCCCGCATGGCCGCCGAGGGCGCCGAGTGCGTAGGTCGAGCGGCTGCCGAGCACGACCGGCACGTCGAACCCGCCCGAGACCGCGATGATGGCGCGCGCGCCGGCCTTCAGGAAATCGAAGCCGAGCGTCTGCCCGGCGCGCACGGCGAAACCGGTCCAGGTCGGCTGCGGCGTGCCGTCCACGTGCGGGACCATCTCGGCGCCGGTGACTGCGACCAGGGCATCCCGGTGGAAGCGCAGCTCCGGGCCCAGGAACGTCGCCTCCAGCGCCGCGTCGCCTTCCTGGTTGCCGACCAGCAGGTTCGCGGCGCGCAAGGCGTAGCGGTCCATGGCGCCCGAGATCGGGATGCCGAGATGGTAGTAGCCCGGGCGCCCGAGGTCCTGCACGGTGGTGGACAGGCCGGGCTTCGTGACCTCGACGCTCATGCCGAGGCTCCCAGCAGGGCGCGGTTGTAGGGGGCCGGGCCGCGCTGGAAGTCGTCGAGGGAGAACGTGACGTCGCGGATCGCCGGCTCGTAGCGGCCGGCGTCAACCTCGGCGACGATCGCGTCGTACTCGTCGCGCTTGACCGGGCGGAAGCGCACGATGTCGCCGGGGCGGAACAGGATCATGAACTCGCGCAGGTAGCTGATCTGCTGGCGGGGGTCGTAGATCGGCATCGGGGTCACCCCGAACATCTGGTAGCCGCCGGCGCCGCGCACCGAGTAGATGCAGCCGAAGCAGCCGCCATGGCCGACGGTCAGCCGCGGCGTGTCGGTCCGCGGGCGCAGGTATTTCGGCACCTCGAGCTGACGCGCCCGCTCGACCATCTGGTAGAGGAACGGCAGCCCGGCGACGAAGCCGACCATCGAGACCATCCACGGCGAGCCGGCATGCGCCTCGATCAGCGCCTCGGCGCTGGGGAGGCCATTGATGCGTGCGGCGTAGGCGATGTCGGTGCCGGCCGGGTCCTGGTGCCGCTCGCGGAAGCGCATCAGCACCTCGTGCGTCCAGGGGTCCTGGTAGAACACCGGCACCTCGATCAGCCGCGCCGCTATGGTGGTGCTCGTGCCCGATGCGGCTTCAATCGCCTGGATTTCGGCCAGCAGGTCGGCCGGCTTGATGCGGTCGGGGTCGAAGCGGATCTGGAACGACGCATTGGCCGGGCAGATGTCGGTGATGCCGGCGATCTGGCTGGCGGCTATGGCGCGGGTGACGGAGAGGCTGTGGAAGAAGGCGTCGAGCGACATCGCCTCGCTGATCGCGGCGAACACGTGCTCGTCGCCACCAAAGGAGTAGCGGGTCATGCGGGAGCCTCCCAGGCCGGGTGTTGCTCAAGCCAGGTCTCGAGCCAGGTCGTATGCACGCGGCCATCGGCCAGGTCGGGGTCGCGCGCCAGGGCGGCCAGCAACGGGGCGGTGGTGGCAACACCCTCGATGGCCAGCTCGCCGAGCGCCCGGCGCATCCGCGCGAGCGCGGCGGCGCGGGTCTCGTCCCAGACGATCAGCTTGGCGAGAAGGGAGTCGTAGAAGGGCGGCACGGCGTAGCCCTGGTAAAGCGCGGTGTCCACGCGGATGCCGGGGCCGCCAGGCAGGTCGAGGCGGGTGACGGTGCCGGGGCTTGGCATGAAGTTCCGGGCCGGGTCTTCGGCGTTGAGGCGGCACTCGATGGCGTGGCCGCGGAGCACGATGCCAGGTTGGGTAAACGGCAAGCTCTCACCGGCGGCAATGTGGATCATGGCGCGGACCAGGTCCACGCCGGTCACCATTTCGGTCGTGGGATGCTCTACTTGGATGCGCGTGTTCATCTCGATGAAGTAGAACGCCTCGCCCGCCTCGTCGCACAGGAACTCGATGGTGCCGGCGCCGCGATAGCCGACCGCTTCGGCCAGGCGGACGGCGGCCGCGCACAGCGCCTCCCGCGTCGGGCTGGGCAGGTTCACCGCCGGCGCCTCCTCCCACAGCTTCTGGCGGCGGCGCTGGATCGAGCATTCCCGCTCGAACAGGTGCACGGCGCGGGTGCCGTCGCCCAGGATCTGCACCTCGATGTGCCGGGCGCGCGGGATCAGCCGCTCCAGATAGAGGCCGGCGTCGCCGAACGCGGTGCGGGCCTCGGCGGCGGCCTGGTCGAACAGGGCCGGCAGCGCGGCCGCGTCCGGCGCGACGCGGATGCCACGCCCGCCGCCGCCGGCAGCCGCCTTGATCAGCAGCGGAAAGCCGATCCCGGCGGCGCGCGTGGCGGCGTCGGCGGCGGTCTCGATCCGCTCCGCCGTGCCGGGCACGGTGGGGATGCCGCAGTCCGCCGCAGTGGCGCGGGCGCGGGCCTTGTCGCCCATCAGCCGGATCGTCTCGGGGCGCGGGCCGACGAAGATCAGCCCGGCGTCCTCGACCGCCTGGGCGAAGCCGGCGTTCTCCGACAGGAAACCATAGCCGGGATGCACCGCGTCGGCGCCGCTGCGCCGGGCCGCGTCCACGATGGCCGCCGCGTTCAGGTAGGAGCGGGAGGCGTGTGCCGGCCCGATCACCTCCACCCTGTCCGCCATCCGCGCCGGGAGCGAATCGCGGTCCGCCTCGCTGACCGCCTGCACCGTGGCGACGCCGAGCTCGCGGGCGGCGCGCAGGATGCGGACCGCGATCTCGCCCCGGTTGGCGACGAACAGCGTGCCGAGCGGCATCAGGTCTCGAGTTCGTAGAGCGGCTGGCCGGCCATCACTGGGCCTTCGTTCTCGATCAGGAAGCGCACGATCCGCCCGGCGTCCTCGGCGAGCACCTGGTTAAAGGTCTTCATCACTTCGATCAGGCCCACCGCGTCGCCCGGCTGCACCGGATCGCCGTCGGCCTTGAACGGCGGGTCGCCGGGGTTGGCAGCGCGGTAGAACGTGCCCGGGATGGGCGCCGGGACCGTCTTGATCGCCATCCTGTTCACTCCGCTCATTGTCCAACAAATCTTGACGCGATCCTTGCACGCGCTGTGCCGGTCGGGAAAGGATGGCGCCAGACATGGTTCAGACAAAGCTTAGGAGACAAGGCATGGGCACGATCGGCATCAACTGCGACATGGGCGAAGCGTTCGGCATCTACCGGGTCGGCGACGACGAAGCCTGCATGCCGTATATCACCCACGCCAACGTCGCCTGCGGCTTTCACGCCTCGGACCCGGTGGTGATGCACCGGACCGTGCGCCTGGCCAAGCGGCACGGGGTGCAGGTCGGCGCCCATCCGAGCCTGCCCGACCTGCAGGGGTTCGGCCGCCGCGAGATGCGCCTCACCCGGGAGGAGATCACCGCCGCCGTGCTGTATCAGGCCGGGGCGCTGATGGCGTTCCTGAAGGCAGAGGGCATGACGCTGTCGCACATCAAGCCGCACGGCGCGCTCTATGGCATGGCGCAGCGCGACGAGGAGGTGGCCGAAGCGATCGCCGACGCCGCCGAGGCATTGGGCGCGCCGATGCTGGCGTTTGCCGACTGCGCGATGTCGCGCGTCTATGCGCGGCGCGGGTTGCCGTTCCTGTGCGAATATTACGCTGACCTCGACTACGGCGACGACGGACGCAACATCATCACCCGCGAGCACCACGCGGTGGCGCCGGAGGAAGCGGCGGCGCGGGTGCTGCGGGCGGTTGGCAGCGGCGTGACCCGCTCGGTGTCCGGCAAGGACGTGCCAGTGGTGGCGGAGTCGATCTGTGTGCACAGCGACACGCCGGGCGCCGAGGCAATCGCGCGCGCCGTGCACGAGGCGCTTGCACGGCGGCAGGCGGCCTGAACCCGGCGGCACGCGGTTTGCTCAACCTGCGTTAACAGGAGCGGCGGCGGTACCGGGTCTGGCGAGGCGCGGGCTGGCCGTGCCGATTGATTGGGGGCTGATCGCTTGAGGCTGATCCGCATGGCTGCAAGCCGCCTGCTGGCCGCCATACCGAGCCTGGCGGGGGTGATCGTCGCCACCTTCCTGTTGTCGCACGCGCTGCCCGGCGACCCCGCGGTGCTGTTCGCCGGTCCCGCCGCCAACGCGGACTCGGTGGCGCAGGTCAGGGCGCACCTGGGGCTGGACCAGAGCCTGCCGGCGCAATTCGTGAGCTACGTCGGTGAACTGGCGGGCGGCCGGCTCGGGCAGTCGCTGACCACAGGACAGCCGGTGCTGACTGACCTCGTGCAGCGCCTGCCCGCCTCGCTTGAGCTGACCTTGGCGGCGATCCTGCTGGCCGTCGTGGTCGCGGTGCCGCTCGGCGTGGTCGCGGCGCTGCGCGAGGGGTCGGCGGCCGATCATCTGTGCCGCAGCACTGTCACGCTGGCCGCCGCGTTCCCGACGTTCTTCGTCGCGCTGCTGATGGTCTATGTGTTCTACTACGTGCTGCGGGTGGCGCCGGAGCCGCTGGGTCGGCTGAACGACGTCTATTATGACGCGCCCGCGACTGTCACCGGGTTTTATCTGATTGACGCCGCCATTGCCGGGCAATGGACGACGTTTGCCGGCGCGCTGGCGCAGATGGCGCTGCCGGCCATCTCGCTCGGCCTGTTCGCGCTGGCGCCGATCGCCCGCATCACCCGGGCATCCATGCTGGCGGCGCTGGGCGCGGATTTCATCCGGACCGCGCGCGCCTGCGGCCTGCCGCGCCGCAAGGTGCTGGTGACCTACGCGATGCGCAATGCCATGCTGCCGGTGATCAACACGCTCGGCATGGTGTTCTCCTTCGTGCTCGGCGCCAATGTGCTGATCGAGGACGTGTTCGGCTGGCCCGGCGTCGGCGCCTACGCGGTCAAGGCGGTGATCCAGTCCGATTATGCCGCCGTCCAGGGATTCATCCTGATGATGGCGGCGCTGTATATCCTGCTCAACCTGCTCGTGGACCTGCTCAGCATCGCGCCCGACCCGCGCGTGCGGATGGAGGCCTGACCGATGGCCGCCGCCCTGCTCCGCGCCACCCGCTACACGCTGGGGGAGAACCGGCTGACGTTTGCGGCCTTCCTGCTGTTCGGCCTGCTGCTGCTGTGCGTCGCATTCGGTGGCGTCCTGGCCCCCTACGACCCGCTGAGCACGGACATGGCGGCGCGGCTGCAGCCACCGGGGGGCGCCCACCCGTTCGGCACCGATGCGCTGGGCCGCGATATCCTGAGCCGCGTGATGGTCGCAGCCCGGCTCGACCTCGGCATGGCGATCTCGGCAGTTGCGGTCTCGTTCCTTATCGGCACGGCGCTCGGCGCCATGGCGGGTTACTGGGGCGGCGCCGCCGACGCGGTGTTCGGCCGGCTGATGGACACCATCATGGCGTTCCCGCTGTTCGTGCTGGCGATGGGCATCGTGGCGGCACTCGGCAACAGCGTGCTCAACATCATACTGGCCACTGCGGTGATCAACCTGCCGTTCTATGGCCGGTTCGCGCGCGCGGAGGTGAACGTGCGGCGCGACCTCGCCTATGTGGAAGCGGCGCGGATGGGCGGCAACGGCGCCATACGCATCCTGTCAGGGCACATCGTGCGCAACATCCTGCCGACGATGGCGGTGCAGGCGTCGCTGAACATGGGCTGGGCTATTTTGAACGCCGCCGGGCTGTCGTTCATCGGGCTGGGCGTGCGGCCGCCGACGCCGGAATGGGGCATCATGGTCTCGGAGGGCGCCAGCTACATCATTTCCGGCGAGTGGTGGACGGTCGTGTTCCCTGGCGCGGCGCTCGTGCTAGCGGTGTTCTGCTTCAACCTGCTCGGCGACGGCCCGCGCGACGTGCTCGACCCGCGCCGGCGCACATGACGGCGCACGCGCGGCTGACCCTGGCCGATGAGGCGCCGCCGGACGACGGCTCGCCGCCGCTGCTGCGCGTGGAAAACCTGACGCTCGACTTCCGGACTCGGCAAGGCGATGTGCGTGCGCTCGACGGCGTGTCGTTCGACCTGCGGCGCGGCGAGATCGTGGGCGTGGTGGGCGAGAGCGGTTCGGGCAAGTCGGTGCTCGCCTACGCCATTATGGGGCTGACCGACGCCGCCGGCCGGGTCCGCTCCGGCCGCATCACCTTCGCCGGCCGGGACATGCTGGGGGAAACCGCGGCGCAGCTCGCCGATACGCTCGGCCGCGAAATCTCAATGATATTCCAAAGCCCGCGCACGGCGCTGAACCCGATCCGCCGGGTCGGGCTGCAGATCGCCGACGTGCTGCCCAGCCACGGCAACATGACGCGGCGCGAGGCCCGCGCCCGGGCGGTTGCGGCGTTGGCGCAGGTGCGGGTGCCGGACCCGGAACGCCGGTTCGACGCCTATCCGTTCGAGCTGTCGGGCGGGCTGTGCCAGCGGGTGATGATTGCGATGGCGATCGCCTGCAAGCCCTTCCTGCTGATCGCCGACGAGCCGACCACCGGCCTTGACGTCACCACCCAGGCCATCGTCATGGACCTGCCGCAGGACCAGGTGCGGGCGGCGAACACCTCGGTGCTTCTCATCACCCACGACCTGGCACTGGCCGGCGAATATTGCGACCGCGTGGTGGTGATGCATGCCGGGCACGTGGTCGAGATCGCGCCGGTCGAGCGCTTGCTGCAGCACCCCGCCCACCCTTACTCCGCGCTGCTGATGGGCGCGACGCCAGGCGCCGTCACCTGCGTGGACGAGCTGACGGCGATCCCGGGCGGCCTGCCGGATCTGCGCCAGACGCTGCCGCCCTGCCGCTTCCTGCACCGCTGCACCCGCAGCGACGCCCGCTGCGCGACCGAGCCGCTGCCAACCCGGCGCCTGGCCGAGGGCCATCTCGTGCGCTGCTGGAACCTGCTATGAGCGCGCTGCTGGCGGCGACGGGCCTGGCCAAGCGGTACCCGACCCGGCACGGCCTGCTACACGCGGTTGACGGCGTTGACCTGGAGATCGGGCGGGGCGAGAGCGTGGGGCTGGTCGGTGAATCCGGCTGTGGCAAGTCAACGCTGGTGCGGCTGCTCGCCCGGCTGATCGCGCTCACCGAGGGCGCCATCGTGTTCGACGGCCAGGACATCGCGCCGATCCCGCTCGGCCGCTTCGTGCACAGCCCGCAGCGGGCCCGGATCCAGAGCGTGTTCCAGGACCCGACCGAGAGCCTCAACCCGGCGCTCTCGGTGTTCGGCGCCGTCGCCGACCCAATCCGGCGGCTCGGCCGCCCCGGCAACTCAGCGGAGCTGGCCCGGCAGGTGCACGAGGCCTTGTCGTTGGTCGGCCTGCCGGTCGAGATGGCCGGGCGCCTGCCGCATCAGTTGTCCGGCGGCCAGCGGGCGCGCGTCGGCATCGCCCGCGCCATCGCGCTGCGGCCGGACCTGCTGATCCTCGATGAGCCGACTTCGGCGCTTGACGTTTCCGTGCAGGCGGTCGTGCTGCGCCTGCTCGCCGACCTGCGGCAGCGGCTGGGGATGAGCTACCTGTTCGTGTCGCATGACCTCAACGTGGTCCGGCTGATGTGCGACCGCATAGCGGTCATGTATCTCGGCCGCATCGTCGAGCAGGCGCCGGCGGAGGCATTGTTCCGCACCCCCCGCCACCCCTACACGATGGCGCTGCTCGCCTCGATCCCCGACCCGGCCCGCCGTGGCCGGCGCCCCTGGCGGCTGGAGGGATCGGCCAGCAGCCCGATCAACCCGGCGCCCACCGATTGTCGCTTCGCCGGCCGCTGCCCGCAGCAGCAGCCGGTGTGCACGCAGGAGATGCCGGTCCTACGCCCCGTCGGCGCCGGGCACGTCGCCGCCTGCCACTTCGCCGAGACCGTGACCGCAGCCGTTCCGATGCTGGGAGAGACCATCGTATGAGTGATCATTCGGAGATCAGCCGGCTCGACACGGTCAGCTTGGCCCGGCGCATCCGCACGCGCGAACTCTCGGCGGTCGAGGTGATCGAGCATGCGGTCTTGCTGTATCACTGCCTTAGCCTGCGCGACGTCGAAACGATCCTCGTTGCCCGCAGCGTGATCATATCTTCTCCGCACCTGGCGCAAGGTGGCCGGCATAGCGTCTGCAGCGTGAGGACCTAATCAGCCGTAAGCCTTCGGCGTCGCCTTAGCCATCAACCTGACAATGCCGCTCGGCCCCGCCAGCATCGAGTCGGTGCCCGCGGAGATGCGTTGCCTGCCGAAGCTGGAAGCGCCGGCTTGCAACAGCCGCAGCGGCGCATCGTACGCGTGCCTGCATGGCGTGACTTGGTGGCACGGCGCTTGAGTGGACCGGGCCATGTACCCAGGACAGCAACCATGACAGCCTATGCCGACACGCTGATCGAGGGGCGCATCTTCTGCGGACTGCGCGAGGGCTTTGCGGAGGCGCTGGCCATCGCTGGCGACCGCATCGTCGCCTGCGGGACGCGCAGCGCCGTGTTTGCGCAAGCCGGGCCTGGCACGCGGCGGGTGGCGTTGGATGGCCGCGTGGCCGTGCCCGCCTTCAACGACGCGCACCAGCACCTGCTGCCGCTGGGTCTGGCCATGACGCAGGTGAACCTGCGGCCCGAACGGATACGCACCCTGGACGCCCTGCTGGCCTCCATACGCGACGCCGCGGCGCGCACGCCATGCGGCCAGTGGGTGCAGGGCCGCGGCTACGACCACGCCGAGCTGGACATCAACCGCCACCCCACGGTGGCCGAGGTCGGCCACAACACGCCGGACCCGGAAGGCGGCGTGATCGGCCGCGCCGCCGGCGGCCTGACCGGGCTGCTGCAGGAGCGCGCGATGCGCCTGGTGCGCGATGTCGTCCCCGAGCCGGACGACGCCGCCCTGGTTAACGCCATCGAGCGCGCCGGCACGCACATGAACGCCCTGGGCTTTACCGCCGTCATGGACGCGAACGTCGGCATGGTCGCCGGGATGCGGGAGGTCGAAGCCTACCGCGCCGCGCACGCGGCGGGCCGCCTGCCGGTACGGACCTGGATCTGCCTGGCCGGCAACCCCGAGGGCATCGCCGAGCAGGCGTGGCAGGCCAGCATCCGGCCCGGCGGCGGCGACCGGATGCTGCGCTTCGGGGCGATGAAGGTGTTTGCGGACGGCTCCGCCGGCGGGCTGACCGCCGCCATGTCCGACCCTTATTTGCCCGGAGGCACCGGCATGTTCTGCTTTCCAGACGCCATCATGCATGCCCTGCTGGCCCGCTATCACGCACAGGGCTGGCAGCTTGCCATCCACGCCATCGGCGACGCTGCCATCGAACAGGTGCTGGCCGGCATGGAGGCCGCGGACACCCAGGCCCACCCCGCCGCCGGCCGGCGCCACCGGATCGAGCACTGCGGCTTCGTGACCGCGGGCCAGCGCGCCCGCATGGCGGCGCGCGGGATCGAGCCGGTGCCGCAGCCCATCTTCATGCGCGAGTTCGGCGACACCTACGTCGCCAACCTGGGCGAGGCCCGCGCCGCCGCGGCCTATCCGATGCGGAGCTGGCTGCGCGACGGCCAGAACCCCGCCGCAAGCTCGGACGCGCCGGTGTCCACGACCGACCCGTTCCAGAACATCCACACGATGGTGACACGCAGGACCAACCGCGGCACCCTGCTCGGCCCGGACGAGGCGATCAGCGTCGAGGAGGCGGTGCACTGCCTGACCTGGTGCGGCGCCTACACCCAGTTCGCGGAAGGCAAGCGCGGGCGGCTGCTGCCGGGGATGCTGGCGGACGTGGCGGTGCTATCGCAGGACATCTTCACGGCTGATCCCGAGGCGATCCTGTCCACGACGGCCAGCTTCGTGCTGCGCGGCGGCGTGCCGGTCGCGGGCATCCTGGCCTGATGGCGCGTCTCGCGGCCGGGCGGCGGCTGCTGCTGCTGCAGCATACGCGGGCTGGACGGGCCATCCGCGCGGTGGGTCAGAACCAGGACGCGGCCCAGCTTCTTGGGATGAACGTCTCGGCTCTTTACATGTCGGCCTTCGGCCTCTCTGCAGTCTTGGCTTCGGTGGCTGGAATCCTGCTTGGCTCGATCCGGTTCCTCTCACCGGGCATGGGGGGCGAGCCGCTGACCAAGGCGCTCATTGTGATGATTTTCGGCGGCCTGGGGAGCATGCTTGGCACTGTGATCGGCGCGTATGTTATTGGGCTGCTGGAAGCGACGAGCAATTACGTAGTCGGGCTGTATTGGACGCCGGCGATTCTATTCGGCGTGATGATTGTCACGTTGATGATACGTCCCTCGGGTCTGTTTGGAAAATTGGTGATGCGGGCCACTCTTCCGGGACGGCGGGGCACGCGGATCGCGTTGCTCATTTTTTCTAGGCCGGCAAAGTTGGCTGTTTGCTGAGGTTCTGCGTTGCGGTCCTGCTACTTTGCAGGAGGTGAGGAATGGGCAGAACGTCAGCGCGGCCGCGGCCAGATCGGGAGCGTGTGCTGGTC
>JAABUQ010009116.1_pt1 | contig 13559 bp, 14 predicted proteins | sample 5560001 | NCBI WGS metagenome assembly JAABUQ01 (sample SAMN10711888, study PRJNA513371) | rock metagenome | isolation source: Antarctica rocks | place: Antarctica: Victoria Land, Finger Mt nord | collected 2015-12-18
CCTCCTCCCCCCCCTCTCTCTCCACCAATTTCCTAAACCCCTCATCAAACAAAGCAACCGCCACCCCAACAACCGCACTCGGCTCCACGAATATCTTCACCCGTTCCATGACCAACCTCAACGCCTGCAGGATCTGCGCATCTGAGACTGCGAAGACGGCTTCAACCAATTTTTCCCCGCTCGCGCTTCCCTTTGCCTGTTCCGCCGGTACTACTGCTGCTGCTGCTGCCGCCACTTTTCCGGGGTCGGGGTCAGGGGAGGGCAAGTGCCCCCGGGAAATAATCCCCCAATTTACTTCCCCCAAAGGCGTGCGCAGCCCATCCGCGATGGTAAGGGTAGAGACATGCTCGATTCGTGCACCCTGGGCGAGACCGCGGCGGGCATCGTCGGCGCCTTGGTGGGAGGGTTCCGCGCCGAAGAGTTTTGTGGGGGAGGGGGCGAGGGCGAGGGCGAGGCCTGAGATGAGGCCGCCGCCGCCGAGGGGGGCCAGGAGGGCGTCGAGCTCGGGTGGGTGTTTGGCGGGCGTAGTAGTAGTGGTGGGGGAGGTGGGGCTGTCGTGGACGCTTAGGGATGGGTTTTCTGCTACGAGGGCGCGGACTTGGGCTTCGATTTCCAGCGCCATGGTGCCCTGGCCGAGGATGATGTGGGGGTGGTCGTAGGGGGGGATGAGGATTGCGCCGGTAAGGGTTTGGATTTCGTGGACGAGGGCTTCGCGCTCGGGGGCTGTGGAGCCGGAGAAGTAGACTTGGGCGCCGTAGGATTTTGTGGCGGCGATTTTGGAAGGGGTCGAGATTGTGGGCATGATTACGTGGGCGGTTGCGTTGAAGGTGCGGGCTGCGAGGGCGAGGGCTTGGGCGTGGTTACCTGTGGGGAGTGTCAGTGGAAGTTTTATCATTATTTTGAGACAGGGTGGAGGATGGGGGGCTTTACGAACCGGAGCTGTGTGTTATGACTCCTTTGGCCAATTCTTCCTTGCTTAATCGTGAGAGGGCGTGAAAGGCGCCGCGGATCTTGAAGGCGCCGATTTTTTGGAAATTTTCGCATTTGAAGAAAAACTTTATCTTTGGGCGGGCTGGCCTTTGGCCTTCCCATGGTGTGCCGATCAGGGCTTCTGGTGTTTGCGGGGTCGAGACGATATCTGAGAGGGAGGTCGAGGTCAGGACGGGAGTTTTGTGAATGTAGGGCCTGATGAGCTCGTGTGCTGCTTCGATGGAGGAGCGGTCGAGGGGGAGAGGTTCGGTGGAGTGTGCCATTTTGGGCGATTGACCGCCGCGTGTTCACTACGCCTAAGGAGTCAATGCAGGTTAAGATAACCTCAGTATTTGCCGACAGTGGAGAAAAGAACGAGATGGAGACTTGGATAGAACATTTTTTGAGCCACCGCCGATCTTCGGAGATCTTCCACTAAGCAATTTTCTAGAGAAACTTCTTGGGCCAGCAGAAAGAGCCGTTGGTATAATACAAAATGCGCCGGCTGAATAGCATAAAGGGAACACCTATATCTGGTTCTCTGGACGAAGTGTCCTGGTAGCAGTGTCAGCATGGAATCGGTCAACTTGCACCTCCAAAACTTACCTCACAGCCTTCCCTGCCCTCCAGATCTCCAAATCCCTTATCTTTTTCATCTCCACCTCATACTTCTCTCGGTAATCGGACTGCGAGTTGAAGTCCAAAGACCTCTGCGTCTCCTTGCCATCCTTGACACTATCATACAGCTCATTGAACACAGGCTTCAATGTCTCCTTGAATTTGGGACTCCAATCAAGGGCACCTCGCCTGGCTGTCGTAGAGCACGCTGCGTACATCCAATCCATGCCATTGGCACCGATCAGGGGGTACAAGCTCTGAGTTGCTTCTTCCACAGTCTCGTTAAAAGCCTCGCTAGGACTGTGGCCTCTCTCCCGTAGCACTTCGTATTGTGCAAGGAACATACCGTGGATGCCTCCCATAAGGCATCCTCGCTCGCCGTAGAGATCTGAATAGACTTCTTTTTGGAATGTAGTCTCGTAGAGATAGCCACTGCCCACTGCGACACCTAAAGCAATAGCCTTCTCTTTGGCTTTGCCAGTCACATCCTGATAGACGGCCACAGAAGAGTTGATCCCTCGACCCTCTCGGAAAAGTGTCCGCACAGTACGGCCAGAGCCTTTGGGGGCAACCAGTATTACATCGATGTCGGTCGGCACATCAACTTTGGTGAGATCTTTGAAGACAGGGGAAAAGCCGTGGGAGAAGTAGAGGGTCTAAAGGGCATTAGCGTTATCATAGGATCCTCAAAGCTGTAGAGTGTGCAGACCTTTCCCTTGGTCAACTGCGGCTTGATAGCAGGCCATGTCTCGCTCTGAGCTGCATCACTCAGCAGGTTCATCACGATGGTGCCTTTTGAGATGGCCTCATCCACGTCGAATAGATTGGTTCCTGGGATCCATCCATCCTGCTCGGCTTCCTTCCACGAGGCACCGTTCTTCCGAACACCAATGACGACATTCAATCCGTTGTCTCGGAGGTTCAGGCCCTGGCCGTGCCCTTGCGAGCCGTAGCCGATGAGGGCGAGGGTGTCGTTCTTGAAGTACTCCTGTACAACGTCAGTTTCTGCAGGGAAGCGAAGACATAGTAGGGAAAGCCAATAGCCCGCCTGCTCAGATGCTACCATGGTGCACTTACGAGCAACTTTTCTCGTGGCCAATCCTCGCGTTCTTACAGACTGTCAGCCCCAGGAAAGCCAACATTGATGGCCAGTCATACCATAGACAGTTTCTTTCGTGCCGGCAAAGTCGATTGTCTTGATGCCTCGAGACTGCTGTGACGACACAGTCACGGGAAGCTTTTCTGTGGCAGCAAGCACTGTTCTTGCGTATTTTGAGGCTGAGACCAGAGTCCTTTGTTGTGTCACAGGAACCAATTGGCGAGTTACTGAGCTTCGAAACACACGACTGAAGCTGCGGGAGGCCATGGTTTCTTTTCTAGGGTTATAGCAGTCTGACTGAGTGGAGTGGCTTGACTGTGAGTAGGGGTGTTTCCTGTACCTTAGAAAGCAGTGAAGCTCTGCGGGAAAATATTTGTTTAGCGCCGAAATCGGACCTCGAGCCTTATACTGTAAGAGAAATAGTACTTGATCACCTCTACATCTACATAACATTCATAATCACACATACGTGACCCATAAACTCTCCCCCTCTCACATCATACATCAGCTTAAGTCCTCCTCAACCTTCTTCGGCTGTAGATCTCTCGAAGCCCGTCTCCAGCGAGGAGCGAGCAGGCCCCTGCCTTCTTGTGGCATGCCAGCCCCATAAGGTGCAAGAACATGAACCCCCCTAGATAGCTTTTCAGCGGCATACTCTTGTGGCGTCCTGGTTCTTCGCCCGGTAGCATGATGCATCAACACACGCACTGATTCAATCGACATCATTGACACGTTGGACCAATCTTTAGCGGTATATCTCTGATTCTGTCGAGGAACATAATCAAGGTGTTTTGATCTGATTGTCTTTCGAACACACCATCTCATTCGCATACGCCCGATACCGATCTAGCAGATCCGTGTCGTACATTTCGACCTGTGACCTAAAGCTGAAATGTGCTGCAATGACGTGGGTATTGACGATCAAAGCTATTCGGCCGCATCAGCCAGTGTCCCCAACGAACAAACCATAGGCCATGGACTCACGTCTCCGTAGCTTGATAGGGACCTGCACACTCAAAGCCAGCTCATCGTCAAAGGTCTCAAAGGGAAGATTATCGAGCACATCCTTTCCCCATATAGCCATAAAGTTGATGTTCATCCTTTCATATGCCATGTTCCAGATCCCTTCGTGCTTCGGATCCTTGCCACTCCCGTAATGATACACAGACAACTGATCTCTTTCGATATTATCAAGAAGAGAGTAATGAGCTTGTGCACCAAGCGACCAACTACCCCAATCTGGACCATTCTGCTCATATCTGCTCTTGGCCATAGGTGTTCTCCAGAGATTCTCTGTGCCATTGGAAAGCGGAAGCCATCGGTGTCCTTTGAAGGGTGGGGCGCCAGGATTGTCTGCTGGAAGTGGCTCCCCGGCATCCGTCTTGCCGTTGTCGACTCCATTGACTGGAAAGGACATCTCTTCTCCCTTCCATTCAGGTAGAGCAGATGCTCGCCATGCTTTCGGACCGAGAGATTCCCAATCAACCTTAGATTTTTTGGGCGGCTCCATCTCGGGTAAATAAGCATGGATAGCTCCAAATCGATAATGAAGCCAGCCAGTCTCAGGACAATTGACAAGGTTGGCAAGGACATTGAGGGACTCAGGGTGTTTGAGCTTTGTGTAAACAATGTTCGATATAGCATCGTCGTCGAAGAAGACCTGTAGATAGTAGTATTAGCACTGCAAATGGAAGAATAGTGCAATCGGATGCAACTCACAACATCATCATCGATCTTAATATACATGTGCTCGCGTTCAACGGTTTGCCAAACCTTTTGGTAGCCATCACGGCCTGTCGTTCCTGGCGCTAAGTCCATCTTCTTGTATCTATCGCTCGTCTTCACAAGCTTCTTCAGGTACTTGATGTCGTCCTTCTTATCCGTATTCACAACAAAGTGAACCTCATCCAGCCACCCTCCGTTCGATATAAGGTTCTTCTTAAGATAGCAATCTAGAATGGCTATATTCGCTGGCCGACCAAAGAACACCAAACCAATGATTTTGAAGTCTATCGGTTTCTCCCATGCATTCGAGGCATTGCTATGAAAGACCCCGGGATGCTTCAAAACCGAGTTTTCGTTATACGGCGTCGTAGAAGGCGTAGGTTTCTTGGGGAGATCTGGCGAGTTTAAAGGGTCCGGCTGCTTGGGCGCTTCAGGCTCCTGATGCAGTTCAGGCTTGTGGGTGGCTTGTGTCTCTTTGTGCAGCTCGGACGATACATGCGGTTCCAGCTGCTCAGGCACTTCAGGCGTCTCTGGTGACGTAGGCGACTCAGATGCTGCGGGGGACGATGGTGATGTCGCAGACTTGGGCTCTTCCTGCTCGACAGGAGTGGTCATCCATGTCGAAGTAGTAGTAGAAGTAAAGGTCTTGATCCCAGCTCCTTTGTTCAATCCAACGCCCAGCAGAAGTAGTGCGATCAATGTCAATATTCCGAAGCATATGAATCGCGGCCGCAGCCAGCGTCGACGGCGACTCTGGTGGGTACGAGACCAGACTTGACTGGTGTGACGTGCCTGTCCATCCTGCGGCTCCAAATAGTCAAGAGAGTCGATATCGAATTCCTCTGGTTCTTCCAGAAGACCTCGGCGCTCCACGTTGGGCTTCTTCATGCCGATTTAGTTGGGTTTACTGACTTGGATGTCAGGAACGAATATCAATGCTACTGAGAAACTTTCTAGAAAGGCTTTCAACGGTCATGTTCGAAACGAGGGTTGCTGCCTGAGCTCCATGAGATAAGCTTCAGCTCTAGAGGAAGGGGTCGATGTTTGTTGCGTTCAGAGGTTTGGATGTGCTGGTTGATCTCAAGCTAGTGCTACCAACGCTACTGTGTATATGCCGTCTTTTTAGCACCGACGAAAAACAAAGAGATGCGGAGGTCTACTCAATGGCCGCTAATACCGAAGAGACAGGGGGGCTACGGAGAAGGGTTCTGTATAGAAGACTCGGAAGCATTGTAAGCGTGTTTTGGTATTTAATTCCTGGGTAGATCGAGACCGAGCGAGTTTTTAGCGTCAACAATCCCATTTCAAAAGCAATGGCATACCCAAGGAGGTGAACCTTGCGACTCTATGCTTTCGTCTCTCCATTGGTCTGTACCTGTAACAGCTCCTTGTCCAACAACTCCATCTCCTTCTGCAGCGCCTGTTTCCTTCTTTCCAAGGCAGACGACTGCTCCTTTTCTGGTGGCATGCCCCGAAATTGAAGCTGCCGCGGACGCATGAACTCACTCCTCACTTCAGTTGTGACGCTTTTCCTCCTCTCCCGGAATGCAGCGACGTACGTCTGTAGCTCTTTCGTTGCTGCTGCTTTCATTTCCCCGCTTTGCATCTCCCCTTTCTCGTAGGCCACTCGAATCGATTCTAAGCGTTCATCATCGTCGAGGAAAAAGGATAGATACTGGAACGGCACATCCACATCTGTTCTACCGCCAAGCTTCTCGTGTAGCTCTCGAGTATCTTGGCCCCCTGAGAATGCTTTCCCGATCTTCTTCTTGATCTGATTGTCGGTATCACTCAAATAGATTGTCGAATCTGGATCCGATGCAGACATTTTCGATTCAGAGCCCCGTAGAGATGGCAGGAAAACTGTGTGTATTAGGGAAGGCTTCAGGAGACCAAGTCGCGGGGCATTGTCTCGGCACTGGCGAAAGTATGGGTCTTGGTCGATTGCGCAAGGTATAAGGCAGGGTATCTTGTCCGTCTTCTTGGGATCATGGCCGAAGATGAAAGGGAATGATGAGGCAAACGATGTCGCAGATTGAGTGGCTGGGAATGCGAATTCGAGTATGTTGTTTGTATCGTTGAACCCAAAAGTGCCTTTTATCTGATTATTTGTAGTCTTCTTACCCATCTCCAAAATTTTCTGGCCAAAAGCTGCACCATGGCCACCGTAGATGAACTCTGAGTCCGCGAAGATGAACGTCTTCTTCATGTCAAAGCCAATGGCAATGATGTCCAGGGCATTTGTCAGGGCGAACTGTTTGCATTCTTTGAGAGAAAGTTTTGGTGAGTGCAGAAACTTCTCATCATCCGTAAGCATGATTACCAAGGGTACATTAAAGACATCCTGAAGATATTTGGTAAATTCAAACGGTATCGAATGCCCGACATGCATGCTATCGCTGCTAGGCCCTCGCCCTGTGTACAAAAAAAATGGTATGCCCTTCTCGTACTTGTCTAGTATCACATTCAAATCCCTGTGACTGAACACCATGCCACGGCGTAATAATCGATGTGGTCTGTGTCCTGTGACTCGTTCGAACCGTTCCAACATCGCATGATCAATCTTCTGGGAGCCGAACTTGTCGATGAGCTTGTTATAGTCAATAGCAATAGCTTTTCCATGCTCGTCAACTCCTCCTGACACATCGAAGGGCGTGATAATCTGCTCCTTGGCTTTAGCGTCTCGGGATTTTTCAGCGAGGGAGAGTGCTGTCAGGGCCGGTGGCTGCCCTGGCTCGTCTGGTACACTTGAGATAGCTGCCATTTTCAAGCACCAGCCGAGGGGGAAGTGTAGATACAAAGCGAGTGTGCAAAGCGCGCTTCAAAGAGGAAGTACAAGAGAGTGGTATAATGAGAGGAGATACTGCTTTTTCTGGAGGAACAATGGGAGGAGGTGGAGGACGAGCTCTGTCGGAAGGTATTTGAAGAGCCTCTACGATCCAGCCGCCACATCAATGCAAAAACGAAAGACCCGGTAAGTGAGCTTTGAGAGTTGATAGATGAAGCTCAGAAGCACAATCGACTCTGGGCAACGAGGGAGAATCCCCTAGCGTCAATTCCTCACTAGCGCATCTTGAAATGGTCAGACCTGTTGGCTTAGGAGATTTCAATTGCTCTATCTACCTAGGAATACAGGCTTATCTATATACTCGGCTGATCAATCTAGGCCCTATAGATAATAAGGCATTTAGTAGAGCTAATATACCCTAAGTATAGCCTTTATTATTCGGTATATAGCCTAGCTAATAATAATCTAGGATTATAATACGTTAAACCTGATTTAATTTAATATTGCTAGAGAGACTACCTTAATTATTTTTTAATATCCCCTTTTAAGCCTTATAATAATTTCTAAAATATTATTAATAAATAATCTATTAAGCTTTATATTTTTTTTTTCGCCTTCCTAGGCTAACTTTAATAGTTAAAATATATATTTTAAGCTTATTATTATTATTAACTTTATTAGAAAATCTATTATTATTTTTTCGGTAAAAATTTAATTTATAATTATATTTTTATTTTATATTAATTCCTTTATTTTATAATATCGAAGTTATATATTTTTTATTTTAAAATATATTGTAAGGTTTTTGGCTAAATTAATTGCTAATTTATTATTTAAATTTATTTTTATAATTCTTATATTTCTTTTATTATATTTAAATTCTTAAAATAAATCCTTAAAATATATAACTTTTTTATATATTTTTTATATAATAATATATTTAATTTTAATTAATAATATAATTACGATTAACTTTTATTTAAATTTCTAATTAATCGGTTTATTAATTAACTTAAAAAGATATTTTATTATAAATTTATTATTATTAATATTATTATATTAAAAAGAATTAAAATAGATCTAAAAAATCCTATTATATATATAATTTAATTTAAATATTATTCTGATTTCAATTATATTAATTAAATATTTTATTATTTATTTTGTTATTATATAATAATTATTTATTAATTATATAAAATACTTATTTAAATAATATATTGCAAACTTAATATCGAATTAACTTATTCTAACTATTTAATTTAAGGCTTTAATAATAAATATAAAATTATTTTTTAATTTCTTATTAATAATATATTTAAAAAGTAATTATTTCAGTTTTATATTTTTGTTTATAATATTTTTAATAATATAATAATCCTTTATTCCTAATTATTTGAGTATTTAGACAATATAGCTTTTTTAAATAATAATTATTATACAATTATTGCGATTTCTTAAAATTTCTATTTTTAAATAAAAAGAAATAGTTTTTAAATACTTTAGTTTAAATTCCTTATTAAGCTAAACTTTTAGCTTATTTATTACTTTTTTTATATATAAAAATATTAATAGATTATTTATATAAGTAATTATAATTATTCTTTTATTATTAATAAAGATAAAATTGTCTTTTTAAAGTCGCTTAAAGCCAAAATTCTTTAATTTTATTATTAATATTTTTCCTTATTTCTTAAATAATTATTTAAAGTTATATAAGGCCTTTTCTAAATAATATATATTATTTATACTATTAATATATTTATAAGGTTATTCTATTTATATATTTTTTTTAAAAATTGCTTTTAAGAAGGCAATATCGATATTAAAATATTTTATTTTTATATTATGTTTTATTCTTAAGGCCAAAAGTACTTTCTAATTTAAAAATTTTATAATTAATAAAAAAATAATATTATTATTTATTTTATTTATTTATTTAAAGCTTTTAATAACTTATTAAGTTTTATATTTAACGATTTCGCCTTTAATATTCAACTTAATTAATAATATTTATTTTCTTAAGAATATTTTATATTATAATAATAATTTTTTAACTTTTTATATTTTTTTAATTTTTATTATATTTAATTCCGTTTAAAATATTATTTTCTATTATTCTTTATTTGGCTTTAAAAGTATTTTTTATTAATTTTTAAAAAGGGTAATATTTTTATTTTTAATTATTTAGGAAATTTATATAAAAGGAAATTTTCTTTCCTTTATTCTTTTTTAAAGATTATAATAATTTATTAATAAATAAAATCTTATAAATTATTTTAATTAATATTTTAATAATATTAATAATCTTTAATAAGTTTAAAAAAATATTTATTATATTCTTAATATCCTTTACTTATTATATAAAAATAATATATTATTAATATAAATTACGATTTCTTTATTTAACTTTATATTTAATATTTGCTTAATATTTTATTTATTAAAATTAAAATTAATTACTTTATTAAATTTAATATTTTAAATATTAACTTCTTTAAATCCGTTTTATATATTAAGGTTAAGGCTAACTTCTTTATTAATATTAATATTTTAAATATTTGTTTCTATATTTGCAGATTGCTTATTTATTAATATATTATTTATTTTATTAAAAATATATTATTTTTTATTTCAAATAAATATATCTTTATTAATATTAATTTATCAAAAATAATATAAATTAAAAACTTTAATCTTTTAGCTTTTTTATCTTATACTCGATATTAATTGGAATTATTATTAAATCTTAAGAATTTATATTTAATACTTTGGAATCTGAGTTTTTGCTTATAAATATCTTTATTATATATTTAATAAATATATTTAAATAATTTTATATAATTAATATTTAATTTCTTTTTAATTTATTCTTTATATAATATTTTTCTATTAAATATTGTTATAAAGAGCCTTTCTTTAATATATATTATAAAATTTAAGGCTTCCCTTTAAAAATCTTTATTTAATCCTAAATAAAATAATATTATTTTAATTTATTTGAATAATATTTTATTATCTTGTTTAATAATATTATTTTAATAAAGGTTATATAATAATATTAATTCCTATTGAATATTAATTTAATTAAGAATTATTTATATTTATAAATTAATAAATTTTTTTATATTATTTTTATATAAATAATTAATAATATATCTTTTAATATTATTCTTCCTAATATAATTTTTAATATAATTATTAATAAAGCCTACTTTTTATAAAGGAAGAAAATAAATAATTATTATATTAATATATTTATTAATAAATATCAAAATATATTTTTTATTATTTTTTATAAGAATAATCTTTTTACTTTTAATAATATTTATAAATTATTACTTGCTTAAAAATATTGCTTACTTATTCTTTATTAATATGTAATTGAAAATATAGAATTATTTTTATATAATATAAATTTTATATTATTATTTTAACAATATTATATTTTCAAATTTATTATTTTATTTGATATTTATTTTAATATTTATTTTTATTAAATTTTTTATTAAAGCTATTTTAATATATTTAAAGTATATATACTAAAGCTTTTATAAAGTTAGAATATCCTTTGTTCTAATATTCCTAATATATTTTTAATATTTTAAAGGAAATTAGAGAATAAAATAATTATTATTTATTTTTTAATTTAAAAATAATATTTTTCCTATTTTATTTTTAATATCAAATTTTATTTTTAAATGATATTATATATCCCTTCTTAATTAACTTCGCTATTAAAATAATGTTGTATTAATTATTTAAAACGTAATATATATTTATTAATTCGACTTTTTTATTATTGTTAATTATTATAATAATAGAATCTTTCCTTTCTATTATTATAATAATATCGTTAATTTTATTAATAAAGTAATTATATATATAATAAAAAATAAAACGTTAATATTCAAAATAAATATAGATTTTAACTCCTAAATCCAAATAAATATTTGATTTTCTAAACGCTTTGTATATTAATTATATTATTAATATTTTTTTAAAATTAATAGTTATTTTAAAGCTATATATCTTTAAAACCTATTTTCTTTTCTCTTTATTATTTTTAAAGAAGAGTTTCTTATTTTTTAGCTTTTAATTATTAGAATAAAAATTACTATTTAAATATTAATATTTTTCTTTTATATAAGTTCCTTTATAATAAGGGTATTTCGGTTTAACATTTTTATTATTTCTTTTTTTATTATTATTATTATTATTATTTATTATTTTTTCTTGTTTTTTAAAATTCCTTATTTTTAAAGCTTTTAAAAAGCCTTTTTAGCTTCGTTATTTATTATAAATAAATATTATTTTAATAATCTCCTTAAAAGTAATATTTTTATTAATATTATTTGCAGTTTAAATAATTTAAATTTAATATAATTTTTATTTTATTTAAAAACCCTTTTAAGAATAAATAAATAAATATTATTTTATTTATAATTTATATCGTTATTGCTAGGTAATTATTTTAATAATATAAATAATTAATATATTTGCTAATACTTTTGAAAATAATAAAATTTATATTAATTAAATATTAAATAATTATATATATAATATAATTATTCTTTTTTTAGAATTTATTCTTTAAAAGCCTTTATATCTTTATAATATTATTTTCGTTATTAAAGAAGTCTTTAATATATAATTTATATATTAAAATAATAATAATTTAAGCTTTCCTATTTATTAAAGGCAAATTATTGTTAATATTATTTTTATCTTTATTAATAATTAATTAAAATTTTTCTTTAATAAAAGTAACTTATATTTTAAGGGCCTAATTATAATAATTGAAGATCCTTTTTAAAATAATTATTTTCCTATATATTACTTTTATAGCTTAATATAAAAATAAATAAAATAATAATATTTATAAATTAAAATTTTAAAAATTTATTTCTTTATATAAATATATAAACGCTAGCCGGGCTTATAACTTATTAACTTAAGAAATTTCAATTATTTTATTTATTTACAAATATAGGCTTATTTATATACTCGGCTAATCAATCTAAGCCCTATAAATAATATGGTATTTAGTAGAGCTGATATACCTTAAGTATAGCCCTTGTTATTCGGTATACAGCCTGGCTGACAGTGATCCAGGATTACGATACGCTAGACCTGATTTGGCTTAGTGCTGCTGGAGAGACTGCCCCAGCCATTCTCCAACAAGACCAGAACGATTCCGTTAACGTTATCAAGCTTGCACATAGAGTACAAGGTATCAACAATAATGATACATCACTCTACTATACAATGGTCAAATTCTACTCCAACTCCTTCAACTACGACTACCCCTTCCCCGCCGTCTCCCTCGCCTACTTCCTCCGCTACCCTAACCCCTATGCTACCCATGTGCTCTCCACTGATGTCATCGACCGCCATTTCGACCCCGTCAGCCAACGCCTCAGCACCACCCGACTGCACCACAAGAAATCGAAAATACCCCTCGCGGTGCTGAAACTGCTGCCAATGGGGATACTAGGGCGGGGTGGCGACGCGGGGGAGAGCTATGTATTGGAGAAGAGTGTGGTCGATGCACGAGAGGGGTGGATGGAGACGGAGTCAAGGAATCTGGAGTGGACTGGCATATTGAGTGTGGTGGAGAAGCAGGTGTATCGCCGGCCTTCGCCAGGTCTGTCGGAAGCCTCGCGAGATCCGCTCGAAACGACGAAGGGGGAGGGTACGGACGTTACAACGACGGTTACCCTGCTATCACGATTCGGGCAGGCGAAAGCCAAGGTTGAAGCTGTTGCAGCGTCGCCAGTGCCAACAGCGACGAGCGAGGAAGAGGCAGGCCCAAAGAAAGGCTTCTTTGCTTCCTGGGGCAATTCTTCACTGCAGCGCAGCATCGAGATCTTGGGTCTCAGGAGGACACGGGAGGCGATGGGGAAGAGTAAAGAGGGCATGAATATCGTACTCGAGCGGCTGCGGCAAGGAGGTCTGGTCCGAGTCCTCGAGGGCATGCAGCAAGACCGACAAAGAGCGTTTGGGCAGACTGGGCCATGGAGACAGACTTGGCGGCAGGGGCGGGATTTGGAGGATCAGGACTAAGTGGAGTTTTGTACAATGGATGGTGCTGTACGATGTGGTATTCCTTCTCTATCGAATTGCATGGCCGGAGAGCGTGGCGTTGGTGGGAGATCAATGGATTCACTTTCTTTGAGTTTACTTCGACAGACTTTACTGACCACAAGTCAATTTCGGATCCACCTCTTCAACCAAGTCAAATCAAAAGGTTCATTGCAGGTCGTGTTCCATGGCATAATCGTCACAACCCCCTAACTCCCACAAAAAGCGTCTTCAAACCCCCTCCCGCGGGAATGCCACCCTCACCCATAGAACCAA
>JAABUQ010009118.1_pt1 | contig 13559 bp, 15 predicted proteins | sample 5560001 | NCBI WGS metagenome assembly JAABUQ01 (sample SAMN10711888, study PRJNA513371) | rock metagenome | isolation source: Antarctica rocks | place: Antarctica: Victoria Land, Finger Mt nord | collected 2015-12-18
CGTCCGCGAAGCGGCCAAGCTGCTCAAATGCCACCATGCCACGCTCTACCGGGCGCTGTCCGGCCCTGCCGCATAGGCTTTTTCAACAGCCCCGAACGGTTGTGACACAACACGGCCGTTGCTCTCTATCCAACAAACGTCCGTTTACGGATGGACCGGTCAGAACTGATGCCCATGACCCTCTCCGAAGAGGTCAAGAACTGCTCGCCAATAGCGCTCTGTATGTTTCGGGTGATAGCCGACACCTGGCACAGTCGGTTGGACATGAGTAAGCCCTTCGGTCGGTAATCCGTCTGGGTTGGCAGGGCAAGCCCAAAAAGCGTGCTTAGCACCATCATAAATGTTTACGCGCCAATCAACCCCGGAATCCTGTAATGCGTGACTAAACGCAAAAAGTTGATCGGGAGTGCAGATAGGGTCATCGGAGCCGGTACAAAGAAGGATTGTGCTATTTACATCATGCCAGTCATGAGCATTGGGTTTGGGCAGGCCGGGATGAACGACCGCGATGGCCTTGAAGGGTACACCTGTTTTCGCAAGCTCAAGAACGATACGGCCGCCAGCGCCATAGCCGAGAGTGAAGAGCTGGTTGGCGTCAACATCAGGTGTCGCGAGCAGAGCATCAAGCGCTATGCGACCAATAGCCCGCATCCGTTCAGTGTCGGCCAGCAATGGCATGGTTCGAGCCAACATTGCTTCAGGTCTGCCGAAGAAGGTCTGTCCGCCATGAAAGTCCATCGCGAGCGCGACATAGCCGTGCGCGGCGAGATCATCAGCACGGCCTCGCTGGTAGTCGTCAAGACCAACGCCGTCGTGTCCAATGAGGACTGCGGGCCAACGACCTTCGCCGTTTGGCCGAGCTAGATGGGCGGTCATCTTTAGACCGTCTGCGTCGTAGGAAATCTCGGTCGCTGTAACCTCGTACATACCTTGCCACTCACTGTTTGCGGAAGCGGCATACCGGGAACCTTCGCGACTGACCACCGCATTACGTGCTCCGGTGTCATAACCGGTCGGTTATACTTTGCCGCCTCTTCCACGTTTTTCGGCGCGCTTATGGGCGTCAGAAGTCTGGTTCAGAATGTCCGTCTTCGGGATCGCCAAACCGCTTCGGCTATGACCGACTCTGGGCGAAAGCCGCAGTTCTCCTGCCACGGCTACAAATGTTGGATCAGGTGTGATCTAAGCTGAGTGACGCGCCCGGTCCCTGCCCCGATCCGCCGTCCGCAACCAGCATGTCCTCGCGCGAAGGGGCAGGAAACACTCGACGTAGGCTCCACTTCCTCCATTTCCGACCGACCGCCAAGTCGGTTTCCTCCCCCGCGCTTCCCCGCTAAGCCGGTCGCCATGCCCCCGCTCGTCTCCCCCACCTGGCTCGCCGATCACCTCGCCGATGTGCGCGTGCTCGACGCCAGCGTCTTTCTCCCCGAGCACGCGAGGAACGCCGCCGCCGAGTTCGCCGCCGCGCACATTCCCGGCGCGCGGCACCTAGACCTCGCTACGCTGGCCGACCCCGCCGATCCGCTGCCCGCCACCTTGCCCCCGCCCGCGCTGTTCGCCGAACGGCTTGGCGCGCTGGGGGTCGCCGACACCGACGCGATCGTGGTGTACGACGACAGCCCGCTCCATAGCAGCGCGCGCGCGTGGTGGATGTTGCGGCATTTCGGCGCGAGGGAGGTGGCGATCCTCGATGGCGGGTTCGCGCGCTGGCGAGCGGAGGCGCGCGCGGTGGAGAGCGGGATGCGTTCGCCTTCGCCCGTGCGGTTCAAGACGTGCCTAGGAGATGGTAATACGCGCTCGCTCGCCGACGTGCGGGCCAACCTCGCCACCGCCGCCGAGCAGGTCGCGGACGCGCGCCCACCCGCCCGGTTCGCGGGTGCCGAACCCGAGCCGCGCGCGGGCGTCGTCCCGGGCCACATCCCGGGCGCGCGCAACCTCCCCTACGCCACGCTGTTCGCCCCCGACGGCACCTACAAACTGCCCGCCGCGCTCGCCGCCGCGTTCGCCGATGCGGGCGTCGACCCCGCGCGCCCGTTGATTGCCACGTGCGGCTCGGGCATCACCGCCGCGACCATCATCTTCGCCGCGCATCTGCTTGGGGCTGACGCGGCGCTCTACGACGGCAGCTGGGCCGAATGGGGCGCGCATCCCGATACGCCAAAGGAGCGCGCATGAGCGACGATCGCGATGCAACCAAGGTCGTTGCCGCCGGTCGCCGCGCGGAATGGACGCAAGGCATCGTCAACCCGCCCGTCTGGCGCGCGTCCACCATCCTCTACGATTCGGTCACGGACCTGCGCGCCTCGGCGGGCAAGGACACCCACCACCGACTATTCTACGGCCGTCGCGGCACGCCGACGCAGTGGAGCCTCGCCGACGCGCTGACCGAACTCGAGCCGGGAGCGGAGGCGACGTTCCTCTATCCGTCCGGCGTCGCCGCGATCTCGGCCGCGCTGCTGACGGTACTGTCGCCGGGCGACGAACTGCTGTGCGTCGACAGCGCCTATGACCCGACGCGCAACCTGGCCAACGGGCTGCTCAAGCGAATGGGCATTACCACGCGCTTCTACGACCCGCTGATCGGCGCGGGGATCGCCGACCTGATCGGGGAGCGCACGGCCGCGATCCTGCTCGAATCGCCGGGCAGCCTGACGTTCGAGGTGCAGGACGTCCCCGCCGTCGCCGCCGTCGCGCGCGAGCGGAATGTCGTTACAATTCTCGACAACACCTGGGCCACGCCACTGCTGTTCCGCGCGATCGAGCATGGGGTCGATTACTCCGTGCTCGCCTGCACCAAATATGTCGTCGGGCATTCGGACGTGATGCTCGGCTCGGTCACCGCCGCGCCCGGCCGGTTCGCCGCGTTGCGCGACACCAGCCACCAGCTCGGTCAAGTGACGAGTCCCGACGACGCATGGCTCGCCAGCCGCGGGTTGCGGACCATGGCGGTGCGGCTGGCGCAGCACGGCGCGAGCGCGCTCCACCTCGCGCGCTGGCTGTCGACGCGCGCGGAGGTGGGCGAGGTGCTGCATCCCGCCTTTTCGTCCTGCCCGGGGCACGAGTTGTTCGCGCGCGACTTTCGCGGTCCCTCCGGATTGTTTGCCTTCGCGCTGCGCGGCGGCACGGAGGCGTCGCGCGCCGCGTTCATCGACGGGCTACGGCTGTTCGGGATCGGCTATAGCTGGGGCGGATTCGAGAGCCTGGCGATCCCGATCGATCCCGCGCGGCACCGCAGCGCGACCCGCCCAGCTTTTTCGGGGCCGCTGGTCCGCTTGCAGATCGGATTGGAACACCCGGACGATCTGATCGCCGACCTCGACCAGGCGCTCGCGTGGTTTCGTGACTGTGCCGATTGAGAAACGTCGCATCGAAAAGCGCCGTCGATCCGCAATAAACCTTGTGCGCTCTGCATCATGGGCGCGCAATATTCGGGTGTCGTAGAATACCCTCTCCGGGGCCGTCCTCCCGGATAACCGACCGACGAAGCGCCGCGCCGCAGGACGGGACGCACCTTCACCTCGATCAGGAGCCCTCGATGCGTTTCACCACCATCCTCGTCGGCACCGCCGCGCTGCTCCTCGCCGTGCCCGCGATCGCGCAGACGAGCCCGACCTCGCCCGATCCGGTGCCGGGACAGGACGACAGGCCAACCAGCCCGTCCGCGACCGGCCCCGGCACCGGTGGCCCCACCGCGCCGCCCAGGCCGTTCACCGTCACGGTCAGCGTCACCGGCGTGTCCGACTATCGCTTCCGCGGCCTGACCCGGACCGGGGGCGACGCAGCGGTGCAGGGCACGCTCGACGTCAACACCGCCGTCGGCTTCTATATCGGCACCTTCGCCTCGAGCATCGACGGCGATCGCCGCAGCCGTACGCCATTGCTGGTCGGCTATGGCGCGCAGGAGGTGGACTTGTACGGCGGCTATACGAAAGCGGTCGGTGGGGTCGGCGTCGACGCAGGACTGCTGTACTATTACTACCCGGGCGGGCTCGAAGGCCGGAATACCGACTTCTTCGAACCCTATGCCAATCTCAGCTATACGCTCGGCCCCGTCGCGGCCAAGATCGGCGCGAACTATGCCTGGGCGGGACAGAAAGGGCTCGATTTCCGCCCCAACAGCAGCGACGCCAATTTGTACCTCTATGCCGAGGGTTCGATCGGCATTCCGCGCACGCCGCTGACACTGAAGGGGCACGCGGGCCGGACCAAGGGGTCATTGGGCCTGGCGAACCTCGACGCCAGCAAGGACGGCTATTACGACTGGTCGGTGACCGGCGAGGCGGTCGGCGGGCCGATTAAGTTCGGGGTCAGCTATGTCGACACGAATATCACCGAACAGGGTGGCTATGCGCGCCGGTTCGGGCGCGGGTCGACGGTGCTCGGCTATGTGGGGCTGAGCTTCTAGGATAGCTTATTCCTGGTTGCGAGCCGACATAGATCGTCGGCGGCGGCGAAAACGCTGTCCTCTCCTTCCCCGCTTGTGCCAAGGCGCGCGGGGCAGCGACGGGACGTGACGGTGACCGCAATCGGCATTCTGGGCAGCGCGGGCCGCATGGGGCGCGCGATTGCGGAGATCATGGGAGACGCGGGCGCGACGCTCGCGGGCGGCGCGGATGCGCGCGACGATTGCCACCCGCTCGCGCGCGTGGCGGATGTGCTGGTCGACTTCTCCACCCCCAGCGCGCTGGAAGGGCATCTCGGTGCCGCGCGCGCCGCGGGCACGCCGATTGTGATCGGCACCACCGGCCTGTTGCGCGCGCACCATGCCGCGATCGCGGCGGCCGCCGAAGAGATCGCGGTGCTGCAGACCGGCAACACCTCGCTTGGCGTGACGCTGCTCGGCATCCTGGTCGAGGAGGCGGCCGCGCGGCTGGGCGCGGATTGGGACATCGAGATCGTCGAGTTCCACCACCGGCACAAGGTTGACGCGCCGTCGGGCACCGCCCTGCTGCTCGGCGAAGCGGCGGCGAGCGGGCGTGACACGACGTTGAGCGAGGTGCGCGTCGACAGCCGCGCAGGGTTGGTCGGCGCGCGATCGGACGGCACGATCGGCTTCGCGTCGCTTCGGGGCGGGTCGGTGGTCGGCGACCATCAGGTGATCTTCGCGAGCGAGGGCGAGCGGATCGAGCTGGGGCATCGCGGTGACAGCCGGTCGATCTTCGCCAAGGGCGCGGTCAAGGCGGCGATGTGGCTCGCCGGTAAGCCGGCCGGACGCTATCGGATGGCCGAGGTGCTGGGGCTGTGACGCCGGACGAGGTCTGGGCATTCTACACCCGCCTCGCCGACGACAACCCCGCGCCCGAAACCGAACTCGCCTGGGACAATCCGTACACGCTGCTGGTCGCGGTCGCGTTGTCCGCGCAAGCGACCGACGTCAGCGTCAACAAGGCGACCGGGCCGCTGTTCGCCGAGGTGACGACGCCGGCGGCGATGGTCGCGCTGGGCGAGGACGCGTTGCGCGGCCACATCCGCACGATAGGGTTGTACAAAGCAAAGGCCAAGAACGTGATCGCGCTGAGCGGAATGCTGGTCGCAGAGCACGGCGGCGAGGTGCCCGCCGACCGCGACGCACTGGAGCGATTGCCCGGCGTCGGGCGCAAGACCGCCAACGTGGTGATGAACGTCGCGTTCGGCGAGGCCACGATCGCGGTCGACACGCATGTGTTTCGTGTCGCTAACCGCACCGGCCTTGCACCGGGCAAGACACCACTGGCGGTGGAACTCGGGCTGGAGGCGGTAACACCCGCGCCGTTTCTGGGGAGCGCGCACCACCTGCTGATCCTGCACGGCCGCTATGTCTGCAAGGCGCGACGCCCCGAATGCTGGCGATGCATCGTTGCGGAGGTCTGCGCGTTCAGCCCCAAGACGTTGCCGCCAAGGGATAATTGATGCGCCCGCTGTTCGCCGCCGCCCTGCTGATCGCCACGCTTGCTACGCCCGGCCTCGCCCGCGACCGACGCGGACTCGTCGAGGCGACACCGACCGGCCCGGCGGTGAGTTGCATCCCGCTGACCGGCATCCAGGAGACGCGGGTGCGTAGCGATCAGGTAATCGATTTCATCATGCGCGGCCGCGACCGGGTCTATCGCGTGACGCTCGACCAGCCTTGCCCCGAACTCGGCTTCGAACAGCGTTTTTCGTACGAGACCTCGCTCAGCCAGCTTTGCTCGGCCGATATCATCACCGTGTTCCATACCTCGCCGCCGATGCGCGGCGCGAGTTGTGGGTTGGCGCCGTTCCAGCCGGTGACGCTCGCGCATCGCTGAAGCGGACCCGGCGCAAGGAGACTGGCGCGCGCCAACGCGCGCTGCTAGGGACGAGCCAAGGCACCCGTAGCTCAGCTGGATAGAGCGCTGCCCTCCGAAGGCTGTCAAGCCTTCGCTTTTCCTGAACTGACACAATAACTTAAGGGTGGTTTTCGGCCCGACGCCGCGGTGTTGCAACCACATTGCAACCAAATGGCGGCCGGCCGGACCTCGTCTGAGCGAAGTCGAGGGTGTTCGGGCATAGGCTGCCACGAGCGTGCTCGCTGACGGGCGGCACGCGGACAGGGTACAACTCGTCAGTAGGCGATGAAGCGGGCTTCCGGGCAGAGCTGCTGGAGCAGGTCGTAGTGATCTCGATCGCTCGTCAGCACCGCCAGCCCGGCCTTCGCCGCTGTGAGAAGGATCAGCGCGTCGTTTAGAAGTTCCTTGCGCTGGTACGGCTGGAACCCTTGCGTTCGCGCGAGCGTCCCTGCCACCACGCCCGCGTCGGTCCAGAGCTGCGCATCAGGAGTCAGCAGCCGGGTGACCGGAATCGCGCCCAGAACCTCGGCGTAAACGGCGCGCGTCTCTTTCCATCCGCGATGCGTCGGGTCGCCGTTCGCTACACCCGTTGCGATCTCTCCGACGCAGACGGAACAGTGAAACAAGATCGTTCGATCCAGGAGCGCCTCGACCGCAGGCGGAAGACGGCCTGCCGCGTCGTGGATGTAGACGTTGGTGTCCGCCACGAGCGCGACCGCCCCTGAGGCGGGCAGGTCGGCAACGAGCGTCAGGTCGCTTTCCGACCTGGTTGCAAACTGCCGTAGGCGCTTCTCCGGCTTGCGTCGCCGGATCGAGGCGTCGAGATCAGTAATCAAGCTGATGGTCGGAGCCGAGACGTCCTCGCGTCCTTCGCATGGCGCTTACCACCGGATCAGGCTGAGCTAGAAGCGCCAGGGCGAGAAGGCCCAACTCCGTCGTAGACGTGACACCGGCCTCCCGCTTCGCCGCCTCGATCAGCGCTGGGGGCGCGCGGAAGCTGACGTGTTCACTCTTTTCTCCTTCGAGCAGCCCCGCCGCGCGCGCCTCCTCGAGCACAGTGGCATGGGCGAACGCTTGGGACGGTCCCATCAGCGCGACGCGCGCCAGTTCACGCGCTCCCACCACCGAGCGCTTAGCGGTTCCGGGGTTTGTCGCTTTCGGTGCAGCCATGGTTGCGCCTCTCTGTCTGTGTGCATCATACGTCTCTCTGTCACACAAGTCGAGTCACGATGGCGGTAGTCGACAATCGACAGGCGCGGGCGACCGGCAGCTTTAAGGTGGTCGAAGCGGGATAGCGGCCCTTTGTTCCTATGACTGCGGATCCAGAATACCTACAACCAGACATTCAAGCCTGCTTGCTCACTCCTCAACTTCGGACGGTTGTTCATGCGATTGGGCGTGGCAGCTATGCGCCATTTCCAGCCACTCGGGGTGCCGTTCAAAAATTCCGAAGGCTGTCGTCATACCAGACGCCGTCCGAAACGAACTACAACGCCGCGGTCAGGAGGTTGGACGCGAAAGCCCGGAGCGTTCAGCAAGGAGGTTCAGGGCTGCATCCTCGTCGAGGCCCTCCCTGTCCATAGTCTATGTGACTACGTCACCGCCCCAGCCACAGGCGAAGCAATGGAGCGCCTTCGACGCGCAGGCTGCACGTGCAGGCTCTTTGTCACGTCGACGTGCGCCGGGCACGGACCTCGCACGTGGTCGGAATGCTCAACCAACTCGACTGTTTCGGCGATGACGCCGGCTAGTGGTAGGTGTAGATGCAACTGTTGGATATAGGCTGCCTTGGCCCTCATCATGGCATGGTGGTTGCGAAACAACACGGCGTTAATCTGCTCCTCAGCAATTCCCGGGTCGGCGAGGTGGTTGTTCAGCGATCCGCAAACGCATACTACTCGCAGCGTGCTTGCGGCCCATTTACAGATCCTCACACTCCGGCTCGAATTCGCCGGCTCCGTATTCGGATAGGCCGCCGCGTGCAGCTCGGAGCGCCGTGGCGTCTCGGCGTTAGCTCCCGTCCCGCCGGGCGCATCCGGCCCGATCCGGGGAGAACGCCTCCTCGATCAGCGACGCGAGCTCGTCCATCCCCGAGTAGAAGCGCACCGTCGGGCGCCCGCTGCTCTGGTGGATGCGCGTGCCGGTCTCGGCCACGAGCACGACCGGTCTCCCCAGCGCTTCCGCCACGCCCAGCTCGAAGTACGAACTCGGCCGCTCCCCTGTCAGGTCGGCCAGAACGCCGCGGGCACCGCGCAGGGCGGCGAGGAAGTTTTCGAGAGAGAACTGCGGATCCGCCACGTCGTAGTCCGGCAAGAGCGGCTTTAGCCTCGCGCCGCTCAGCCCTCGCACCACCGCAGACCGTCGCTCCGCCTGCCGCGGGTCCGAACCAACAGGCATTATAACTATGATGCCGTCCTCCTCCGGAGTGCGGGTCAAGTGGCAGCTCCTTTCTTGGCGTCGGCGGGTATCGAGAGCGGGTCCTTGAGAAGCGTCTCGCTGTTGAAAAAACAGAGGGCGACCACAAGCAGGAAGATGCCGGCGAACATGGTCATGAACATCCGCGGTAGAAGGAGTTCCGCGTTCGACGACTTGAGCACTGCCACGTTCCAACGACGCGAATGCGTGATCGCGCCCTGTCGTTCGAGGATCTCCCATTCGCGATCAAACGGCTCGGAGGACACCTCGCCGCCCGGAAAGTGGATCCTAGAAGCCATCTCGTTGAGGACGACGAACTTGGCATTGTTGAGGAGCTTGAGGTCGCGAATTTGCCCTATCCAAAACCGGCAGAGAAGCCATCCCATCCCTGCGACCAGCGCGATCGCCGCGAGCACAACGAGCCGCAGGCCGCCGCTCGTCATCGCCCAGTTGGCCACGACGCCGAATCCGCCCAGGATCGCGACGCACAGGCCGTAGTTCCAGGTGTTGAGGGAGACCCGGCGATCGATGACTTTCTCCGTGGTCTCGAAGTACAGCTTGAACTCCTCCCACGAGCACTTGTCGGCCGTGGGCGGCGCCGAGCGGGGCGGAGCTTGTTCTGGCATCATGCGGGTTGGATAGCGGTCGCCTTCCCGCAGGCCAATCCCGGAGCCTATCTGCTAAAGGGTAAAGCCGGTCGTCCGCTCAGGCATTTTACGCACCCCAAGCGGACTGGCAGCTTTCCGTTCGGGACTGGGGCATAGCCGCCGTAGGTGCCTCCCCGCTGAAGGTGAGGTACGGCACTAAAGCGGCCTCGGCTGCGCATGGTGCCGACATCGCGCCACCGCAGAGCTACATGGCGGACGAACAAAAGGTTCGAGGTGCTCAAGGGTATTCCCGCGGTGAAGGCGGCGTTCGCGGTCATCTCAGGCCGGAACGTGCTGGATCAGGATGCGTCGCTTGAACGCATCCTGATCAATCGCCATCACTCGGTTTTCGACCGATCTCCTAGTAGCGACTTCCAGCCAGCTCTTCTCTAGGGTATGCGATTGCGAACCGCAGCATGGGGGTCTCGCGCCTTGACGTGGGCGTCCAATAGAAAGAAGGATCTTTGTATGGCCAAGACCAAGGTGTTCGTGAGCTACGATCACTCCGAAGATGCCAATTACAAGCGGCTCCTCCAGGCCTGGGACGCGAACGAGAGCTTCGACTTCGAGTTCGACAGCCGCGGCCCGAACGTGGCGATCGACAGTAGCGATGCGGCGGCGATCAAGACGGCTCTGACCACGAAGATGAAAACCGCGACTCACCTGCTGGTGCTCGTTGGCGAGAAGAGCCACGAGAGCAGCTGGATGACGTGGGAGATTGATCGCGCCAAGCAGGCGGACGTTAAGCTGAAGCTGGCCGCCGTCAAACTCGCCAAGTCGAACACCACTCCTGCGGGACTGCTCGGAGTCGGCACGGCGTGGGCTACCAGCTTCGAGCGCGACCGGATCGTCGATGCGCTCGCGGATGCAAAGGTCGGCTACTAACATTCTTTGCGACCTCCACGCACACGACGCGAGTGGCGCAGCCGCGGGCAGGCGCATGGAGGCGACCAGAGCCGAGGGGCCCGATGCGCTCTTGATACGAAAGCGCATCGGGACGCTGGCCGTTCGGCGGGAGGAACATGCGATCCGCTCCCTGCTGGGGCGACGCTGCGGCATCGGGTGGCCTAGAAGCTGATCCCCTGCCGCCGTCGCCGGCCTCCGTAGCAGCGCCGTCGCGTTACGCTCTGACGGGATCAACTCGCGTTGGATAAGGTCCGAAACAGAGCTATCCGGCTTGTACCTTCGGCGCCGATGCGCGACCAAGCACTGGGTCAGGACATCCGATGCACATAGACGGCGGCATCTGCAGGGAGAGATGTTTGCGACCGGCCTGGAACGGCATGTTCGGATCGGGTGGTCGGGCCGCCTTGAGCGTCGCTGCCCTCCTCCGCTCGGACTCTCCATGACTATGTCGAACCCGACGATCTGGCGGCGCTGGATGCCTGTAGGGACCGTGCGATCGATCTCGCGGTGTGAGCACCAGCCCGGCAATGATTTCTAGACACGATGCTCCTGTCGAAGCGCTCGAAGAGGCTCGCGAGCGTTGATAGAACCCGTCCCTGACGGCACCGTCGCGTGCCTCGCCGGCCGACGCATCGATGCGGAGGACGCTGACCCGGTTCGCTTTCCGGTGCAGAGCGAAGCCGAGGTACGCGCGTCGCTGTCACGGGTCTTTGCGGCGGAGAGCGTACGACATCTCGTCTGCTCGGCCGCCTGCGGAGCCGACATCATCGCACTCGAGGCGTGCGAGGCCTACGATATACCGGTCACGATAGTGCTTCCGTTCGCCGCCGCGGCATTCCGGCGTGTTTCGGTGACCGATCGTGCAGGCGACTGGGGATCGAGGTTTGACCGCATGGTTGCGCGGGCACATGCTGGCGATCAGCTCATCGAGCTGGACCTGTCGCCCGATGACCCCGATGCGTTCGAGCGCGCTAACGAGGAGATCGTCTCGAGCGCAGCCGGATTCCCGTCGAAGGAGCATTTGGCGGTGATCGTCTGGGACGGCGAGAAGAAGGGCGAGACGGACATCACTGGTCATGTCCGTGACCTTGCCAAAGCTCGAGGATTTCGCGTCCTCGAGATTCCGACTTTATCACGAGGGTCATCTTCGGGATGAAGTTCTTCGATCGACTGTTTGGGCGAGGCAAGGCGACGGGGCCTAATTCGCGGCTGGTGGCCTGCCGAGCAGATGGCGGCAGGGCTGCGATCGTGTTCGTCCACGGCTTCCAAGGCGGCGTCGAAGGCACCTGGTCTTGCTTCACAGAGCAGCTGCTGACCGATCCCGATCTCGCCGATTGGGACGTATACAGCCTGGGCTTCCAGTCGCGCTTGTCGCTCGACCTCCCGATCTGGGAGGCTGACCCCGGCATCCTCTTGTGCGCGAGGAGCATGGCGACCAAGCTTCGGTCGTCAAGCTTGGAGCGCTACGACTGCGTAGCGGTCGTAGCGCACAGCATGGGCGGTCTCGTCGCGCAGCGCGCGGTGCTGGATACCGAACTGCTCGACGGGCGTCTGTCGCACCTGATGCTGTTCGGCACGCCGAGCGACGGGCTTCTGAAGGCTGGCATAGGCCGGCTTCTCAAGCTTCAGCTGCGTGATATGACGCGCGGCGGCCCGTTCGTCACGCAGTTGCGCAGCGATTGGCGCACTCAGGTTGGGCAACGCCCCGCCTTCGCATTCAGAGCGATCGCGGGTGAGAGCGATGCTTTCGTTCCGGCATGGTCGTCGCTCGACCCCTTCCCGGTCGAGTACCAGGAGGCAGTCCCCGGCAATCACCTTGAGATCGTGCGGCCCCAATCGCGAGCCGATCTCTCCTACGACCTGTTCAAACGGGTTCTGCGCGGTAACGCAGGACCGCACTCGGCGTCGGAAACGGCACGGCTGGCGGTGGAGCGCAAAGACTTCAAGCGGGCAATCGCGCTGCTGGAGCCCGGCTTCGAGGGGCTCGACGCCAACGCCGTCGTCACGCTAGCGCTAGCGCTCGAGAGCGACGGCCGGAGTGCCAGGGCGCTCGAGGTTTTGGACGCATGGAATGCGGGCAAGCTGCAGACTGACCCTAAGGGCGCCCTGGCAGGCCGGCTCAAACGGCGGTGGCTGCTCGAACGCCGACAAGCTGATTTCGATCGCGCGCTAACGCTCTACCGAGAAGGCTACGACGCCGCAATCGCGGCCGGCGACCGTGGCCAAGGCTTTTACCACGCCATCAACGTCGCCTACCTTCTGGTCGCGAACACCCGCGACGACCACCCTGTGTCGCAGGAAGCGCGAGACGCGGCCGCCGCGGCAGAGGCACAGTGTGCGCTCGCTCTGCCGTCGGCTTGGCGGAGAGCGACTGAAGGCGAGGCGAAGCTAGTCCTTGGCGATCTCGATGGCGCGGTGGACGACTATCGCGCGGCTTCAGCGGCGGCGGCCACCGTCAGGGATCGCCATTCGATGTACTTCCAGGGAACCGCTCTGGCAGCGCGGATCTATGGTCAGGCGGGACGCGAGCAGATCGATCAGGCCTTCGGCATCCTACCCCCTTCCTCGACCTGAGCCGATGCGGCGTCGATACTACAACGTCTTCAGCTCGGGCCTGCCGCTACTGGGAGGATTACGAGGGTATCATTCCACTGCTGGATCCGGCGCCGCGGTTCCGTGGGAAGGACTACTCGGTTTCATGCCAGCGTTTGCTCGCGAGCCCGATGAATGGCTGCGCGGAAAGCAGATAGAGGCGCTAATCGTCAAGCGGATCGCGCTGTCAGCTGCGTTGTGCTGACGGCGGGCATGTACACCGATCATTGGATATGGATCCAGAAGGAGAACGGCCTGCGACCGAGATGGAGAAGCCCGTCGGCGCTATCTTGGCGCGCGGACAAATACGGGTCTCACGCGAGCTCGAAGACTATGCCGATCGCGTTTGCGACTGGCGCAGACGATCGCTGGTCGACTCGATCCGCGCCGTGGTTTGCGAGCGGTAGACCTGTCTGGGAGGGATGATGACTGACGATCGTAAGCTGTGCTTCGTGATCATGGGATTCGGGAAGAAGACCGACTTCGAGAGCGGGCGGACGCTCGACCTCGACGCTACCTACGAGGCGATCATCCGGCCGGCTGTTGATTTCTGCTGAGAGTTGACCCGGCGGGAGCGCAGTTTCCGGTGCTGTCGCGGAAGTGGTTGGAATTGGTCGGCGGCGTTCTCCGGCGGGTTGAGGGTAGCTGGTCAGGCGGCGAGGTCAATCGGTTGAAGAGCTGGCTCGGCAAGCGTTTTCCAGCCGTTGACCTT
>JAABUQ010009119.1_pt1 | contig 13558 bp, 21 predicted proteins | sample 5560001 | NCBI WGS metagenome assembly JAABUQ01 (sample SAMN10711888, study PRJNA513371) | rock metagenome | isolation source: Antarctica rocks | place: Antarctica: Victoria Land, Finger Mt nord | collected 2015-12-18
ATCACGGCGCGGAATCGGGCGGTGGCGGGTCTGGTGAACCGGGCGAACTGGCGGATACGCGAGTGAGTAAAGCGCGTGGGGCAGGGGCAGACCGCACTCCTCACTTACTGCGCATGTTATCTAGTAGTCCTTGCGGTACTGATTGACCGCCGACTCCATCAAGTCGCGTGCGCTGCTCCACTGCGCGACGCGTCGCCGCTGGCGGTTGCCGTCCGCGATCTTGCCATAGGGAAGTTCGCCCCGTATCCGCATCTGGCCGGACACGTCGCAGACACGCTTGTACGCCTGCTCCGTCTTCTCGATCACGCCCCTGCTCACCAACTGGTAATACAGCTGCCGGATCGTCATGCGATCGTACTCGTCGGCGATAATGCTCATCGCCTCGACAAGCCCTTGCGTGCGACAGTTCGGGGTTCGCCCTCTTTTTTTCGGACTAGTCCGAATCTCTGCTGCTATTACCATGGTCGTCTCCACAAAATGAAATGAAAGACCCCTTCTATTGCATGCGTATGTTACCATATTTGGTGGTGGATGTCCCACGTCCTAGGACGGGTAAGACATAGGACAAAGGTGTACGATGCCAGAGCAAGGGATCCCGATCGCCGATGCCGCGCAGATGATGGGCGTGAGCGTCGATGCTCTCCGTAAGCGGGTGCAACGGCGATCGGTGCGCGCGTACAAAGGCACAGACGGCCAATGGCGTGTTGTCCTATCTGACAGTGAGATACCTGAGACATCACCCGCGACTGAGACGCTGTCTGAGACATCGGAGGACAGCGAAACGAGCGCGGTCATTGGCACTCCCGATGAGCGGTTCGCACGCGTCATCGAGCAGGCGATTGCGCCATACGCCGCCCGGCTTGAGGCGGTTTCACGGGAGGCCGGCGAGTTGCGCGCGCGATTGGAGCAAACCGAACGCGAGCGCGACGAGCTCCGTGAGCGTCTGGTAGCCCGCGACGAGGAATCCCCTCCTTTGGAGGCGACCGTCGTTCCTGGGGGCGCTCAGCGCGAACCTGAGGCATCGTGGCGCGTGCGGCTGCGGCGCTGGATGGGATGGGGGTAGGCAATGAAACACCGTGATCGCCTCCTCCTCCACTCTCTGCTGGAAGACGCCGCGAGCGCGGGGCAGGCCATCGGCGTGACGTGGACCACGCCCGATGGACGCTGGGTATGTCTTGGCTTAGTCTGCACCCGATGACCTTTCGCCATCTCTTGCTACAATCCACGCCAGTCCGTCGGAACGCATCGCGAAGGGTCGCGGCGCATCGTCGGTCTCCACGGAGGGAGGAATGCATGCAACGTGACGTGAAGGCGATCCTCGATGGCGCGCTCGGCGGCGCGCTCGGCACGGCGGGGATGAGCGCTCTCATGCTCGCCGCCGGCAAGGCAGGCCTGATGGGCGAGCAGCCGCCGGACAAGATCGCCGGTGCGGCGCTCGACGCGCTGGGCGTCCACGAACCGGACGCAAAGGCGCAGGACGCGATGGCGACGGCGCTCCACTTCGGCTTCGGGACGGGGTCCGGCATCCTGTTCGGCGTGCTGCACCGCCGTCTGCCCTTCCGCGCGCCCGGCACGCTGCACGGGATGCTCTTCGCCAGCGCCCTCTGGGCGGCGAGCTATCAGGGGTGGATACCGGGCCTGAACATCATGCCGCCGGCCTCGGAAGACCGCCCGGACCGCCCGCGCGTCATGCTCCTGGTTCATCTCGTCTACGGCGCGATCCTCGGCATCGTCGTCGCGCGGCGGCAACCCACTCCCGACTCGCTCGCCGAGGGGGAAGAGGACCCCGCCCTGACCGCCGGGTATTGAAAGAGGCCCCGTCGCTTCCGCGATAGGTGGCGGTGTGTCCTCTTCACGGGCATGATCGTTTCGCAATGCATTCCCCATGTTCGTGCCGCAAACGCCGCACAGGGGCGCTGGTGAGGGAATCGGGGCATTCCCGGCCCTCCTCGCCATCGCGACGCCGGTACCGTCTGCGCTGCGGCCCACGCCGCACCCGCCGTCATCCGCGCGGCCATAAGAGGCACGATGCTGTGGATCATGATAGCTGCGGACCTGCGCAAAGTCGCATAAAATTCATTAGACGACAAAAACGCGTAGCGCCATTTCGGTCTTCCCCTGTCAGGAAAGAGCCTGTAACCCGTCACAAGAGCTGTCAGCCGACCAAGAAGCGAACCCTATCCTGACGTGCTTGGTAGAGATGCCTGACATCAGGCTAGGGTACACTCCAGATGGACAGGACTGACGATTGATAGCTGAAGTATTGAGCGCGTGTTTGGTGACGCTACCTCGGTGCTATTGACGGCGAGTGATAGAGTTCGTGTGTCCCCGGTGTGGTCGTCGTTCACCCAAACAGGAGGTTGTCCCATGGCCATTGCACAAGTCCACGAGCTTCGCGGCTGGACGAAGGAAGGGTATGACCATGCGATGCGGATGCTGAATCTCCCCGGTCCGCCGCCGGGATCGCTTGTCCATTTGAGCGGGCCGATGGAGGGCGGCTGGCGCATTATCGAGGTGTGGGAGTCGGAGGAAGCAGCAACGTCCTTCTATAGCTCAGCGGCCTTTCATGAGATGGCCAAGGAGGTGGGAGTACAGCCGAACGTCGTCGCAAGTTGGCAGATCGAGAATGTGATCAAATAGCAGACCATTCATCGTCATCCGAATACATGAGGAGCCGAGGCGAACAACGGCGAGGATCAATCATCCCGGTACGCGCGAAAAAACGGCTGAGATTGGCGCTGAGCGGGCCGGTTTCGCCGCACCGCCGCGTATCGCGCTTCACAGGAATGGGAGCAGGAAGCCCCCGCGCTTCAGCCGGGGGAGGAATGCGACCCGCTTGCGAACGGTCGTTTTCCGTGGTGTACTTAGGAATGTGCAAGGCACCCTCCATGTGGGGGCAAACGGTTATCGCACCTTGACAACCGAGTGTTGGCGGTTCGAGGCAGCAACCCGTGCCTCGGTAAAGCATTCGCGGTTACAGACTTCGGTCTGTGCAACTTCGCTATCTCCTTCGGGAGGTAGGGGCCTTGTCAACGGCCCGTACGCGGGAGGGGAGCATCTCGGTGTTCTCGCTACCTGCAAGCCCCCGGATTCATCCGGGGGTGGTTGACGGGAGCCGCTGCCAGTTCCCCCGCTCTTCCGGCGCGTCAAGGTCGAAGAACGTCACCCGCACCGTCTGCGGTTTCTCCTGCACGGCGAGACCCAGCGCCGTGACAAGGTCATCATGCGCGCCGGTCTTGAACGCGCCGTACGTCTCGTTCGCGTGCTCGTTCACCCGGATCTCGTAGTCCATCAACTCGCGCTGCATCGCGTCCATCTCCTCCGTGCGCGCGAGATGGATCCGCTTGGACTGCATCAGCACTTTCAGCCGCGAGACCAAAAACGCCTTGCCGAGGGTGATGCTCCCGTCCTCGTTCTCCTTGCGCCGGTCGCCGTGCGTGAAGTAGACCGGCGTCACGCGCACCCCCGCGCTCTTCAGCTCATCGGCGACCGGCTGCCCGACCCCCGTCGCGTCGAGATAGACCGCGCGCACACTCCCCTCGTACTGGCGAGCGCCCGCAACGATGTCGCCGAGACGCTCCGCCACCTGCGGGTACTCCGTGCCGAGCGGCAGCCGGCTGAGGTGGCGACACAGATAGTGGTCCGCGCGCCGATCCTCCGGCCCGCGCCATTGCATCTCGACCACCGCAACGGCCGTCGGATCGGCCCGCTGTCCGACATCAATCCCAATTGTTACAGTACCCATGTGTCCACCTCTTCAGCAAATGCGGCGTCAATCTCATCGCGCGTGAACATGCTCGTCTGCCCCTCCATGAACCGGCACATATACTCCTGCTCGAACCACCATTCGCCCACGTTGCGCCGTTCTTCGGCGAGGAACGACGGCGCGATGCGCGGGCACCTCGTGGCGGGCACCTCGTACCGCTCCCACGGCTCCGGCCCGCACCATGCCTCGTACCACCATCCCCTTGTCCCAAAAGGCGTCGAGAGGCCAATCAGCCGCCCCGCCGAGACCGCGAGCATCGGCCGGACGCTCAGGTACAAGCCGTCTTCCACGCGCGCCGCCTCGTCCACGATCAGCAGGCGGACCGCTGAGTAGCCGCGAATGCTCGTCTCTGTCCCCGGCAGCGACACAACCCTGCTGCCGTTGTCGAGTTCGAGGCGCATCGCGGACTCGGCGGCTGGTGGCACCGGGCGGCCTGCGCCCCGATAGACGGCGATGCACTTTTTGAACAGTTCTTGCGACTGGCGGAGCGACGGGCTGAGCAGCAGCACGAGCGCGCCGGGGTCGTAGATTGCCGTATGCACTGCCAGCGCCGCCGTGATCGTGGACTTCCCCGATTGCCGCGAGCAATTCAACAACATCCGCGATGCCGACGACCGCAGCACATCGGCCTGCCAATCGTCCGGCTCGATCCCCGCTGCCCGCGCGAAGGCGACGGGATCCATCGCCATCAGCAGGTCGTCCGCGATGTTCACGGCTGCCCCCCATGCGCGCTCAGCGCCAGCACGACGGCCTGTCGGGCCTCCGGGTAGGAATCCAGCGCCCGGATGATCGTCGTGCGCATCTGGAGCCATTCTGGCGCGATGAGCAGATTGATGACCGGCCGCTCATCGAGGTCGCCGAGGAGTTTCGCCTGCAACTCGATCTGCTTCTGAATCCGATCCACGGCACGCAAGGCAACGTCCGGGTTGCGCTGCTGCCGCGCCTCGTGGAGGATCGCCATCGTCACGGCATTGATCGCCCGCAACTGCTTGACGACATCCAGCCCGTGGTCAATCTCCGTCGCCTCTTGCGCTTTCTGCACCGTCTTCGCGATGTGGGCATCCCGGTGACGGGCCAGACTATCCTCCGAAACGCGGAATAACGCGGACAAATCGCGGAGAGATTGGCCCGCCGCCAACGCCCGATCAATCGCCGCCACCTCGGCGTGCTGGCAGGTCTGGCAGGTGCGGGGCATCGGTTAGCGGATCCCCATCAGGCGCTTCAGGACCACATCGTCGCCGTCCGCGATGGCGTAGGTCTCCGCCGTCCGAGAAAGATCGGGGCCGAGCGGCGTCTGCGGGATCAGCGACTCGGCGGGCAAGCCCCCCGCGCGTTGCACCGCCGGATCGCAGCACAGTTCGCCTTCCTCTTCGCGCAGGACGCGCGCCTTTTCCTGATGCGTGGCGGCCTCGAGCACGAGTGCGCGGGTCCGTGCGGTGTGTTCCGCGAACCCGGAGGCGAGTTGCCGCCGCTGGGCGGTGTTCTCATCGACCAAAGCGGCATGATGACGGGCTTCGAGTTCCCCGATCACCAGTGCCGCTGTCTGATTGCGTTCTGTCAGTGCCTCGGCCTTCGCGACGACCGCGCGATGCTCGGCACGCGCCTTTGTGATCGCCGCGTCGTTCTGTGCACCATCGAGGGCGGCCGCCACAACAGCCGCCCGGATCTCCTCGTCAATTGCTGCGGCCTTGGTCACGAGCGCGCCGATCTCGGCAACCCGCGCCGCCGCCTCGTCGCGCTCCTGGGCAGTCCGCTCAGCGAGTTCGGCGCTCTTCACGACCTTTTTGTTCGTCAACTGATCGAGGACCTTCATCGCGTCACCTCTTTGCGCTCACGTTCCATGCGTTCGACGGCGTATCGCAGCGACGGATACCAGCGTTTCGCCAGCGTGCTCGCGCCCACACCGTGCGAGGGATGCGCGAGTGCGACCTGCCGCGCGGTGTGCTCGTCGCCATCAATCGCCTCGGCGCGCTCCTGGGCAGCCAGGGCGGCGCGGAGATGCGAAAGCACCTCGTCTACGGTTGATTGATATTCCTCGTTGATCGTCAGTGCCTTCCTTGCCTTCGTTGCCATCGTCATTCTCCTTTGCCGCACGGCGGCCTATAAGGGTTCCACAATCACAATGCGACTCTCCGGGTTGCCGGGGTGCATCGTCACGCACACTTCCAATAGGCGCGCCGTGCGGACCGGCTCCCGCTTGATCGCCGCGTAGTACGACATCCCGTCCATCGCCCCCGCGCGCAAGGCGGCGTGAACCGTTTCCTGCCACTCCTCAATGGGCGGGTACAACCCCCCGATAATGTAGAGGCCGAGGCCATCTTCCATCGCCTCGAGAACCCTCCCGAGCGGGTAGCGGGTGTCGTGCCCCCAGTTGATCGGGATACCCCCGTCGAGGGCTACCTGCACGTCACCGAAGAAGCCCGGCACGGTCAGTTCGTTGTCGAGCACGCCCCAGCGTGCCGCGTAGCCGCGAATGCGGAGGCCACCGGCGAGCGATGACGGCGCAGGCACGACCGGGATCGGCTCGGGGTGCGCCAGGGCGACGACATGTTCTTTCATGTCCTCCAGCAGGGCCGTCGCCGTGTCGATGTACTCCCACTGGAAGGGCGCGTCGCCGCGCGCGCGGGCCGCCGCGATCGCTTCGGGCGTCGGGAGCAGGGCGTCCCGTTCCTTCAGGATGCGCCCCTGTTCGAGCAGGTTCACGTTGCCACCTCCCCGGTGCGCATCGGCACCCCGCGTTCGAGGAGGCTGAGTTGCGTCTTCGCCGCTACTAGCTTGAGCGCCAGGAGTGCCTCCTGGCTCGCCTCGCTCAGCGTCCCGTTCGTCATCTTCTCGTCTTCGAACACCGCCGTCAGCCCCGTCATTATTTCCGTGAGGCCGTCGAGGTGCGCTTGGAGTTCGTCCACGGTCATCTCGTCCATCGAAACCTCCGATCCTGCGTTGGGACGCACGGTCCGCACTGCTTCTTTTCTCATTGGCCGCCACCCCCTCCCCGCCCGTCGCCGCTTGCGCAGTTCGGGCCAGTTCGGGGTCGGCGACCCGGTGTATTCGTTCCTCGTGCCCACGGTCGCTGTCGGCGCGATGTTCGCCCATGGGGGCATCACACGCGAGGGGGGCTGGCGGCGGGGATATGTTGGTGTTTTGCCGTTCATGTCCTCTCCGTCAGCCTGTGACGCGGTGTTCCGTCCGGCCACGGCGTCAGACCCTCTGTTTTCTTGCGGATACTCGCGGGCAGTCTCTCCGCAACCGGCGTCAATCCGTTCGTTGGTTTGCTGCCCGTGGGGCTTTCGTCGGTCGGGGTGACGCGGTCGGGCAGATCGTCTGCGGCATCCGAACCTACCGCGTCGAGGTGCGCCCCTAAGCGGTCCGCTTCCTGCCGAATCGGGACGAAGGTATCGAAGGTGAATCCGGCCTGCTGCGCGGCCTGGCGTATCGCCTCGGGCGCGTCGTCAACCCGTCCAGCGTGGATGTCACAGATCCATGCCCAGAGTCGCTCCGAGGTTGATTGAGTTTCTTGCCCGGTTAGTACGGTTTGGTACGGTGCTTTAAGCACACCGTACCAAACCGTACTACCATTACCGCTAGTACGGTTTGGTACGTCCGTACCTGATCCGTACTGAACCGTACTAACCTGGGGGTCGCATCCATACGCCTTTGCGCCACTCTCGGAGACGAAGTAGCGATCACCGTCTTGCACAACCGCACCGCTATTCACGAGGCGGCGACGGAGATCCCTGAATGTGCTGTATTTCGCGCCTGTGGCCTTCTCCCACTCGGCAAATGTCATGCCGGCATTACTCTCTCCATACAAAGCCGAGACGTATTTTTCGTCATGTTTGCTCACGCGGACCGGTGCGATAAAGTCCGATGCTTCCAGGCCGATAGTGATCGTGCCGCTGCCATCACCGCCCGCGACGTACCGAACCGTACTAGGTACGGTTGCCGTTCTGTCCTTCTTTTTCGTCAGGACTAATCGCCCCATGCTGACACGGGTCGGCGCAACGGTAGCCTTGATGTGCCACTGGACATCGGTATCGGCGAGCTTGCTCGACGCGCCGCGCGAGTAGGAGCCGTCGTCCTCGACTTTCGCGATGTGATCGAGGTAAACAACCGTCGCGCCGTACTGATGCGACGCGGGTGTCACCCAAGCGCGCATGAACTTGGTGCAGTCGCTGTTGCTGTTCTCGTCCAGCCCGGCGGCTGCGAGCGCCTTCGATATGGAGTCCAGGCCGACGAACGTAATGCCTTCTTGTTGGATGCCTTCGAGGATGAGCGCGGCCATCTCATCAAGCGAGTTGATGAGCGCAAAGGGAAAGTAAAAGAGACGGTTGAGATCGTCGGTGTTAGCGCCCATTGCTTCCAGTCGCTCGGCGGTTTCGTTCGTCCCGATCTCTTCGTCGAAGAACATCACCCGCTTTCCCTGACGGAGAACGGAAAGGATGAAGTGGAGAAGCAGGAGCGTCTTTCCCTGCTCCGGGCCGCCGAAGATGCAATGCACCCGACCTTCCAGAAGCACTGGATCAACAAGCCTCGTTGGTTGCTCGATGCCTTCATTGATCGCCTTCGCGAGATCGACGCGGTTCTGTGCGACGAAGGTGCTCCACGCAGAAATGACCGCCGCCGGCTCGTACTCGGGCGCATCGGCGATCAACTGCATGAGATCGTCGGCGCTGCCACCCTCGGCGAGCCAGTCCTCGATGTCCCTGCCCCCCCTATCGGGGTCCTCGTCGGGGAAGTAGTCAACCATCTTCACCGACGCGGCCACCGGTGCGATTGCTGCCGCGATCTGCTCCATCGCCTTGCGCCCCGGCTGATCGCTGTCTTTGTGCAGAACGACGTGCTGGCCGGTGCAGACCGCGATGATGTGCTCGATCGCCTTGTTCACTCGCCCCGTGCCGCCGCGCCAGGTCATCGCCCGCAAGCCGAGCGCGGCTCCGGCCTCGGCGCACGTCTCGCCCTCGAAGATGTGCAGTGGTTCGTCTGGCTGCTCGGCAATCTCGGCGCGTCGGTAGATGTATTCAATCTCTCCCGGCCCTTCGCCGATGTACCACTGCCCGTTGGCGTAGTACTGTGGCTTGATGTCCTTGTCCTTGCCCGCCTCATCAATCCGCCGGACTCGCTGCGAATGGCCGTAGGAGAAGCAGCGCGTGCCCGCCTCGCTCGTGTGTGCCTTCGGCGGTGCGGCGTGCGCGCGACGAGCGGGGCGTATCGGCGTCGGTTTCTCCGGTGTCCACGGCCTGTATGAGCCGTCCTGCTCGCGCTTGTGCAGATAGGCGGGCGGCTCGCACTTCTCGTTCAACTCCGCGCCGTTGGCGTGATCGTCGGACGTGCAGTAGACGAAGTCGTTGTCTGTCTCGAAGCCGTGGCAGTGGGGTGTTGCTCCCCTGCCGGTGCGTCCGCAGATCGGGCAAGGGCGCGAAGCCGTGTATCTCTGCTCGGGTCGTAGCGCGTTCATGCGTCACCGTCCGTTTCCGCGCCGGCGTCGCCGGTCCACACGCCGCCGAAATGCAGTGACTCTGCGTGCTCGCCTCGGAAATGGAACCGTATTCGCTGGTGCTCATCCGGGTTGCGGGTAAACCAGAACAGGTCGCCCTCGTCGAGGAGCGCCTGGAGCCTGGTGCCCGAGTTGACGGAGAGTGCCTTTGTTGCTATACTTGCCATCAGAGCTAACCTTTTCTGGTGTCCCAGCACCATGCTCAGTCCGCCGAGGCTAACCGGCGGACTGTTGCGTTAATCGGCGTCATCGCCGCCATCTTCTTTCGTCCCTTTTCGCAGCTCATCCAGATGCTTGATATCCTCCTCGCTATAGACGCGGTAGACACCCGCGCGCTGCGGTGTGACGAGGCCCTTTTTCTCCCAAGATCGCACCGTCTCATCAGAGACGCCGTATCGGCGCGCGACGCCACCGATGAGCAGCGGACCGCTCGTCATCGCCTTCCTCCTTCGCTATGCGCGGGAACACAAAAACGGCGCGCAACGAAATACCCGTGAGGGCCGTTGCGCGCCTGGTTCGCTGAGTGCCGCTGCGCGGCTAGATTATGGCCGGAGTTAATTTCCATGGCGGTCCCGTCGCGATGGTCGCGAATCGGGCCGCGGGGGCCGCGTGGAGAATGGAAGCAGTCGAAGGCACCGAAGGTACCATGTATGTACGATACTCCCGAGGGGGTAGGTTGTCAACCGTGTGCTATACTCATCTCGCATGGGAGCCGCCCGCTTCCTTGCCGCCGCCCCCGGAGTGTTTCCCGCACTCGGCAGGGGGTTTTCTCTTGCCTATCTCACCGCAGGAACCGGCCGAGCAGCCGGAAGATCGCCCGATACTGCGCCTTGCGCACCATCCGCCGCGTGGAGCGCCCGCGCGTGACGGCGTTCACGTCGCCGAGCAGGCGCGCGGAGCGGTAGAGCCAGCCGCGAGCGTTCAAGATGCTGCTTTCCGCTCACCGACGTGGTTTTCCTGCTCTTCGAGGGCGTGCGTGACGAGATAGACGATCTGGGCATTAACTGATCGCTTTTCTCGCTCTGCGACCTCCTGGAGGCGCTCATACAAGGGCGTCGGAAGTCTCAATGCATACTTCGTCGTTCCCGTTTCCATCGTCACCCCTCCACGCAGCAATTTCTCACAAAAGCATCATATCACCTTGACATCACCGCGTCAAGGTGGTATGATTATGATATCAGATGGAACAGTCCACTGATAGAAATGCCCCACCGGTGGTCAGACCGACAGGGCGGCAACCAAAGGAGACGGTTCCAATGGTCACACGACAGAATACCACGGACAAGACGACCTGGGACGCGGGATTCAACAAGGGCAAGCCCGCCGCCGCCGCGCGCATCGCAGTGGAAGACTTCGCCGGGTACTACGAACTGATCTGCGAATACCAACGACTAATCGAAGACGACCAGCCCCGCCGCTTCTATCTCGGCTACATCGAGGGGTGCCGCGCCGCGATGCGCGCGTACGCCACCGAACTCGGGAAGGCGGCGGCATAACAACGGGATTCGTGGGGCCGGGATGTCCGGCCCCGGTAGTTTATGGAGGGCATGACGATGGAAGTGCTGAAGACGACCGAGCGCGGCGTGACGGTGGATCTATCCCACGAGGAGATCGGGTATCTGGCGGAGGCCTTGTTCGTCCTCGACCAACCTCCCACGAGCGAGGGCGGCAATTATATCCAGCGGGTCAACCGTCTGTGCGGGCGGTTCGAGGTGCTCGCCCAGTTGCGCGAACTCGCCCGGACTCAAGCGGCGGAGAAAGACGGTTCTCGCGTCTCTCCTTGAGCGCCGTGTCGACATATCGCACAAGCAATCGTAACATCCCGACGACAGCCCCCTAGCCCGACATGCCGCTCATTGATGGAATGAGCGGCATGTTCACGTCTGGCGCGATGGTTGGCACAGGGGGTGCAATGCAATGCGGGTGATTGCCCTGGAAAGGAGTCTCCATCATGCCGCTCTCGGGGATCATCGCGCTGATCGTCCCGCTCTCGGGGATCATCGCGCTGATCGTCGTGTTCCTGATCATCGTCGTTATCTACTTCCTCGGCCTCCCTCGCCGCCGCCGCTGATCTGCCTCGCCCAGAGGGGCAACGATGGTCAGAGCATGTCGGGGGCTATCGGATGCTCCGACCCGTGTGTATACTCGTGACATACCCGTGCCGTGCCACCATCACGCGATGTGCGCGACGGGAAAGGAAGGGCTCGATGTCCACCACCACCCTCATTATCATCATCGTCATCCTGCTCCTGCTCTTCGGCGGCGGCGGCTTCTGGTATCGGGGCCGACGCTAATACGGTGATCATCTCTTCCCTTCTCACAGCACAAACGCTCGTCGTACCAACGGCGGGCGTTTGTGTGCATGCCACCCAAAGGGCACCCGCTCCCATCCACATCGTCGGCATCGCGCCATATCCCGGACGCGACACCCCGTGCAGCCTTGCTCGTCAATACGGTGAGCAGGGCGCTCATTGATGGAATCGGCATACAAGCGCGTATGCGCCGGTGCATTCCTCTCGCCGCAGCAAGTCCTGTGGCATCTCTGTCGGCTTCCCTTATGCAGTCGGATCAATCCCGAGGGCGGCCAGGTCGGCGATGTACGCTTCGAGCGATGCTTGCTCGATATCTTCGCTCCGCTTGTCGGCGTTCCATTTCTCCCAATCAATGCGGGACGTGATCGCGTTGGCCACGATATCCGTGAGCACATCCGGTGGTAAGGCGTCCACCTCAACGGACGCATCGCCGAACTCTGCCGCGAACTTCGCCTGCTGCGAGTCGCTCTTCTTGCCGGGGCGCGTGGGCAGGCCGTAGGCCGCGATCTGATTGGGGTTGACGGCGACGCGCTCGACCACAACGTCGATCTCATGCATCGCGAACTGCTCTTCGAGGCGGTCGCTGATGCCGCGCCCGGAGGCGTCGTGATCGCCCACATAGATGATCGTGTCGGGCTGCGCATGTTCGTGCATGTCGATCGCGGACTCGTAGATCAACGTCATGGATGGGTTGCCGCGCGTCGCGACATAATGAACGCCCCAATCGTTGCAGACCGGCAGCAGGACACCACTCAAGGCATCCTTCTCACACCAGCCTTCGACGTGCTCAGGTTGATGGAGCCAATAATCCTTGCGGTATTGATTGACCGCCGACTCCATCAAGTCGCGGGCGCTGCTCCACTGGGCGATGCGCCGCCGCTGCCGGTTGCCGTCCGCGATCTTGCCGTAGGGAAGGTCGCCCCGTATCCGCATCTGGCCGGACACGTCGCAGACGCGCTTGTATGCCGATTCCGTTTTCTCGATCACGCCCCTGCTCACCAACTGGTAATACAATTGCCGGATCGTCATGCGCTCATACTCATCAGCAATCATTCCAATCGCCTCGACAAGCCCTTGCGTGCGACAGTTCGGGGTCCGCCCTCTTTTTTTCGGACTAGTCCGAACCTCTGCTGCTAGTACCATGGTCGTCTCCACAAAATGAAATGAAAGACCCTTCTATTGCATTCATATGTTACCATATTTCGTGGTGGATGTCCCACGTCCTAGGACGGGTAAGACATAGGACAAAGGTGTACGATGCCAGAGCAAGGAATCCCGATTGCCGATGCCGCGCAGATTCTCGGCGTGAGCGTCGATGCTCTCCGTAAGCGGGTGCAACGGCGATCCGTGCGCGCGTACAAAGGCACGGATGGCCGGTGGCGTGTTGTCCTATCTGAGAGTGAGACACCTGAGACATCGCCCGCGACTGAGACACTGTCTGAGACATCGGAGGACAGCGAAACGAGCGCAGTCATTGGCACCCCCGATGAGCGGTTCGCGCGCGTCATCGAGCAGGCGATTGCGCCATACGCTGCCCGACTTGAGGCGGTTTCACGGGAGGTCGGCGAGTTGCGCGCGCGATTGGAACACGCCGAGCGCGAGCGCGACGAACTACGGGCGCGTCTCGCAGCGTCCGAGGATAATCCGCCCATGCAAAGCGCTCCCGTCGCTCCTGGGGGCGCACAACGCGAACCTGCGGCATCGTGGCGCGCGCGGCTGCGGCGCTGGATGGGATGGGGGTAGGCAATGAAACACCGTAATCGCCTCCTCCTCCACTATCTGCTGGAAGACGCCGCGAGCGCGGGGCAGGCCATCGGCGTGACGTGGACCACGCCCGATGGACGCTGGGTATGTCTTGGCTTAGTCTGCACCCGATGACCTTTCGCCATCTCTTGCTACAATCCACGCCAGTCCGTCGGAACGCATCGCGAAGGGTCGCGGCGCATCGTCGGTCTCCACGGAGGGAGGAATGCATGCAACGTGACG
>JAABUQ010009120.1_pt1 | contig 13554 bp, 13 predicted proteins | sample 5560001 | NCBI WGS metagenome assembly JAABUQ01 (sample SAMN10711888, study PRJNA513371) | rock metagenome | isolation source: Antarctica rocks | place: Antarctica: Victoria Land, Finger Mt nord | collected 2015-12-18
CATGGGGGCCTGCCGGGCAATTCGGTGCTGTCCTGCCGCTCAACGACGCCCTCGCATTCATCGCCGACGAGCCAGCGTTCTGGGTCCGAGCCTGACCTCTCGATCCCGTGATACGGGCAAAGTCGAGACGGTCTGAGCTGGTCGCGGCCGTCCGTCACGGCGCGTAGCAGGCGGCCTCGATGATGCGCTGGATGGCGGGGCTGATCGGTTCCGTCATGTCGGCACTTCCGGCCGATGTGACGATACGCTCGAACCAGAGGTGCTGGCGCAACCGGGCGATGGCGTCGGCAAAGGTTGGAGCTGGCTTCGGATACCATGCGGCCCGGCGTGGCGAGAGCGCCAGGCGCTCGGCATTCTGGTGCACATACAGCGTGACCATGCTGTAAAGGCCGAGCAGCACCGGGGTAGTGCGGAAGATTGCCGGATCGGACCACTGGCGCTGCGTTTCCATCCCAAGATGCGCACGAGCCTCCTCGTAGGTGGTCTTGACAGCCCAGCGGCGGTTGAAGCAGTCCAGCACGTCGCGTGGCGAAGCGGTGGTATCCGTGCAGAGAAATGCCTCCGGCTCGCGCCGCCCGTCGGGGTAGCGGACCAGCACCCACAGGATCGGCACGATCGGCTTGCCCCCGTGATGCCACAGTGCCGTGCCGGAGGTGTATTCGATCCAGCCATTGCTGCGCCATGACGTGCGGCTGGACTGCACGGCCCGCAGCCAGCGCGTGGCCGGGTCGGCGATGCGCGCAGACAGCAACGGCTGGCGCTCTCCTTTGCGGGCGGGACGGCCGGGCTTGTCCTCGTCGGACGGCGGGTCGAACAGGCGCGCGTCTTTCCGCAGCCGCGTGATGACCACCATCGATGGGCGGAGCGCGTCCAGCAGTTCGAGGGCGGCGAACTCGCCATCCATGACGGCCACGATGGCGCGACCCGGCAGCCAGCGCCGCACGGTGAGCAGCAGCAGGCGCGCCCATTCGGTCACGGTACGATGGCGCTGTCCTTGGCGCTCAGACCATGCCTTGCTGGGCGTGAGCGCGGTCAAGACAGGCAGCCCCCAAATGCGGCCCGCGAACGGCACGTCGACCAGCACCATGGCGCTAAGCCAGCGCAGGCCGCGGCTGGTCGGCTTCGGCGTGTCGGCACGGCGGCTCGCGTCGTAGAAGTGCTGAGCCGGGCCGATGTGGGGGCCACGGCGGCGCTCCAGCGTGTGATCAAGGCCAATAATAATCGGCCCTGATGGGACAAGGGCCGCAACGACCATGTGCAGCAGCGTGCGGGCCAGTGCGAGGCCGGACCAGACGTTGCGGTTGAGCACGCGATGGAAGGCGGTAAAGCTGGGGTGCTCGGCCAAGCCCAGGGCGCGCAGGCAGTTGGTGACGGTGCGCGGTCCGACCGCCAACAGCGCGCCGACGGTCAGCGCCGCCGTCGTGGAACGGCTGCGCCGGGAGAAGGCGGCCAGGAAGGGCGTGAGCCATGCAACAAAGCTGGGCGGCAGATGGAGATCAGGACGAACCATGGCGAACCTGCTGGGCTATGCTGGTGTCGCAGGCCCAAACAGGTGACAGCACGGGAGGATGCGGTGGGGTCAAACGATCCTGTGATCGAGCGCATTGCAGCTTACCCGTGGCCGCGCGGCGGCGTAGAGGCGCGTCGGGTCCGGGGCGGCTACACTCTGATGTCCGCTCGCACGGGTGCGCCTGTGGCGCGCCTGAAGCCGCTCCCGTCCGGTGAACTCATCGAGGTGCTGTGGTGGCGTCGTGACGCCTGGGGACCAGCCGGGCCGTTCGGCGCCATCCTGCCACTCGACGACGCGCTCGCATTCATCGCCGACGAGCCAGCATTCTGGATCCGAGCCTGACCTCTCAATCCCGTGATATGGGCAAAGTCGAGGCCGACATCGTGCGCGACGATGCCGGGGGTCCGGTAGCAGCGGAACCGAAAGTTCGATTCAGATCAGCCAACCGGTCGAGTGGAGAGCAGAGTAGCTGCTCAACCCAGGTAAGAGACGGCCTGCCCGCGTAGGGTTTGTTGGATAGCCTGGTAGGCGCCCACGCCGCGGCGTGCGGCGGTGCCGATGACGGAGCGCACGCCCGCGAACAGGTCAGCGCCCCAAGTGGAGCGGAACCCGCCGGTGACCTTGCGGTAGGTGGCGGTGGGTCGTAGCTCACGTTCGCTGCTGTTGTTGTCGGCCGGCACTTCGGGATGGTCGAGGAAGGTGAACAGGTGCGAGCGGAGCTTGCCGTATCGCTTTCGCAGTCGCTGGCCGTCACGATGGGTAGGGGCCAGCGCCATGACGGCGTCGAGTGCGCACTCGAGGCGTCGTCGGTATTCGCGCCGGGTGCTCGGGGCCAGGTTGCGGTGGCGTCGCGCGAGCACGACGGCGCGCAGCAGCAGCGCCTTCATGCGCGGGGCGAACACGGCGTCGCCGGCCTCGATAGCGTAGGTGCAGTCGCGCAGCTGGTGCGCCAGGCAGATCTGCCACTCCTCGGCATGGCCCTGCTGCGCGCTGTAGAGGTCAGACACCCAGAGCGCCGGCCGGTGCCCGTCCAGCACCTCGGCCACGACGCCCGCGCCGCGGCTGCGGTGGATGACATGGATCACCACCTCGTCGTTCTGGAAGACCCAATTCCAACAGGTGCGGCCATCGATGCGCACGCTGGTCTCGTCCGAGCACACCACGCGGGCGCGGCGCAGCCGGGTAAGAATGGCGGCGACATCGGCATCGACGTGCGGCTTGCCCCGGCGGAACGCAGCGTCGAGCGCGCCCTCGCTGATCCTCAGGCCGAACAGCTCGCCCAGCAGCCGGCTCAGCCGCTGGTAGCTGATCGCGTGCACGAAACGCAGATACATCGCCAAAGCCACAATGCCGACGCTGAACGGCGTGCCCGGCTCCAGGCCCTCGGGCACCGGCGCCAGCGTCGTGCCGCCACAGCACCGGCAACGCGCAGCATAGCGCTCCACCCGCGTCACCACGGGCGCGACCTGGGGCAGGTCGATCTTGTCGTAGCGCCCATGCAGAACATGGTCCGCCTCGGCCAAAGCCGCCTGGCAGTGCGCGCACCGCACCGGCCGGGCAGAGACGGTCTCGTCAGGGTTCTCAGTCCAGGGTTTTCGCACCAAAAGTTCTGTTACGATGGTCTGCTTGCGAGGCGTGACGTGATGCTGGATCCGTCATAGCCGGACGACGTTGTTTGCGCCTCATCAGAGGCGTGCGCCATGGTTCCTTCCGCTTGCAAGCTTTTCACCGGGATCGACGATCCGCGGGTCGCCGGCCGGATCACCCACAGCTTGGCGGAGGTTCTTTTCGCGGCGTTGTGCGCCACGCTTTGCGGGTTCGGGTGCTGCGACGGCTACGCGCAGTTCGCCAGGGCGAAGGTCGACTTCCTGCGCCGCTACCTGCCGTATGAGGACGGCACGCCGTCCCACGACACGTTCGGGCGGCTGCTCCGGCTCATTCAGCCGGAACAGTTCGAGGCGGTGCTCGTCGACCTCGCCCGGCGTGTCACCGCAGGCTCTGCGGGCCACGTCGCCATCGACGGCAAGGCCGTGCGGGGCAGCGCGGATGCCCGACGCGGCGTCCGAGCCCTTCACCTGCTGCATGCGTTCGCCACCGACGTCGGGCTGTGCATCGGCCAGGTTGCCGTGGACGGCAAGTCCAACGAGATCACCGCCCTTCCGGAACTGCTCAAGCTGCTGGACCTGCGTGGGCGGGACGTGACGATGGACGCGCTGCACACCCAGCGCGCCAGCGCCAAGCTGCTGCATGAAGCCGGAGCGCACGACGTCATGGCCCTGAAAGGCAACCAGCCGACGCTGCTCGGCGACGTCAGGACGGTTCTTGGCGACCCGCTCGTGCCCGTCCTGGAGCACGAGGAAACCGGCACCGGGCACGGGCGGGTGGAAACCCGTGCGGCGCGCGTCTGCACCGACGTCGCCGGGCTGGCGCACCACCGCTGGCCCGGCCTTGCGGCCATCGGCCGCGTCGACCGCACCCGCACCTGCAAGCGGACCGGCGCGACGACGACGGAAAGCCAGCTCTACCTACTCGGACACGCCTGCACGCCCGAGCGCCTGCTTGCCCTGTCGCGCGGTCACTGGGCCGTGGAAAACAACCTGCATTGGGTTCTGGACGTGACCATGGGCGAGGATGCGTCGCTGGTGCGGCGCGACCACGGCCCGCGCAACCGCGCCACGCTCAAGCGCGTGGCGCTCAACGCCGTCCGTGTCGTCACGGGCAAGAACTCCATGCGCCACACCATGCGCGATGCAGTGCTGGACGTGCGCGTTCTCGCCGACATCCTCGACCACATGCCCGTCGCTTGATGCGAAATCCCTGGTTCTCAGTCAGTGCCCGCCCGCCCCCCATGCGGCCCAGACTGCCTGGGCGCGGGCCACGGCGCGCCACCTTGGCAGCTCGGTTCGGCTTCTTGCCTTGTGATGGTGGCAGGCTGGAGTTGTCCGGCGTCTTCGGAGGCGTTCCAAGCTTTGCTTCCAGCTCCGCCACCCGTGCCGCCAGTGTCTGGACCTGCACGGTCAGAGCCTGAACCTGAGGTGGTCCCCGTTCTTCGGACAGGTGGTTAAGCTTGGTTCGCCTGATGAGAAGGACGGACCCGATGACGGGCAAGCGGACGCGGTATTCGGCGGAGTTCAAGGCGAAGGTTGCCTTGGAGGCGCTGCGAGGCGAGTTGACGGTTTCGCAACTGGCGACCAAGCACGGCGTGCATCAGACGATGATCGGCGATTGGAAGCGTCAGGCGCTGGACGGCCTGGTGACGGTGTTTTCTGGCAAGGCGGAAGCGAAGGAGGGCATGCGGGAGGAAGACGTTGAGAAGCTGCACGCCAAGATCGGGCAACTGGTGGTGGAGCGGGATTTTTTGGCGAAAGCGTCCGGTCGATGAGCGTCGAACGGAGACGGATGCTGATTGAGCCCGAGCACTCCAGCTTGTCCGTCGTGCGCCAGTGCGAGCTGGTGTCGGTCAGTCGGTCGGGGTTCTACTACCAGCCTGTGGGTGAGACGGCGGAGAACTTGGCGCTGATGCGGCTGATCGACGCGCAATTCCTGGAAACGCCTTGGTATGGTTCTCGCCAGATGGCCCGGCATCTCCGGCGGGATGGTCACGAGGTCGGCCGCAAGCGGGTCCGGCGTCTGATGGCCGTGATGGGGCTGGTGCCGATCTACCAGCGCCCGCGCACGACTGTGCCGAACCTTGAGCACCGGATCTGGCCGTATCTGCTGCGAGGCATGGTCATCGACCGGCCGAACCAGGTTTGGTGCGCCGATATCACCTACATCCCTATGCGGCGTGGCTTTCTCTATTTGGTCGCGGTGATGGATTGGGCCACACGGAAGGTGCTGTCCTGGCGGGTGTCGAACACCATGGATGCAGAGTTCTGCATTGCGGCGCTGGAGGAGGCGTTGGCGCGGTATGCGCGGCCTGAGATCTTCAACACCGACCAAGGTAGCCAATTCACCTCGTCGGAGTTCACCGATGTGTTGAGGGCGGCGGACGTGCGCATCTCCATGGACGGGCGGGGACGTTGGATGGACAACGTCTTCATCGAGCGGCTCTGGCGCAGCCTGAAGTATGAGTGCATTTACCTGCACGCATTCGAGACCGGCTCCGAGCTGCGCGCCGGGCTCGCGAAGTGGATCGGCTACTACAATACCCGGCGCCCTCACTCTACATTGGCCGGGCACACGCCCGACGAGGCATACGAGGCGCGCGTGACGGAGAGACTGGCGGCCTGACGACAACCAGAACCAAGCTTAACTCGGCCGCCAAACTGTCCAACCGGACGGGACCACCTCAACCTGCGCCCACAACGCCCGGATCAGCGCGTCCTTCTCCTCGTGCGTCAGACAGCTGAGATCAGGAAGCTCGGTCATCCCAGCCTTGAATCCCAATCATCCCAATCACGTCAAGCCACATCGTACACAGCGCCAAACGCTCCAGGCCGACGGGGGAGATGAGCAGCTACACAAAGCGAGTGTTCCGTCGAGTGGCTAGACGCTGGCCAGCCCGCAGCGCCATGCGGCATCTGTGGGCCGGCCGAACATGAGCTTATCGGTTGACTGCGGGCGGTGCCGCGGACTTGCCCAGGCTTATGGGCGGAGATTGCGTCGGGGCCGCGTCGCCGACGGCGGACCCTGGCTGCTGCGTCGGCTTTTCCGTCCCTGCTGCCTTCGGCAGGCTATTTGTCGGTTCCGGAGTCGACTGGCTTGAGTTGCCTGCGGGAGGACTCTGAGTGGTGGTCAGCGGGTTCTGCGCGAGTGCCGGTGCGGCGCCCAGGATAGCGAAAGCCAAGATCAGCGTCTTCATGGCGGGCGTTCCCTTATGGTTTGTTGGCGTGAAAACTTGCAAAGATGGCATCCTTGCCATCCTTGCCTCGGTGCCATCCTCTTCTGCTGTGATGGGCAGTTGAGGTGGACAAGCGTAAAGCACGGCCGCGGGTACGTTTCGTCTGGCCGGGGGTCAGCGGAGCTGGTTGCTTCCTCCCGCGACGGCGTTGCCGGGCTGCGCCGCGGAACGGTTGAAGCAGCCGAGCTTGTAGCAGCCGAACAGCGCCGCTGCGCCGGCCCCGATCGCAAGCTTACTGCCCGTGGACATGCCGGTGTGGGCTTGCTCCTCGGCTTGCGCAGGCACGGCTCGTCCGCCTGCGCCGACCGTGACCGCCACGCGCTGCGCCTGCTGCGGCCCGCCGTTGGCCGGCATGTAGTCCACCGCAATCTGCCGGCCCGGCGGCAAGGAGCCCACGTAGGCGGCGAACGCTGCGACGTTTTGGAACACCTGGCCGTCGGCCGCGATGATCTGGTCGCCGACGTTGAACCCGGCCTGGGCGCCGGGCGAGCCGCGCCGGACCCCGTTCACCCGCAGCAGGTCGAACGTCATGCCGCCGTCGGCGATCTGCTGCGCCCGGCCGATATCCATGCCAAGCGCGCCGCCGTTGCGGGGCAGCCCGGCCGCCTGCTCTGTGGAGAGCAGCCGGTAGCCCATCTGGTTTTCTGCCAGGGCCGAACCCGGCAGGCATTGCAGGCTCAGGAAGGTCGCAGCGACGAGCGCCGCAACCGTGCGGTTGACCATGGTATCTCCCCCTTGAAGGCGCAGTGACGCGTTGACGCCAGCATGCCCACGGCATCTGCCGTGGGCAGCCCCGGCTCAGACCGACATCGTGCCTTCGTCCGGCAGGCGGCCGTTCGGCGTCATGCCGTGCACGGCCTCCGGCAGGTGCTGGCTGAGCTGGGACAGGAAGTCGTTCGGCTGCATGCCGGCCTGGCTTGCCATGCTCTGGACTTGGTCGGCGCCGAGCACGCCATGCAGCTGCTCCGGAGAGACCGGCTGGTTCGGGCCGTTGCCGACCCAGGATTGGGCGATGTGGCCCAGCCCGCCTTGCTGGAACTGCGACATCAGCCCGCCGAGGCCGCCGCTGCCCATGCCCGCCCCTATGCCGCCGGACTGCCCGCCACCGCCGAGCAGGCTGCCGAGGACGCCGCCCATCGGGGAGGAAGCGCCTGCGTTGCCGCCCATCAAGCCGCCGAGGACTGAATCAAGAAGACCCATGGTGTATTCTCCTGTTGTGTCTGGCCCGATTGCGGGCCATCGGTTGCAGCGTGACGCGTCGGCCGCCATCGCTAGTGATGGCGGCCGGGTTGGCGTCCGATCAGCGCACGACGCGCTGCTGGGTCATCACCGTGCGGCGTTGCACGGCGGCCCGGCCGCCGAACGCTGCCGCAAGCGCGCCCAAGGCCAGCACCAGGAACGCCAGGAACGAGCCTTTCGAGGCCGCGCTCGCGCTTGCATCCGCCGTGTTCTTGGCGGTCTGCACGGTCTGGTCCTTGGTTTGCGTGAAACGGGTCTGGGCGTCGTTGAAGCGCTTGGTCGCCTCGTCGCGGCTGATGTGCCCCTGAGCCGCGGTGATGGCGATGATCCGCTCCTTGGCCGCCGCTGCATCCGGGCCACCGGAGGCGAGCTTCGGCAACGCGGCGACGATGGCCTTTTGCGCATCCTGCGGGGTCATGCTGGCCGGGTCGGGGTTGGCCGGCTGCAGGTAGGCTTGCGCCTGCTGCTGCAGCAGGTCCGGGGTGACGCCGGCCGCTTCCGCCAGCTTGGGCGCCACGGAGGAGGCGCCGGAGCCGGCCGACGACAGGCCGCTGCCGACCACCGAGAACGCGCCGCCGATCAGCCCGCCTACCGCCGAGGTCAGGAGGTAGAAGGTCAGCAGCGTCGCGATCGCCCAGGTCATGATCCCGTGCAGCAGGCCGTCGAACTGGGTCGTGAGGCCGGCGAGCCAGGAAGCCACGTACCCGCCCAGCGCGAGGGCGACGAGGCTGCTGATCAGCCACCACAGCCCGGCGCCGATGCCGAAGCTGCTGGCGTCCGGCGTGCCGTTGGTGTTGGGGCTGACCAGGCCGAGGCCGACGCCGAGGCCCAGCATGCTCAGCAGCATCTGCACCGCGACGACCAGGATGACACCGGCGATGATGGCGGCCCAGGAGATGCGGGTGTGCGTATGCCCGCCCTCATGGGTTGCGGTCGTGACGGTCTCGACGACGGCGGATCTGGGCTGGCCGGGGTTGGGAAGGGTAGTGGTACTCATGGCGTCCTCCTGGACGGGTCCGGGATGCACGGGGGCACCCCGGACGGTTGCAGCGAACGCTCAGCGCTTCGGGTTGACCGGGGCGGCCGGCATCGGCGGGGCGGCTGCGAGCTTGGTCGCTGCCGTCGTGGTGGCCGTGGTCGTCTCGACGGCCGGCGCCTGCTCGACGTCGACCTTGGTGCTGCGCACGGTGTCGCGCACCGTCTCGACGCGGTCGGCAGCCTCCTTGCGCAGGCCGATCTCCTCGACGACGCGGGCCTCCTTGCCCACCACGACCTGCTCGGACATGGCCGTTGCAGACACGGTGCGATTGCGGAACGCATCCGCCGCAACGCCCGTCAGCGGACGGTTGATCGGGCGACGCTCGACGACCACCCGCTCCTCGTGCAGCGCTACCTGCTGCTCGACCGGCGTTTCCACAACATGCGACGTGACCCGCACGGCGCCGCCTTCGACAGCGCGCTTGCCGACGACCAGGTCTTCCTTGACCACCTGGATCGTGTCGTTCGGTCCTGTTGCCATGGGTGCCGCTGCCGGCGCGGCCATGCCGACGGTGGCCGCAGGCGCAACCGCGGCCGTTGCGGCCCGCGCGTCCCCGTGCTCCAGGATATATTCCACCTGTGCCGCGTCCTGATCGCTGGCGCGCACCGTGACCAGGGTGCCGCCGCGGCCGACGTGCTCGGCATATCCCTTGGCGTCCGCCTCATCGACCCCGGCGCCGGTGAGCGAGCCGAGCAGGCTGCCCGCCGCCGCGCCCACGCCCGCCCCGGTCAGCGTAGCGATGAGCCAGCCGGCTGCGACAACCGGCCCCACGCCCGGGATGGCCAGCGAACCCAAACCGGCGAGCAGGCCCGCGCCGCCGCCCAGCACCGTGCCGACGGTCGCGCCTGTGCCGGCGCCGGTCGCCTTGGCGGTGTCGGCGGCGGTGTCGCCGGCGACGTTCGTCCCGATCGTGCGGTCCTTGTCGCCCGACACCATGCTGATGTCGTCGTGCGGCACCCCGGCCGCCTCGAGCGCGTGCACGACCCGGACGGCGTGGTCGTAGGTGTCGTAGCTATGTGCGATCATTCGCATGGGTAGGCTCCTGTGGGTTGAGGGTAAAATGAAAGGGCTGGCCGGGCGTCACTGCTGGCCGATGTTGCCCTTGTAGTCGAGCCAGACGCCGACCTTGGCGCCGTCCTTCATGGCGTTGCCGCGCCAAATGCCGTCGCCGTCCTTCTTGAGGTCGGCCACGGTTGCGTAGCCGCGGCGTTCGATGCGCCGGCGCGCCTCGCCTCCGCTGAACGAGTTGGCGCCGCGGGCGGGCTGGGGCGCGTTGGCGTCGGTGGTTGCGACTGCCTGGTTGCTGTCGCTGCCCGCTGCGTTCTGGCCCGCGTTGCCGCCGCCAGGGTTAGTGCCAGTCGTATTGGTGCCGAGCGTGCGGTCCGTGGCCCGGCCGACGGCGGTGCCGGGAGCGTTGCCCGGCGTGCCGTCCAGCGCGGAGGCAGTGGGAGCAGCAGGATTGGCGCCGGTGGCGGCAGGGTTGGTGATGGTGCCGAGCGGCGTGCCGCCCATGGCGCGACCTGCCGTAATGTCGGGCGGGCTGCTGGGCGCAGGGGCAACGGTCGTGGCTTGGTCCGGCGTGGCCGGGAGTGCAGCGGCTGGTGACGCCACAACCGACGACGTGGCTGCGGCGCCGACGATGCCGAGTGCCCGCAAGGTTCCCTGGTCGAGCTGTCCGGTCCGCCGCAAGCCCTTCTTCTGTTGGAAGTTCCTCACCGCGGCCGAGGTGTCCGGTCCCCAAATGCCATCGATGCGGCCAGCGGAGAAGCCCTGCTCGTTAAGCCTCTGCTGCATTGCCATCACCTGCCCGGCCTTGACCTGGAGCGGGACGGTTTCTTCCCGGTTCAGCGGCGCGGTGCCTCCTTGGTTCTGCTGGGCTACGGCAGGGAGCGCCGCAATCGCGCCGGCGGCGACGGTCATAGCCAAAAAGGCGCACTTCATCGTGTTTTACTCACCTTTGCTGAAAGATTTGCCGCGGCCCGTTCGCACGGTGCGGAACCACGGACCGCACCGGCTCCCTCCAGGATGTCGGCCGCCTGGTCCGCCTGGTTTTGGCCAACCTGCTCCGAGACCAGCACGCCGCCGCGGCGCATCCATTTGGCGTAGGCGTGGCGATCCTCGTCAGGCAGAAGCAAGTTCCTGATTGAGGCGAGGACTCCCGTCTCCCGGTAGGGCTGGGATGCGTTGCGGCCGGCGCCAGTGGCGCGCGCCTCGGGGCTGGTGCGCACCATAGCGCGCTTCACGCCGAGCTGGCCCACCGCTTGCTGCGCCGTGCGTTCGGTGTCCGCGTGCGAGTTGAACATGCCCGTCATGGTCCTGGTCGTCATGCTTGTTCTCCTTAGCTTTCCCTGGTTGGAGGGGGTCGTCCCTGGTTGACCACCCTCAACCGACGGCGATCACTCGGCTTCGAGCGGCACAGACCACAAGCCGGCGCGATGTAAACGGCTATTACTCAGGCGCCGGGGTCCAGTGCCCGCGGGGGCTGGACACGTTGCCGTGTGCCGTGCCGGCTACGCCTAGCCGGGCTACGGCGACAATTCGGGCCAAAACCGACCGACCTGTCGGAATTCCCCCCGGCCACCTCTGCCCAGGACTGGCAGACCCTGCAAAGCAAGGCAAAGGCGTTCGGCTGGATGGCGATGGCGATCGCCGACTACGCTTCGGCTGCGATCGAGGACACGCTGCGACGGCGGCAGGAGTTGTGTGCTGGCAGACCACTGCGTGTCGTCCCGGGCGCGGTCGAGGGCTGGGAGTGCAGAACGTCGAAGATGACAGTGCCCTAGACATCAGGTGCTGGGCCGCGCGGTCGGTTAAGGCCGTGCTTGCCAAAGAGACGAGGGGTTACCTACAACGATGACACCAACTTTCGGCCGGGCTGCCGGCACGTTGGGGCGGCTGCGGCGTTCACTGCGCTGGGATGACGAGGTATCGCCATGAACGATCCAGAACACATGCACAAGGTCAAGCTCGCGGAAGGTGCCCGCAAGGAATATTCCGGCCCCTCCGGCGGCTACGGCTCGCTGGCGTCGGTGACGGAGATCCTGGCGCGTGAGCGCGTCCCTGTTAAGGGCGCACGGGTGCTGGTGCAGCAGAACAAGCCCAAGGGCTTCATGTGCGTCAGTTGCGCCTGGGCCAAGCCCGCAATCCCGCACCCGGCGGAGTTCTGCGAAAACGGCGCGAAGGCGACGGCGTGGGAGATCACGGACAAGGCGACGGACCAGAAGTTCTTCGCCAAGCACACCCTGGCCGAACTCGAGACCTGGCGGGACTACGACCTGGAAGAAGCCGGGCGCCTGACCCATCCCATGCGCTGGGACCCGGACAGCGACCGCTACATGCCGGTGTCCTGGCAGATTGCCTTCCAGGAGATCGGGCGGGAGCTGCGGGGATCGGACCCGCGCCAGGCCGTATTCTACACCAGCGGGCGTGCTTCGCTCGAAACCAGCTACATGTATCAGCTCTTGGCCCGGATGTATGGCAGCAACCACCTGCCGGACAGCTCCAACATGTGCCACGAAAGCTCCTCCGTGGCGCTGCCCGAGAGCATCGGCGCGGCGGTCGGGACGGCGGTGCTGTCGGATTTCGAGAACTGCGACTGCATCTTCTACATCGGCCAGAACGTCGCTACTTCCTCCCCCCGGATGCTGCACCAGTTGCAGGAGGCGGTGGAGCGCGGGGTGAAGATCGTCACCATGAACCCGTTGCGGGAGCGTGGGCTGGAACGGTTCACCAACCCGCAATCCCCCGCCGAGATGCTGACCCGGTCGGAGACGCAGATCTCGTCCCAGTACATGCAGGTCAAGAATGGCGGTGACACCGCGGCGCTGTTCGGCATCTGCAAGGCACTGATCGAGATGGACGACGCGTTCCAGGCGTCGGACCAGAGCAAGCCCGCGGGCCAGGACGCCACGCCGGACCCGTCGGACAATGCGGCCGGGAAGGTGTTCGCCGCGTCCATGGCGTCCGTGCGGACCAAGAACGTGCTCGACCACGACTTCATCGCGACCCAAACCAAAGGGTTCGAGGAGTTTGCTGCTGCGGCTCGCAGCCATGACTGGGCCGAGCTGGAGCGGGTGTCCGGCCTGACCCGGGCCGAGATGAGCCAGGCAGCCCAGACCTACGCGGAGGCGTCCGCTACCCTGGGCATCTACGGCATGGGCCTGACGCAGCACAGCGCCGGTGTCGAGAACGTCCATATGGTGACGAACCTGCTGCTGCTGCGCGGCAACATCGGCAAGCCCGGCGCCAACATCTGTGCCGTGCGCGGCCATTCCAACGTGCAGGGCCAGCGCACGGTGGGGATCACCGAGAAGCCGGAGCTGGCGCCGCTCGACAAGCTGGCGGAGCTGTATGGGTTCGAGCCGCCGCGCTGGCACGGCCACTCCACGGTTGACGCCTGCAAAGCGATCCTGGACGGCGAGGTGCGCGCCTATGTCGGGCTGGGCGGGAACTTCCTCCGTGCAGTTCCGGAGACGGCGGCGATGGAGGCGGCCTGGCGCCGGCTGCGCCTGACGGTGCAGATTGCCACCAAGCTGAACCGCAACCACGTCGTGCACGGGGAGGTGGCCTACCTGCTCCCCTGCCTGGGCCGCATCGAGATCGACCGGCAAGCGGCTGGGGAGCAGGCCGTGTCCATGGAAAGCTCGGTCGCGCACTTCCATGGGTCCGTGGGCCAGACGGAGCCAGCAAGCCCCGACCTGCGCTCCGAACCCTGGATCGTGGCCGAGATGGCAAAGGCTGTCCTGCCGCCGGGCAAGGTGCCGTGGGACGATTGGGTCGCCGACTATGCCCGGGTGCGGGACGCCATCGAGGCGACGTATCCCGAGACGTTCAAGGACTTCAATGGGCGCTTCATGCATCCCGGCGGCTTCGCGCGGCCCCTGCCGGCGCGAGAGCGCAAGTGGGTGACGGACAGCGGGCGCG
>JAABUQ010009121.1_pt1 | contig 13553 bp, 13 predicted proteins | sample 5560001 | NCBI WGS metagenome assembly JAABUQ01 (sample SAMN10711888, study PRJNA513371) | rock metagenome | isolation source: Antarctica rocks | place: Antarctica: Victoria Land, Finger Mt nord | collected 2015-12-18
GCACCAGGTCGATAGGATAAAGCGGGCTGTCTTCGGTCGCGGGCGTGTCGCCGGTCGCTCCGTAGAGCAGGCAACCGCTCGTATAGACGAACCGCTTGGCCGTACCGCGCAGTGCGTCGATGATCGCGCGCGTCGCCGCTTCGTCATAAGCCGCCCTGTTCTGATCGCTGGGCGAGGCGGCGTGAACGACCGCGTCGACCCCGCGCGCGGCTTCGGCGATGCTGGCCGCATCGGCGAGATCGCCATAGACCGCCTTAAATCCCTGGTCGGCGAGCTTGGCCGCGCTTGCGTCGGAACGCGCAAGCCCCACGACCTCGTGCCCCGCTGACGCCAACCGGCGTGCGACCGCGCCGCCGATCAAGCCCGTCGCGCCTGTCACCAAAACCCGCATGTTCAGTACCTCTTTGCTTCGATGCAGCTGCAAAGAGCAGAGCGGCCAAGGGAAGGGAAATTGCGAGAAGTGATGTGGCGGTATCGCTGCCGCCGATGGTGTCAGGCCAGGGTAGAGACTTCGGCGATGCGGTCGCGCAGCCAGATCGTGGCGGGGTGGTCGTCCACCCGGCGATGCCACATCATCGCTAGCGGCCAAGCGGGCAGCGCGATCGGCGGCTCATGCACGGCAATGCCAAGGCTGGCCGCGGCGAACCGCCGAGCGACTCGCGAGGCGAGCGTCGCAACAAGATCGGTGTCCGCGACCACGAACGGCGCGACCAGGAACTGCGGCAGGCTCAGGACGATGCGGCGTCCGAGACCGAGCGTGGCCAGCTTGTGGTCAACGAGGCCCGTGCGGTCGCCTTCGGGCGATACCAGGAGGTGCGGGGCGGCTGCGAACGCCTCCAGGCCTGCGCCCTCCGCGAAGGCCGGATGGCCACGGCGCGCAATGCACGCAAAACCTTCATGGAGCAGCGGGCGGACCAGGATGCGAGCCGACGCTTCGACGGGGAAGCCGATCGCAAGATTCGCCTCGCCGTTGTCGAGCAGATCGAGAGCTTCGGTTCGGCCGAAAATACCGCGCACCCGCACACCGAGGCGGGGGGCCGCGGCAGCGAGCCGCGCCAGCAGCGGCGGCAACAGGACGAAGGCGGCATAGTCGGTCATCGCGACCGTGACTGTGTGATCGGCCGCCGCGGGATCGAACGTATCCGCTTGCAATACCTCCCGCATGAGGCGAAGCGCCGCCGACACGGGGCCGGCAAGGTCATCGGCGCGGGGCGTCGGCTGCATGCCTGTAGGTGACCGGACAAACAGTTCGTCCTTGAACACCTCACGCAACCGGGTGAGCGCCCCGCTCATTGCCGATTGGCTCAGGCCGATGCGCTGTCCCGCATGAGTGACGTGGCGCTCAGCATAGAGAGCGTCGAACGCCTTCAACAGGTTCAGGTCAAATCCGACGTTGATAGGGCACTAGGGTCAGCCACGAAACCAGCCGAGGTGTTCCCGATAGACGTTCGTTTTTGGGAAGCCGGTGCTTACATCGAGAGGAGGACGCTCTTTTCGCGTTTGAGCGCGCGCAGGGCGGCGGGCCGCTCAATCAACCGGTTCTTCATTGCCGTAAGATGCGTCAGCTCCTTGACCGGAAACCCCAGCTCGCGGCCCCAGGGGTAGAAGACGAGCGTATACGGGTCGGCGACCGTGAACCCATCACCCATGATCCACGGTCGATCGGCCAGCATGGCGTCCATCTCCTGGAGATAGGTCCAGAAGGTCGCCTTTCCGTCCGCCTTGAGCGCAGCATGCCCCGCTTGGTCGGCGACCAGACGCTCGGGATGCACGAACTGGCCGAACGCCGGATGCACGGTGCTGGACAGCCAGGCGCAGAAAGCGATCGTCCGTGCCCGGTCGAGTGCATCGGCGCCGAGCAGTTTGCTATCCGGGTACGCCGTCCCGATCCAGCCCAGGATCGCGGTGCTTTCTAGCAGTACGCGGCCGTCATCGAAGCGCAGCGCCGGCACCTTGGCACGCGGATTGATCGCCAAATAGTCGGGCTTGTGCTGTTCGTCGGTGAAGATGTTGACCTTCTTCGCCTCGAAGGTCGCGCCGGCTTCTTCAAGCGCGACGTGCGACGCCATCGAGCAGGCGAGCGGGCAATAGTAAAGGGTTAGCATGGGACGATCCTCGGGAGGGCGCGAAGATTGTAGAGCCGGCCGGACACCGGGGGCTTGAGGAGCATCCGGCCGGCTTTGCTTCAATACGCGACGGTGAAGCGCTCGCGATGGTGCTTGGGCCGTTCGGCCTCATCTAGCATCGCGACCGCATAGTCTTCGAGGGAGATTCGGCTCTCGCCGGCCTTGTCGGTCAGCAGCTCGTCCTTGCCGGTGCGGTAGCTGCCGCTCCGTGTCCCCGGCGTCAGCATGGCGGCGGGGCTGAGGAACACCCAATCCAGCTCGGTCTCATCCTGGAGCTGGTCGAGGAAGGCGGATGTGGCGAGCGCGCCCGCCTTCCACTCGGAAGGAAAACCGGGCTGGTCAACCACCCGCTCGCCGTTCGGCAGCTTGAGCGATCCGGCTCCGCCCACGACGAGGAAGCGGGCCACGCCAGCGCGCTTCACGCCGTCCACAATGGCCCTGGTCGCCGCGCCCGTCGTGTCTCGCCCCGGATTGTAGGAGCTGATGATCACATCGTGGCCGGTGACGTGTCTTACCAAGGCGCCAGGATCGGTCGCGTCGGCCGAGACGGCGGCAAGGCTCGCATGGTCGGCCAGCTTGGAGGCATCGCTGACTATGGCCGTCACCTGATGGCCGCGATCGAGCGCTTCGGCGAGAAGCTTGGCGCCGACATAGCCGGTGGCGCCGATAAGAGCGATTTTCATGGTTGGTCCTTTCGTCGGGTGGAGTGAGCGCCGGTCATCCGTGCCACAGGTCAAGTTGCAAAAGGGGCCGTCACGTGGGCGTTGACCGCGTGCAGGAAGGCGTCCGGACGGCCGTAGAAGGGTTCGTGCTGGATGTGGATCAACTCGACGCCGCGTTCCAACAGGAAGGCGGGAAAGCCGCGCAGCCCGGCCTGCTGCATCACACGGCGGGTGGCGGCGATGTGCTCGTCCACCCGCATGGCGGCGAGTGCCCGGGCGAACTCATCCTCCGCTAGGCCGATCGAGCCGGCCACGGCGGCAAGGGCTGAGGGCTCCACGACGCGGCGCCCTTCAACATAGTGAGCACGCTGGATCGCATGCATCATGCGCAGCTCGGCGTCTTGCTCGATCGTCCCGGCGGCAAGAACCGCCGCGATAGTCGGGCGCGACCAGAAGATGGTTTGCGCATCCATGAGCAAGCCGTCGAGGTAGGCCCTGCCGAACGTCATGCCGGTCAGCTCGGCGATGCGCGCGTCGCTCTGGCGGATATAGGCGCGCTTGTCAGGTGCTAGGCCGGTTGCAGGCTCCCACAACCCGCCCCCGTGCAGGACGATCGGGATGCCCGCGTTCGCGACAGCCTCGACCATCGGCGTGACGGCGTAGCACCACCCACACAGCGGATCGTGGACATAGTGAAGCGTCGGAACGGTCATGCTTGCCTCGTCATCCGCTTCCAGTTGCACAGTGCGGAGCGGTGAGGCTGTTATATGATGTTCAATCGAAGGCGATTAGACGCTTATCTCTAATACCACATTCAAGGCTGGCTAATAGATGCCCGACCTCAAGTCCTACGCTGTCTTCGCCGAGACGGTCGCAGCCGGCTCGATGAGCGCGGCGGCGCGCCGACTGGGCCTGACGCCATCGGCGGTGAGTCAGATCATCGGCAATCTGGAGCGACAGGCCGGCGTCACGCTGTTCCACCGCTCGACGCGCCGGTTGACGCTGACCGAGGCGGGCGAGCGCGCCTATCCTCACTGCCGGCGGTTGCTGGAAGCCGGGCAGGCCGCGACGGCCTCACTCGACCAGGCGCGCGATGCACCCAGTGGCGAGTTGCGGATCGCGGCCCCGGTCGGGTTCGGGGCGCATGTCGCACCCGCGCTCGCGCCGGTCCTTGCCGAGTGGCAGCAATTGCGGCTGCGGCTGATCGTGGACGACGCGCTGATAAACTTGGGCGAACAGCGGATCGACATCGCGCTTCGGGTGGGTGACGCGGGCGAAGGCGGGTGGACCAGCCGGAAGCTGTGCGACCTCGACCTAACCCTGTGCGCGGCGCCGGCCTATCTCGAACGCCACGGCTTGCCCGAGCAGCCTTCCGACCTCGCCGGCCATCTCTGGCTGGGACTCGATCGGGAGACGCCAGAGAGAATCGCGGCAGAGGATGCCGCCATCAGCTTTGGCCTCCATCTCGACGATCGCCATGGCCGGCACGAGAAGATCGAGGTGCCGATCCACGTCGCCACCACCAACCAGATCGCACTTCAGCAAATGTGCGAGCAGGGCATGGGGCTGGCGCGCCTGTTCTACGCTGACGTGCGACCGGCGCTGGAGCGCGGTTCTCTATCGCGGGTGCTGCCGCGCTGGCACTTGCCGTCAAGGCCGGTAACGATGCTGACGCCTAGGCGGGACAACGAGCCGGCCAAGGTCAGCGTCGCGGTAGCAGCGTTGGAGCGGCATTTCACAGCGCGGGAGGGCTGATTATCACTTTCCCAAAACTCGACCGTTTTCGAGAACATTGATAGCCACTGTCTGGCTCGACTGATGGACAATGCGCTGGTTAAGCCAGAAGCCGCCTCGCTCGCTCCGCTATGAAATTTGAGAAGGCCTGCATCTTGGGCGTGAGATGGTGGCTGGACGGCCAAATCAGGGTCAATGGCACCGTCGTACCCACGTTAGGGAGGATGCGCACCAAGCGGCCTGTTTGCAGAGGTTCGACCAGCGCAAAGCTAGGAAGCAGCGCGACCCCGGCTCCCGCCACCGCGAACGCCACGCGAGCCTCAAGGTCATTAGATACGATCACGTACCGCAGTTCCAGCTTGGTCTCGCCGTCGAGTGGCCACGACCCAAGCCGCCCATCATGCGCGAAGCGGAACCCGATGCACCGATGGCCGGCAAGAGCAGTGACGTGTTCTGGCGTGCCCCAAGCGTCCAAATAGGCCGGAGAAGCCGCCAATTCCATCCGGAAGCTACCAAGCGCCGTCGCCATCAGGCGCGCGTCGCGCACCGTGCCGCTTCGGATCGCGGCATCAAAACCTTCTCCGATCAGATCCACTTGGCGATCGGAAAAGTCGATATCGAGGTCGATTGCCGGGTACGCCATCGAGAAGGAAGCCAACATTCCAAGGAATGGTTCGCCAACCAGCGGCAGGCTCAACCGGAGCCGGCCGGACGGCAATGAGGCCCGGCCGGACAGCTCCCCCTGCAAGCCTTCCAACTCCGCCGCAATCCGGCGCGCTCGCGCCAGTACGGCAGTTCCTTCCTCCGTCAGGGTTAGACTGCGCGTGCTACGATGAAAGAGACGCACGCCAAGCCTCGCCTCCAATCGCGTCAACGTCTTGCCGATGGCGGATGCAGAAAGGCCGACGCTTCTCCCTGCGGCGGCGAGACTGCCTTCATCCGCGATCCGTGCAAAGGTGCGGAGGCTGCTCAGATCGGGCAGGCTGTCGTCGATCACGACCCCTTTATATTGCGGACGTTCCCGTCCGCAAAGCGCGGACAGCCCAGCCAGCTACAACGAGACTGCTTAGGGCTTATCTCTTCTCTCGACAAAGGAGATAGCGACCATGCCACCCGAGGACGACCGCAGCCCCATTCTCGTTATTGGCACAGGCGAACTCGGCAATGCGGTGCTACGCGCGATGCTGCCCCGAGCCGCCGAAACCGATATCCGCATCGACGTCTTGGTGCGCTCGACACGCAACTCCGACACTGATTTCGTCCAGACAGGAGGCCGTCCCGTCGTATGCGACATCGCGGCAGCATCGGAAGCAGAACTGGCTGCTCTCTTTGGACACTATGACACGATTGTAAGCTGTATCGGGTTTGCGGTCGGGTCCGGGATGCAACTTAAGCTGGCACGCGCCGCGCTTGCTTCTGGTGTGAGACGCTATTTTCCGTGGCAGTTCGGTGCGGATTATGACGCGCTCGGGCGTGGCAGTCCGCAACCGTTATTCGATGAGCAGCTTGACGTGCGTGGCCTGCTGCGCGAGCAGACCGCCATGCGCTGGGTAATCGTGTCAGTCGGCATGTTCACCAGTTTCCTATTCGAGCCGTCGTTCGGCGTCGTGGACCTGGATCAAGGCGTCGTGCGTGCTCTGGGTAGCTGGGACAATGCGGTGACCGTCACGACGCCCGAAGATATCGGGCAGCTTACGACCGAGATCGTTTTCACCGAACCAGAGTTCTCGGACGAGGTAGTCTATCTAGCGGGCGATACGATTACGTATGCCCGCCTCGCAAAGATCGTAGAACATTTGCTTGCCCGTTCGATCGACAGGGAAGTGTTGACTGTTCCGGACCTAATGGCCGACCTTGCCGACTCCCCCGGCGATACCATGCGCCGTTACCGGGCAGTATTCGCAATCGGGCGCGGTATGTGGTGGAACAAGGCGCAGACCTTCAACGCACGAGAGAACATCGCTGTCACCGATGCTGAAAGCTGGTTACGCGCACATTTGGCCGACAAGCGACAGGAGAGTGTAGCATGACGGTCGTTCGCATCGATCAAGACGAGCGGATGAGTCAGGCCATAATCCACGGCGATATTGTCTATCTGGCGGGGCAGGTCGGCACACCGGGCGATAGTGTGGAGGTGCAGGCCGAACAGGTGCTCGCGAAGATCAACGACCTGTTGGACCGAGCCGGCAGCAGTCGCGACCATCTCCTCCGAGCTACTATCCTGTTAGCCGATATGGCGAGCTATGATGCTATGAACCAAGCATGGGACGCGTGGGTGGCCGAGGTCGGCAAACCTGTTCGCGCCACCTACGGGGTGGGCCCTGCCACGCCCCGTCATGCCGTCGAGATCATCGTTACAGCGGTTCTCGTAAGAGCCTGAACAAGTCGGACGTCTGTCGTCGTACAAAGGACAGCCTCTCCCAATTACGACGATTGTGGGAAAGCGCTGTCGTTCCCATTCAACGGTCCCTTTCGGGAAGGGTGCTGGTGCTGCTTATCGATGCGTTGTCGGGAAGCACGCGCAATTCCTGCCTCCCGGCAGGACGCCGTTCAGGCGGCCTCAGACGTGATCGCGTTCTGGAACTGGGCAAGGAAGTCGTCGCGGCCGATCTGGCCCATATCGACCGCTTTGGCATTGCCGGCAGCGATGAAGGTCACATCGGTGATACCGATTACGTTGAGGATCAGTCGGAGATACTGGGTCGCGATGTCTCGGTCGCGGATGGGGGAGCCCTCGGTATAGACGCCGCCGGAGGCGAGCAGCACGGTCGCCTTCTTGCCGGTGACGAGGCCACTACCGTCCATGCCGAGCGTCAGCCCCTTGCGCACGATGTGATCAATCCACGCCTTGAGCGCGGCGGGCACGTTGTAGTTGTAGACCGGGGTGGCGATCACGAGATGGTCGGTCGCCAGCAGCTCGGCGACGAGTTCGTCCGACAGGCGCAGCGCCTCCTTCATTTCGGGCGAGTGCTGCTCAGGTGGCGTGAAATAGGCTTGAAGCCAGGGCGCGGTCACGAACGGCAGGTCGGTCTCCATCAGGTCGCGATCGACAACCTCACCGTCAGGGTGCGCCGCCTGCCATTCGGTGACGAAGCGGCGGGTCAGCCCGCGCGAGATCGAGTAGTCGCCGCGCGAGCTGGTTTCGACGACGAGAAGCCTGGTCATGGGTGTTCCTCCTTGAGTGTGGGGGTCAGCCGAAGCGAAAGCCGGAAATCGGCTTGCCGAGCGCATGGCCGTGGAAGTGGACGATGCCGGGCTCGCCCGACGCGGCGCCGGCCGCGACCATCAGCGGCAGCAGGTGATCCTCGTGGGGTTGCGCGTCGCGGGCGCCGGGTGCTTCTTCCCAGCGGACCAGCGCCTCGTCGCGCGTCTCGCCGGCGATCATCGCGGTGCGCAGCCAGGCGTCGAAGGCTTCGGCTTTCGGATCGGGTGCTCTCCCGCCGAAGAAGCCGCGCATGTTGTGGTAGGTCTGCCCGCTGCCGAGGATCAGCACGCCCTCGCCGCGCAACGGCTTGAGCGCGCGTCCGATCGCAAGGTGGGCGGCCGGATCGAGGCCGCGTTGCAACGAGAGCTGCACCAGCGGAATGTCGGCGCCGGACACCATCACCTTGAGCGGCACGAATACGCCGTGATCCCAGCCCCGTGCTGCCTCAATGCCGTTGGCGATGCCGGCGGCCGACAGAAGGTCGCGCACGCGCGCCGCCAGTTCAGGCTCGCCAGGCGCCGGCCAGGTCAGCCGGTAGGTGTAGTCGGGGAAGCCGCCATAATCGAACAACAGCGGCGGGTGTGCGCCGGCATTAACGGTCGGGACGCTCTCTTCCCAATGACCGGAAACGGCGAGGATGGCACGCGGCTTCTGGGCAAGCGTCGCCATAAAGTCGCGCAGATAGGTTTCCAGCTCGCCCCACGTCTCGCGCATCGGCCCCGGCTCAAGGAAGAAGCAGGGCCCGCCACCATGGTTGATGAAGAACGTCGGTTGCATGACCTACCTTATGGTCGCTGGACGCTGTTCGCGGGAGCGATAAAGATGTGATGATCCTCATCGGCTGGAATGATGGATGATCGGAAGCCTGACCTTTGACCAGCTTCGCGTGCTGGTGACGATTGCGGAGACGGGCAGCTTCTCTGCCGCAGGCCGCAAGCTCGGGCGCGCGCAATCCGCCATCAGCCAGGCCATAGCGACGTTGGAGGATGTGCAGGGCGTCACACTCTTCGACCGGTCGGGGTTCCGGCCTGCGCTGACCGACGTGGGCCGCGTGCTGGTGGGACAAGCCCGCACCGTCCTGTCCGGTGCCGCCCGTTTCGAGGCGCTGGCCGCCGGCACGCGCGAGGGGCTTGAGCCCGAGCTGGCTATCGCGATCGATCCGCTGGTGCCAACCGCCGCCTTCATTGACAGCCTGCACGCGCTACGCGCCGAGTTTCCTTACCTCCCCGTCAGCTTCTCCACTGAGGGGCTGGGTGGGGCCGAGCGAAGGTTGCGCCGGGGGGATGCCGCGCTCGCGCTCTGTATCCTACTCCCGAGCGTGCCCGACGACGTGGCGGCCCTGCCGCTGCTCGGTATCAACCTCATGCCCGTCGTATCGCCGGCTCACCCCCTGGCCGAACTAGGCCGGCCGGTGACGCGCGCCGACCTAGACGAGCATATCCAGCTCGTACTGTCTGACCCCGCCGCGCCTGACGGCCCGAGCTACGGCGTCATCGGCACCAAGGCCTGGCGGTTCGTGGAACTCGGGCGGCGATTGGACTTCCTGCTGGCGGGTCTAGGCTGGTGCCGGATGCCCGAACACCTCGTTACACCGTACCTGGCCGATGGTCGCCTTGTCTCCTTGGCGATCGAAGGCGATCCCGCCCGCGGGACGGGGCCGCTGATGATCTACGCCGCTCACATGCGGGATCGTGCCCTCGGCCGAGCCGGCGGCTGGCTCCTCAGCGATCTACAGGTTCGCCTCGCCTGAGACAGCCGATTCCCAAAACACGATCCTTTGCGAGAAGGCTCGATTGGCCATTTCACCCGGCCGCTTGTGCAGGCGAGGCAGACCCGGCACGGCACGAGCTATGCCACGGGCACTGTCATGCGCCCAAGTCGGTTAGCTGGTAGCAAGATGCGCGGCGATGAAGGTTCCTGCCGCATCAAACGACTGCGTAGCAGCGGTGAGCGTACCCACACGCGCCTGAAACACATGCGGCATCCCCTGCCACACCTCCAGGGTGACTGATGCACCGGAGTCTGCCGCCAGCGTCGCATAGCCAACAGCGTCGTCCAGCAGCACTTCGTCATCGCCGACATCGATACGAAGGGGCAGGCGCGGTACTGCTCCACGGAGTGGCGAGGCGCGCGGATCGGAAGCGTTCTGGCCTTGCAGGTACTTGTCCGCCAGTGCGGACAGTGCCTCGCGCGTGAAGATGGGATCGGCTTCGGCGCGCGTCCGGTAGTTCTCGCTGGTCAACGCCAGGTCGGTCCAAGGCGACATGACAGCCGCCGCGACCGGCACGCGAACGTCAGGCATGTCAGAGAGCGCAGCCAGAACCGCCAGCGTCAGACCGCCGCCGGCCGACTCCCCTGCTATCGCGAGAGGCCCGCGCGTCGAGGCGGCGACGCCCTGATAGGCGGCAAGCGCGTCATCGAAGGCCGCCGGAAACGGATGCTCCGGCGCAAGCCGATAGTCCGCCACGAAGGCGTCAGCGCCGCTGCGAACCGCCAGATGACTGGCGAGGTTCGGCGGTCGCGACCGCCGAACCCATCATGTACGCGCCGCCATGGAGGAAAAGCAGCCGGCCATGGGTCGGAGCCGCACCCACCTGGCACCACAAGCCAGCGACACCGCCAGCCTCGCCGGGTTCGATCCGAACACCGTCTGCAAGCGGCGTGGCCCCGCGCGCGGCGTCGAACATCGGTCTGGCTTCCGGGCTGAGCAGCACGCCCTTGCGCGGCGCGGCCGCAGCACGAAAGGCAGCGGAAGGCTCGATATCGCGCGGATCGATCGGACGGACAGTATGGGTGAGCATGAATACCCTGCTTTAAGGGGTTCACCCAACATTTGTGACACCAGCCGCAAAGTAGGGCTGGCCAGCCAGGGTCAGACGCCCTGGAACAAAAGTTGGGCTGGGTCGGCGGCGAGGGTGGGCGCGTCGAGAGGCAGGCGCGCGGTCATGTCGAGGTGGAACGTGCCGTACGGGTTGACGTGGCCCCATCCGAGGGGCGTCAGGCCGCGCCGCTCGTCCGGTCCCATGCGGGCCATCCAGGCCGGCTCGGCCAGCACGCGCTGGATCATCAGCGTATTCACGTAGACCATGCAGTTTTGCAGCAGGTGCAGGGACAGCATGGTCGCCTCTTGGTCCTCCAGCCGGTTGGTGGCGATCTCGCCGCCGCGGCCGTACAGGATGAAGTCGTTGGCCGAGTTCCAGTTCTCGACCACGTTCAGCCCCTCGTGGATTTCGCGCCTGAGTTCCATGCGGTGCAGGTAGCGGCAGACGAAAGTCGTGCGCAGCGCCTTCCCCAGCTCGACCAGCGCCCGGTATGTCGGGTGCTGGATGTTGGCGCGGGTGAAGCGGCGCAGGATGTCGGCCGCGGCTGCGGTGCCGAGCCGGAGCGCGGTCGCATACTTCACGATCTGGTCGTATTGCTGGGCGATCAGCGCCCAGTCGATTGGCCGCGTTAGCACCGGCTGCAGGTTCAGGTAGGCGTCCGGCGCCCCGGTGGCGGGCCGGTAGAGCTTCTGGCGATGGATGCCCTTGAGCCGCGGCAGGAGCTGGAAGCCGAGCAGGTGGCAGAACGCGAACGCCACCTCGGACTGCCCGTGGGAGTCCACGTAGGTCCGGTCCACCTTCATGTCCGTGCAGTGACGCAGCACGCCCTCGATCATCGCCGCAGCCTCCGACGAGGAGCAGGTCTTCAGCTGCGAGTAGATGCAGGTGCTGCGCCGCTCGACGTGCCAGTAGATCATGACGCCGCGCCCGCCGTAGCGGGCGTGCCACTCGGTCATCAGGTTCTGGTCCCAGGCCCCGAACTGCTTGCTGTCGGCGGCGCACGCCGTGGTGCCCTCGCCCCAGATGCCGGGGTGGCGGGCGCGCAGCGTCGCGTTCACGACCGCGGCGATGGCTTCGCGCAGGCCGTCGCGGTTGATGAACCGGCGCCGGACGTAGAGCAGGTCCTTGTAGGTGACGTCCTGCTGGCCCGACGCCATCCGTTTCAGGCCGGTGTTGGTGCCGATGCCGTTCAGGCACAGCAGCAGGCGCTCCTGCAGGACGGAGCGCGGCAAGTTCTCGTGGTCGGTGACGGTGCGCAGCGCGTCCGTGAAGCCGATCCGCAGGTCGGCCTCCTTCAGCATGTCAAGCAAGGTGGTCATGGGCCAGCGCCGGGCGATTTCCACCTTGAGCGCGATCAGGCCCAGCGGCTCGGGCTGGCGCTCCAGCGGCGACACCGTGATACGGCCGCCGCCGCGCTTGAGGATGCGGACGTGCCGGTTGCTGGCCAAGCCGCCGTCCACGGCCGCGAGCGCGTCCGTCATCTCCGCCCGCACGCGCCCGATGAAAGCCTGCGCGTCCAAGGGCAGCTTGAGTGTGGCGTAATGCTCGGCCCGCCGCGCGTCGAAGTCGGCGGGCAGGTCCTGGTCCGGATCGCGGTAGCGGTCGGCGCCTTCGACCCAGACCTCCTTGCAGCGGAGCTGCTCGCGCAGCGCCTGCAAGGCGCAAATCTCGTAGGCGACGCGGTTCACCCTGGGGCGGCCTTTGCCGTCCTCCTCCATCACCGCACTGCGCCAAGCCGCGGGCACCACGCCGTCCAGCGGCACGTCCGCCCCGGCCGGGTAGCAGCGCATCTTGCGCGCGGCATGGCGGGCGATCACGCCGAGGGCGTCGAGCACGGGCCGGTGTGCCTGGTTGTTGGACTGGAAGCTGAGCGCGTCCAGCACCAGCGGCAGCATGCGGCGGTAGTGGGAGCGGTAGGAGTTGTGGATCACCGTCTGCAGGTGCCGCCGGTATGCCGGCCCGGTGTTCTCGCCCTCGGCCACCAGGTCGCGCAGGGTCTGCTCGTCCACGGCGGGAAACACCACATCGCGTACGGTGCCGTCCGGCTTTGCCAGGCTGGCCGCGGCGAGCTTGAACAGCAGCGCGGGCTTGCCCGCTACGCGCTTCAGGTCGGTCATCAGCTCGCCTTCCACACGCTTTTCGGCCTTGGCGCCGATGCGGTGGACGGTGGTGATGAGCAGGTCGGTCAGCGTGTCGGCGATCTCGCGCCCACGGACGTGACAGAAGGCGGCCAGCAGCGTCAGCTGGATCGGGTCGGGATGGCGGCGCAGCTCGTGCAGCTCCTCGGCGCCAACCCGGCGGCGGTAGGCCAGCAGCACCCGGGACGGCACGCCGTCGAACAGGCCGGCAGGAAGTGCGACGGCGCGGATGCAGGCCAGCTTGGCGGCCTCCTCACCCACGCTCTGCAAGCTGGCCTGGCCGGTGCCGGCGCGCAGGGCCACTAGGGGCGGCGCCGGGCGCGGTTCGCTGCCAGCTGCCTCGCCGGAACTGGGCGGATGCAGCAGGGTTTCCAGTCCCGCCATGGCCTCGGGTGGCAAGCGCGCGAGCAGGGCGGCGCAGAACGCATCCTCGTGCCGGTGCAGGACGGAGCGCACCAGCCGTTCCAGCCGTTCAGGCGACGGCGGTTCCACGCTTCGGTCCCGGCACCGTTCGCGTGCCGCCGCCAGCAGCCGGTCCGGGCGGCGTTCGAGAGCGAGCACCTGGCTGTCCAGCCAGCGCCCGAGCGCCTCGGCGTCATCCAGCGTGGCTTCCCGGAAGCCGAGCGCCGTGCGGATCTGGGCACGGTGATACTCGATGGTCCTGCCGCGCCAGTCGTAGGCGTGCCAGGCGGTTGCCGCCACGCCGACCTGGCCCGCGACGGCCTCGACCGCGGCAACGGGCACGTCCTCGGCCCGGCGCGGGAAGCGGCCTTCGGCCTGGAACAGCTTGAGCAGCACGGCAAAGCCCAGGCGCGTGGCGCCGGACTTGTTGCCGAGCAGCGCGCGGTCGGCGGCACGCAGCGTCC